>OOCI01001096.1_pt1 | contig 21450 bp, 22 predicted proteins | sample 1671761 | NCBI WGS metagenome assembly OOCI01 (sample SAMN06348190, study PRJEB24527) | human gut metagenome | biome: human gut; feature: ankylosing spondylitis patient; material: feces | host: Homo sapiens | place: China | collected 2015-10
CTCAGGAACCTCAACGAGTCCGCCGACACCGGCTACTACGAGGCCCAGTACTACCTCGGCAAGCTCTACTACGAGGGCAAGTACGTGAACAAGAACGTGCCCAGGGCCAAGAAGTTCCTGAACCTCGCTGCGAAGCAGGGTGACAGGGACGCCCTGGCGCTTCTCAACAAGATCAAGACGGAGAGATCCCGTTGAGCCCGAATCTCAGACAGGACGCCATACGGGGGGACCCGTACGCGTGTCTGGCCCTCGCCTACTTCTACCAGACGGGCAAGGAGATGCCCCAGAGCATACCCTCCGCCATGGAGTGGTTCGAGAGGGCGTCGGAGCGCAGCTGCTCCAGGGCCCACTGGGAGCTCGCCAAGATGTTCCTGGAGGGCGAGTACGTCGAGCAGGACATCGACCTCTACCTCAGCCACCTGGTCTCGGCCGCGGAGCTGGGGAACCCGGAGGCGCAGGTCCGCCTCGGGTACGAGTACGGCAGGGGGGCGCTGCTCCCCAGGGACGACGTCGCGTCCTACGGATGGCTCATGAAGGCCGCGGTCCAGGGGAATCCGATGGCGAAGTTCGCCGTCGGCTACATGCTCCAGCACGGCCGCGGTGTGGAGAAGTCCAAGGCGGAGGCCGAGTCGTGGTTCTCGTCCGCCGCCATTTCCGGCGACGGGGAGATGTTCCTCCAGGTCGGCCTGAACTACGAGTTCGGGATGGGCCGCATGGAGAGGGACCTGGTCGAGGCCGCCAGGTGGTACAAGTACGGCGTGGACATGGGGCACGAGAAGTGCGTCCTGTGCTGGAGGTCCGTCCTGGAGACGTTGGACGGGCAGCCGCAGGAGTCCTACGAGATGCGCCAGGCCAAGCTGATGAACACGGCATCGCAGGCCGAGCTGGACAAGATCAACACGGCGATGATCGCCGCGGACTCGCTGTTCGAGGAGGGCGACGAGAGGGGCGCCATGGAGTACTACCAGATGGCCGCCGACCTCGGGAGCCCCGAGGCCATGTTCGCCGTCGCCATGATGCACCACCAGGGACTCGCCGTCAAGAGGGACGACGCGCTGGCTCTCAGGCTGCTCTCACGCGCAGCCAACGCCGGATCCGCCGATGCGCAGTTCTACCTGGCCACGGCGTACGAGAACGGGGTGATCCCGTCGGACGACTCGCAGATCATCAAGCTCTACTCCGACGCGGCCCACAACGGCTTCCTGGCGGCGTTCTACTACCTCGGGAAGTACGTGGAGCATCCCGAGCTTTATGTCCGCAGGACGCATTCGAGGAGATGACATGTCCTTCGAAACCGTTCTAAAAGCCGCCCAGAACGGCGACCCGGACGCCCAGGTCGCCATGGGGTATCTGTTCTTCAAAGGGGAGGGCGTCCTCCAGGACCGCAGGGAGGCCGCGAGATGGTTCGGCCTCGCCGCGGACCAGGGAAACGCCGAGGCCATGTGCAACCTCGGCTACATGCGCGTCCACGGCGCGGGGGTCAGGGCCGACTTCGAGAAGGCCATGGAGCTCTACCGCAGGTCCGCCGAGCTGGGATACGCCCGCGCCATGTTCAACCTCGGATTCATGTACACCGACGTCGAGGGCATCGAGCAGGACTGGGAGAAGGGTTACGAGTGGTACTCGAAGGCCGCCGAGGCCGGGAGCATCATGGGCCTCTACAGGGTCGGCGTGATGCAGCTCGAGGGCCGCGGAGTCGAAAGGGACCCCGCGAAGGCAGCCGAGACCTTCGGGAAATGCTTCGAGGGAGGCTACCCCAAGGCGGGGTACAGGCTCGGGATGATGTACCTGGAGGGGGACGGCGTCTCGAAGGACCCCGCGAAGGCGTCTAAATTCATGATCAAGGCCGCGGACATGGGCTCGGAGGACGCGATGTGCGCCCGCAAGTGGCTGACCAAGGCGGCGGCCCGCGGGAGCGAGGAAGCCAAGGCACTGCTGGAGGGGATGAAAGGATGAGGATGAACGAGTACCAGAAGGAGGTGATCCTGGAGCTGCTGTCGGAGATCAAGAACCGCAGCCCGTTCTACGCCGAGAAGTTCAAGGACATCGACATGTCGGCCATCAGGACGCAGGAGGACTTCGAGACCCTCCCATTCACCGACAAGGGGGACCTCAGGGAGGCGTACCCGCTGGGGCTCGCCGCCGTCCCGGAGAGGGACATCGTCAGGATCCACTCGTCCTCCGGAACCACAGGTACGCCCGTGGTTATCCCGTACACCAAGAAGGACGTCGAGGACTGGGCGGTCATGTTCGAGAGGTGCTACCGCATGGCGGGGATCACCGAGAAGGACCGCATCCAGATCACGCCCGGATACGGGCTCTGGACCGCCGGGATAGGGTTCCAGGCGGGATGCGAGAGACTGGGGGCCATGGCGGTGCCCATGGGGCCCGGCAACACGGACAAGCAGATCCGCATGATGGAGGACCTCCAGTCGACGGTGCTCTGCGCCACTTCGTCCTACGCCCTCCTCCTGGCCGAGGAGATCAAGAAGCGTGGCATCAAGGACAGGCTGGCCCTGAGGAAGGGTGTCATCGGGTCCGAGCGCTGGGGCGAGAAGATGCGCAACGAGATCGCCTCGGACCTGGGCGTCGAGTTCTACGACATCTACGGACTGACCGAGATCTACGGCCCCGGGATAGGGATCAGCTGCGACTACCGCAACGGCATCCACATGTGGGACGACTACCTCTACTTCGAGATCATCGACCCCAAGACCGGCGAGACCGTCCCAGACGGGACCGTCGGGGAGCTCGTGATCACGACCCTCAGGAAGGAGGGGGCACCGCTGATAAGGTACCGCACCCACGACATGACCCGCATCATCCCGGGCGAGTGCCCGTGCGGCTCCAGGTTCCCGAGGATCGACATCATCGTCGGCCGCACGGACGACATGATCAAGGTGAAGGGGGTCAATATGTTCCCCGCCCAGTTCGACGAGGTGCTCTCCACCATCGACGGGGCCACCAGCGAGTACCAGGTCATGATCGACCATCTCATGGGCAAGGACCAGGTAACCGTCTACTTCGAGACGGACCGCCCCGAATCCGAGCGTCCCGCGATGGAGAGGGAGCTGGTGGAGAAGATCAAGTCCAAGATGAACATCACCGTGAAACCCATGGCGGTGAATGTCGGCTACCTCCCGAGGAGCGAGAAGAAGACCAACAGGATCTTCGACAACAGGTACTGATAGCATGCGCGAGGCGGATTTCATCCAGAGGGTGTTCAGGGAGGCCGCGCCCATCGTCCTCGGAGGTGACCGCACCGCGGAGACCAAGGACACCGCCCTGGGCGTGTACGACGTTGTCACCGATTCGGATGTGAGGACCGAGGAGTTCGTCCTGTCCAGGATCGCCGAGGAGTTCCCGGAGGACTCCGTGATCTCCGAGGAGACGCACCCGGACGCCATGGAGGGCGAGAGGTGCTGGGTCCTCGACCCGATAGACGGGACCATGAACTACACCCGCGGCATCCCGTTCTTCGGCATGCAGGCCGCGTTCCTCGTGGACGGGGCACCCAGGATGGCATGCGTCTACCTGCCGGTCTTCGACGAGATGTTCGTGGCCACCGAGGATGGCGCGTTCCTCAACGGCAGGCCCATGAGGACCGCCGGACCGCGCCCGCTCAGGGAGTGCCTCCTGTCGACCGGGGACTTCAGCCGCAGGGCGGTGGAGTACAGGGTCGGGCAGGCCAACCTCATGAGCAGGTGCTACGACGACGTCGGCCGCTTCAAGATGTTCGGGGCCTCCTGCGTAGACTACTCGTACCTCGCATGCGGACGCACCGATGTCCACATCAGGTTCCTCAACAAGAAGTGGGACTACCTCCCGGGCATGTACCTGGCCGTGAAGGCCGGGGCCGTGTTCGACCGCGACCTGACCCGCGACCACCGCCTGCTCATACTCTGCTCTTCGGAGAGCGTCCTCGACGAGGCGGTGGAGAGGCTCGCGCCCGTGATCCTGTCCCGCTGACCTGTCCTCGGACGTCCCGGATATTCGTATCAGAATATTTTTGGGACTAACTATTATCTACGAATAATTACAGTTCACGTCGTTCGACAGAGCCAGCTCTGTCAGAGGGGACAGTCTGATGAAAACGTACGCTGAGATCAACGAGAGGATCCGCTCCGGCGAGGCCGTCGTGCTGACGGCCGAGGAGGTCGTGGACCTGGTCAGGAAGAAAGGCGCCGAGAAGGCCGCCGAGGAAGTGGATGTCGTCACGACAGGGACGTTCGGAGCGATGTGCTCCTCCGGCGCGTTCATAAACTTCGGTCACTCCGACCCGCCGATCAGGATGACGAACATCAGGCTGAACGGCGTGGAGGCCTACGGAGGCCTCGCGGCCGTCGACACCTACATCGGTGCAACCTCGCTCATCGACCCGCCCGGCACCGGCTACGGCGGCGCCCACGTGATCGAGGACCTCATCGCGGGGAAGAAGGTCCGCCTGCAGGCCTGGGGGCCAGGCACGGACTGCTACGTCAGGAAGAGCATCGACACGTACGTCTCGCTGGACGACGTGAACGAGGCGTACCTGTACAACCCCCGCAACATGTACCAGAACTACAGTGTCGCCACCAACACGTCCAACAGGACCATCTACACGTACATGGGGAAGCTGCTCCCCAGGATGAAGAACGCCACCTATAGCTCCGCGGGAACACTCTCACCCCTCATGAACGACCCGCACATGGACACCATAGGCATGGGCACCAGGATATTCCTGGCCGGAGGCGTGGGTTACGTGTCCTGGCAGGGGACGCAGTTCAACACCACGCCCGAGGAGGTCAACGGGGTCCCGGTCAAGGGAGCCAGGACGCTCGCGGTGTGCGGAGACATGAAGCAGATGGACCGCAGGTTCGTCAGGGGCCTCGACATCACCGGATACGGCATCTCCCTCGCGATAGGAATCGGGGTGCCGATCCCGATACTGAACGCGGACATCATGCAGAGGTGTGCCATCTCCGACGACCAGATCTACGCCGAGATGGTCGACTACAGCCTCCCGTCCGCCAGGCCCTGCATGCAGAGGTACAACTACGAGCAGCTCCGCTCCGGATCCATCGAGTACCAGGGCAGGACCATCAGGACATCGTCCATGTCCTCGTACTCCGGCGCCAGGAAGGTCGCCAACACCCTGAAGGACTGGATCGAGCACGGGGAGTTCCTGCTGAACGAGCCGTGCCTCAAGATGCCCTCCGAGAGCAGGGTCAAACCTCTTATCGAGAGGGGGATGAACCGATGGTAGAGAAGAAGTTCAGGATCGATTTCGACGAGAGCAACGTCCTCGACTCCGTGACGTACACCCTCGTGTCGGAGTTCAACCTCAAGCCCAACGTCCTCAGGGCCGACATCGGCGGGGACGGCCACGGCTTCATGCTCCTGAGCCTCGTGGGCGAGAAGGACGACATGATCCGCGGGATCACCCACATCCGCGAGAAGGGATTCCAGGTCAGGGAGCTCAGCGGGCACATCTTCCACGACTACGACAGGTGCTGGAGCTGCGGAGCGTGCGTCTCGCTCTGCCCCACCAGGTCCATCTACGTGGTGTCCGAGACCAGGGAGGTCAGGCTGAACACCGAGACCTGCATCGCATGCGGGTCATGCATCAACGCCTGCTCCGTCAAGGCCATCCAGCTGGAGCTATGAGGTTCGACCTCTCCTACAGGGAGAGCATCCTGAGGGTCGTCTGCGACGACGGCCTCCGGGATGCGGCCTTCGACGCCATGATGGAGGCAAGGTACTCCGTCGAGGCGAAGATCTCCCAGGACCCTTTCTTCGGGATAACGTACGACCCCTATCCGTCCTCGCCCGGGGACGACGACATCATCAGGAGGATGTGCGACGCATCCACCGTCGCAGGTGTCGGGCCTATGGCGGGGGTCGCCGGCGCAGTCGCGCTACATGTCGCCGAGAGGCTCATCAGCGAGGGATCATCCCACGCCATCGTTGAGAACGGCGGCGACATCGCATTCTACTCCCCAGAGCCGAGGCTAGTGGGGATATTCGCCGACCATCCGGTGTTCAGGGACCTCGCGTTCTCGGTGTCCTCCGACAGGATAGTCGGGATATGCTCATCGTCGAGGACCGTCGGCCCCTCCGTCTCGCTGGGGTCGAGCAGCATAAGCACGGTGTTCGCTGACGACGTGGTCCTGGCTGACTGCTGCGCCACGGCCCTGGGGAACCTGGTCCGTGACGAGTCGCACATCCAGGACGCGGTCAGGGATATAGGCTCCAGAGAGGGGGTCTCCGGATGCATGGCATGCTGCGGCGACAAGGTGGCGATGTTCGGCAGCCTGCCGGAGATCGTCCCAGCCGACTGCTCGGAGCTCGTGTACGGGGAACCCGGGAACCGATGAAGGCCAGACTCATCTGGCGTTCCCGCCGATCATGAGGAAGTACGCCAGGAGGGCCTCGAGCTGGATCCTCTCGTTGCTGCCCTCCACGATCCTGAACTCGATCTCGCCGCACTTGTCGATGAGCTTGACCTTGTCGTAGTCGGAGACCCCGAGGTCGAAGATCGAGGAGTGGATCTGCCTGATGACGTCCTGGCCGGAGAGGCCGTACGTGATCATGATCTCGTCGAGCGAGTCGCGGGCCTTGATGAAGTTGCCCGCGAGAGCGGTCTCGAGCATCGTATTGACAGCCTCCGGGTTGGCGAGCCCGGCGGTCTGGTAGATGAGGTCGAGGTCGATGGGCTTCCCGAGTGACGCTGCGACCTGCAGGGAGTTCACCGCCCTCCTCATGTCACCGCGGGCGATGCGGACCCGCCATGGCCTCGTCGTCGATGGTGACGTTCTCCTTCTGGACGATCATCCCAAGGAACCCGGAGATGTCCTCGGGGGACAGGGGCCTGAACTTGAAGACGGCGCATCTGGACTGGATCGGGTCGATGATCCTGGACGAGTAGTTGCAGGAGAGGATGAAGCGGCAGATCCCGGAGTACTTCTCCATGGTCCTCCTGAGGGCGCCCTGCGCGTCGGAGGTGAGGTTGTCCGCCTCGTCGAGGAAGATGATCTTGAACTCCGCGTTGCCGATGGGGGCCGTCCTGGCGAAGTCCTTGATCTTGCCGCGGACCACCTCGATACCCCTCTCGTCGGACGCGTTGAGCTCGATGAAGTTGCCCCTCCACTCGTCGCCGAAGAGCTCCCTGGCCAGCGCCAGCGAGCAGGTCGTCTTCCCGGTCCCCGCGGGTCCGGTAAACATGAGGTGAGGCATGCTGCGCGAGCGCACGTAGGATTCCAGCCTCGCGGTCACATGCTTCTGTCCGACAACTTCCTCGAGGGTCTTCGGCCTGTACTTCTCCGTCCAGATCTCGTTCATGGCAACCACCCATCCCCTATGGCGGGGTTGGTTAATTGCTTTGTGGATGGACGCGTCCAGGCGCGTCCCCGGACATCGCCACGCATGGTTCGGCAGGATATGGTTTGATGTATCGAACTAAAACCAATGGTTAAATATGTCTAACCATTGTCGCCGCCCATGGAGAATGTAATCGAGGACCACAGGAAGCAGTGGCTGCTATTGGTCGTGGTGGCGCTGGCACTGTTCCTGGACGGTCTCGACGGGACAATCGTCAACGTCGTCCTCCCGGACATCGCGGAGGACATGAGCATAGGGCTGGGCACGACCTCGTGGGTCGTGACGGTCTACTTCCTGGTCATGGCCGGGCTCATCCTGGTCATCGGGAAGATCGCAGACAGCGGAGCGATCAAGAGGCTGTTCGTCGCAGGCCTCCTGGTGTTCTCGTTCAGCTCCCTGGCCTGCGGGCTGTCGTTCTCGCTGGAGATGCTACTGGTCTTCAGGGCGGTGCAGGGTCTAGGCGCGGCGATGATGGCGACCACCGCGTTCATGGTGTGCGTCAAGTTCCTTCCGCGCAGGATGACGGCGTTCGCGCTGTCCGTGAGCATCCTGGGGACATCCCTGGGCGCCGCCGTGGGACCGACGCTCGGAAGCGTGCTGGCCGAGATGATGAGCTGGCACCTCGTGTTCTTCATCAACGTGCCGATTGGCATAGTCGCGGCTGTCATCGCGACGCACGCGATCCCCAAGGACACCGGATTCAGCTCCACAGGGTTCGATGTCAGGGGAGCGGTGCTGCTGTTCCTTGCGATGGTCACGGGCCTGTACGTCGTGGAGTCCTCCCCCAGCCACGGGTTCACGACCGTCTCCATCGTGTGCCTCATCGTCTGCCTGGTGTGCCTGGCACTGTTCGTGCTGGTGGAGAGGAGGTCCCGTGACCCGGTCCTCAAGCTGTACCTGTTCAGGTACCCCAGGCTGGTCGCGGCAATCGTCGCGCTGATATTCATCAACCTGTGCTACATGGGCTGCCTCTACCTCCTGCCGTTCTATCTCCAGATAGAGATGGGCCTGGACACGATCGGCAGCGGACTGTACCTGCTGATCCCCGCGGTGGCCACCCTGGTGTTCTGCCTGTGGGTGGGGAAGAAGGCGGACGAGATCGGCAACCGCCCGTTCGTCATCGCAGGGTGCCTGTGCATGGTGGTCGCCCTTGCGATGTTCGCCCTGATGGACGTGAGCCAGACATGGCTGCTGCTCATCGGCCTGTTCCTGCTCGGTACCACCTGGGGGCTGGCCGGCGGCCCCATCGGGAACAGGATGGTGGAGAACGTCCCGGACAAGGACAGGGCCAGCGCCTCGTCCCTGCTGTCGTTCTTCATCTACTTCGGATGCGCCCTGGGGACCGCGACCTTCGCCGGGCTGTTCGGATTCGGCTCCGGCATCGGGAGCGCGGACATCTCGTCCACCGACCCGGTCACCTTCCTGGAGGGGTTCGGCTTCGCCATGGTGTTCGGCGTGGCCTTCTCCGCCATCGCTCTGATACTCTCCGCCGTCGTGAGGGAGAGGAGGGGACAGGATGTCGAATGACGTGAAGGACAGCCTGGAGAGGTTCTACGTCAGCACCTCGGAGGTGGAGATCCGCATGTCGGAGATGACCCACGGCACCGAAAGGCTGCCCTACATCACCATCCTCTACATGGACCTCATCGCCTACAACCCCGGGATAACGTCCTCCCAGATCGCGGAGCGCCTCGGGGTCACGAAGGCCACCGTCACGTCCACCGTGAACCGCCTGGTGGACAAGGGGTACGTGGTCAGGGAGAGGTCCGAGGACGACGGCAGGGTGCGTCCCCTGAGGCTAAGCGAGAGGACCAGGGAGGACTACGAGATGGAGAGCAGGCTCATAGCCAGGGTGGCGTCCCGCATGGCGGAGGAGTACACGCCGGAGGAGCTCGGCGTGTTCTGCTCCATGCTCGACAGGGCATCCGGCATCATGGCCGAGCTGTCCTCGGACAGCGTCCCGGACGGGGAGCGCTGACGCCCCCGGTACCAAAAGTCCATCTACTTCCCGACCCTAATCCGTGAGCATGAAGATCTACGAGGCCTACGAGCTGGCCATCAGGACCGGCATGGAGAGGGACCCGCGCCCCAGGGACGAGGTGCAGAAGGTCCTCGACGACGCGGAGGAGGCCTACTCCAAGCTCCCCGAGGACAGGAAGGAGCTCTTCGACAAGGAGAGGCTCTGGAACCCCTACACCGACTGCCGCTTCTCGGTGATGGCCGAGGAGGCCCGCGAGGCCGAGGCGGAGAGGATGATGTGGGGGATCGACATAGGCCCCGCGGAGGTCCTGCTCGCCGACAGGCTCAGGGAGAAGGGGGAGACGGTGTCCGCCGTCGTGGCCCACCATCCCCTCGGAACCGCCAGGACGAAGTTCCCGGAGGTCATGTGGATGCAGACAGACATGTTCCACGAGGCGGGCGTGCCCATCAACGTCGCCGAGGGCCTCATGAGGGGCCGCATGGACGACGTCCTCAGAGGGGTCATGGGCTCCAACTACAACCAGGCGGCGGACGCCGCCAGGATCCTGGGGATCCCGCTGTTCAACATCCACTCCGCCGCCGACAACATGGTGCAGTGGTACCTCACCGACCTGTTCCAGAGGACGGAGCCCAAGAGGCTCTCCGACCTCATCGACGTCCTTTACACGGAGCCGGAGTTCAGGCAGGCCGCCAGATACAACTCCCCGCCGGAGATCATGGTCGGGCGCAAGGACAACCGCTGCGGGAGGATCGTCTGCAAGATGACCGGAGGGACCTCCGCCCCCAAGGAGATCTACGAGAAGCTCGCCCAGGCGGGCGTGGGCACGGTGGTGGGGATGCACTTCCCCGACAGCCACTACGAGGAGGCCAGGAAGAGCAACGTCAACCTGGTCGTGTCCGGGCACATGTCCTCCGACTCCCTGGGCGTCAACCTGATCTGCGACGTGTGGGAGAGGCACGGCATCGACGTGCTCCCGTGCTCCGGGTTCACCCGCTTCAGCAGGAACTGAGACGATGTTCGAGAGGGCCTCAACAATCATCCGCGACGGGTCCAAGCTGGACTTCGACTACGTGCCGGGGAACCTGGTCCACAGGGAGTCGCAGATGGCCCGCCTGGAGACCCTGTTCAGGCCGCTGGCCGAGAGGGGCAGGCCGTGCACCGCGTTCCTCACAGGGAGCGTCGGGACCGGGAAGACGGTCACCGCCGCCAGGTTCAGGGCCGACCTGACAGAGTACATGGCCAGGGCCGGGAGGCCCATGGACTCGGTGTACATCAACTGCCGCAACACGTCCGAGGCAGGGGTGCTGCTGAGCATCGTCCGCCTCTACGACCGCGGCTACCCGGACAGGGGGTTCTCCGCGGACGAGATGGCCCGGGCGATGGTGTCCCACCTGTCATCCAGCCCCAGGGGCCTCCTGGTGATCCTGGACGAGGTGGACGTGCTGCTCAAGAGGGGGACGGTGGACGTGGTCTACCAGCTGACGAGGACCGACGTCCCCAGGACCTCGCCGGTGTCGATCATCCTGATCTCCCAGTACGCGATAGACGGGCTCCTGGACGAGGCGTCCATGTCCACGTTCAGGAGGGCCAACACCATCAGGTTCAACAGGTACTCCCAGTCGGAGCTGAGGGAGATAGTGGCAGCCAGGGCGGAGGAGGCCCTCCACCCCGGCAGGATAACCGAGGACGCCCTGGACCTGATCGCCGAGCACGCCGCCGACTACGGCGACGCCAGGCTGGCGATAGAGCTCCTGGACAGGGCCGCCAACATCGCCGAGGAGGACTCCCAGGGGGAGGTCACCGTGGAGCACGTCAGGGCCGCCAAGGCGATGATCTACAGCTCCGTGTCGGAGTCGAAGCTGATGTCCCTCAACATCAACAAGATGGCCGTCGTGCTGGCCACCGCCAGGGCGATCAAGGACAGCCCCGCCGTGCCTGCGGCCCATGTGGAGAAGACCTACGCGGTGGTGTGCGAGGAGTACGGCCTGAAGGCGAGGAAGCACACCCAGTTCTGGTCCTACCTTCAGGACCTGGACAGGATGGGGATAGTGAAGCTGTCGCAGGTCACGGACCTCAGCGGCAGGTCAGTGAACGTGGCGCTGCCGGACATACCCTCGAAGGTCCTGGCGGCGAAGATGGAGTCCATAATAGAGGGGATGCTGGAGGAGGAAGGGGATGAGGTGCGACCTCTGCGACCGCGAGGCGGTGACATTCGTCAGGTACAACGGTACCCACCTCTGCGACCGCCATTTCATGCGGTACGTGGACAAGAGGGTGAAGCGGGAGATCCGCAAGCAGATCGACGTGAGCCACGGCGACAGGATCGCGGTGGCGGTGTCCGGGGGGAAGGACAGCATGGTCGCCCTCAGGATGGTGTCGTCGGTGTTCGGCCCCAGGAACGGGGTGGAGGTCCACGCCATCACGATCGACGAGGGGATCGAGGGCTACCGCCCTCCCAGCGTGGACATCGTCAGGAGGTACTGCGAGTCCAACGGGATACACTTCCACCTGAGGTCCTTCTCGGAGCTGGGGGTCACCATGGACGAGGCTGCCCCGGTGTCGGGGGACTCGTCCCCGTGCACCTACTGCGGCGTGTTCCGCAGGAGGCTCATGAACGACGAGGCCCGCAGGATAGGGGCGGATTGGCTGGCCACCGGCCACAACCTGGACGACATGGCCCAGTCGGTCATGATGAACTTCGTCAGGGGGGACGTGGAGAGGCTGGCCAGGATGGGGCCCCATGAGAGAATCCAGCCCGGGCTGGTCCCCAGGTTTATGCCCCTGAGGACGATCCCGGAGAAGGAGACGCTCCTGTACGCGCTGGTGTCAGGCATGGAGTTCTGGGACGGCGTGTGCCCCTACTGGCAGGAGGCCCTCAGGAACCAGTACAGGGATGTGGTGGACGGTCTGGAGGACAGGTCGCCGGGAGCCAAGTTCGGGATACTGTCGTCGTTCGACACCCTGCGCCCGATGCTGCACAGGGAGTACGAGGGCACCACCCTCCACCCGTGCCCCAGGTGCGGAGAGCCCACCGTGGGGGACAGGTGCAAGTCCTGCGAGCTGCTGGACACCCTCAGGTCCAGGCTCGGCGGGGACTGACGGGGTGCTCCGATGTCGCGGACCCTTCACGTGATCGGCAACGGCTTCGACATCGCCAACGGCGTGAGGTCGTCGTACAGGGACTTCAGGGAGTACCTGATGGGCCAGGGTCCCGACGGGGTGCGTCTTGTGGAATCGCTGGAGTCGTGCCTCGGCGGAGCCCCGGACCTCTGGGGCGACTTCGAGGAGAGCCTCGCGTCCATGGACCGCGGGCGGGCGATGGACTCGGTGGATGCAGCCATGGGGCGGAGCCCGGAGGGTCAGATCGAGGACGACAGGGTCAGGGACTCGGTGGACGAGGGCCTGGCGGACATGCTGGACATCGAGGCGTCGCTGCCGATCCAGTTCTTCCGTTGGCTGTGCACCCTGAAGGCGGTGGGGCCGGTGTGGCAATGCCCCGTGCCGCTGGACACCGAGGGGCGCTTCATCAGCTTCAACTACACCGACATCCTGGAGAGCAGGTATGGCATCCCCCGGGACAGGATAATGTACATCCACGGCAGCGTGGCCCGCGGCAGCGGGAGCATAGTCATGGGACACGGCGGCGACCCGGAGAGGATGCTGTCTGACTGGATGGAGTCGGTGCGCGGGGACCCGATGTATCTGCCGTACGTTGAGGAGGACGGGGTTTCCTGCAGGAACACCAGGCTCTCCGCCCAGGCATACGGGGACTACCGGGTGGACGACTGTGAGTGGGGATGCAACGGGAGGTTCAGGGCCATGGGCATCGCGTCCCGCCTGATCGAGGAGTACTTCGGGGCCACGGCCAAGAGGTGCGACGAGGTGATCGCCAGGAACTCCGCGTACTTCGAGTCGCTGCATGACGTGGACCGGGTAGTCCTTATCGGGCATTCCCTGTCCACGGTGGACCTTCCCTATTTTGAAAGGATCCTGGAGTGCAGCGACAATCCCAGAGCGATCAGATGGGAGATAGGCTACCACAGCAGGAGGGCCAGGGCGGAGGCGTTCGCCGAGAGGCTGGGTCTGGACCCGTCGGCGGTGACGTACTACTGCACCATGTGAATATGTCGGGCAGACTTCATCCTTTTTCCTGATGTGGTTTCCGCTCTCATGGATGATGCCTGCTAGATATCCGATGAACCCGTGCGGATTGATCCTCGTCGTTTATAAGCCGAATCCGACTCAACAGGCGGTTCCTACGGGATACTACCGATTATAGTCGATAGCTGACATGTTTTAATACGCACATCAGGATGTTCCCAGTGTCGTTCGACAATCCTTGAGAACGACGACGAGGGAGGAAGGTACTCTGGGGACAATCGCTGAGGGCAGGAGGATGAGGGAGATCATCATCAAGTACCGCAAGGGGAAGGTCGTGGAACCAGAGGACCGTGAGATCCTGGACAGCCTCAACAGAGCGGCGCTCATAGACTATTCTGTGAGGGACGGCGAGCTGTATGCGAGATCCAGCGATCTGACCAGGCGCACAGTCCGCAAGCCGTGGTTCGGTTCAGGGGAAACATGAATGGCCCGCAGATGGGGATGGATACCCAATCTGTCGGGCGTTGCTTTCGATTATGAATCCATCAGGGAGAGGTTGGATTCAGACGCGGTCCGCGGCAACACATGGATCCATATCCAGGCCAGTCCAGGTCCGGGCGACACCGTCCTCATCAATGTGGTCAGGACATTATCGGATGATGATTCGGGATCGAGCAGATGTGGCAAGGAAGGGGATGTCCTGTGGAACCACACATTCCATCTCGTGGATCCCAGAGGGATATGCTACGTAGAAGAATCGGAATCCGAGAGCCCCTACATCATAGAGTCCTGGAAGTTTCTGAGGGAGCATCTGGACGGCTGCAGTAGAACCGTTTACAACTGTTCCGCGATGGACAATATGATAAGGTCTTCGGACAGAGACTCTATCATCGGTGATCTGGCATCGACGTTCATGTCAACGTTGGAATCCCAGACGGATTATCTCGCCCGTGTGGTTCCCGACAGCGGATTCTATCTCAGGATAGCGAAGAGCGATATCATCAGGACATTCTCCCTGTTGGAGTCCAACCGTCTGTACTTCGATTCGTTCCTGGATATGTTTGAACGCGAATTGGCTCCCAGGGAGATGCATCGTCTGAGAGGGGAACTCGCACATCGCAAGGAGAAGGCAGCGATGGTGATGGAAGGTCTGATGGGAAGGTTTGCAAGGTTCCATTCGATCGGAAGTCTCACTGTGGCATTGGCGGCTGTATCCATATCCATATCCGGTGTGTTATGGGCGTAATCAGGGCATTATGGCATGGGTTGGCCGTTCTCTTGAGATTATTCGGTTATCGGAGAACAATATTATCGGGTAAGGTGGGACCCGGCCCCTTAACTCCGGGTCCCGTTTGTCTTTCAGGTTTCTGTGAGTCGCGCTCTCTCAACGCGGGAGCAGATGCACTCGTTCGTTCGCGTTATCCGTTCGACTCTTATCCTTTCGGTTGTCTGTGTCCTCAGCTCCTCATGAGCCTCATGGCGACCATGATGGCCATGATCACGATGAGCACGACGAGGATGATGAGCAGGTAGTCGGTGAGACCCATGTCGGATCCACCGTTGTCGACGACGACCTGTCCGGAGGACGGGACGGCGCCAGAGGCGAGGAGGACGAATCCATTCTCGGAGATCTCGATGGTTCCGCCATTCTCAACGGTCTGTCCGTTGAAGGTGATGGTGGCGTTGGCACCATCGTATCCGGCGCGGACGCTGAAGGACACTGTGTGCTCTCCGACTGTGAGTCCAGTGTAATACATCGGGTGGGCTTCGTCCCATTTGATGTTGTCTATGTACATGTCTAGACCGGTTCCAGCAGAGACGGTACCCTCGACGAAGGATGCATCCATGCCGATGTAGATGTCAGTGTAGTCGCCGATGGCATAGTCGACAGAAGCTCCGTAGAGGGCCCTGACATCTTCCATGATGTCAGCGATGGAAGCTGTGGTTCCGTCGCAGGCCCTGACGGCGTTGACGATGTTGTACAGGAGCTGGAGGTCGGCATTTCTTCCGCTTCCAGTCGCGTTCTCGGTCATGTCGATGATGCAGTCAGTCATTCCCTCATCGATGTAGAACTTCGAGGTGTCGATCTGGACGCCCGAGATGTCAGTGATCAGCAGGATGGAGTAGATTGCAACATCCTCCTTGGCGTAGACGGTGGCGTACTCGGCACCGTTCAAATGGAAGTTGGTGCTGAGGACGTCGGCTCCGCTGGTGAGGATGGTCATGTCCGCGTCGGCTACATTGGAGCCGGGGTATGCGGCGACCGCTCCGTCGACGGAGACGTCTCCGGAGAGGGTTCCATCGATCATGGCAATCATCAGCGCTATTCTGGCGTTGTCGGCGGCGTTGAGGGTTCCATCAACTCCGGCGACGTAGAACGTGGAGGTTCCCTGGTTGATGTTGACCGTTCCGTTGATGACAGCGACGTAGGAGGTGATGGATCCCTCGACGGTGAGTGTACCGTCGACGACCAGTCCGGCGACGTTGTTCATCAGGCTGTCGGTCAGGAGCGGGAGTGTGGTGGGCGTGGTGTTGAACCTGTAGTCGGGGTTCACGCCTGTGGTGAAGTCGACACCCTCCTCGATGATGACCTCTGCTCCGGAGGATACACTGAGCTTTCCGAAGCTGCCGGCCTCGTCGATGGTGACGACACCGGATGTAACAGCGACGGTTCCGTCGGCGTGGGAGGTTCCGTGGACGTACATCATGGTCTGGGTACCGTCGACGGTCTCGGTGGAACCGATGTGGACGACGACATCATTACTGTCGATCTGCACGGTGGTGGTTCCAGCGGAGGTCTCGGAGGAGACGGTTCCGTCGAAGTTGCCGTTCGAGGTGTCGAATGTGACGTTGCCGACAAGGGTCACATTTCCGGTGGCCCTGTCGTCGTCTCCGCCGTTGGTAAGGTTGACGGAAAGTGTGCCAGCATCCTCTCCACAGGTGAAGGTAACGTCTCCCATGGCCACGTTGCCCTGGATGGTGATGACGTTGTTCTCGACGGAGGTGGAGTTCTCTGCCGCGAAAGCGACGGAGGACAGGTAGTTCTCAGCTTCGGCGATGTCGTCATTCAGATCGGCCCTGAAGAACGCGCCGTCGATGCTGTTGTCTGCGTCTACAATCTGGGTGTCTGTATCACCGGTGTAGACGATGTAGTTGTTCACGGCGACAATGCCGTTGGCATCATTGATTGTGCCGTTGGCGCCGAGGTTGAGAATGCCGTTGATCGTCAGTGTGTACTCTCCTTCGTTGCTGAAGGTGATAGTCCTGGTAGCTCCGGAGATCATGTTGTCAGCGAACTGGACCGTGACACCGGACCTGATCTCGGTGTTTCTGTCAATCTCGATGTCGTTGTACAGGGTGATTGTTCCGCTTTCGGTCTCAGCGATGGCGATGGCGAAAGAAGTGTATGTGTTGATGATGTTGTCTCCGTCCTCGACGGTGCTCATGACCTCGAAGTCGATGTACTGAAGAGCCTCTCCCTCAGAGATGGTGTCGTAGTCGACTACCTTCCCGTCGACCCAGATCATGGTGTACTGAGGGTCACCCTCGCTGGGAACGAAAGCGGCGTCTGCTGTGATGGTGAGAGTGCGTCCTTCGGGGACGTAGAGTCCTCCGGAGAGGTTCAGGAATACGTTGGCGGGGACGGTGACGTCGGAAGACAGGACAAAGGATCCTACACCATCGGCACCAGCCTGTCCCGATTTGTATCCGCCGAGAACATAGACATCCTCGACCTCTGCAGCGACAGCTGCATCGATGGTAGCCTGCAGGTCGCCGGAGACAATCATGTCTTCCACATCGCTGTTCTCAACGAGATATCCAGCACCGATGACGGAAGGGACGTTAGCGAAATCGAAATTACGGATAGTCAAGGATCCATTCACCTTGATGACTCCAACCTGTGTATTCGGAGTGGAAGGCGTTGCACCTGTCATGGTTCCGTTAAGCTCGACGGGTCCGTATGTGATGAAGGTGGCGTCGGGGCTAGTATCGTTGTTCCCCTTGATGTCGAGAGTGAAGGTTCCGTTGATTATTACGTATGCAGGGTTAGTGGCATAGTTCGTGTCTTCATTTGTGACGACAGTTTCGGAGTCACCGTTGTAGGTGGCGGTTCCGATAGCTGCTCTCAGATCGCTGATAATGACCTTTCCGAACACGAAATCGTTATACTCATGGGCGTACGTGGGGACGTACACTCCACTGGAAGTTCCGGCTTCGACAAAGGCTCCTGTAGCCATGCCCCTCTTGGCGGCATCCTCGGATGTGAAGAAATATCTATACTGAGGGGTAATCTCATCATTGTCGTTTTCGACAGAGCTCTCGAAGACGATGGTCTGTCCGTTCCTGAGGTTTCCGGTTACGTTCAGAGCATAATCCCTCATGGAAGTGGAGGAAGGCTCCTGGGCACCATTGGTGAAGTACCAGACGGTGGATACAGAGCTGCTGGCCGTGAAGGTGATGTCAGAGGATGTGTTTCCTTCGTTGGTTCCGCCAGAGATTGTGGCAGATGCCAGGGAATAGATTGTTCCAGTTCCGTACGTGCTAACGGTCATTCCGTTGGAGTCGGTCCATCCGTCGAGATTGAATGTTCCTCCGACAGCGAGGTCAACGTTCATGTTGGAGATGGTGGCGATCCTGCTTCCGGTTCCAGTGACGTTGAGGGTACCGTTGTTGTTAACGAGAACCATTCCATCGCCATTTTGTGAGGCAGGTGTGTCACCGTCAGAATCTGCAGTCTCATCATAATAGTCGTTGTTCATCACAGCTTCTCTGGTGATGGTTACTGTACCGTTCACGATGACGCCGTAATTTTTGTATTCCTCGAGATTTCCAGTAGTGATTTCGTTCGAAGTTGGGATACTGACGGAGAACTGTGAGCCAGAACCGGTCACATTGATGATTCCGTTGACTGTTACGAGGCCACCATCGACAATTAGCATTCCGCCGTTTTCGACGGTGACTGTCACTCCGGAGTTGACTGTGAGGTTACCATGAACGACCATGATACCTCCGCTTGTGATGGTGAGTCTGTCATTGACAATGACATTAGTGCCTTCGGGGAACTCCTGGACTTTGTCCAGGTCTCCGCTGTAGTTCTGGGTGTTGGTGGCAGCGTCAACACCGTTGTCCCCGATGAGGACAGCGGCTCCGACGATGACCATGGCTAACGCCAGAATCACAGCAAGGAGTTTTCCCCTGTTGTTTTTCTCATATGTGTCTATCATAGGCGCATATGACAAATGCTTCCTTAACACTGTGAATGCAGATCCAAAAACCGCATCTTATCATAGAACTAAGAGAAAAGATGGTTGAAAACATGAGATAATAACCATCTTCAGGCCTCATCGGAAACGCTGCTATAACTTTAGTATTCCAATGACACACCTCCAGAAGAAGACGGTGACAGGCAGGAATGTTTGAGGTGCGGATCCGCCCATCATCACTGGAGGAGACTATGCGGGATTGAAGAGGCGCAGACCATCCTCTTCAACTTGAAATATAAGAATTACAATGTCATCCGTAATAAAATTACGGAGATCATCATGCTGAAGAGATTCGCCGTGGAGAACTACAGGGGATTCAGGGACCGTGTCGAGATGGACCTCTCGAAGGTCAGGAACTACACGTTCCACGCGGATTATGTTAGGAACGGCATCGTCAACAAGTGCATGATCGTCGGAAGGAACGGATGCGGCAAGACCAACTTCGGACTCGCACTATTCGACATAGTCTCCGTCCTAACCGATTTCCAGACGGAGACGAAGCAGAAGGATGCCTTCGGATTCCTGAACGGCGATTCGGACGTCCCATATGCCACATTCTCATATGTGTTCCGGAACGGTTCCAACGACATCGAGTACGAGTATCGCAAGACATCCCCGGACAACATCGTCTACGAGACGATGAAGGTCAACGGGGAACGGGTGTTCGTCAGGGACGGGCTGAATGCAGACTACTCGGGACTTGGGATGTACGGGGCCGGGGACCTGCGCGTGGATATCGGCGACGGGGCCCTTTCCGTGCTGAGATTCGTGGCCAACAACACCGTCCAGCCCGAGGGATCCCCCATATCGGCGGTCATGGACTTCGTCAAGGGTATGCTGTACGTCAGATCCACGCAGGAGGGCAACAGATACATCGGCATCACCCGGGGTTCGGAGGCGTTGCAGGACTACATCGTCAGCAACGGACTGACAGATGATTTCCGCAAGGCGCTGAAGGAAATGGCGGACCTGGATGTCGACCTCGGTGTGACCGATGTCCCAGGGTCGCCCAAGAGGCTGGTCATGAGGACCAGGAACAAGATGCTGGACTTCGACGGCGCGGCATCCAGCGGCACGAGGCTGCTGATGCTCCACTACTACTGGATGAGGCATCTCGCGGATGTGACCTTCGTGTATCTGGACGAGTTCGACGCATACTACCACTTCGAGCTCGCCGAGAACGTCATGCGCCGGCTGTCCGACGATCCAGGGTTCCAGTGCGTCTTCACCTCGCACAACACGACCTTGGTCAGCAACAGGATACTGAGGCCGGACTGCTACATGGTCCTGGACTCCCGTGGCATCACATCGCTGCCGGACCTCACCGACAGGGAGATCAGGGAGGGCCATAACCTGGAGAAGCTGCTCCGCGGCGGAGAGTTCGATGAGTGAGAGGAAGGTCCTGTTCATAGTCGAGGGAAGCCGCGGGGAGCCGCGTCTGCTCAGGAGGATGCACGACGTTCTTTTCGGAACGATACCCGAAAACATCTATTGGCACGGAACCGTCATCTACGACCTTTTGAGCAGGATGTTCGAGAGTGGTGACGTTGATGACCTGGATGTCGTATCCGTCCTTCGCGAATCCGTCACCGATCCGGATCGCAGGAGGATCCTGAAGCAGGAGTTCACTGACGTGTATCTCGTGTTCGACATGGACCCCCATGATCCCAGATATGACAAGGGGCTCCTCGACAGGGCGATGGAGTTCTTCACGGAATCCACGGATAACGGGAAGCTCTACCTGAACTATCCCATGCTGGAATCATACCGCCATCTGATGTCTCATGATGACTGGGGGTATCTGGACAGGACCGTTCCCGTCGACTCTCTGGCCGACTACAAATCACTTGTGGACAGGGAGGGACATCCGGATTTCAAGCAGCTCGGGAGGTACAACGAGAGCACTTTCGGGGAGATCATACGCATGAACGTCATGAAAGCGAACCTGATTTTGGAGGGCATCGGATCCCTGCCGGACATCGAGACCTTCAGGTCGTGGGATGGCTCTGACATCCTCGATGCTCAGAGCGATATCATGGCATCCGAGAACCGCGTTTATGTGTTGAACACATCCGTATTCTATCCGGTCGAGTTCAATCCCTCCAGATTCCTCGGCTCGTGAAGTGGGATCCATTCCATTGGAAACACTGCACGAATAATCCTATTTCATCACAGGCCCGAATCCGGTGGGAGGAAACTGCATATGTATAGCGATGTCATACAGTAGGTGATGTACGCGGTTTGGTTCTCGCCTGAGGAGGAGTCTCTCATCGAAAGCTACAGACAGCTGACGGGCATGACCATATCCGAGATCATCCGCAGTTCGACGATCCAGCGCATCGAGGATGACCTTGACTTAGACATGATCCGCGAGGCGCTTTCCGAATACAGGTCCGATCCCAAGACCTTCACTTTCGAAGAGGAGATGGAGAGGTTGGGACTCGAATGGGATTCGGTGTGGGGCCCATCGAACGAGCGGACAGGAAACTAATGGAACTGACATCCCTCAGCGTTCGCAGATAATGGCGTGGATTAAGAAGAATCTCGTCGACAGGACCGGCCGTCACATCGGACGGCCGATCAAGAGGGGCTTGACCTCTCACGATGTTCTCATGCCGGCGGCTCCCATTCCGGCAGCGGCGGCACCTCGCCCGGACCAGTCCGGAGCCCGGCGGCCTCGGCGAAGTCCCAGAACCTCCAGACTGATCTGAGATACATCAAGCCCATCGACGGGGTCGAGACGTT
>OOCI01001098.1_pt1 | contig 21431 bp, 20 predicted proteins | sample 1671761 | NCBI WGS metagenome assembly OOCI01 (sample SAMN06348190, study PRJEB24527) | human gut metagenome | biome: human gut; feature: ankylosing spondylitis patient; material: feces | host: Homo sapiens | place: China | collected 2015-10
TGGAACAGAGGAGTTCTGTGCCTGAAGGCATGGAGGACGCTTTCATATTGAATTTGAGGAATCAAAGGGAGAATTTTTATAAAACGCAGTTAAAAAATTTTATTGACGAATCAGGCATGAGCGAAATGCTTTTTGAAAAGCTGTACTTGACAAACAGCGTCAAGCTGCGCACCGAAGACATGAACGAGGGCGAAATAGCCGGTATAATAAATAAATTGCTCCGCTATGACAAAGTTTCGACTGTTTCTGTCGAAAATCATATTTTTGAACAATCGTTAAGTACGGAGTCGGAAATCTTGCCTATGAGCAGCTTTGGCAGCTGGGAGGATGAGACGCTAGGTTCAATGAATGCCGGATTTGTGGCTGAAAATGACTTTGCGTATAAGGGACATGGCGTAAACGTAGGGATTATCGAGCCGTCTGCAATCGATCCGAATGCTTTCGACGGAAGAAATGATTTGCCCGACATAACCATAAATTCCGATTGGCAGCAGGGTGACGAAATGAGCGAGCACTCCAGACGAGTGACAAGAATTATCGGAAACATGGCTCCGAAAATTTCATTATATACAAGAAAATTGGGGGATAATAATATTTGAAGAAATAATTTATAAAAGTCAGCTGTTGTCGGGCAACCCTTTGGTGCAGGTGTATTATATTTCGGGAGGCGAAGATGGGATAATTGACGTCGGCTCGGCTGCGTACGTTTGGCTGATGTAGGCTGTTGAGCAAACGCAGAGATTTTACGGAAAAAAGGTTGAAAACGCTTGACTGAATTCGCTTCCGTGATAAAGTATATCAAAAGGGTATTTTATGCCGACGCAAGAGGCAAACTATACGGAGGCTGAAATGCCGAAAGTCAAAACGGAGGTCAGAAAAATGGTTAAGGAAATTTTGAGCGGACAGTTCGAGCGGGAGGTGCTGGGCGCTGCCAAGCCCGTGGTTGCGGATTTTTGGGCGCCCTGGTGCGGTTACTGCCGCAGAATGGCTCCCATGTTCGACAGATTGGAGCAGCAGTACGGCGACAGGATAGATTTCGTAAAAATCAATGTGGACGAGCACGGCGACGTGGCGCAGAGGTACAATGTCGACACCATTCCGCGTCTCGTGCTGTTTGTAGGCGGAGAGGAAAGGTCTCAGGCGTCCAACCCTGCTTCTCAGGCGGAAGCCGAGGATTGGTTGAAAGCCAACGGCGTGCTTTAAATGTCGGTGAAAAATGGACAACAAAACTTATGACGTAATTATCGCAGGCGGAGGTCCCGCGGGATACACCGCGGCAATGTACGCGGCGCGCAGCGGCTACACCGTCGCCGTTGTCGAGCAGATGTCCGCGGGCGGACAGATGGCGACTACCGAAACGGTAGAAAACTATCCGGGCTTTGACGACGGTATAGACGGCTTCGAATTGGGCGAGAGAATGCAGCGCGGGGCGGAAAGGTTCGGCGCGGTTACCGTTTACGCCGAGATAAAGTCGTTAAACCTCAAAGCGTCTCCCAAAACAGTCGAAACGACGGCGGGGGAGCTGAACGCGAAAGCGGTGGTGATTGCTACGGGGGCAAAGCCCAGACTGTTGGGCGTCGAAGGAGAAAGAGAGCTTACGGGCAAAGGCGTGGCGTACTGCGCGGTGTGCGACGGTATGCGCTACAAAGGCAAAGTCGCCGTAGTTGCGGGCGGCGGAAACAGCGCCGCGGCGGACGCGCTCTATCTGTCCAAAATATGCGAAAAGGTTTATCTCGTGCACCGCAGAGACCGCCTTCGCGCCTCCAAGGTATACACCGACGCGTTAAAAAACTGCGGGGTGGAATTTTTGTTTGACAGCCGCGTCGTCGCGCTTGAAGGCGACGGAGCGCTTGGCGGCGTCGTGACGGAAAACGTAAAAACGGGCGCGCGGACAAAAATACCCTGCGCCGCTTTGTTCGTGGCGGTGGGCAGACAGCCCCAAACCGAATTGGTCAGGGGACAGCTCGCTCTTGACGAAAACGGCTATATCCTCGCGGACGAAACCACTAAGACATCTGTGGACGGCGTGTTTGCCGTCGGCGACGTAAGAACCAAGCCTTTGCGGCAGATTGTGACGGCGGCTGCCGACGGGGCGACCTGCTCGCATTTTATCGAAGAGTATCTCGGTTGAGACGCTCGGTTTGCAAGCGGAAAAAATTCAAATTAAAAATCAAAGGACGCTGAATTTTCAGCGTCCTTGTTATTTCTTTTGGGCGGATTGGCGCAGTTTTCAGGTGCGGTTTGTCAGCTTGAAAACGTCCGCGGGTTTGCCGATGACTATGATGTGGTCGCTTTGGTCGAAAACGTAATTGGCTTCGGGCAGCACTTTCAGATTTCCGCCTTTTTTAATCGCAAGCACGTTTATATGATAGGTTTTTCTTACGTCTATTTCGCTTATGCTTTTGCCCGCCCACTTTTTGAGTATGGGTATTTCAAAAATGGCGAAATCGTCGGTGACCTCTACGAAATCGAAAATATTTTTGGCGTTGTGTCTGATTGCAAGCTTTTCCGCGATGTCCCTTTCGGGATAGACCACCTCGTCGGCGCCGTTGCGCAGCAAAAACTTTGCCTGCAAGTCGCGGTTGGCTTTGCTTACGACGTACTTTGCGCCAAGCTCTTTGAGTAGAGAAGTGATTTCGAGAGAGGACTGAAAGTTGTCGCTTATCGTGACGAAGCAGATATCGAAATTGTTGACGCCGAGACTTCTCAAAACGCCTTCCTTGGTGCAGTCGCCTATCATTGCGCCGGTAAAGCGGGGAGCAAGCTCGTTGATTATGTTTTCGTCCTTGTCCACAATCATGACCGAATTGTTAAGCTCGGTCAGTTTTTCGGCAAGGTGGCGTCCGAGACGGCCTATGCCGATTATCAGAATGTTTTTCCGTTTAGCCGATTAGTATTTTTTCCACGGGATACTTGGTGAGTATCGGTTTGTTTTGAGTAAACGCAAGCGTAAAGGACAGCGCGCCCACTCTGCCCATAAGCATGAGCAGCATTAAAATTATTTGCGAAGTCAGGGTTAGGTCGGGAGTTATTCCTGTGGACAGCCCGACGGTGTTTATTGCCGAAAAAACCTCTATGCCGATATCCGCCAAAGAAAACGGCTCTATCGCGCTCATAATAAGGATTGCGGCGAAAATCGCCGCGAGGTAAATTTACAAGATTTTTTTCCAGACGGCGTTTGCCTATAACGATGTCGCCGTCGCTGCGGGCGGAGGAAACCACGCCGAGTATAATCACAACAAAGGTAGTGACCTTTATGCCGCCTGCGGTGCCGCCCGAGCTGCCGCCGACGAGCATCAGAAACATGGTGAGAAGCAGAGAGCTGTCCGTCGCCGCGGCGTAGTCTATTGTCGCAAAGCCTGCCGTGCGGGGAGTCACCGACATAAACATACATATGAGAAAGCTTTCTCCCGCGCTTTTTCCGACAAGCAGGTTGCTTTTTTCAAACAGCCAGAAAAGCAGCGCTCCCGCAAATATGAGCGCCGTCGTGCCGTACAGGGCAATTTTGGTATGCAGACTGAATTTTTTGGGATTGAATCCGCAATCCAAAACGTCGCTCCAAACGATGAAGCCGATGCCGCCCATGAAAATAAGTCCCATTATCGTGAGACACACAACCCAATCGCCCGAAAACGCAGCCAGCGAGCCGAAGGCGCCGTAGCGTCCCATGAGGTCGTAGCCCGCGTTGCAGAAAGCCGAAACGGAGTGGAAAACGGAGGAATAAAGTCCCTCCCAGAAGCCGAGCTTGGGACACAGCCTTGTTGCCAGCAGCAAAGCGCCCGCGCCTTCAAAAATGGCGGTGCCGATTGTTATGCGGCGGACAAGGTGGACTATGCCGCTCAGTCTCATGGTGCCTGCGGACTGCATGAGGATTTTGCGCTCGTACAGACCTATTTTCCTGCCGAGAACCATCAGGGTGGTGGTAATAACCGTCATGAACCCCAGCCCGCCTATTTGGATGAGAATGAGAATCACGACCTGCCCGAAGCCCGTCCATTTGAGAAACGTGTCGGCGGTTACCAATCCCGTGACGCAGGTCGAGGACGTTGCCGTGAACAGTGCGTCGGCGTAATTCGTCCATTCTCCGTCCCTTGAAGCCGCGGGCATGCTGAGCAGAAAGCTGCCGACGAGGATGACCAAAAGATAGCCGAGTATGAGAAGCTGCGTTTCTTTCAGCCTGATTTTCTTTCCGTTTCTGTTTTTTGTCATATTTTCAGGCGCACGGCGTCAAAACGCCAAGGCGCAATATAAGCAATTATACTATCGACCGCGGTTTTAAGCAAGCGATTTTTTTGCCTGCCCGAAACGCCGAATCAAAAGAAAACAGCCGTTTTGATTGCGACTGCGGGTAAAAACGGCGGAATACTCAAATTATTTTGAAATTTTCCGTCGACGTGTTGATGACGTATTTTTCTTTTATTTTGACAAGCTCCTTAAAATGCTCCGTCTCGCGGTGTCTGTTGAGGCATTCCTCGTCCGTCCAGCTTTCTATGAGCACAATCTGCGCGTAATTGTCTATGGGCAGCAGATATCTGTATTCCTTGTTGCCCGTTTCCTTGCGCGTTTTACGCACCAAATCAATCTGATTGACCGCCGCCAAAAATTCCTGTCTTTTGTTTCCCTTGATTGTGTAAGTAACCAATAAGTTGATGTTGTCGCTCATGATAAATCCTTTTCCCGATATTATTGTTGACTTTATTATATCATAAAAACGGCTCGCCGCGATTAAAGACAGTCAATTTTCGTGAACATTTCATTTTTAAAGGGCAAAAAACGTGCGTTTTCGTGCGTCGGGGCAGAAAGTTTTTATTCGTAAAACAGTATGTCCGCATAAGTGGGTATGGGCCATACCTTGCGCGAAACGATTGTTTCGAGACTGTCCGCCGCCGCGCGCAGGGCGTCCATGGTGTCTTTTATTCTGTCGCGGAAAAACACGCACCTGTCGTAAGACGACTCCAAGTCCTGCATTTCCTGTATCTGCGCTTCCAGCTTTTCTATATCGGAAAACAGCTCGTTCACAAGCGCGTCGGTTTTCGCAAGCTGTATTTTCTGCACTCCGCCGAAATTCGTGCCCGCCGCGTTGAGCTTTTCTATATCCCGCGCAAGCTTGTCCTCCCACTCCATGCAGGCGGGCAAAATTTCCCGCTTTGCCATCATCAGCATGGTGCGCGCTTCTATGAGCGCGGTCTTTTCGTAATTGTCGAGATAAATGGCGCGTCGGCTTTCAAGCTCCTTTTTGTTCATGATTTTGAATTTTTCAAACAGCGCGACGTTTTTGGGCGCCAAAAGCGCGTCGTAGGCGGTTATGCTGTTGTCTATATGCACAAGCCCTCTCTTTTCGGCTTCCTCAAACCACTCCTTTGAGTAGCCGTTGCCGTTGAAAACTATCCGCTTGTGCCTTTCGTAAAATTCGCACGCCAGACCGAGAGCTTCTTCGTGCAGACGGCTTTTGTCCGCTTTTTCAAGCCTGTCCGACATTCGCGAAAGCATTTCCGAAACGGCGGCGTTGAGCACCACGTTGGGGGTTGACAGCGTGGCGGAGCTGCCCACCATGCGAAATTCGAATTTGTTGCCGGTAAACGCAAAAGGAGAGGTGCGGTTGCGGTCGGAAAAATCCTTGCCTATGTCGGCGACGAAATTGAGTCCCGTGTTTAAACGCTGCTTTTCGTGGGCGCCCGTTGCCGAGTGGGAGAGCAGTGCGTCGAAAAGCTGCTGCATATCCTCTCCGATGAAAGCCGAGATAACGGTGGGCGGCGCCTCGTGGCCTCCGAGTCGGCTTTCGTTGCCGAGAGTTGCGGCGCTCATGCGCACAAGGTCGAAATATTCGTCAAGCGCCGCAAGAACCGCCGTGAAAAACAGCAGAAAAGGGTAGTTTTGCGACGGGTTGGCTCCGGGTTTAAGCAGGTTGAGTCCTTTGTCCGTGCAAAGCGACCAGTTGTTGTGTTTGCCGCTGCCGTTGACGCCGGCAAAGGGTTTTTCGTGCAGCAGGCAGGTCAGTCCGTGATTGTCCGCGACCTTTTTCAGCGTTTCCATGATGAGCTGATTCTGGTCTGTGGCGATGTTTGCGGTGCAGAAAATGGGAGCCAGCTCGTGCTGCGCGGGCGCGACCTCGTTGTGCTGTGTTTTGGCGGTGATTCCGAGCTTCCACAGCTCCTCGTTGAGTTCCGCCATAAAGTCGCTTACCCTGTCCTTTATCGTGGCGTAATATTGGTCGTTTTTCTCCTGTCCTTTGGGAGGCATGGCTCCGAACAGCGTTCTCCCCGTGAATTTGAGGTCGTCGCGGCGGTTGTAGTCCCGCTTGTCGATGAGAAAATATTCCTGTTCGCCGCCCACGTTGGCGGTTACGCGTTCCGCATCGACGCCGAGAATTTTCAGCAGTCTTACTCCCTCGCGGTTGATTGCCTCCATAGAACGCAAAAGAGGCGTCTTTTTGTCGAGGGCCTCGCCCGTGTACGAGCAGAAGGCGGTGGGAATGCACAAAATACCCGCGCCGTTGCGCGATTTTTTTATGAACGCGGGACTGCTGCAATCCCACACGGTATAGCCGCGCGCTTCAAAGGTCGCGCGGATTCCGCCCGACGGAAAGCTGGACGCGTCCGCTTCTCCCTTGCGCAGATTGCTGCCGGTAAATTCCAACACGGTGTTGCCCGACTTGTCTATGGAAATAAAGCTGTCGTGCTTTTCCGCCGTGGTGCCAGTCAGCGGCTGAAACCAATGGGTGTAGTGCGTCGCGCCCATGTCGCCCGCCCACTCCTTCATGGCTTTCGCCACCTTGTTGGCAAGCTCCTTGTTGAGCGGCTTTCCGAGGTCGGTGACCTCCTTCAACTCGTTGTAGGTTTCGCGGGGCATATATTTCTGCATGACGCCGTCGTTAAAGACGTTGCAGCCGAAAAAATCTGTAATCTTTTTGCTTTCCGTTATTCTCATTGGCGAATCTGTCCTTTTGTTTGATTTTGTTGACTCGGATGCGAATTATTATAATACCCCGCCGTCAGAAAATCAAACAAATATGAAGAATTTTCATTTTGAGAAGCGTTTTTGTCGCAAAACGCTTTCAGGTATTGCTATTTGTACGAATATGTGCTAAAATGAGACAAATCGATTTGCGGGGAGCATTTTTATGGATTTCAAACAGAGAACGAGAGAAATCAGGCGGCTGACACTCACTTGTATTGCGAGTCTCGGCGTCGGACACGTGGGCGGCAGTCTTTCGATAGCGGAGGCGCTGTCGGTGCTTTATTCCAAGCACATGAGCTTCGACCCGAAAAATCCCGGTATGGAGGGGCGCGACAGACTTGTTCTAAGCAAGGGGCACGCAGGTCCCGCGCTTTACGCCACGCTTGCAAGCTTCGGGTTTTTCGACAAGGAGGAGCTTAAAACCCTCAACAGATTGGGCACAAAGCTTCCGAGCCACTGCAATATGCTTTTGACGCCCGGCGTGGATATGACGGCGGGCAGCCTCGGACAGGGCATAAGCTGCGGCGTGGGGCTTGCTATCGGCTCCAAGCTCAGAAACGACGGCGCAAAAATCTACGTAATCGTGGGCGACGGCGAGTGTCAGGAGGGACAGGTCTGGGAGGCGGCTATGCTTGCCGCGCACAAAAAGCTGGATAATTTAGTGGTTTTGGTGGACAACAACAAAATGCAGATAGACGGTCTTACCGAAAACGTCTGCGGCATAGAGGACGTTGCCTCCAAATTCGACGCATTCGGCTTCAACACCGTGCGCGTCAACGGCAACGACGAGGAGGAAATCGACCGCGCGCTGTGCGAGGCGGACAACGTAAAGGGCAGACCTACCTGCATAGTTATGGACACCGTCAAGGGAGAGGGCGTTTCGATTTTCAAAAATATGGGCTTTGCAAATCACAGCTGCAACGTGAGCGCCGAGCAGTTGGAAACGGCGCTTGCCGAATTGGAGGACTGAAAAATGGAAGTCAGAAAGGTTTTTGCGGCAACGCTTGAAAAAATGATGCGTGAAAATGAAAATATCGTTATGCTTGACGCCGACCTTGCCAAGGCGGGCGGGACCTTCGGTTTGCGTGAAATTTTCCCCGACAGGGCTTTTGACGTGGGCATAGCGGAGGCAAATATGGCTTGCGTGGCGGCGGGACTCGCGGCTTACGGATTTGTGCCCTTTATCCACTCGTTCGCGCCCTTTGCGTCGAGAAGAATTTTCGACCAAATAGCGGTTAGCATTGCCTACGGCGGCAACAATGTGAAAATCATAGGCTCCGACCCGGGTATTGCCGCCGAGCTTAACGGCGGCACCCACATGAGCTTCGAGGATGTGGCGGCAATGCGCGCAATTCCCGGAATGTTGATTTTCGAGCCGGTGGACGCAAGACAGATGGAGGAGGCAATGCCTGCAATAGTCGAATACGACGGACCGGTTTACGTAAGGATGTTCAGAAAGGAAACTCCCGACGTGTTCACCGAGCCGGATTACAAATTCAATCTGTTCAAAGCGGACGTGTTGAGGGAGGGGACGGACGTGAGCATTTTTGTGACGGGACTTTTGACGTCGGACGCGCTGCGCGCCGCGGATATGCTGCGCGAAGAGGGCGTGTCCGCGGAGGTAATCAATATCCACACCTTGAAGCCCGTGGACAGGCAGGCGGTTTTGAAATCGGTAAAAAAGACGGGCAGAGCGTTGACGGTTGAAAACCACAGCGTATTCGGAGGCTTGCATTCGGCTGTCTGCGAAATTCTCTGCGAGGAATTTCCCGTCAGATGCGCCGCCGTCGCCGTCAACGACAGATTCGGCGAGGTGGGCAGACTCAACGAGCTGAAACGGTTTTACGGGCTTACCGACAGAGATATAGCGGACAAGGCAAAGACCTTGCTCTGAAAACGACGGGAGTTGCTTTATGAACGCGGCTGTTTCAAGGAGCTACAACGGCTGGGAGCCGTTGTTTTCGGAGGAGTTTTCCAAGGACTATTTCAAGGGAATAAAGGCGTTTCTTGAACGCGAATATGCGCAAAAGACGGTTTATCCCCCCAAAAAGCTTATACTCAACGCTTTTGACCTTACCGCGCCGCAAGACGTAAAGGTCGTTATTTTGGGGCAGGACCCTTACATAAATCTGGGACAGGCGATGGGGCTTGCTTTCAGTGTGCCCTATCCCGTGCCGCCTCCGCCGAGCTTGCTCAATATTTTCAGGGAAATCAAGGAAGAGACGGGCAGGGACTCCGCGGTAAAGGGCGGCGACCTCACCGTCTGGGCAAAGCAGGGGGTGCTTTTGCTCAACACCTCCCTCACGGTAGTGAGAGGCGTGAGCAATTCCCACAGCAACATAGGGTGGCAGATTTTTACCGATAGAGTAATTTCCTGGATAAACGACAACGCCGCAAGGCCCGTCGTATTTATGCTTTGGGGCGGCAACGCGCGCAGGAAAAAAAGCCTGCTTACCAATACTTCGCATTTGGTGCTGGAAGCGGCGCATCCGAGTCCGCTTTCCGCTTACAACGGATTTTTCGGCTGCGGTCATTTCGTAAAAGCCAACGAATTTTTAAGCGGCTTCACCACGCCGATAGAGTGGTGAAATTTGAGTTTCAAAGGGCGCGTAAAACGCGCCCTTTTTTCGTCTGCGACATAAAAGCGTAAAAATTTGCAGAAAATGTCATTTTGCCGAGAGGCTTTGTCTATATAATAGTAGGTATGTTTTACAAAAAATATCTGGTAATCAACAGTATGAATTCTCTCGGCTCTCTCGGGCTCGTTTATCTGCTTTGCAACGGAGCGACCACCCGCGTCAAGCTTGCCGCAAACACGATGAAGGCGCCCAAGGGCGATTTGTGGGCGGCGCTGCTTCTCGACAAAAGGCTGTTCGTAAGGGAGCTTACCGCCAAGAGCGCCGAATTCGAGCTGGACTGTCCTACGCTCAACCGCGCGGAGTGCCTGATAGCCGTCAAGTCCGCCCGTCTTGAAGCTCTCGCCTACGCGTCCGACGGCGCGTCCGACAGCGGGGCGCTCTTTGCCATGCTGAAAAAGGAGCTTGAAAAAATAAACGACGCCGGTTTAAGGACGCCGCCCGCCGCGGATGAAACGAAAGACGACGAGCCTTACGAAAGCTTTGTGGAGCGCGCCGGAAATTATTTCGAGGGCACGAGCTTTGTTGTGGACGAAATAGCCCGAAACAAGAGCATAGAGGAGTACAGCGAGGCTTTCAGGAGATATTACGAGCAGGAAAACGGCGGCAGCTACTATCTTTCCGTCAGGGAGCAGCTGCAAAAGCTGTTCGACAATTTTCCCGCCGCGCCCGAGCTTATAGACAGATTTGAAAATTCTTATTGGATAAAAATATCGAGAAAGAACAAGCATTTCGCTTTGGGGCTTCTTACCGACGACGGCGCGCCCAGCTTCATCTGCTACGCGTTGCCCGCGCCCGAAGGCAAAAGCGCGGACGGGGATTTTGAATTGACCACGCTTAAAAACGGCGAAAAATATTACGTGTTGTATCAGGACACGACGGACGGAAAAGTAAAAAGAGGCAAGGCGGTTTCTTGACAGAAGCCGTCTTTTGTTTTAAAATAAATCTCGAAAATGGAAAACAAAGAGTTTTTGAGAAAAGTGCAGGAGCTGCTTCTAAAAACAGACTTCGTGGAGCGGTGCGTCACCTTCGACGGCGGCGAGGCGCTGCAAATAAAGACGACGGACGGGACGGTTTTCAACGTGTCGTCGAGAAAGCGCGACACAAAGAGGAGCGTGGCGCTGGTCAATCAGCGCAATCCGCGTTATCGCAGGGCGAATATGGGGCTAAATCCCAATCTGGAAAAAAACCTTCCGCTTATAAAGGCGGTGGAGGAAAGACTGCGCGAGGAGAAAGAGCACCTGGAAAGAAATTTCGGACGAAACGGACAGACGGAGGAAAAGGATGGTTAAGCATATCGTGTGCTACAAATTCAAAGACAACAGCAGGGAAAATCTTGACAGAGCAACGGCAGCTTTGTTGAGTATGCGTTTTAACGTGCCGCAGGTTTTGTCCGTCGAGGCGGGCGCGGATTTTGTAGGCAGCGCGCGTTCCTACGACCTTGCGCTTGCGGTGACTTTGAAAAGCAGAGAGGATTTGGAGGAATATCAGAAAAACGAGTTCCACTGCAAAGAAGTCAAGCCCGTCATGCACGAGCTGACCGAAAAGAGCGTTTCGGTGGATTTCGAGTTCGACCAAGCCTGACGCGCAAAAGAACCTTCCCCATATGGGGCAAGGTTTTTTTATTGCGCTTTTACGGGAAATAATTCGATAAAGTTCGACGCGCGGCGACATATGGAGCGAAATTTTTTGCGTTTCCTTATTTTAAAATGACGTTATACAGTCAAGGGAGGAAACGAAAGGGTTATGAACAGACAAACGGGAGCGGCGCGCATATCGATAGCGCCGACAAAGGCAAAGGGAGCAAGCGTGTGGAGGTCTCTTCTCGAATGCGTATCGCTTGCGGCGGGATTCGTTCTTTTGAGACTGACCGCGGACGGGCTTTACGGTCAGCTTGCATTCGGACTTTTCGTCGGAGCGCTTTACTGCAACAGGCTTTTGGCGCCGTCCGTTTTGTTTTTGGCGACGTCGTTTGCGTCGGGGATAGACTGCGTATTGGTTTCCGCCGTTCAGTGCGCCGTCATGCTGGGCGTGAGCTTTGTCCACATCAAATGCCGCCGCAAAATCAACAAGTGGCTGCTGATACTTTATCTTGCCGCGTCTCAGATTTTTTTCGTGTTATTCAAAACCTCAGAGAGTCAGGAGCTTGTAAACAAGCTGATTGCCGCAGGCGCGGGCATTGTATTTTCCTTCGTATGTATTTACGTGCTGCGCGCGCTTTTTATCAGGGGACTGAAATATCGTCTTACCGTTGAAGAAAACATTTGTCTGGCGGTTTTTGCATTGTGCGTTTTCAAGGCGCTGGACTTGATTCGCGTCGGAGGAGTCGGTTTGCTTGCGTTCATTGCGCCTCTCGCCGTGCTTTTGACGCTGTTCGTCTACGGAAAAAGCGCCTGCTACGCGCTTGCCGCGACAATCGGCTTTGCCTGCGCGCTCAATGCGGGCAGTCTCACGCAGGTAGCGGTGTGCGGACTCTGGTCGGTCTGCGCCGTGGCGTTTATGCCGCTGTCAAGGTGGCTTTCGGCGCTTGCGCTTTTGCTGTGCGAGGTGGCTCTTGTATATTTTTTCGATATTTACGACGGCTTCAACAGCCTGAGATTGATTGCGGCGGTAGCGTCCTGCGCGGTTTTTTGCTGCATACCCGGCAAAACTCTCGAATATCTCAAAGCGGTTTCAGGCAACACCAAGGAAAAATACTCCCCGCGCCACATAGTCAACCGTCTGCGCGTCAACCTAAGTCGAAAGCTTTTTGAGCTGTCGGAAATTTTTTACGCCATGCAGCTTACCTTCAAGACGCTGAACAACAACGTAATCCCTCCCGAAAAGGCGCAGGTGAGCATTGCCAACGAGGTTGCCGAGCTTACCTGCAAGGATTGTCCCGAAAGCGTAAAGTGCTGGCGCAGGGAAATCAAGGACAGCGAACAGGCTTTTTGCGACGTGGTGGGCAACGCTCTCGACAGGGGCAAGGCTACCGTGCTTGACCTCAACAGCTCGCTTGCGTCGAGATGTCTCAGGACAAGCACGCTTTTGAGTAACGTAAACCAACAGGTGGCGGCATACAAGCAGTATTATCTCGTCGCGGCAAGCTCGGACAACAGCAGAAACCTGATTGGCGACCAACTCGGAGGGGTGTAGCGGATTATGCTGGGACTGAGCGAGGAAAGCAAAGCCACCATACGTTTTGACACCGAGCGGGAAAAGCAGCTTGTGGAGCAGCTTACCTTTTACAACATACTGACAAAGGAAGCCGTTATTTTCAACGAGGGAGGGGAGCTCAACGTTACGCTTGTGGTAAATTCGCGCGACGCGCGCAAGGAAAACCTCGAAAGCGTGGTTTCCGAGGTGGTAAACGCAAAGCTCGGCGTTTGCGCGCGGGAGAATACCGACAACGAAAATTGGACGGTGCTGTACTTGAAGCCCAAACCCGTTTACGACGTGGAATTCGGTTTCTGCGCCGCCAAGAAGGCGGGCAGCGAGGTCTCTGGCGATACCCACAGCTTTGTCAGGCTTGACAAGGACAAGTTTTTGCTTGCGGTATGCGACGGCATGGGCAGCGGAAAGGAGGCGGAAAGAGCTTCGGAGTCCGCCGTGTCGTTGGTGGAGAATTTTTACAAGGCGGGCTTTGACAACGAGCTTATACTCAAAAGCGTCAACAGACTGCTCACCTCCGTAAACGACGAAACCTTTACGGCGGTGGATATATGCGTTGTGGATTTGATGAAGGGAACGGCCGATTTCATCAAGCTGGGCGCGCCGCAGGGGCTTATCAAAAGCGGCGGGGAGGTGCAGTTCGTGTCGGGAGGCAGTCTGCCTCTCGGCGTTTTGGAGGAAATGCAGCCGACAATCACAAAAAAAGCGCTTAAAGCAAACGACGTGATTGTGCTAGCTAGCGACGGCTTTTCCGACGCGTTTGAAAACAAGGACGATATGGCGGCGCTGCTTGCGGAAACCGAGTCGTCCGACCCTCAAATCATTGCAGACAAGCTGTTCGGCAAAGCAATGATTAACTATGACGAAAAGCCCAAGGACGACATAACGGTGATTGTGGCGCGGATTAAACAGTGATTTTATTTGGCGTTTTTCAGCTTTGAGGCGGGAAAGCGACGAAAAAGTAACGGCGGGAGTTTTCCGCCGTTTTTAATATTTAATGACTTTTTATTTTGAAGTAACGGTATCCCGTTTTTCTTCCCCGTCCTCCGTGTCGCGGAGCGGTTCGGACGCTTTTTTCAGGGCGTTGAGAAACGCGCCCGACGCTTTCGACATGACCTGATGTTTTTTCCATGCCACGACCAACCGCGCTGTCAGGCGGGGCGACAGGGGTCGGAAGCACAAATCGCTGCCTGTCGTGTTTATCAGTCTGTCAAGTCCTATGGCGTAGCCCATACCCTCCTCGACCATAAGCGAGGCGTTGTAGATGAGATTGTAGGTTACGTTTACCGCGGGCTTGCAGTCCGACGCGGAAAACCATTCGTCAAGAGCCTTCTGCACTATGCTGTGCCGCGAACAAATCAGGGGCAGTCCTTTCAGGTCGTTTGCCGTGACGCTTTCCTTTCGGGCAAGAATCGAGCTTTTGGGCATTAGCACGCCCCACGTGTCCTCCGCGGGCAGACGGATATAATCGTATTCGGTTAAGTCGGATGGCTCCACGAAAACTCCGAAGTCGATAAGCCCTTTGTCAAGCTTGTCCTTTACGTCGTGTGTGTCGCCGCTGAAAAAATGAAATTTGACCTCCGGATGCTTTGACTGAATTTGCTTGGCGGCACGCGCCACTATGCGCACGCCGCACGATTCGCCGCCTCCGATGTAGACGTCTCCGCTCAAGCTCTCGCCGTCCGCAAGCAGCTCCGCCTGCGTTTTTTCGTAAAGCTGGAGCATTTCCTCCGCCCGTTTTTTGAGCAGCTCGCCCGCCTGCGTGAGAGTCACCTTTCTGCTGCCTCTGACAAACAAAAGGCGGTTCAATTCGCTTTCCAGCTTTTGCATCCGCCTTGACAGGCTGGGTTGGGCGATAAAAAGATATTCCGCCGCTTTGGTTATGCTCTCCTGTTGCGCGACGGCAAGAAAATATCTCAAATCTCGCAGTTCTATTTCCATTTCGACTCCTTTACGCTTTTATTATAACGCTTTTGAGTTTTCGGGTCAACTGCGGCTTGACTGCCGAAAAGCGCGTGTTGTCGGCTTGGGAGCGAAAAAAGCAAAAAAAGACAAGGGCGGAGTTTCCGCCTTGCTTAAAGCACAAGAAGGCTCAAAAGAAAGGGTACGGGCATATAGAACGCAAACCATTTGAAATCGGCGTTTTTCAACGCTTTTTGGACTATGCCGATTGCAAGCAGTCCGGCAAAAAACGCCGCGACGACGCCGATTGAAACGCTGCCCCAATTTATCTCTGCGGAAGTGGCGAAGGCTTCGATCAGCTCTACCGCCGCGCCTGCCAAAATCACGGGTATGGACAAAAGAAAGCTGAATTCGCCGCTTTCCTCGCGTTTGATGTCGAACAGGCTCATTGTGCAGATGGTGGCGCCGCTTCTCGACAAGCCGGCGAAACAAGCCATACCCTGCGCGACGCCCGTTATCAACAGGGGGAGCACACCCTTTTCGCCTACGGAAAATTTGTTTTTGTTGAGACTGGAAAGCAAAAGCAGGGCGGCAGTTAAGGCAAAGCCGACAGGCAGAATGTATTTGTCGACGCCTTCGGGCAGAAAGAATTTGACTGCCGCGGCAATTATAAACGTCGGTATGCTGGCTATGACAAGGTACAAAAGGCGTTTGTCCGAAATCGGATGGCGAAGAATTTGCAGCAGCGGCTTTCTGTACGCGATTATGACGGCGAAAAGCGTGCCTACGTGCAGCATAACGCTCATGAAAAGCGGGCATTCCACTCCCGTAAGCGCGGAAACGAGGAGCAGGTGTCCGCTGCTCGAAACGGGCAGAAATTCGGTGAAGCCCTGAATAAGTCCGAAAAAAATACTCTGCCAAACATTCATTTTGCCCTTTCTCCTTGTTTACAATCCGCGTCGGTTAGTGTATAATCATTTTGTATTGCGCTTTTTGAGAGGTTGCTTTCGCGCCTTTTGCCGGCGCATACCATTAGTTAATATATGGAGAAAGAACTGAAATTATGAAATTAGGTGTCGTGGGACTGCCCAATGTAGGCAAAAGCACGCTGTTCAACGCGATAACGCAGGCAAAAGCCGAAATAGCCAACTATCCGTTTTGCACAATCGAGCCGAACGTGGGTGTGGTCGCCGTGCCCGACGAGAGGCTTGACAAGCTTGCCGCGCTGTACGACAGCAAAAAAATCACGCCCACTTATCTCAAATTCGTGGATATAGCGGGACTCGTCAAGGGCGCAAGCCGCGGCGAGGGGCTGGGAAACAAGTTTTTAAGCCACATACGGGAGGTTGACGCGATAGTTCACGTCGTCAGATGCTTTGAGGACGCGGACGTGACGCACGTATCCGACAAAATCGACCCTGTGGCGGATATGGACACAATCAATTTGGAGCTCGTGCTTGCCGACCTCGAAACGGTAAAGTCCCGTCTGGAAAAGGCAAAAGCATTGCTCAACAAGGGGGACAGGTCCTACGCCTCGGAGGTCGGGGCGCTGGACAAGGTTTACGCGGCGCTGAGCGAGGGAAAACCCGCCCGCAGCGTTGCGCTTGACGTGGAGGAAAGGGCAAAGTTAAACGAGCTGTTTCTTCTGACGGCAAAGCCCGTCGTTTACGCCGCCAACATTTCCGAGTCGGATTTGGGTAAAAGCGAGGACGGGCTGCCCGCCGTTGCGCGCGTGAGGCGGCGCGCCGCCGAGGAGGGCGCGCAGACTCTCGTCATCTGCGCCAAGGTGGAGGAGGAGTTGTCCTCTCTTGACGACGGGGAAAAGCAAATGTTTCTCGACAGCTACGGCATAGAGGAAAGCGGACTCAATCGGCTTGTCAAAAAGTGCTACGAGCTTTTGGGGCTTATTTCTTATCTCACGGCGGGAGAAAAGGAAACACGCGCCTGGACGGTGGAAAGGGGAACCAAGGCTCCGCAGGCCGCGGGCAAAATCCACTCCGATTTCGAGAGAGGCTTCATACGCGCCGAGGTCGTGCCCTACCAAACGCTGCTCGAATGCGGCAATTACACAAACGCCAAGGAGCGCGGCAAGGTCAGGAGCGAGGGAAAGGACTACGAAATCAAGGACGGCGACGTGGTGCTGTTCCGTTTCAATGTTTGACGGAGGAAAAAAATGGAAAAATTGCCTGTCGAGAAAACGGCGCAAAAGGTCAGTCTCAAAAACAAGCTCGCGTTTGCCTGCGGCGATATTTTCGGAGGGGGCAGCTTCAACATAATAAACTTTCTGTTCGTGCCCTTTTTGACGCTTACCGTCGGCATACCCATGTATTGGGTGAGCGTCATCATGCTGATAAGCAAGGTGTGGGACGGAATTATCGACCCGTTTATCGGGAAAATCAGCGACGGAAAACAGCCGGGCAGATTCGGCAAACGCCGTTTCTTCATGCTCGTGTGCGCGCCCATACTCATTGTGGCGACCATTCTTTTGTTTTTCCCCTGGAATCTTGTTACGACAAGCGTTCCGCTTAAAATCGTGCTGGTCATAATCGTGTACCTGATTTACGCCACAACTCAGTCCTTTATTCTCATTCCCTACTATTCGCTGGGCAGCGAAATGAGCGGAGATTTCATCGAGCGCACAAAGGTCAACTCGGTCAGGCTGGGCTTTTCGATTTTTTCAAGCATAGTGTGCGTCGCCGTGCCCGGCATGATTGCCGCTCCGGAAAAGGGCGCGCAGAGCTATATCGTCATGGCGGCGATTTTCGGCGGGATTTTCTGTATCGCCGTGTTGATAACCGCGCTGTTTGCAAGAGAGCAGATTGTAACTCCCGCAGTAAAAACAAAAGTAAACATAAAAGAGTTTTTCAGACCTCTCAAGCTCAAATCGTACAGGCAGTATCTGGGCATGCAGATGTGTTCAAGCATGGGCATGGCGATTATGTCCTCCTTTTTCTTCACGCTTATGGATTTTTGGATAAGGAGAGGAAGCTACGCCGCCAATTTGCAGTTTGGCGTTCCGCGTTTCCCGATAGCGACGGTGGCTGCGGCAATTATGTTCGTCGCGCAGATTTTCGCGCTGCCCTTCTATTTTTGGCTCATCAAGCGCAAAAGCAAAACCTTTGCTTATCGTCTCGGCGCAATCGTCTGGGCGGTCACGGCATTCGCGCTTTTCTTCCTGCCCGCGCAAAGCTACACGCTGGACGCGTCGGGCGCGCTTGAAATCGTGTCGCAGGTGCCCGATTGGGTTATCTGTATGCTGGCGTTTGTCATCGGTATAGGCATAGGCGGTCCCGTGCTGGTGCCCCACACGGCATTCGGAGACGTCTGCGACGTCGGCGAGCTTTATTTCAACGAAAGGACGGAAGGAGCCTTTTCGGGGCTTTCCAATTTCCTCAACACCACGGCGCAGGCAGTGGGGCTTGCGATTCCGCCAATTATTATCGGCGCGGCGGGCTATCTTGAAACGGTCTACGAGGCGCCCGCAGACCTGAGCGGCTATTTCGTAAAGCCATACGACAACGGCACGGCTTACATGCCCGTCGCTCAGAGCGACTCGGCAATGCTTGCGGTAAGAATCGTCATCGCTTTTCTGCCGATCGTTGTCATGGCAATCGGATTTTTTATTTCTCTAAGATACAAGGTCACGAGGGAAAAGCAGAACGAGATAGCCGAAACGCTTAAACTTGACAAAAACAGCGAAGAATACAAAAGCAAACGGGAGGAGATTTTGAAAAGTCTCTGAAAAACGCGGTATAAGATGAAATTCCTTACTTTGTTCAGCGGAAGCAAGGGCAATATGGCTCTTGCCTTTACGCCGGATACAAAAATACTTATCGACTGCGGCGTGTCCTACTGCGCCGCAAAAAAATCTCTCGCCGACATAGGGGTGGACATAGACGACGTCGACGCGGTGCTTGTCACGCACGAGCACATGGACCACGTCGCAGGTCTGCCCAAGTTTCTCGAACACAACAAAAAAGCCGTCGTTTTCGTGCACGAAAAAGGCGCGCGGGCTTTGGACGTGCGGGTTGCGCCCGATATGCAAAGGGTAATCGGTTTTGGCGCTCCCTTTGTTTTCAAGGGGGTTTCGGTGGATTTTTACGTCTGCTCTCATGACAGCGCGTTTTGCTGCGGCTTTAAGATAACGGAAAACGCGACGGGCAAAAGCATAGCGACGGTCACGGATACGGGATTTGTAAACGGCGGTTTCGACGCTTTTGTCGGCGGATGCGAGGCTGTGGTTCTCGAAAGCAATTACGACGAAACGATGTTGAGGTCGGGCAGGTATCCCGCGGCGCTCAAACGCAGAATCATGTCGGAGTGCGGGCATCTGTCAAACGCGCAGGCTTGCGAGCTGATTGTCAGGCTTGCGCCCACAAGCGTCAAGACGGTGGTGCTTGCGCACCTGAGCGAGGAGAACAATTCTGCCGAGCTGGCCTTCGCAGGCGCTGTGCAGGCGCTTGCGGCGCGCGATTTCAGAGAGGGCAGGGAGCTTAAAATTATCGTGGCCAAGCAATATACGAAAAGCGAGGTGTTGGATACGGATGATTGATAAATTCGATAAAAACGACGGGCTGAGAATCTTTTCCTTTACCGTTTTTGCCGTGCTGATAATCAACCTGCTCTATTCCATGCTGCTTACGGTTTTCCCCTCTCTCGATGGGGAGGCGGGCTTTTGGTGCGTCAACGTGATTCTTCAAGCGTCGCTTGCGGGAGTGGTCGCGCTTTACTGCAAGAGCAAAAATATTTCTTTTTTTTCCGCTACGTCGCTTGACGTCAAGCCGCGTGTTGCGGACGTGTTTTTGACGCTGGGCGCGGGGGCGGGAACGCTGGCTTTTATGCTGCCCTTACAAAACTTTATCGTAAATTGGTTTGAATGGATGGGCTTTGAAGTCTCCGTCTCCGTACCGGTAACCGGCACTGCGGGGAACGTCGTCCTGCTGATTGTCGTGGCTTGCATTATGCCCGCTTTTTGCGAGGAGCTGGTTTTCAGAGGCGCGTTGGGCAACGGACTTGCCGAAACGGGCTTGTGGAGTGCGTCTTTGCTGGGAGGCGCGCTGTTTTCGCTCTTTCATATGAATCCCGCTCAGACGCTGCATCAGTTTGTTATGGGCTTTCTGCTGGTGTTTTATATACTCGTTACGGGAAGCTTCTGGTGCTCCTTTGCGGCGCACCTTTTCAACAATCTGCTTACCGTCGTGCTTTCTCTTACGCTGGGCGAAAAAATAGACGCTTGGAGCATGGATTATTGGTATATATTTATACTTGCGGGCGCGGCTTGCGCACTTCCCCTTGTTTGGCTGCTGTACAAGCGCAGAAGGTTCGTCGTGCCGGAGGGCTGCGACAAGGACGCCCGCGAAAAAAACTTTACTTTGCTTTTGCTGCTGCCCGCAGTGCTTGTGTGCGTGCTGTTTTGGCTTAGCGCGCTGTTTGCAAAATGAAAATAAAAATCTTGACTGTCGGCAAAATAAAAGAAAAATGGTACGCCGAAGCGTTGGCGGAGTACGTCAAGCGGCTTGACAGATTTGCCGCCGTGGAGATTTTCGAGGCGGACGAGGGAGACGTCAGGGATATGGGCGAAGCGTCTGTCAACGCGGCGCTGAAAAAGGAAGCGGAGCAGATTCTGCCCCGACTTCAAGGCTATACCGTCGCGCTGGATATAGACGGACGGCAGATGTCGAGCACGGAAATCGCTTCTCTTATCCATCGGGAAAAGATGAACAATTCCGTCTTTACCTTTGTTGTGGGCGGCAGCCACGGACTGCACCAGAGCGTCAAGGACGCGGCAAGGCTCAGGCTGAGCTTCGGGAAAATAACTCTCCCGCACACTCTTTGCAGAGTCGTGCTTGCGGAGCAGGTGTACCGCGCTTTCATGATAAACGCCAATTCGGTTTATCACAAATAAAAACAGGATAAAAAATTCCGAAACGGAGCACCGTAGGCATACCCTTATTCATACAATGTAAAATGAGTATGCTAGGGGGTTGAAAAAATGTTCCGTTATCAGGATTTGCTTAAAGAAGTCGAGTTGTTTGAAAAGCACGGCGTGGAAACGGGGAGCATAGGCGACAGCACGCTGGGGCAGGCCACGCCCTATATCTTTGTGGGGAACAAGGAGGGGCGGTGCATAATCGTTCAGGGGGGCATTCACGCGCGGGAGCATATAACAAGTCTGCTTGTGGTGTGTCAGGCAAAGCACCTTTTGAAGCACCCCGAGCTTTTGCTTGACGGGGGTATATATTTCATACCCATGACTAATCCCGACGGCGTGAGGCTGGCGCAGGAGGGAGCGGGCTTTATCCGAAACAAGGAGCTTAAAAAAAATCTGCTCCAAATCAACGGCGGTCCGGATTTTTCGCTTTGGAAAGCCAACATTAACGGCGTGGATTTGAATACCAATTTCGACGCGAGATGGGGGCAGGGCAAGCGCAACGTGTTTTTCCGCGCCGGCGCAAACTATGTAGGCAAAACGCCAAACAGCGAAAAGGAGACGAAAAATCTCATCAGATTTACCAAAGCGGTTAAGCCTCTTGCGACAATCAGCTATCACTGCAAGGGCGAGATAATTTACTGGCGGTTTTTTCAGAAGGACAAGGACACCATTTGGAGACATTATCGTCTGGCGCGTTCCATTTCCGAGCAGACAGGATATGCTCTGGTCAGCAACGACGGTGCAAGCACGGGGGGCTACAAGGATTGGTGCATAGAGCATTTCAATATAATAATGAAAATGAGCGAAAAATACATTGCCCGGTTTCTCTGCTTTTTCAATATGACAGAGATACT
>OOCI01001100.1_pt1 | contig 21395 bp, 10 predicted proteins | sample 1671761 | NCBI WGS metagenome assembly OOCI01 (sample SAMN06348190, study PRJEB24527) | human gut metagenome | biome: human gut; feature: ankylosing spondylitis patient; material: feces | host: Homo sapiens | place: China | collected 2015-10
CCATTTCCTTTCGGGCGTTTTGAGCTTTTTCGGGCAAATCCGCCTTGAAATTTATTTTAACAAAAAGCGACGATGTTGGCAAGATTTTTGGCGGGAAGTTTCAAACGAAAGCAATCAGACCGCGACTGCATTCGGAATAAAGCGCTCGATTCGTTTGCATTTCGACGAAAAATACTTTATAATTCCTTTTCGGATTAAACAACCGGAGGTTAAAACATGATAAAAAAATTGACGCTGACATTGGTTGCCTTTTTGGCTGTCGTCATCGGCTTTCTGACAATCGCGCCGTCCGAGATGTCCTTCGACGACGCAGGATACAACTCCAAAAACGCACTCGAGCACCTTCAAGTGATTGCGGACAAGCCGCATTCCGTAACCGATTACGAAGCGCACGAGGAGGTGCGGCAGTATATTCTCAACGTCTCGAAAGGCTTTGTCGGAGAAGAAAACGTGCGTGAACGCAACTACTTCACGCCGAGCAACAAAAACCCCACGGACGGCATAGACTATGTGGGAGCGGATTTGGTCGAGGCAAACGAAATAGACTGCGAATACGATATACGAAACGTGTTGGCGTGTCTGAACGGAAAATCCGAAACAGGCGTGCTTTTGGTGGCGCATTACGATTCGAGAGGAAACATAAAGCGCTACGGCGAGCTTGCAAAATCCTACGGAGCGGGCGACGACGGTTACGGAGTGGCGACGCTGTTGGAGCTTATGCGCTATTTTTCGGAAAGAAAAGACGCGTTGGAAAATTCCGTCTACTTTCTTTTTACCGACTCGGAGGAGCCGAATATGTACGGCTCTCTTCTCGAATCCAAAAATACGGAGCTTATGAACAAGGTCAATCTCGTCATCAACGTCGAGGCACGCGGCATGAACGGCGCGGTTTATATGTTTGAAACGTCGCTCAAAAACAACAAGGTAATCAAGCTGTTCAGAAAAGCCGAATCTCCCGTAACGTATTCCGTCGCGCCTGCGGTCTATTCGGTCATGACAAACTACACCGATTTCACCAATTTTCTCGCGGCGGGAAAAAACGGACTCAATTTTTCCACCCTTAACGATATAAACGACTATCATGTTCCGAGCGACTGCTACGCCAACGTAAATACCGCAACCGTTCAGCATTACGGAGAACAGCTTTTGCCCATTGTGGAAGAATACGTTTCCGACACAGTATATTCGGATATGAATTACTTCGACGGCACTCACGACGCAGTGTTTTTCAATTTTCTCCCCGAAGTGTTTGTTTCATACAGCTCGGTGACTGCCGTCGTGCTTGCGGTTTGCGTGCTGCTTGCCTTGACGGCTCTGATTGTCGTCGGCGCGCTGAAAAAACAGTTCGATTTCAAAAGCTGGGGCAAGTATATCGGCTTTGTACTGATCGGGCTTGCGATTGCCGTCGCCGTCGGAATGGTCGTTTCCTTGGTTACCGCACGTCTCAACGGTTACCCGTGGAGTCTCGTAAACGTGAGGAGCGCTTGCAGCGATTGGATATTGGTACTGACCGCGGGCGCGATTTTTGCAGTCTTGCATTTCGCCGCCAAGCACCTGCTGCGTTCAGACGGGTTGAGAATGTTCAATTTCGCCGCCGTGACTGTTCAGGCAATCCTCAACCTGATTGTGGCAATAGCGCTTTCAGGAGCGTCATTTTTGTTCCTTATACCGGCGCTTGCGGGCGTAATTTATCTTGCGGCGGAGCAGTTTGTGAAAAACGTTTGGGGAAAGAGAACGGTCGCTTACCTTTCTCTGTTCTGCATAGTCTGTATCTTCGTACCGCTCATTTTTTCGCTGCAATACGCTTTGACCGTCGGCGGTCTTGCGGCGCTTACCGCGTTGGCGTATTTTCCTTTCAGCGTGCTGCTCCCCATGCTTTACGGAGAAATCAGAGAGGGCAAAGCACAGAAAAAGCCCGAAGAAGCGGCAACCGCGTCCGCACAATAACGGAAATTTATCTAAAAAGTTATTTCCTGTCACCTATGACTTAATTGAAAAAAAAACGGGCTTGACAGCCCGTTTTTTTCAGTCGTTTTCTATGATTCTGTACTTTTTTACAAGACGCAGCGGATAGTAGGACATTTTGGATTTTCTCAGCCCCTCTATTCCCATGTCCTCCTCTCTGTTGACGAATTTCACCGCGTCGGTGACGTGCCGCTTCAAAAAAGCGTTGGTCGTCGCCTCGTACACTCCCGAAATATCCCGCAGACATTTTTCCACGTGCACGAAAAGGGTGTCCCCCACAATGTCTCCTACGGTAAAGCCCACCGCTTCGCCGTCGATTTCCATATAGCCTGCGGGGTATTCGCCGTCGCGCCAGTTTTCCACAAGAAGCGCGACCTCGTTTTTGTCGTAAAAATAACTTGCCGTCAGGTCGTTTTTGCTGTATTTTTCAAGAAAAGCCAGCACCTTTTCCCTGTCCGCCTTTTTGAAGTCCTTAAACTCGGCTTGCGGATAGGTTTTGCGGAATTTGTTTATATGATTGCGTTTTGCGTTGTACTTTTTCCCCACAAGCTCGGTCAACGCGCGCGCGTCGTAGAGATAATCCGCCCATTTTTCCAGCTCGACGGGATTTTTCGCGTTGAGCCGTTTGCAAAAGAGTTCCACATATTCCTCGCCTACGCCGAAAAATTGCAGCTTGTCGCCCGTTTCGCGACAATGCTCGCGCAACAGCTCGACTCCGTTTTCGACGTCGCAAATCGGCATAAAAAAGTACTGCGCGCCGCTTTCGTCGCGCATTTTAAGAAAAAGCGTATCCCGGCAAAGCGCGTAGCGGTAGTCGAAGTAATCGCTCCACATGGTAAGCACCAGCGGCGAATAGCCGCACATCTGATGCGGACAGGCGTAGAGATAGGGTTTGAGTAAGTCGATGTTTTCCTGAGTGATTTTTTCAAATTTCATAACATTTTTTTGTCGGAACCGTAAAATCCGCAACAATCGCAAATTTTTTGTCTACCTTTTTTGGCGCAAATAATTTTTGATTGACAAACCGACGGTTGTCGTATAATATATTTAAAAAGTATTCGGTTTGCTTTCCGTTTTTTTGACTGCTACCGTATAATACCACGCCAAACCGAAATTCCGGAGTAAATTATGATAAAATTTTTTGCCGACAGCACAATGGACATCTCGCCCGAGGACGTAAAAAAATACGATATTACGCTCGTACCCATCACCGTTATTCTCGGTGACACGCCTTACAAGGACGGCTATGAGCTCAACCCGGAAAAAATTTACGATTACGTAAAAGAAACGGGCAATCTTCCCAAAACCTCCGCCTGCAACGCCGAAACCTACAAGGAGTATTGGCAGCCCGCCTTGGACAGAGGAGACGAGATTATTCACTTCAGTTTTTCGGGAGACATGTCGACCAGCTGCGCCGCGGCGACGACGGCTGCGGGAGAACTCGACGGAGTTTCCGTGATTGACACCAAAAATCTTTCTACGGGAAGCGGACTGCTGCTGATGTACGCCTGCGACCTCAGAGAGGCGGGAGAAACAAAGGAGGAAATCGTGCGCAAGGTGTCGTCGAGAGTTCCCTCCGTTCAGGCAAGCTTTATTATCGACAAACTCAATTATCTCTATAAGGGAGGCCGCTGCTCGGGAGTCGCGCTCTTTGCCGCAACCGCGCTCAACTTGAAGCCCTGCATAAAAGTCAAGGACGGCAAAATGATTGTCGGCAAAAAATATATGGGCAGGCTTGGCGGCGTCTTGGAAAAATACGTAAACGACATTCTCAACGAGTTTGACAATCCCGATTATACGCGCATATTCGTGACGCACACCAAATTCCCTCCCGAATTGGTGGAGGCGGTGAAAGCCCGTCTCAAACAAACCCCTTTCAAAGAAATCATCGAAACAACCGCAAGCTGCACGATTACCAGCCACTGCGGGCCTAACACGTTGGGTATACTCTACATCAACGACGGCGGCAAGGTAGAATAAACAAGTTTAAATCCCGCTTTAAAGCGGGATTTTTTTACAGATTGAGATTCAGTCATCTTTCCTATTTTTCTGTCAATCAGGTCCAATACTCCGCTTCTTCTGAAACTGAAAATACCCTCCTCCGACACAATAACGTGGTCGGAAAGCCCCATGCCCAGCTGTCTGCAAACGGCAAGCAGGTTTGCCGTGAAACGCGCGTCCTCCGAGCTTGGCTGCGCGTTGCCCGACGGGTGGGAATGGCAGACCGCAACGGCTGCGGCGTTGAAGCCGAAAGCGCGCTCGACGATTTCCCTGACCGTAGCCGAAACGAAGGTGGGCGAGTTCTGCGAAATTTTGACCGTACCGAGCAGTCTGCTTTTGACGTCAAGGCAAAGCACGTGCATTTCTTCGGTAACGGAACCTTTCAGCAACGCCGACGCAATCTGCGGCAGCCTGTCTACCGTGCACAGCTCGTTGCGTCCTATCCTTTTGCTTCTCTCGTAATACCTGAAAAACTCTCGCCACATACTGAGCGTAATGGCGCTGCTTCTGCCCATGCCCTCCACCTTTTCAAGCTCGGTGTAAGGCGCTTCGAGAACGGCGGCAAAGCTGCCGAAACGGTCAATCAGGCGGTGGGCGAGAGCGTTGGTGTCGCTGTAAGGGAAGGATTTGTACAGCATAACCTCCAATACCTCGTGCGGCTCGAAGTTTTCCATGCCCTCGTTGACGAATCTGTTTCTCAGTCTCGTTTTGTGTCCGATATTGTCGCTTTGGATTTTCATAATAAACCTCTGACAAAATGATAGCATATCGCCGCCTTTTTGTGTATAATAATCGCGTAAGTTTCTTTTTAATCGGAGGTTTCGATGGACAGAAAACAAATATTGGATTCCTTAAAAGCTGAAATGATCGATACGCTTCAAAAGGTTCTGCGCTTTGAAACGGTCACCACGGACGCGCTGCCGGGTATGCCCTTCGGCAAAAACAACGCGGACTGCCTTGCATATGTTCTGAAAAAAGGCGAGGAAATGGGATTTAAGTCCTACAACTGCGACAACTACGCGGGACATCTCGATTTTGCCGCCGACGACAAAAACGCGGAGGTGTTCGGCGTTTTGGGACATCTCGACGTCGTGCCCGTAACCGAGGGTTGGATTGCCCCTCCCTTCGGAGGCGAAATCATAGACGGCAAAATTTACGGAAGAGGCACCATGGACGACAAGGGCCCCATGATTGCCTGTCTTTACGCCGCAAAAGCGCTCAAAATGAGCGGATTCCGTCCCCGCCGCACGCTGCGTCTGATTTTCGGCTGCGACGAGGAAAACAATATGGCGTGCATAAAATACTACAAAACCAAGGTAAAAATGCCCGACCTCGCCATATCTCCCGACGGCGATTTTCCCGTCATAAACGTGGAAAAGGGAATTTACGCCATGGAGCTTGACGTAGGCAAGGTGTCCGACGCGGTTTTGGACATTTCGGCGGGGAGCCGCACCAACGTCGTGCCCGACCTGTGCACCGCTCTGGTGGACAAAAGCCTTGACTTAAAGCCGCTTGAAAAGTTCAACGTCGAAGTCAAAGAAGCCGACGGCAGAATACAGCTTTTGACGCGCGGCAAATCCACTCACGGCGCCATGCCGCACACCGGTGTAAACGCTACGTGGGAAATGTTCCGCGCTCTGTCCGCCTGTCTGCCCGACGACAAAACTCTTGCGTTTGTCGCGGAAAAAATGTGCCGCGACGTCAACGGAAAAGCGTGGGGATTCCCGCTCGAGGACGAGGTGAGCGGCAAAATCACCCACAGCATAGGCGTGGTGAGCCTCAAAAACGGCAATCTCAAAATCAAGCTGGACGTAAGATATCCCGTCACCTACAAAGACTCTTTTGTCGCGGAAGCAATGAAGAAAAACAGCATAGACAGCTTCAAAATAGAAGAGGGACACATCAAGCAGCCTTTGCACGTAGACGCCGACAGTCCCCTCGTCAAAGGTCTGTTGGAGGTTTACAACAAGGAAATGAGCTGCGACGCCAAGCCCATCGCAATCGGCGGCGGCACCTATTCGAGAATGCTGCCCATGTGCGTGGCTTTCGGTCCGTCTTTCCCCGGCGACACGCAGGTGATTCACGAAATAAACGAATACGTGTCCATAGACAGGCTTATGCAAATGGCTCATATCTATCTCGAAGCCTTCGCCAAAATGTGCGGCTGAAAAATCAAAACAAACAAAGGGAGCGTCTTCCGCTCCCTTTTCTTAATTTTCAACGAAATTTTAAATCTTTACGTGCTTACCCTTTTTTGCAAGCAGCCAATTCATAAGAGTCATGAGCGCCAGCCAGACAACGCCTATTGCCAGCGCAAGCGGCACAGAGGTGCCCGAGCCAAGCACGGCCTCCATTGCAAATCCGAAAGCCAGACTGAGAACATAAGTCAAAAAACAGCTGCCGCCCCACCAGGTGAACAGAGCAAATTTGCATTTAAAGCCGTCAAGCAGTCCCAGCGCGCCCCAAAGCAAACCGCCTATTCCCGCGCAGAACACGCAATAAACGGGAGTGCAGCCGCGCTTTGACGCGATAAAGCCCAGAAAAGTGATTAAAACGACGGAGACGAGCACAAAGCCCGCCGACAGCAGCCAGAACAGAAGCGTTTGTCCGTCCTCCTTTATGTCGCGGAAAACGCTGCCCAGCAGCAGAATTCCCGCCCAGCCGATGCCGCCGACTATGCCGCCTTCCAAAACCCATTCGCTTATCCCGAAGCCGTTGTGCTGATAGACCACGGTAAGCGCCGCGTAAGCCGCCGCAACTACGGCAAGTCTGCCCCATTTTCCCGTTTTGACAAAGGGAAGCGCCAAAAGTCCCGCAAGTCCTATGTTTTGAAGAGTGTCCCAGGCAAAGCCGTATTTAGACGTTTCGTACAGAATTTGCGTACCGAAGGCCTGTCCGATTTTCTCGCCCAGCCCGCACAGCGCGAAAAACAGCGCCGCCAAGCCCAAAGCCGCCGCGATATATCTGAACACCGCGCCGCACACCTCGCCGAAACGACGGTTTTTGACAAACTGACTTACAAAGAGAACCAAAAGCGCGGCAATGAGCACAAAGGACGCCAAGCCGAAAAATTTGTCGGCAAACTGCATTTCGCTCCACTTTCCGCCGAACATATCGGGCAGGCAGGACACGCCGTCGACAACCGCGCCGAAGCCCGTCAACGCGGCGAACCGCACTCCGAGCTGAAAGCAGGCGCGCGTTGCGCCGTACATTTGTTCCCTGCGCTTGAAGCTCGAACAGAAGGTAAGACCGATGACGAAAATAAACAACGGCGCGAACACGTCCGCAAACGCTATGCCGCTGTAACCGCCGTTGACAAAGTGCGCGTTGCCCGCTACAACCTGCCAGCCGGACGCACCGTGCCCGTACAGTCCCGCGATTGCCTTGAACGTGTCGCCGAACATGGAAAGCAGCACGGAACCCACCATAATGAAAATGCAAATTCCCCTCATGCGGTCGATTGACAAAACGCGGCTGTCCGCGCCTGTCGGAGAATCGGCGTTTTTCTCCGCCGACAAGACGTTTTCGTAAACTTCGCTGCTTTGTATTCCGTCGTTTTTCATATCCTTTAATTTATCTCTCCTTAAAAAAATTTTATACCGACTGCGCCTTTTACGCGCAAACTCAGATTTTGTTTACCCCCGTTTTTTTCGCCGCAAGTGCGACTGCCTCCGCCACTGCGGGAGCTACCCTTTTGTCAAGCGCGTCGGGCAGGATATATTCCTCCGACAAGCCGTCCGCGGCAAGTCCGGCTATGGCGTGCGCCGCAGCCACCTTCATTTCCTCGTTTATTTCGCGCGCCCTGACGGCAAGAGCTCCCTTGAACACTCCGGGAAAAGCCAGCACATTGTTGATTTGATTGGGAAAATCGCTTCTTCCCGTGCCTACGACGCGCGCGCCCGCGGCTTTTGCCGCGTCGGGCATAATTTCGGGCACGGGGTTTGCCATTGCCATAACAATCGCGTCGGCCTTCATTGAGCGGACCATATCCTGCGAAAGAATATTCGGTGCGGAAACACCGACAAAAATGTCGGCGCCTTTAACCGCGTCGGCAAGCGTTCCTTTGCGGTTTTCTCTGTTTGTAAGACGCGCTATTTCGCCGAAGCGAACGTCCCCGCCGTGCTGCTCCCTGTTGATTATGCCTGCTTTGTCGCACATAATTACGTCGCCCGCGCCCGCCGAAAGCATAAGTTTGGCGATAGCCGTGCCCGCGGCTCCCGCGCCGCACACCGCGATACGGCAATCGGAAAGACTTTTGTCCACGACTTTAAGCGCGTTGAGACAGGCGGCAAGCACCACTATGGCGGTGCCGTGCTGGTCGTCGTGAAAAACGGGTATATCGAGTTTTTCTTTCAGCTTTTTTTCTATTTCAAAGCAGCGCGGCGCGGAAATATCCTCCAAATTTATTCCGCCGAAGCTGCCCGCAAAAAGCGAAACGGCGGAAACTATCTCGTCGACGTCCTTGCTCGACACGCACAGAGGAATCGCGTCCACTCCTCCGAACTCCTTGAACAGCACACATTTGCCCTCCATGACGGGCATACCCGCGAGCGCTCCGATATCGCCAAGCCCGAGCACCGCGCTTCCGTCCGTGACCACAGCCACGGTGTTGAAGCGGCGCGTCAAGGCAAAGGACTTTTCGGGCTCGTCCCTGATTTCCAGACACGCCTGCGCCACTCCCGGCGTATAGGCAAGCGACAAATCCGTTCTCGTTGCAAGCGGCACTCTCGAAACCATTTCTATTTTGCCCCGCCACAACTCGTGCATTTTAAGAGACTCTTTCATGTAATCCATTTTTCGTTTTCCTTTTAAGGCTTAAAACGCGGTTCGGACTTGCGCCGCGCTTTTGCCGTTTTATATTATACAACCGCTTTAATCCGAGGTCAAGCGCGGAAACGCTTTCTTCGCGCAAGCTAAAACGTGTCAAACCTTGACTTTTGGGCAATCATGTATTATCATAAAGTTTATGGACAATATAAGCGTAGAAAAAAAATGGAACAAAATCTGGCAGGAGTCCGGATTGTACAAATTCGACAAAAACGACACCGCGCGCAAGCATTACGTGCTGGAAATGTTTTCTTATCCGAGCGGCGCAAAGCTCCATGTAGGGCATTGGTACAATTACGCATTGAGCGACAGCTACGCGCGCTTCAAAAAAATGCAGGGCTTCAACGTATTCGAGCCTATGGGCTTCGACAGCTTCGGACTGCCCGCCGAAAACTATGCGATAAAGACGGGTATACACCCTCAGGATTCCACGCTTAAAAATATAGAAATCATGGAAGAACAGCTCAAAAACATGGGAGCAATGTTCGATTGGGACGCGGAAGTCAAGACCTGCATGCCCGACTACTACAAATGGACTCAGTGGATGTTTTTGAAGCTGTACGAAAAGGGGCTTGCTTACAGAAAGGAAGCGCCGGTAAACTGGTGCCCCTCCTGCAATACGGTGCTTGCAAACGAACAGGTTTCAGACGGCGAATGCGAGCGTTGCCACAGCACGGTGGTGAAAAAGAACCTTACTCAGTGGTTTTTCAAAATTACCGACTACGCGCAGGAGCTGCTGGACGGTCTTAACGCGCTGGACTGGCCGGAAAAGACCAAGCTGATGCAAAAAAACTGGATAGGCAGGTCGGAGGGCGGCGAAATAGAATTTGTCGTCGACAATGCCGACAGGGACGCTTTCCGCGTGTTTACGACGCGCGCCGACACGCTTTTCGGCGTGACATACGTCGTTCTCGCGCCCGAGCATCCGCTTGTCGACAAGATTACCGCGCCCGACCGCAGGCAAGCCGTCGAGGAATACCGTCTTGAAACATCCAAGGTCAACGAAATAGAGAGACTTTCCACCGCAAAAGAAAAAACGGGCGTTTTCACGGGGGCTTACGCCTTCAACCCGATAAACGGCGACAGAGTGCCGATACTTATCGGCGACTACGTGCTCTACTCCTACGGCACGGGCTGCGTTATGGGAGTGCCCGCCCACGACGAAAGGGATTTCGTGTTCGCCCAAAAGCACGGCTTGCCGATTAAACGCGTCGTTTGCGGCGCGGAGGGAAAGGACGAGCTGCCCTTCACCGAATACGGAGTCATGACAAACAGCGGCGAATTCGACGGCATGACAAGCGAGGAGGGACGCCGCGCGGTTGTGGAAAAGCTGGCGCGTAAAAACAAGGGCGAACTGAAAGTGAATTACCGTCTGCGCGATTGGCTTGTTTCGCGTCAGAGATATTGGGGCGCGCCCATACCCGTAGTTTACTGCGAAAAATGCGGTACGGTGCCCGTACCGGAAAAGGAGCTGCCCGTGCTGTTGCCCTACGACGTGGATTTTCGTCCCGACGGCGAAAGCCCTCTCAAAAAGCACAAGGGCTTTATGAATACGACCTGCCCCCGCTGCGGCGGCAAAGCCGTGCGCGAAGCGGACACGCTGGACACCTTTGTGTGCAGCAGCTGGTATTTTTTGAGATACGCGGACAGCAAAAACGACAAAGCGCCCTTCGACAAGGAGACGGTAAACAAAATTTTACCCGTAGACAAATATATCGGCGGCGCGGAGCACGCCTGTATGCACCTGTTGTACGCGAGGTTTTTCACCAAAGCGCTAAGGGACATGGGCTACCTCAATTTTGACGAACCGTTTTTGTCTCTCGTGCATCAGGGCACCATACTCGGTCCCGACGGAACCAAAATGAGCAAGTCCAAGGACAACGTAATCAGTCCCGACGATTGGGTAAACCTTTACGGCAGCGACGCGCTGCGCGTTTATCTCGGCTTCGGCTTCAATTACGTCGAGGGCGGCCCCTGGAACGACGACGGCATAAAGGGCATAGTAAAATGGCTTGAAAGGGTGGAGCGCGTCGTACTCAACGCCTTCAAAAACCGCGACGAGGGCGGAAGCGGCAGCGACGACGGCGAGCTTCTCTACGTCCTAAACTCCACAATAAAGGCGGTAACCGACGACTACGACAAATTTTCCTTCAACACGGCGGTAGCAAGGATGATGGAGCTTGTAAACGCCATGAACCGCCTTTCCGACAAGGGCGGCGCGAGCGGCACGGTTATGGCGGACTGCGCCAACGCGCTTGTCAGACTGCTTGCCCCTCTCGCTCCGCACATCGCCGAAGAATTGTGGGAAAACATCGGAGAAAAATTCAGCGTTTTCAACGCGCCCTTCCCCGTGTGCGACCAAAGCAAGCTCCAAAAACAGAGCGTTGAGCTGGCAGTTCAGATAAACAGCAAAATCAGAGGCAAAATCAACGTAAGCGCCGACGCGGACAAAGCGGAAATAGAAGCTGCGGCTTTGAACAATCCCGAAATTGCCGCGCTTCTTGACGGCAAAAGCGTCAAAAAGGTAATAATCGTACCCAACAGGCTTGTCAATCTGATAGTTTAAACGATTTAAACTGCCGCAGGCAGCATAAAATAAAATTAACATACGGAGGTTTCTCAAATGAAAAAAGCATTGCAAAAAATCGCCACCGTAGCATTGGTCATCGTCGGCTTTCTCGTCACGCTTTTCCTGCTGCTGGTGACGCTCGGTGCGTTTGACTTCGCCGCCTACATAGACGGCAACCGCGTAGTGCACAGTTTGGTTATCGTGCTTGCAATCATCTACACCGTGCTCGGCGTTTATCTTGTAATAGAAATTTTTGCGGGCGACTCGGGACTTTCCACAATGGTGCTTTATTCCGACAACATGAACGCCGTTTCCACCACCTCCCGCGTGGTGAGACGGCTTGTAAGAAAGGCCGCAAAGTCTTTGGACGTGGTAAGAGTCAAAAAGCTGATAATCACTCAGGACGACAAGCCCGGCTTCAAGCTTGGAGTTCAGATAAAAATCAGCGGGCAAGAGGTAAGCTCGACAACGGAAAAGCTGCGTTATCTCATAGCCACCGCCTGCAAGGACATCTTGGGAGTCACGTTCAACTCCATACACATCAAGGTAGTAAAACTCGAAAACTCCTACAAGCCCGACGTAGAGGGCGCGGAGAAATTCGCAAAGGCCGAGGAGCAGAAGGAAATGTGCAAGGAAGCCTGCGAGCTTGTAAGCCCTCCTCCGACGGAGGAAGCCGCAGACTTCAAACAGGCGTCCGAAACGCTTGAAAACGCCGCAGTCGCCGCTTTTGAAAAGGACGACGCCGAGCAGACGGAAGAAAGGGAGGAATCCCAAGCCGAGTCGGAAACGGAAGAAACGGGCGAATCCGAAACGGAGGAAACGGCGGACTGACCGCCCGACACTAAAAACAGACAAAAATCCGACGCGGCGCGCGTCGGATTTTTTAAAACACATTTCCGCACAAAACAAAACAGACCTGCCGATGAGTCGGCAGGTCTGTTTTCGTTGCTCGCCCGAAAACTCTCGGGCAATAAAAGGAGTAGTATTATTGCGCTTTTTGCACCGTGTATTCCGCAAGCGATTCGTCCGTAGCCGCCTTGCTCACAACCGCTTCATAGCCGTCCGCCACAAAGCTGCCGCCGAGAGCGTCGTCGCCGTCCGCGGGGTTTTGTCCGACAAAGGTTCCGCCGTAGACCTTGATAAATCCGCTTGCTCCCGTCGTCTGCTGCACGTTGAGCACGAAATATTTGCCTTGATAGTCTTTTTCGCTTGCAAACCTGCCGCCGTAAATATTGACAGTGGAGTTTGTCCTGATTGCCACTGTGGAGTTGCCCTTGCCTTGCGCGTCGCCTCCGACGTTGTAATTGCCGCCGTAAATATCAAGCGTGGCTCCGCTTTCGACGCGCAGCGCCTGATTGTCTCCTCCGCTGCCGCCGTAAATGCCGCCCGTCTGTTCTTCCGACGAGTCAATCAAAGTGACTTTCGCGTCGGAGCCGCTGACAACAACGGCGTAACCCGTGCCGACGTTTGAAACGGTAAAGCCGTTGAAGTCTACGGTGAGCGTGCCAGAAACGACAAGTCCCGTCGCGGCGCTACCCGCCTCGCCTACCTCGACGTCTTTAAGCAGAACAACCGTTTTGCCGTTTGCTTCGGCGTTTTTGACGGCGTTTTCAAAGGTATCGAACCATGCGTTTGAAACGCGCGCCTCGTATGCGCCGTAAGCGGCAGTTTCGTCCGCCGCCGCGCCGTCAACCGTGACAGACGCGCCTTCCGCCGTTGTGAAAACGAAATAGAATCCGTTTTCTTCGGCGTCGGTTGAGGACGGCTTGCCGTTGTAGAACTTGCAGCCCGACACAACAACCGTGCCCGTCGTCTTGTCGGCGTCGCCGTTGCCCGTCACGGCAAAGGCAAATCCTTCGGTGCAGCTTCCGTTGCCGTTGATTTGCGACTTTTGCTCCGCAGCAGTGCTTATCAGCGTGCAGCCCGTGATTGTTGCGTCGGTGTGCTTTACTTCAATCGCGGTCGTGCCTGTCACCGTGCTGTCTGTGATTGTCAGCTTTTGTCTGTTTCCGGTGTTTACCGAATTGGAAACGTATATACCGACGTCCTTAGAGACGATTGTCGAATTGTTGATTGTGATTTCCGCAGGGGACGAGCTGCCGTTCATGTAAACCGCACTGTAAACGCCCTCTATATAGCACTCGTCAAGGGTAAGGTAAATCCTGCCGTCCGCCGAAACGTTGCTCATGAACAGAGGAGAGTCCTCGCTCGTTACGGTTACCTTGCTCATGGCAAGGCTGCCCGTGCCGTGCACTCTTATGCCCCAATAAACCGAGCCGCCCGTTTCGTCGTTCACCATGTTTACCGTTCCGTTTTTGAGGACGAGCTTGCCCGCGTTCACTGATATCGCTTCTCCGTTCTGCGGATTGCTTCCCGTGCCACTGCCCGTATACAAAAGCGTTTTTCCGTTGAGGTCAACCGTGACGGTTTTGCTTTCGTCGTCAAGCGTAACGAGATACTCCGCGCCCGAAGCCGACAAATCCTTGGCGACGACGACCGTTTCGTCGTCCTCGGCGGCATCCACCGCCTGTTGCAGCGTCATGTAGTAACGCGTGCTTTGGTCGTCCTCGATTGTCGCCTCCGCGCTGTCGACAATGATTTCTCCGTTATAAACAGCGCTCTTGCCCAAGGTGATTGAAATCTTTTCAAGCGCCTCTTTGCCGTTGTTTTGCAAATTTGCCTGATAGAAAGCTCTTGCTCCCTGCAACGTGCCGCCGTTGATTTCCACGCTCAAATCAAGCTTGGTTGTGTGCTGCACTGCCGCGACCGCCGCGCCCAGCGTGGTCGCGCCGTTGCCGTTGGGGTCAGACTCGAACGGGTCGCCGTTGCCTATCATTGTGCCGCTGTTGACAACCAGCTTGCCCGCGCGCATTTCGATTGCCGTTGCGCCTTCAATTTCACCGCTGTTGACGGTCATCTCGCCGTACTGAGGATGATATATCGCCGTGAGCTCTCCGCTGATTTTGCCGCCGTTGATTGTTATGGAAGTGCCGTGACTATTTCCGTTGCCCTGTATAGCAGCATAAGTGCATTTTGAAGTGATGTCCGCTTCCGTCACAAGAACCGCATTCAAAACGTTGTTGTCCGTTTTGTTTTGAGGTACAAGGAAAACAGGCACATATGTGTGGGAAATCACCGCAAGCCCGCTTCCGAGTCTAAGCGTCGCGACTTTGTCCTGAGACAAAGGCTCTATTCTAAAAGCGAATCCCTGACTCGTCGCATTGACGTCAATAAGACCGTTGTCCACCGTCAGGCTTCCCTCGTTAAGCCAAAAAACCTTTTGTGCGGCGCTGTAAATGCTGTGACCGTTCATGTCAAGCGTCACAACCGCGTCGCGCGCCAAAGTCAGACTCATCTCCGACCTTGCTTCCTCGGTTCCGAAATCGGCGCCGAGTACGATTGTCAGGTTGCTCAGAGCCTCGTTGGCAAACAACGCTGCGAGCTGCTCCGCCTCGGTAACATTTCCGTAAACCCACTCGCCGTCGCCCTCGATGCTTGTTTGCTCGGCAAGCTCGCCGTAAACCTCTACTCTGCCGTTGTTTACGATTTTGCCTTCCACTACCGCGCCTCTTACCACCAAAGTCGCGCCGGCTTCAATCACAAGCGTATTGCCGTCGTTGAGCCAGAACGCTACGTCGCTTTCGACGGTCAGCGTAGCCCCCGCTTTAATCGTAAGCGTGCCTTCGGCTTTGACGTAAAAATCTTGGTCTACAATCGCCGTCAGGTCGCTTTCGACAGAGTAATTCTCGGTCGTGCTGTTTATGTCGTACCATCTTTCGTCCTGCACTGCATAGGTGCCCTCCAACGGCTCGCCGAAGTCCACCGTCAAAGTGTCTATGCCGCCTCTGAGGACGAAAGGAGTTTCAAAGCTCTCGTCGATTTCCCAATTAGAAATACTGAAATCGTTGGCTTTGTCTTGGGGGTCGGCTTCCGTTTGCGCGAAATACGTATTGTACAAACTTACCAAAGCCATACCCATGAGATTTCTCTCGGTTATGTTACTGCTTTCGATATAACCTCCGCTTACGGAGATTTTGTTGCCGTACGAGCGGACGACAATACCGCCCTGCCACGCGCCGGTTTTGCCATCCTCGACGGTTGTCAGCATTGTGCAGTCGGTAAAAGTCAATTCCGCTCCGTTGTAATCCTGCTGCACAACGACAATGCCGTATCCCTCGTCGGAAATGGACCTGCCCACAAGCTCGGCGCCCTGCGCGTTCACAACCGCGCCCTTGTTGCTCTTGATTCGGTCGACCGTCCAGTCGTTGGCGGTGAACATAATCGCCGCCCAGCCCTGAACCGTGCCGCCGTTGACAGACAGCTCTACGCCGCTTGCGCCGACAGTCACGCCGTAATAACGGGCTACGATTTCACTGCTGTTTATGACAACCGATGCGTTGTCGGCAGCAATCGAAACGCCTCTCTTGACGTTCGATATGCCTGTGTTGTCCAACGTGAGCTTTGCGCCTGTCGCGGCGGAATCAAAGTAAATTCCGTTGTAATCGATTTTGCCTGCAAGAGCAATGTTTTTGAACGAAACCTCTATGTTTGCGCCTTTTATCGTAACAAAATGCGCGTCCGCATTTACCGTGAGGGTTACGTCCGCCGCCGTGCCGACAACGGAAACGGAGCTTGTGATTTCAAAGGGAGCGACTTCAAACGACGCGCCGATTCTCCACTCGTCGCCGTCCTTTTGCTCTGCGACGGCTTGACTGAATTCATCCGCGGTAGCAATCGTCTTTGCCTTTGCAATCTCCGCCATTTTCGCCTGCGCCGCGCTTACCTTGCCCTCGATTTGCGAGACGTCGGTCACGGTTGCAAGCTTGGTTTCAAGCGCGTCCAGAATGTCAAGGATTGCCTGCCAGTTTGCCGCGGAATAATCTTCCTCCGCATAATCCGCAAGACAGTTTTCCACTATGTTGACTACCGCGCTGTCGACAAAATCGAACCAGGCGATTTTGCCGTACTGCGAGTCTATACCGAGTGTGACGCTTTGCGTCGTCGTATTCCAGAGATAAATCGAGAAATACGTTCCGTCCTCGATTGCGCTCACAAACGTGCCGCCCGTCACAACGGCATTGAAGTCGTTGTTGCCGTCGCCCGTAGGTCTGCTTGTCGTATTGTCGTTGACGTACATTTCCACGTTGAACAGCACCACGCTGCCGTCGTATACCGCAACGCCGCCGGGCTTTTTGGTAAGCGCTTTAAACTCTGTCGCAGTGGACTCCAACGTGCCGCCGGAAATTTCGATTTCGCCCATGCGCGCGTCGATTGCCGCAAGTCCCTTGATGTGTCCGCCGGACACGGTCAGGCTGCCCTGACTCGGCATATAAATCGCAACGTCCTCCGTGCTCGTCGCGGAACCGCTCTTGACGGTAATATCTGCCGCGGGAGCAAGGTTGTTGCCCGAAATTGCAAACCAGGTGGCGGTGATTTCGCCGCCGTCCAAGGTAAACGCACTGTTGTAATAAACCACAACACCGTAGGTGTCGGACTTGATTTTGCCTGCGTGTACGGTCGCGGAGCTGCCGTTTCTCAGGTTGATGCCGAACACGGAGTCGTCCTCTGTCACGTACTGACCTTTGGCTATGATTTCGCCGCCCCACATTTCTACTTCCGCATTGTCGGCGTAAACGGCGTAACCCACATTGCTTGCGCCGTTGCTCCAATAAGCGGAGTTGTCAACCTCGATTGTGCCGCCGTTTATTTCTACAACGGCTTTGTCGGCGTCAGAGCCAATGGCTATTATGCCGGCGTAGTCGGACTTGATTTTGCCCGATTTGGCTGCGCTGCCGTCGCAAAGAGTGAAGCTCGCGCCTCCGTTGACCTTGACCGCCGCGTGGGTTCTGTCCTCAAGGACAAGACCGAAACCGTTGAGGTCTAGCGTCAGGTCGTAATTTACCTCTATGTATGCGCCGGAAATATTTGCCGTGAGGATAATCTTAGAATATTGCGCCTCGACAGCCGCTTTCAGCGAATCGGCGTCGTTGACCTCCGTTACGTCTGCTTTGACGTTGTCGAGCGCGGTTTTCGCGTTTGCAAGCGCAGTCGCAACGTCCGCAACGGACTGAGCAGCGCTTATCGCCGAAACTCCGCTGTCGTAAGCCGTCTGCAACGCTTGAAGCGACGTTTCGTAATAATAAGCCTTGTTGAACGCGTCGAAATACTCTTTAAGCTCGTCTTTCGCAGCGCTCTTTGCGGCTTCCAACTCCTCCGCGTCCGTTTTCACGGCTGCCATAGCGGCTATTGCCGCTTGCTTGGCGGTATCCACCGCGCTTGTAGTCTTGCTCGCGTCGATAGCCGTCAAGCCGTCGTTGTAAGCCTGTTCCAAAACGCTCCAATTGATTGTGTAGTCGCTCTGAGAATATTTGGCTTTTTCCGTTTCAAGCTCGGACTTGGCGGCTGTTTTGGCTTCGGCAAGCAAAGTCGCGTCGTTTTTGACCGCAGCCATTGCCGTGACAGCCTCGTTTTTGGCGGCTTGCGCAAGCTCTATTGTCGCCGCGTTTTCTATTGCCGTCAAACCGCTGTTGTAAGCGCTTTCGAGCTGACTCCAATTGGCGGTGTAGTCCGTCTTCTTGTATTTCTTGTACTCCGTTTCAAGCTCGGACTTGGCAGTCGCTTTGGCTTCGGCAAGCAGAGTTGCGTTGTTTTTGACCGCTGCCATTGCTGCTATTGCCGCCTCGCCCGCTTCTGCGGCGGCGTCGGTCTTGGCCGCTGCTTCGATTGCGGCAAGTCCGTCCTCTTTGGCTTTGACAAGAGCAGTCCAATTGTCAACGGTATAATCCTGCTCGTTGTATGCGGCAAACGCCTCGTTGACAGCCTGTTTGGCGGCTGCTTTTGCGTCCGCAAGGATTTGAGCGTTGGTCTTGATTGCCGCCATTTCGGCAATTGCCGTTTCAAGCGCGGTTTCTACCGCGTCGACTGTCCTTGCGCCGCCGATTGCGGTCAAGCCCGCGTTGTATTTGTCTGTGAGCAACTCGTAATTCGCATTGGTATAATCCGTAGCCTTGTACTTTGCATACTCACTGTTCAATCGGTCGGTTGCCGCAGTTTTGGCTTCGGCAAGCAGAGTCGCGTCGCTTTTGACGGCAGCCATCGCATCCGTCGCCTTTTGCAAAGCGGAGTTCACCGCCTCGATTGCAGCGGCGGCATTGATTTCGGTTTTGCCGTCGTTGTAAGCCTGTTCCAGAACGCTCCAATTGGTTGCATAGTCGTCCTGAGAATATTCGGCTTTTGCAGCATCCAGCGATGCCAACGCGGCTGTTTTTGCGTCGGCAAGCAGGGTTGCGTTGTCTTTGACCGCCGCCATAGCGGTTATTGCCGTCTGCTTTGCCGTGTCGACTGCGGAAACGCTCGTCGCAGCCTCAACTTCATTAAGTCCCCTGTTGTAAGCTATTGTCAACTCCGTCCAATTTGCGGAGGCGTAGTCGTCCTCGTCGTAAGCCTTGAAAGCCGCCTCGATTGCAGCTTTTGCTTCCGCTTTTGCCTGCGTCAAAGCCTCGACGTCCTTGGGCACGCAGGCAGCCATAGCGTCAAGCGCAGTCTGCTTTGCAGTGTTGACGGCGGAAACATCCGTCGCAGCCTCGATTGCCGCAAGACCGTTGTCGTAAGCCGCTTTGAGCGTTGCCCACGTTTGGGCGTCATAATCGGTCTCTGTGTATCCGTTAAATGCCGTTTTGAGCGCTTCCGTCGCGGCGGTCTTGGCTTCCGCAAGTTCGCGCGCCGTCGCTTCGGCTATTGTCTCCACAGCCGCCATGGCGTCGAGAGCCGTGTTCTTGGCGGACTGAATTGCAGCTTCCGTCAAGGCGGAGTCGATAGCCGCAAGACCGTCGTCCTTTGCCTTGGTCAGCTTAGCCCAATTTTCGGAGGTGTAATCGTCCTGCGAATATGCAGCAAAGCCGTCGTTCAAAGCCTTCTTTGCCGCGGTTTTCAAAGCCGCGTTTACGTTTTCTTCCGCGAGGGTGCCGTTGTTGACAATCTCGTCCGCGACAACAGCGCCGGTAACCGTACCGTTGTTTTCAAACTTTTCGGCTACGACGTCGCCCGCCTGCGCGGACTCCGCTACGACAACCTGCGCGCCTGCGGCGTCAATCTTTTTGACCGTGCCGTCGGTAACTGTTATTTTGGTTTCCGCCTGAGACTCCAATGCGGTTACGTTCACCTCGGAGTTTTTGGAGGAAATTTCCACTTCGCCGCCCACCGCAACGTCCGAATGGGCTTCGACGCGCATAGCGCCCTGCGAAAGGTTTTCCACCGCCGCGCCGACAGCCTGCTCGGGTACGAGCACGGTTGCCGCCGAGCTTTCCGACAAATTGCTTATTTCAAACCTGCCGCCTTTGACGGTGAGCATAATGTCAGCTTCGGCGCCGCCGATTTTGAATACGCCCTTGAACACAAAGCTGCTTGCGGAGGTAACTACCGTCATCGCGTCCGCGCTTGTGGCGGCGGATGCGGGCAAATCGATGTGCGCGTTCCACTCCACGTGGCCTTGGGGCATATTTATATCTATTTTCTGCGCCTTGACCGTTTCGCGGCGGGCAAGAATCAGCGCCGTCGTGCCTACGACAAGCGTGCCGCTGCCGTCGGCGGACAGCGTCCCCTTGACCTCCAGCCCGAAGCCGTTGAGGTCTATTTTGTTGGGCGCGGCAACCTTTAAATCGCCGTTTACAACCACGTCGTCCATAAGGACTATCGTTTTTTCCTGACTTGTACCGGCAGCTTTGAGCAGCTCTTTTTCGCTGCGCACCGTTATAACGTCCTTGCCGCACGCGGTCAGCGAAACGGACAGCACGACGCCTACAACGGCTATGAGCAATGCCAAAACTATACCGATTGTCATCAGCCTTTTGCTTTTCATGTTTCTCGTTCTCCTTTTTTCTTATTTTTGATTCAAGGTTTCGCCCTCAAACAATTTTCTTTGTCTTTCCTCTTTGCGGCGCTGTCTTTCGAGCTTTTGTTCCAACTTGTCTCGACGCGCCTCAAAGCCTTCGTCCTTTTTGTCCGCTATGTTTCGGGAAATGGCAAGCTCGCACAGGCGCACCGCCTCCTGATAATTCTTTTCGCCCGCTTCTATTATTATCAGTCTTTTCAACGCGGGCACCTTGCAGTCCCTGACGTCGATTTTGTCAAAATTCAAAGACACGTCCTTTTTGCAAAGAGCCTTGCACTTGGCGAGATTTTCTTCGTCCGCCTTGCGATAAAAATACAGCACGTTAATCAGCTTGTTGTTCAGTTTTGTTCTCACGCGGTCGTCCCTGACCGTGCCCGCGTATCTGTCGTAAAGCTTTTCAAACGCGTCGGCGCTCAAAAGCTTTTTGTATTTGGCGTAGGAAACAAAAAAGTCTTTGAGAAAATCCTTTTCCTTTTCGTACAGCCCGAGCGGGTATTTCACCTTGGTTTTGAAGGACTCGGAGCCGTTGACTATGTAATACTCGAACGCGCGCGCGTCCTCCTCCGACAGCTCGGCGAGTATTTTTTTCGCAAACTCGGGCAGCAGGGGAACTTCGCGCGTCTCCTCCTCTTTCACCGCCGCAACCGTCGCGGCTACGGCAGCCCTGCTTTCGCAAACGGCGTCGACTTCTTCCGCAACGGCTTCCGCCGACGGGGAAACAGTCTCCTCTTGTCGGGCGGGCTGCTCCGCTTGACTTTCCTCCGTTAAGGCTTGGAACGTCTCTTCTTCCTCCGCGGGCGAAATCTCTTCCACCGCCGCCGCATCGTCCGAAACGCTTTCCCGTCCGTCGCTCACGGCAGGCGCGCCGACGTCTTGAACTTCCCCGTTCTCCGCCGCGTCGCTTTCGCTGCAAACCGTTTCCGCATCCGCCGTGTCGCACAGAGGCTCCTCCCGCGCGGGTTGACTCTCCCCGCCTCCGTCGGAAACGATTTCTTCCTCTTTGACCGTCGGCTCCTCCCGCGTCGGAGTCGCCGCAGCTTCTCTATCTTCCCGATTTTCCTTTTCGGCGTCGGACAAGCGCTTTTCTTCCGCAAGCTCGTCGCGCCTTACTTTTCTCGAAATGAAGAAAAACACAAAAAAAAC
>OOCI01001109.1_pt1 | contig 21313 bp, 20 predicted proteins | sample 1671761 | NCBI WGS metagenome assembly OOCI01 (sample SAMN06348190, study PRJEB24527) | human gut metagenome | biome: human gut; feature: ankylosing spondylitis patient; material: feces | host: Homo sapiens | place: China | collected 2015-10
AGATTTATCTAATTTTGATGCAAATGTTAAAGAAAAATAATATTTTTATTAAATTATCCTTGACAAACCATACACTATATGCTATAATCACAAGTACAAAGCGGACAAGAGATAAGAAGCTGTATTAATAGAATATGAACGTTGAACGAAGATAATGCTGCGATGATAGACATGGAACAAGCTTTGTTAGGTGCATAAAACCTATTTTTAAACGGTCTTGTCGTTATCGGCAAGGCCGTTATGATATCTTTAAATTCTTAGAAAAAGGAGTTAAATCAATGGATATTATCAGCATTTATAACAGAATCATCCTGCACGAATAGGAGCAAAAGGAAAAATTCCCCGCACAGGACCGCGATTGGAAGCCCGCTCGCTGTGAGGGCTACATCTTGCCGCCGTTCCAGATTCCCAAGAACAGGTCGAAGAAATCGCAGAGGGAACAGCTCTCCAAAGTCCTTGCCTTTGTGAAGTACGAGCGCAACATCCGAGCAGCCGAGGGCTGTACGGTTATGCCTATTCCTACGACCAATAAGCACATGCTTGCCATCACCGGTTCGCCGGCCAACGCCTCCAACCTCATCAAGTTCATGTGCAAAATCGGTCTTATCAGCCCTGAGAGCGAAAAATACCGCTTCGGCAGCAGGTATGAGAAGAACAATTACGCCAAGACTTACCGTTATTACTACGACAACGAGCAGGAGCTCCTTGCCTATTGTGAGCAGGAGGGTATCGGGGAGTTTTCGACGAAGAACTGCACCAGAAGAAAAGATGCAGCGATACCAGATAATCTTCAAATCAGCGTTAAGGACGTAGCTATCTCTTCTCACCTGAAGCTCATGAAGCCAGAGGGCCTGTCCCACACCGAATTTGAAGATTACGTTTCAGAGCTTATCTACCAGCGATACCCACATCTTGAAGCGTATCAGGAATTGGTCGATGAAATCAACGAAACGCATTACAGCGACTATCCAGAGTTTTCGATAAGCTTCAGACTGCATTTCACATGGGATAAGAAGAAAAACTATATCCGCAAGATAGGACTTCGCGCAACAAATAGCTGTGTATCAGCAAGCAATTCCGAAGAACATGATGAAAATTTTCATCGGCTCATCAAACAGGAATTACTGAACAAATATGGACTATACCTATCCAAAGATGTGAAATCCTCAGTACCAAGAATAACTTTATCTCTCAACCAACATTACTGGGAGAGTGAAACCACAGATATCTATAAAATGATTCTGCACGAATGTGTTCATTCAGGAGAATGTTTCTCCAATGAAACAGTAGTTCAAAAGTTCACAGAGCTTCGTGAAGTCATCAAAAAACTGCATATGAGGCGGTATTTTGACACGGAAAAAGAGATACGGAATCATACCCGCAACGCGATGGGGCATCATGCGGTGGAGGATAAAGACGAAATTGACGCAATAATGGAAGCATACCAAAGGGCTGTTATCAAAGCCGAGGGTGGTAAGCTCTACGGAACGGAAATCTTCCTGCACGAGAGCTGTATCTATCTTGATGTGCTGAAAGAGCTCTTGGACAACGGCTATTTTTGTTGGGAGTGCTACGATGCGTTCTATGCCCGCAAAGAGGGCGTGACACAGGAAGAGTTTGAGAAGTACGTTGAAGCGTTGGTCGAGGAAAAAGCCAACGCCTACATCAAGCGCTATGATGAAATCATAGCATCACAGAGATTTTCCGAAATCTCATAAGAATAACCGCAGCGCTCGTCCTCTATGTAGTGTAGGGGATGGGCGCTTGCTTTTTTTCGACGGCTTTGAAGTGAATAAATCGAAAATGGAACTTTTCATTCCGTCCCCCACAGCACGGACCGCGCAGCGGATCCGCTGCTGTTCGGGGGACATTTTTTCATGCGCAATCGTCATATCTGCCTGATTTCGTAAGCTATTGCTATTTTCCAAAACGCATGATACAATAGTTTTGCCACGCAAGTACATATTGTATAACACACAGACGAGGTGTGCATTTTTATCATTGGTAAAAATGCAGGCCCTATTTTGGCATACCTCTTTGTGTGTTAAAATCTTGCGTGGCAGCAAGGAGCTTGCGTTTTTCGGTGCGTAGCTTCGTGCTGCGCACTTTTTTATTTTCTCACCGGAAAGAAAAGCGGGTGCGGTATGGCAAACTATATCTGTCCCATGTGCGGTTCTGAGGTAGTCGATAACCACGGGCGATGCCCGTCGTGTGGCTGTCCACTTGATTTCATCCAAGAACACTATCGTACTCAAAATCTCAAGCCTCTCACAAAGCCGAACACATCACCTTTGCCGCAGATAGTCTCAGAAGAGAAAAGCCCCAAATACCAAGAAACATCCAGCCACAAGAATACAGCAGGTAGGGGGAACAGTTACTCAAATTATACGATTTCTTCTGATGACGATTATGAGCGCGCGAAACAAGAACAGGCTGAGGCGGACTTTTATTATTGGCAGGAAGAGCGACGAGAATTTTTGGAATGGGAAAACACATACTGGCAATATCTATGGGAAAATTCTGATGAACCATTTAATGTAGAGGGCATTGAGTTTTTCAAAGAGGACAATATAGAGGGAATGTGTATCAGGTAATAATTCATTGAGCGGGGAGAGAACAAATGGCAAACGGATTAACAGCTATTCTTGAAAAGTACGGTTCAGTCGTACTTTTTGATGTCGAAACTTCAGGTCTGAACCCATATAAAGACCAGATAATCGAATTAGCAGCACAGAAACTCTACCGAAAAGAAGATGGACTCTATCGGGAAACATCAAAATTGCGAAGATGTTTTCATACGCCGGCAGCGTTATATGAACACGGCTTTTCGATATAGCTACTTTGATATGTTGCTTCAAACGCTTGCGGTGTCTTGTATTTCAGCGTTTGATGGGGGCGAACCTCATTATAAAAACGGATATACTCATCCACGCTCTTCCGAAAATGCCGTTCAGAAGTGTATTCACGTCGGTAGGTCTCCTCTTTTTTGAATGTGGAAAAGAATGCCTCGGCGACCGCATTATCGAGAGGTGTGCCGCTTGCTGAGAAGGATTGTTTGACATTATATTGCTGTAAAAGTTTACTGAAGGCTGCGGAAATGTACTGCCCACCCCTATCACTATGAAAAGTCAGATTTTTCGGATTACCTCGCTCTTCATAAGCGTTGCGAAAAGTGGTTGTGACGAGACGAGTACTGGCTGCATGGGATACTCGATACCCTACGACTCTGCGGGAGAAGAGGTCGATAATAGCGCAGAGATAGACCCATGCATTTTTGATTTTGAAGTAAGTAATATCGCTCACCCATACTTGATTTGGGTGATCCGTGGTAAATTTTCGGTGAAGCAAATTTTGCTTCTTTCGCATTTGGTTCTTGTAGACCTTTTTTGCGTCGGTGCGAATACTGTGCAAGTCAAGCTCCTGCATAATGGACAAGACTCGTTTTGTACTGATGCGCAGACCGTTTTCAGCCAAAACAGCACGGATCTTATCAGCGCCATACCGCTGTTCGCTATCATCGAAGATTTGTTTTACTTTCAGCATGAGTTGAGCCTTCTCGGATTCGTATTTGCTTCGATCTGCGCGGCGGAAAATGTGATTGTAGAATGTACCGCGGGACACATCCAAGGCTTCGCATAATTCGTGAACGCTGTACAAATCAGACATTTCATTATGAAAATGCTCCAGAGTGGCCAATTTGTCCTGCAATGGTACTTTGGACAGGTAACCGGATAACTGAATGATCGAGAGTTTGTGCTCTGCTTTTTGAAGCCGCCTGACAAGAGCATCAAACTCCGCTGGTGTGTAGGTATGGGCAGATGTCTGAATAGAACGGTACTGGTTTCGCCAGTGATAGAAGGTGCTTTGCGATACGTGCAGTTCTTGGCAGAGAGCCGGAATGGACTCACCCTTTTCATAGCGACGAATCGCTTGCTTTTTGAACTCGAGCGGGTATTTCTTGGGCATAGCATCATCTCCTCATTTCAAGATAACGCCATATTATAATATTTTCTTTGTGTATTGTGCAGCAACCGGCACCATTTGCAGAAGAATGCATTTCAATGCCTCTCGACGAACAGGCGATTTCCTGCTATACTGAAAAAAATATCTCAGGAGAGCGAGTGCGATGAAGAAGATACTCTTTGTGTGTTTGGGCAATATTTGCCACAGCCCGATGGCGGAGTTCGTGATGAAGGACTTGGCAGGATGTGTTGGCGGGATGCCAAGGACTTCTGAGAGAATTATTGCAGGAGCGAGGTGAACAGAATGGATAACGAGCTTCAAACGAACTATACAACAGAGCAAACCTATCATTCAATCCGCCATTCCATTGTGTCTGCACAGCGCAGTTTGAGTGTGGCAGTAAACTCCTCAATGGTGACGGCCTATTGGGAAATCGGTGAGCAGATTTACAAAGCCTGCGGAGAAAATGACCGCGCAGGATATGGCAAAAAGCTGCTGCAGTACCTGTCCGCACATCTGACAGCGGAATTCGGGAAAGGATTTGACGAGTCAAATTTGCGAAAAATGCGCCAGTTCTACTGCGCATATCCAATTCGAGACACACTGTGTCCTGAATTGAGCTGGTCGCACTACCGACTACTGATGCGCGTTCCCAATGAGAAGGAGAGATCTTTCTATGCGGAAGAATGCGCGAAATCCGCGTGGAGCGTCCGGCAGCTTGAACGGCAGATTCACACGATGTACTATCAGCGCATCTTGGCAAGCCAAGATAAATCGCTTGTCGCTGCTGAGATACAAACGACGGAGCCAAAACCGGAATATGAAAAAATCATCAAAGACCCCTATGTAATGGAGTTCCTGCAAATCCAACCGGATACACATGTTTATGAGGGAGAATTGGAGCAGGCATTGATTGATCACCTGCAACACTTCCTGCTGGAGCTGGGACGAGGCTTCTCCTTTGTAGCACGACAGAAGAAGTTTACGCTGGATGGTCAAAACTTTTTCATTGACCTTGTGTTTTACAATTACATCCTAAAATGTTTCGTGTTGATTGACCTTAAGATGGGACAGCTTACGCATCAGGATCTCGGTCAGATGCAGATGTACGTCAACTACTACACTCGTGAGTTGATGAACGAAGGGGACACACCGCCGATTGGCATTGTCCTCTGCGCCGATAAAAGTGATGCTGTTGTGAAGTACACTTTGCCGGAGGATAATCATCAGATCTTCGCATCCAAGTATTTTACCTATCTGCCGACAGAGGAAGAATTAAAGCGAGAACTGCGGCTGGATGAGTTTCAAAAGCTGGACGAGTAATACTCGTGTTAAATTCGGACAGTGGTTCGAATTGCATCAGCGAAAATTTGAAATAATCGCATTCTGAATTCTTTGGAAAACTCAAAACCGTTGCGGTGCAAGGCTTCCAGGACGAAAATATCCGAATTGAAGCCGCCTGACAAAAAGAAGGACATGACGAAAGTCATGTCCTTCTTTTTGGGTTCCGCTCACGTTGTTCGCTCCACCCCAAGGGGATCGAACATACTCGGGGCAAGTGAAATGCGGCGAAGCAGGGTACTCCGTGCATGCGGCACTTTTCCGCTCCGCTTCTGTTCCTTATGGGCTGCCCTGCCGGATAAAATATGACGATGCCGAACATCGGCACCGTCCTGCTGTATCGTGTATTCAGTTCGCCTTTTTCAGCTTTGCAATATCCTCCGCCATTTGGCGGCACATGAGCTTGAGGAATTTCACCTCGTCCTCCAGATCGTCCATGCGGGAGCGCGGCACGAGCTTTTCCTGAATGTCCTTAATGCCGTCCGCCAAAAGGTTGAACTTCGGCGTGACATCACTCTCAATAAGTACGGCCATGCTGCGGGTAATTCTTTCTTCCATCTCCTGCAAGTAAGCAATTTCCTTTTCATCAAACATTTTTCTCTCCCCCTTGTCTTGCATTATACGGTGCCGGTATTCGGTTGTCAAGGTGCGCTCTGCCGCCTGCCGGTATTCGAATTTTCTGCTTTCCCCATATTTTAATCAATAATCTTTCAAATCTTATGAATATTGGCTGTTGCATCTTCCACCGCTTTGCCGTATACTCCTATATTATTTCAAAGTAGGATGGGATGGAACCGTATGAAAACCTATTCATTTGCCTACGGCAGCGGCACGGTGGAGCTGCCGCTGGACGAGAAAAATGTGATCGGCGAGCTGCACGGCAACGCCGTCGCCTCGCTTGCCGATATCCGCGCGGCGCTGTGGGCCTCGCTCGACGCACCGATCGACAGCGCGCCGCTGTGCGAGCGCGCCAGGGCGGGCGATACCGTCACGCTAGTCGTGAGTGACATGACGCGCTTCTGGATGCGGCAGGATCTCGTGGTCCCGCATCTGGTGGATTACCTCACGGATCGCTGCGGCGTGCGTGAGGAGGACATCACCATCGTCATTGCCAACGGCACGCACATCGGCGGCGACGAGCAGGAACTGCGCACGCTCGTGACCGACGCGGTCTACGACCGCGTCAAAGTCAAGAACCACGACTGCGAAGCGAAAGACCTTGTCTATCTCGGCACCACGCCGCACGGCACGCCGGTCTCCATCGACCGCACGGCGGCCGAGGCCGACCTCGTGGTCTGTCTCGGCGCGGTGACGCATCATGTGATGGCGGGCTTCGGCGGCGGACGCAAGAGCATCCTGCCGGGCATCAGCGGGCGCGAGACCATCTTCCACAACCACGCCTTCTCGCTCGACGCGGCGCAGCTGCGCTCCAACCCCGCCATCGGCAACGGCGTTCTGAAGGGCAACCCGCTGCACGAGGATATGTGCGAGGCGGCGGGGCTGGTGAAAAATCTCTTCATCGTCAACCTCGTGATGAACGCCCAGATGCAGCTTGCCGCCATTCTCTCCGGTCACTACCTCACCTCGTGGGAGGCGGCCTGCCGCATGGTGGACCGCATCTATCAGGTGGACGTGCCGGAAAAGGCGGACGTGATCGTTGCCAGCTGCGGCGGCTTCCCCAAGGACATCTCGCTCTACCAGGGCACCAAGACCATCGACAACATTGAGTCCAGCCTCAAGCCGGGCGGCACGCTCATCCTCATCATCGAGGCGCGCGAGGGCGGCGGCCCCGCCGAATACTTTGACTGGGCGAAGGACCTCGTCGCCGGTACCATCGAGCGGCGGCTGCGCGAGCATTTCACCGTCGCGGGCTACATTTTCTTCCTCAACTGCGAGCAGGCGCAGCGCTACAACATCCTGCTCTATTCGAGCATTGCCCCGGAGGACGTTGCGCCCATGGGCATAAAGGCGTTTTCCGACGTCAACACCCTGCTTGACGCCGCGCAGCTGGAGGGCAAGTCCATCTACGTCATTCCGAACGGCTCGACCGTCATTCCACACGTCAAGGAGGCCTCCAAGCATGAAGCATAGCTACATCGCCAAGCGATTTCAGAGCAGCGGCGCCGGACTGTCGCTCGACACCGAGGCGCTTGCCAAATACAAGGACATCATCGACCTGAGCATCGGCGACACCGATTTCACCACCGACGAGAGCATCATCAATGCCGCCTTCCGCGACGCGAAGGCCGGTCACACGCACTACGGCGACCCCAAGGGCGACCCCGAGCTGATCGACGCGGTCTGCCGCGCGTGGGAGGAGGACTTCGGTCAGCGTCTCCCGCGCGACCATGTGCTCGTGAGCGCGTCGAGCTGCCTCGGCATGGCGCTCGTGATGCTCGCCATCCTCGACCCCGGCGACGAGGTCATCGTCTTCTCGCCCTACTTCCCCATGTACCGCGAGCAGATCGAGCTGGCAGGCGGCGTATGCGTGGACGTGCCGACCTACGCGAGCGAGGACTACGCCATCGACGAAGCGCGCCTGCGCGCCGCCATCACGCCGCGCACCAAGGCCATCGTTTTCAACAATCCCACGAACCCCACCGGCATGGGCTACGACAGCAGGACGCTCGAGCTGCTTGCGCGTGTCGCGCAGGAGCACGACCTGCTCATTGCCGCCGACGAGATCTATACCACCTATCTCTACGAGGGCGACTTCCGCCCCATCCGCACGCTGCCCGGCATGGCCGAGCGCACCATCACGCTCAACAGTTTTTCCAAGAATTTCCTGATGACCGGCTGGCGCGTGGGCGTGATCATCGCCGAGCCGGAGCTGCTGGCGGTGATGAACCGCGTCAACGGCTCGCTTATCTACTCCGCGCCGTCCATCTCGCAGCGCGCCGCCATTCAGGCGCTCGCCATGCGAAAGGAGATCCGGGAGAAATATGTCACTGCCTACCGCGACCGCATCTTCTATTCCGCCGACCGCATCGAAAAGATCCCCTACCTGAGTCTGGTGCGGCCGAAGGGCACGTTCTACCTTTTCCCCGGCGTGGAGAAAACGGGACTGGACGAAAAAGCCTTCTGCAAGGTCCTGCTCGATCAGGCCCATGTTCTCGTCAGTCCCGGCACGCCTTTCGGCGTGAGCGCCGCGGGCCACTTCCGCATCGCCTGCACCGTCGGCATCGACCAGCTCAAAACCGCGTTTGACCGCATGGAGAAGCTGTCGTTCTGACAGCTTCTCCGCCTTTTTGCATAAATTGCACAATAAATCTGGATAACTTTTCATCATCATCGTTCGAGGCGGCTATTTACAAATCCGTTCCGCGGAGTATAATTATCCACATCAAATACGAAATCGCGCATACAAATGCACGGAACGGAGGAAAAGATGAAAAACTTTAACATGATGAAGAAGCTGCTGGCGCTGACGCTCGGCGCCGCGATGCTGCTGGCCGTGATGACCGGCTGCGGCAAGAAGGACACCGCGCAGGAGCCCGCTGACGATCAGCAGCAGGAAGAGCAGCAGCCCACTGAGCCCACCACCCTGCTTGAGCAGATCAAGGCCAAGGGCAAGGTCGTCGTCGGCACCGAAGCCCAGTACGCTCCCTATGAGTTCAAGGATCTCGACGCCAACTTCGCCGGCTGCGATATGTGGCTGGCCCAGCAGATCGCCGACAGCCTCGGCGTTGAGCTGGAGGTCGTGGACATGGCCTTCGACGGCATCATCCCCGCCGTCCAGTCCGGTCAGGTGGACCTCGGCATCGCAGCCTTCACCAACACCCCCGAGCGTGCCGAGGAGATCGACTTCAGCGACCTGTATGAGACCAGCGCTCAGCTGCTGATCGTCAAGGCCGGCAACGCCGACACCTACTCCACCAAGGAATCCCTTGTCGGTCTGAAGGTCGGCGCACAGAAGGGCACCATCCAGTCCCAGCTGATCCAGTCCGCTCTGCCCGAGAGCGAGCTGTTCGAGCTTGAGAAGTACCCTGCCCTCGCCCTCGAGGTCCAGAACGGCAACATCGCGGGTCTGGTCGTCGATCAGGCAGTCGGCGAGGCGCTCGTCGCCTCCAGCAACGGCGCGCTTGAAGTCTCCAACTTCACTTTTACCGCCGAGGAAGCCTCCTTCGGTAAATCCGTCGTCATCGCCAAGGGCAACGAGGATCTGGTCGCGGTCGTGAACGAGGTCATCAACAAGGTCACTGCCGACGGCAGCTATCAGAAGGCCTACGACGAAGCCGTTGAGCTGGCTGCCAGCCTCGGCCTGTAAGCAGAGAAAAACATAAAAAGCAACCTACGGGCTTCGCCGTTTCGGCGGCGAAGCCCGCTGTGTACTGAGGAGGAGTCCCCATGGAATTTATTCAGACGATCGGCAAGCTCATCGTCCGTTACCACAGTTTTTTTGAGGAAGGCATTGTCAATACGCTCATCATCGCCGCATTCACCGTGTTTTTCGGCACGATCTTCGGCACGCTCATGTCCAGTATGCGCATGAGCAAAATTCTGCCGCTCAAGTGGCTGGCGGTCGCTTACATCGAGTTCATCCGCGGGACGCCCCTGATGGTGCAGCTCATGTTTATTTTCTACGGACTTCCCATGGTCGGCTTCACGCTGCCGGACATTTCGTGGATCCCGAACTTTTCGCGTTTTTCCGCAGGTATCATTGCCATGAGCATCAACAGCTGCGCCTACGTTGCCGAGATCATTCGTTCCGGCGTGCAGGCCGTGGACGTCGGGCAGATGGAGGCCGCGCGCAGCGTCGGCTTCAGCCACAGCCAGGCCATGCGCCTCGTCGTGCTGCCGCAGGCGATCAAGAACATTCTCCCCGCGCTCGGCAACGAGTTCGTCACGGTCATCAAGGAGTCGTCCATCGTTTCGGTCATCGGTCTTGCCGACCTGATGTTCCGCACGAACGACGTCATCGCTCTGACCTTCAAGAGCCTTGCGTGCCTTGCCATCGCGGCGCTGTGCTACTTTGCGATGACCTTCACCGGTGGCCGCCTCATCGCTCTGGCAGAAAGGAAGATGAATCATGGCAAATGAGAAGATCCTTCAGGTCGTTGACCTGTGCAAGAGCTTCCATAAGCTCGACGTGCTCAAGCACATCAGCGTTGATTTTGAAAAGAACGAGGTCGTGTCCATCATCGGTCCCTCGGGCGGCGGCAAGAGCACCTTTCTGCGCTGCCTGAACCTGCTGGAGACGCCGACCTCGGGCCAGATCCTCTTCGACGGCGTGGACATCTGCGCCAAGGGGCAGAGCAAGCACATCGACCAGCACCGTCAGAAGATGGGCATGGTGTTCCAGCAGTTCAACCTCTTCAACAACATGAACGTGATGCACAACCTGACCGCCGCGCCCACACGCGTCAAGGGCATGGACAAGGAGCAGGCTGAGGCCAAGGCGCTCCATCTGCTCGGCCGCGTGGGCCTTGCCGACCGCGCCGACGCCTATCCCAGCCAGCTCTCCGGCGGTCAGAAGCAGCGTATCGCCATCGTGCGCTCGCTGATGATGGACCCCGAGGTCATGCTCTTCGACGAGCCGACCAGCGCCCTCGACCCCGAGATGATCGGCGAGGTGCTCGACGTGATGAAGGACCTCGCCGAGAGCGGCATGACGATGATCGTCGTGACGCACGAGATGCGCTTCGCACGCGAGGTCAGCAGCCGCACCATCTTCCTCGACGGCGGTCACATCGAGGAGGATAAGCCCTCGCACGAGCTGTTTGCTCACCCCGAGAGCCCGCGCCTCGTGAGCTTCCTCGATAAGGTCCTCTGAGCCCAATACGGAAAACAGAGCCGCAGCCGCGGCTCTGTTTTTTCATTTTTTACGCGATCTTGCCCTTGCTTTGCAAGCGGATGCGGTCGGCGATCATGGCGATGAACTCCGAATTGGTGGGCTTGCCCTTGGTGTTCGACACCGTGTAGCCGAAGTAGCGCTGGAGCGTTTCCAAATCGCCGCGGTCCCACGCAGTCTCGATGGCGTGGCGCACGGCGCGCTCCACGCGCGAAGGTGTGGTGTTGTAGCGGCGCGCGACCTCGGGGTAGAGCACCTTGGTCACGGCGTTGATGACGTCCATATCCTGCACGGCGAGGATGATCGCTTCGCGAACGTACTGATAGCCCTTGATGTGCGCCGGCACGCCGACCTCGTGGATGATGGAGGTCACAAGGCGTTCCAGCGCGATGGGGCTTTCCTCCTCCGTCTCCCCGTTCCGGACGGCCTGACGCATCCGCTCGAGCAGCGAGCCGGCCTCGCAGGGCTTTGCCATGAAGTAGGCCGCGCCCTGCTCCATTGCCTGCATCACCATCTGCTCGCGGTAGAAGGCGGAAACCAGGATCGTCTTCGGCCGTGCTGGCAGCTTTGCCATCCGGTCGAGCAGCGCGAAGCCATCCAGCTCCGGCAGGATCACGTCTGTAATTACAAGCTGCGGACGTTCCCGTTCGATCATCTTCCATGCCTCCGCGCCGTCCCCGGCGCTCCCCACCACGTCAAATTCACCCGTATTTTCTATCGTCTGCTGCAGCATCGTGCGGAAATTTTCGTTGGCATCCGCCAATACGACCTTGATCCTGTTCTCCATTTGCCTGTTCCTTTTCCTTCCTCCTCAATACTTTGGCTTCGACAACCGCATTCCGACGCGAATCGGATGTTTCGTTTTGCCTTGGCTATAAACTATCACATTTGGACAATGTTTTCAAGTAGATTCTTGTCGTTTAGCACAAATTTTATACGACATCGTTCGAGCTTTTTGGACTCTTAGCACAAACTTAACGGCAGGATAACATCTCCTGCCGTTAAGTCCTCCGTCAGGCGCTCGCCGCGCTTTGCGCCGTCATGCCGGAGGCGGAAAGCATATTTTCCGCGAGAATGCCATAACCTCTCTGCGGGTCGTCCAGCAGGACGTGCGTCACCGCGCCGACGAGCTTCCCATCCTGCACGATCGGGCTGCCGCTCATGCCCTGCACGATGCCGCCCGTGAGCGCGATGAGCGCCGGGTCGGTCACCCGCAGGAGCAGATTGCGCGTGGGTGCGGAGCCGCCGTAGAGCTTTTCGATCTCGATCTCATAGGCGCACACCTCGTCGCCCCTGCAGTTTGCCAGAATGACCGCCTTGCCGGTGCGGACCTCCGTGCGCCGCGCGACGGGGATCGTCTCCCCGACGGCCTCCGGCCGGTTCTCCTGCGGCAAAACGCCGAATATGCCGCACTCCGTGTTCGCGTAAAGCAAGCCGAGGTCGCGCGTCAGATCAAAGTCGCCGCGCAGCTCGCCCGGCGCGCCGCTCGCGCCGCGCTTGACCGCCTTGACGCTCGCCGCCATCACGCTGCCGCGCGAGAGCGGCATGAGCTTGCCGGTGTCCACGTCCGTGATGCCGTGGCCGAGCGCCGCGAACGCGCCCGTCTGCGGGTCATAGAAGGTCACCGTGCCGATGCCCGCCATGCTGTCGCGGATCCACGCGCCGAGGCGGCACACGCCGTCCTGCCCTTTTTTCGGACAGACGGCGAGCTTCACGAGCCGACCGCCGCGGCGCACGCCGAAGGCTGCCTCCCGCTCTCCGTTCTCCGCAAGAAGCGACTGCAGATGCTCCGTCGAGCCGATGGTGACGTCGTTCATCGTCAAGATCAGATCGCCGGCCTTCATGCCGCCCTTCTTCGCGGGAGAGACGGCGCCCTCGTTCTCCGAAAGCCCCACGACCAGCACGCCCTCGGCAAAGAGCTTCACGCCGATCGCCTTGCCGACCGGCACGAGCAGCTGCGTCTCTCCGCCCGGGTCCGGCGCACTCACGGCTCCCGCCGGCACGAGCAGGGCGGAGAGTGCAAAGACCAATGCCGCGCAGGCGGCAGCGCCATGCCGCCTGCTCCGTTTCCGTTGCCTTTCATCCATCCCATCACCTCTCTTGTTCAAAAGGAAATCGTTTCCTTTTGAAATTTTTTTGCCGCGTTTTTGCTTGCGGCCCCGTTACTTTTTGCAAAAGCGCAAAAAATAGCCCGCACAAAATCTGTCGGCATTGGCATGGAAATGACTTGCTTTCGCAGCAGGGAGACGAAAAAAGAAAACCGCAGGTCAAAACCTGCGGTTTTCGGAAAAATTCGGAAAAATCAACGCTCGCGATTGAAAATCTTGAAGATGTCGGCAAAGGGATCGTCTTCCTCCTCAGCCTTCTTCTCCGCCTCGGCAGCCGCCTTGTCCTCTTCATAATTGATGGGCTCGATGCCGGGCTTCGCCTCCGCCGCCTTCTTTTCCTCGGCGGGCGCGGCAGCCGCGGCGCTCTTACCGTCGGCAAAGCCGGTGGCAATGACCGTGACGCGGATCTCGTCGTCCATCGACTCGTCGAAGGTCGCGCCGAAGATGGTCAGCGCGTCGGGATGCACCGCGTCCTGCACCAGCGACGCGGCCTGCTCGACCTCCTCAAGGCCGATATCCATGGAGCCGGTAACGTTGATGAGCACGCCGCGCGCACCGTGGATGGAGGTCTCGAGCAGCGGGCTGGAGATGGCCATGCGGGCGGCCTCCTCGGCCTTGCCCTTGCCCGCCGCGCGGCCCACGCCCATGTGCGCCATACCGGCGTTCTTCATAATGGCGGTGACGTCGGCAAAGTCGAGGTTGATGAAGCCGGTGTCGCGGATGAGGTCGGAAATGGACTGCACCGCCTGACGCAGCACATCGTCCGCGATCTCAAAGGCGTTGGCGAAGGTGATCTTCTGATCGGTCGCATGCTTGAGGCGCTCGTTGGGGATAATGACGAGGGAATCGACCTTGCCCTGCAGCTCCTCGATGCCCTTTTCGGCCTGCTGCATCCGGCGGCGGCCCTCAAAGCCGAACGGCTTGGTGACGACGCCGACGGTCAGGATGCCCTGCTCGCGGGCGATCTCGGCCACGATGGGCGCGCCGCCCGTGCCGGTGCCGCCGCCCATGCCGGCGGTGATGAACACCATGTCGGTATCCTCCAGCGCCTTGGAGATCTGGGCGCGGCTCTCCTCCGCGCTCTTGCGGCCCACCTCGGGATCGCTGCCCGCGCCCTGGCCGTGGGTCAGCTTCTCGCCGATCTGTATCTTATAGGTAGCGCTGGAAACGTTGAGCGCCTGCTTATCGGTATTGACCGCGACGAAATCCACGCCGCGGGTCCCGGAGCGCACCATGCGGTTGACCACGTTATTGCCGCCGCCGCCGACGCCGATGACCTTGATCCTGACGACGTTTTCAACGCCGGTATCCAATCCGAATGCCATATCGGTTCCTCCTACTATCTCTTGTAGAATGCGGGCGGATCATGTCGGTGCCGCCACAACATCAAGTGTATTCTAAAACAAGTCTATTGTATAACGCTTTTTTCTCGCGGTCAATAGCCGCGCGCGATTTCCCGAAAACTTTTTTACGCGCCCGGCGCGGACGGGATAAAGTGCATCTCGCCCTTGGACTTGAGCAGCATATAGTTGATCTCGCCCGTCTCGTTCGACTCCAGACCGTTTACCAGATCCTGCACGCTGCGGAAAATATAGTCGAGGTCGGAGTCCCACGGGAGGCGCACGGTGAAGCGGCCCAGATAGGTAAAGGTGATCGCCTCGGCATCAGACAGGTCGACGCTCCCGATGCCGGCGAGCATACCGTAACCGCCCGCCGTCCGCACGAGGGTGAGCAGTGTCTCCGTCGTCAGCGTTTTCTCCTCACCGAGCGAGAGCTGCGCGCTTAGCGCGGGCGACTCCAGCTCGACGCCCGTGATGTTCGGGCAGCCGGACGGCAGCGTGTCGGTCCGCTCGAGGAGCTTACCGTTTTCGCTGATGAGCCAATAACCCTCCGGCGTGACGACGCCCGCCGCCGCCGCGCACTCCCGCACCGTGATAACGATGGTGTCCGGCAGAGCGCGGCTGATCGCCGCCTCCTCCACATAGGGCAGCTTTTCAAAAATAGCCTGCGCGGCGCTGTATTTGTTGAGCAGGAAAAGGTTATCCTCGATCTCGATGCCCGAGGCCGCGACGACCTCCTCGCTCGTGTAGCGCGCGTTTCCGCTCACCGTGATGCTCTGCACCTTGAAAAAAATGGTCAGCGCCGCGACGACCGCGCCGGCGATGAGCAGGATGCACAGGAGCTTCGTCAGGAAAGAAAATCTTCCCCGCCGGCGTCTGCGATTCGTGCTGCGATTTCGTGCCATAGCTTTTGTATCCTTTTCGTTTCTATGTAGTCTCCCGGCGGATCTGTGCGCCGAGCGCGGCCAGGTCGCGCTCAATGGCATCGTACCCGCGGTCGATGTGCGTGAGCTCCGTCACGCGGGTCGTGCCCTCGGCGGAAAGTCCCGCGATCACCAGCGCCGCGCCGCCGCGCAAGTCGGTGCATTTGACCGCCGCGCCGTGCAGCGTCCTCACGCCGTTCACCACCGCCACGCGCCCCGCGACGCGGATCTCCGCGCCCATGCGCGAGAGCTCGTCAACGTGTCGGTAGCGGTTTTCAAAAATGTTTTCGACAAAGACCGTGCAGCCCTCGCTCCTGAGCAGCGCCGCCATCAGCACCGGCTGGGCGTCGGTCGGAAAGCCCGGGTAAGGCGCAGTGCGCACGGGGCGCACAGAGCGCAGCGCTCCGGTCGAGCGCAGGGAAACGGCGTCCGCCTCGCTCCTCACCTCGCAGCCGCTCTCGGCAAGCGAGAGCGCCACGGTGGACACCGCGCGGTAGTCCACGCCGGTGAGCCGCACCTCGCCGCCCGCCGCCGCCGCGGCGCAGAGGTAGGTCGCGCAGACGATGCGGTCCCCGATGACGCGGTGCGTGCAGCCGTGCAGCGCCGCGCCGCCCTCGACCGTGATGATGGAGCCGCCCGCGCCGTTCACCCGCGCGCCCATGCTCCGCAGCAGCGCCTGAAGATCGACGATCTCCGGCTCGCGGGCCGCGTTGTAGATGACGCTTGTGCCCTCCGCGCCGCAGGCGGCGAGAATGGCGTTCTCCGTCGCGCCGACGCTCGGAATGGCGAGGGTGATGTCCGTGCCGCGAAGGCATTTCGCCCTGCAGCGCAGCTCGCCGTAGCGCTCGGTGATCTCCGCGCCCAGCTCACGCAGGGCGGCCAGATGCAGGTCGATGGGCCGCGGACCGAGCTCGCAGCCGCCGGGGTAGGACAAGACCGCTTCTCCCTGCCGCGCGAGGATCGCGCCCAGAAAAATGATGGACGAGCGCATTTCGCGCATCAGCTCGTCGGGAATGTCGCAGCGCGCCATCGGCGCGGTGTCCACCTCCAGCGCTGTGCCGTCGCGCCGCACGCGGCAGCCGAGGTGGCGCAGGATGGCGACGGACGCGTCCACGTCGCGCAGACGCGGACAGTTCTCGATGCGGCAGACGTCCCGCGCGAGGATCGTCGCCGCCAGCACAGGCAGGACGCTGTTCTTGCTGCCCTGTATCGTCAGTTCTCCGTGAAGCGGCGCGCCGCCCTCGATGCTCAGATAGCTCATGTGCCGTTCCTCCCTTTCCCGATGGGTCAACAAACTAAGCCATAGTATGCGCCCACGGTGCGCCGTGGTTCCGGCGCGGGAGGAAAAGGGGGTGTACTTTCGCGGTGTTTTATGGTAAAATTCCGAAAAAATCCAAAAGCGAGGTCATATCATGAAGGGAAAAACGATCTGCAAAACGCTTGGGCTCGTACTGCTCGCGCTGCTCATTCTCGTCGTGCTGTACGTCGTCTATGTGTTCGCGAGCTATCACCGCGTCGGCGATCAAAGTCTCAGCGTAATGCATTGCAGCAGCAGGGACGCAGTCCCCATGGAGGACGCGGTCGAGACCGGCGCCGTCTACCGCATTTCGTCCGCGAACGCGGGCTTCGGCGCGTACAGCGCCGACTACAGCTTCTTTATGGACGGCGGCAGGGAGAGCCGCGCCCGCAGCCGGCAGGCGGTAGACGAAAATATGCGCGGCATCGTCGCGTTCGTCAAAGGCCTTTCGCCCGATTTTGCCCTCTTTCAGGAGGTCGATACCGACGGCACACGCAGCTGGCATATCGACGAGACCGCCTATCTGAGCGACGCCATGACGGGATGCAAATTTGACGAGGTGTTCGCGCAGAACTACGACAGCCCCTATCTTTTCTACCCGCTCATTCAACCCCACGGAGCGAATCAGTCCGGCATCGTGACGCTTTCGCGCCACCCCATCGCTTCCGCCACGCGGCGGGAGTTGCCGGTGGAGAGCGGCTTTATGAAGCTCCTTGACCTTGACCGCTGCTATTCGGTCAGCCGCATCCCGACGGCGAGCGGCAAGGAGCTTGTCCTCTATAATCTCCACCTCTCTGCCTACACCTCGGACGGTGCCATCGCCACCGAGCAGCTTGAGCTGCTGTGCGCGGATATGCTTGCGGAATACGAGGCGGGCAATTACTGCGTCGCGGGCGGCGACTTCAACAAGGACCTGCTCGGCAATTCGCCGGAGATCTTCGGTGTGGCCGCCGGGGAAAACGACACCTGGGCGCAGCCCATCCCGGAGGGAACGATTCCCGCGGGACTGACGCTCGTCGCGCCCTTTGACGAGACCGCGCCCGCCGCCTCCTGCCGCACGGCGTCTGAGCCGTACAGCATCGAGACGACCTTCCGCCTGACGGTGGACGGCTTCCTCGTGAGCGATAACGTGGAGGTCGTGGACAGCGCCGTGCTGGACGCCGGCTTCCTCTACTCCGACCACAATCCCGTGTGGATGGACTTCAAGCTCAACTGAATATGCTCTGAGCCTGTGGCTTGCGCCGCAGGCTTTTATTTAACAAGCGCCATGACGGTCTCATAGATGCGCTCGGTCGCGTCGCGCACGCCGAGTCGGAGCGAAGCCTCGTGCATCGCCGCGAGCCGCGTTTCGTCGCGCAGCAGCGCGGCGGCCTCCGTAAACAACCGCTTGCCGTCTAGCCCCTCCTCCGGCAGGACGAGCGCCGCGCCGTGCTCGCCGAGCACGGCGGCGTTTTTCTCCTGATGATGGTTCGTCACATTCGGCGACGGCACGAGGATCGCCGGCACGCCGAGCGCCGTCAGCTCGCTGAGCGTGGACGCGCCCGCGCGGCAGATCACAAGGTCGGCGGCGCGCATAACGTCCGCCATGTCGTAGATATACTCACGCACGTCGAGCGAGGGATGGTCGCGCAGATCCACGCCGTACCCGCTCACCCACTCGTGCATTTTCTGCCAGCCGAGCGAGCCGACGGAATGGACGTGATGGAACGGCTCCTTTGCCGCCTCAAGATAAAGAAGCTCCGCCGTGACGCGGTTCATGTTCCCCGCGCCGAGGCTGCCCCAGAAGGAAACGACGAGCGGGCGGCCGTCGTTCACGCCGAGCTTTTCCTTGGCCTGCGCCTTCGTCTGCGTGAAGAAGTCGCCGCGCACCGGCGTACCGGTGACGACCACGCGGTCCTTGTGCTTATAATACCGCCGGCAATCCTCAAAGCCGACAAGAATGCGGTCGCAATGATTTTCGAGCAGTCGGGTCGTCAGCCCCGGAACGGCGTTCGACTCGTGCACCGCCGTCGGAATGCCGCGCGCGTGGCCGTAGCGCACGACGGGATAGCTCGCGTAGCCGCCCGTACCGACAATGAGGTCGGGCTGAAATTCATCGAGAATGGCGTCCGCCTCACGCTTCGCGTGCATCAGATTGCGCACGGAGACGAGGTTATGGCGCAGCTCCTTCGGCCGAAGGGAGCGGTGGAAGGATGAGATGTTGACCGTGCGGAACGGATAGGGCGTGTGCGCGATCAGGTCGCGCTCCAGTCCGCGCTCCGCGCCGACGAAGAGGATGCGGGTCTTCGGGTCCCTCTCCCGCAGGAAGCCTGCGAGCGCCAGCGCGGGGTTGACGTGTCCCGCCGTGCCGCCGCAGGTGAAAATAACGTTCATGCCTTCCGTCCCCCTTTTTTCCTCGCGGCGGTCTGTTTTCCGCCGCGGCATATTTTTGAGCTTTTCAGCCTGGCGGCATCTGCCGCGAAACACTCAGCACCACGCCCATCTCCGCCAGCTGGATGGCGAGCGCCGTACCGCCGAAGCTGAAGAACGGCAGCGAGATGCCGGTGTTCGGCACAAGATTCGTCACGACCGCGATGTTTAAGAAAACCTGTAAGGCGATCTGCGTGGTAATGCCCACGACAAGAAGGCTGCCGAAGCGGTCGCGCGCGTGGAGCGCGATCCAGTAGCCGCGGATGATGAGCAGCGCGAAGATGGCCATGATGAGCGTTGCGCCGATCAGGCCCAGCTCCTCGCAGATGATGGAGAAGATGCAGTCGTTGTGCTCCTCGGGCAGGAAGAGGAACTTCTGCCGGCTCTTGCCGAGACCGAGACCGAGGAGACCTCCCGAGCCGATGGCGATGAGGCTCTGGCGCGTCTGATAGCCCGTGCCCGTCTTAAAGGCATCGTTGAGCGGGTCGAGCCAGATGGCGATGCGCGAGGAGTTGTAGGTGATGAGGCCCGAGAGGAACGCATACGCCACCGCCGCCACACCGCCGATGCCGATGCCGACCCAGTAGCCGCGGATACCGCCGACGAACATCATCGCCGCGCCGATGCCGAGAATGAGCACGGTGCCGGAAAGGTGCGGCTCGAAGTACATCAGCACCGCAATGAGGACAAGGATAAAGCCGTAGGGCAGGATACCGTAGCGGAGCGTTCTCATTTTGTCCTTCTTTTTGGAGATGCTGTCGGCAAAGTAAAGGATGACGCCAAGCTTGGCGATCTCCGACGGCTGAAACCGCATCGTGGTGCCCGGGATACCGAGCCAGCGCGTCGCGCCGTGGCTCGTGATGCCGACGCCGGGAATGATGACCGCAACAAGCAGAGCGATGGAAATGCCCAGCGCGATCTTGGCCACGCCGCGGAAGCGCGCGTAGTTGATGCGCCCGATGACGACCATGGCGGCAAGGCCGAGCGTGGCAAAGGCCGCCTGCCGCTTAAAGTAGTACAGCGGGTCGCCCGACTCATAATAGGCAGATGGAAAGCTCGCCGAGAGCAGCATGATGAGCCCCACGCCGGTGAGCAGCAGCACGAGCAGGAGAAACGGCACATCGATGGGTCCGCGGCCCGCCTCCTTCGCGGCGGCCTCCATGCGCTTCATGTGCTCGCGCTGCTCGCGCCGCAGCTCGCGCTCCTCCTTCGTCATACCGGTTCACCTCCCCCGATCGTTTTTTGAAATGTGCCTTAGAAGTGGTATCTTCCGATCACGCCCCAGAGCGCCAGCATACAGAACACGGCGGAGACGAGCGTGAAGATGGTCACGAGCTTGACCTCGCTCCAGCCACAGAGCTCAAAGTGATGGTGCAGCGGCGCCATCTTGAAAATGCGCTTGCCGTGCGTCGCCTTAAAGTAGGCGACCTGAATGATGTCCGAGAGCGTCTCGCAGATGTAGACGATGCCGACGAGCAGCAGCACGAGCGGCATATCGTAGGCGAACGCCAGTCCCGCCACCGCGCCGCCGAGAAAGAGCGAGCCGGTGTCGCCCATGAATACCTTAGCGGGATTGAAATTAAAAATAAGAAATCCGATCAGAAAAAAGATGACGATTCCCTGCATGAAAAATAGAATTTCAGATGCCTTTCTTTTCATAGCTTTCCCTTATCCCCTTCGCAGATATTCTTCATATTTCTTACAAAACTCCAGATACATACGCCTGGATATATGTGCCCTATACTTTCCTTTCGCCAGAATTATTTCATTCTTTGTAAACCGGCTCACATAATCCAGATTTACCAGAAAACTCGTATGAGATTTGCAAAATCTTACCTGATTCAGTTTTTGCTCCCAATCCTCCAGCTTTCCCTTCACTTCATACCTGGCATCCTTTGTGCATACGTACACACAACGCCTTTGATTCTCAATCATAACAATGTCTGCTTCCCGACAGACAATCGTCTCTCCATTCTGCATAATTGTGATTTTGGGATTCGTATTCCGATACGCCACCAACGCATCTCTCAGATTCCGCTCGATTCGATCCGGCAAAGATGCTTTTTCGATATACCGAAACACCTGAAAGTCCATCGCATCATCCAGATACTGCTCCGTAAATGATACTATGAAAATCAGTG
>OOCI01001113.1_pt1 | contig 21274 bp, 17 predicted proteins | sample 1671761 | NCBI WGS metagenome assembly OOCI01 (sample SAMN06348190, study PRJEB24527) | human gut metagenome | biome: human gut; feature: ankylosing spondylitis patient; material: feces | host: Homo sapiens | place: China | collected 2015-10
AGTAAAACTTGAGCTGCGTTAGCAGCGGTTTTACGAATGAGGTCTGAATAGTTACTGAAAATTTATCCAATTGACTCCCATAAGAAGATGACGTACGATCTTTTATGGGAGTCAATTTACGTAGAGCACTAAGCTCATAATAAAAATTAATCCAGAGGGAAAATAGTATGGATATACATATTTCTGTAAGGAATCTGGTAGAATTTATCTTACGATCCGGAGATATTGACAATCGAAAGGCTGTGGCACCGGAAAATGCCATGCAGGAGGGAAGCCGTATTCACCGCATGATCCAGCGGAGAATGGGGTCTGATTATCATGCTGAGGTTTCTTTGCAGTATCTTTATGAGACGGAGAATTACCGGATTCTGATTGACGGGAGAGCTGATGGGATTATTGATGCGACGGAAAGTAACGGAAATATGGTGACCATAGATGAGATTAAAGGGACATATCGGGAAATCCACCGGATTAAGGAAGCACAGCAGGTTCATCTGGCACAGGCGAGCTGCTATGCTTATTTTTATGCGAAGCAGCAGGAGCTTTCGGCAATCCGGATCCGGATTACCTATTGTAATATGGAAACAGAGGAGCTGAAATATTTCCATTATGAATATACAATCAGGGAGTTGGAAAACTGGTTTATGGAAATCATCAACAGCTACCGACGGTGGGCAGATTTCCAGTATGAGTGGCAGAGCTTAAGACAGCAGTCTGTCAGGCAGCTGGTATTTCCATTTCCTTACCGGGAGGGACAGAAGGAGCTGGTTACTTACGTTTACCAGACGATTTATCATAGGAAGAAGCTGTTTATTGAGGCACCGACCGGAGTCGGAAAGACGATATCCACGGTATTCCCTTCCATTAAGGCCATGGGAGAAGGAAAAGGACAGAGGATCTTCTACCTGACAGCCAAGACCATTACCAGAACGGTGGCAAATGATACGCTGGAGTTATTAAGGAAACAGATGTTACGTTTGAAGTCGGTTACATTGACTGCTAAGGACAAAATCTGTTTTATGGAGGAAACCGAGTGCAATCCCGTAGACTGTCCCTATGCAAAGGGACATTTTGACCGGATTAACGATGCGATCTATGATCTGCTGATCCATGAAGATAACTTTTCCCGTGAAAAGATCGAAGAATATGCAGCACGCTATAAGGTGTGTCCGTTTGAAATGAGTCTGGATATGAGTCTGTTTGCGGATATGATCATCTGTGATTATAACTATCTGTTTGATCCACATGTCTATCTGAAGCGGTTCTTTTCCGAAGGAGTGCGGGAAGACTATATTTTCCTGATTGACGAGGCACATAATCTGGTGGACCGGGGAAGGGAAATGTACAGTGCAACGCTTCAGAAGGAGGAATTCCTGGGGCTAAAAAAGGTCGTAAAGGATTACGATCTGCATATTTACCGTCTGCTGGAGAGGTGTAATAAGGAGCTTTTGGAATTAAAGCGGCTGTGTGATGAGTATGTATGCTGGGAGGAAGAGGATATTGCACCGTTCGTACGGGGCGTAATCCGGCTGTCCGAAGCAATTGATCATTATCTGGAGGATCATGAAGACAGCCCGGTCCGGAAGGAACTGCTGGAATTTTATTTCAAGCTGTCCCATTTTCTGATGATCCATGAGCTGTTAGATGATCATTATGAAATTTATTCCCAATATACGGCGGATAACTGCTTCGAACTGAAGCTTTTTAATGTGAACCCGTCTAAGAATCTTAGAGAATGCATGATGCGAGGACGGTGCAGTGTGTTGTTTTCGGCAACGCTGCTTCCGATCCGGTATTATAAGCAGCTTCTTGGTGCAGACGAAGGGGATTATGAGGTTTATGCGAAGTCCGTGTTTGATGCAAGACGTAAGGGACTGTTTATTGCCAATGATGTAACCAGTAAATACAGCCGCAGAACAGAGAGTGAATATTATAACATTGCTTCCTATCTGCACCGGATTGTTCAGATGCGGACCGGAAACTATATGGTATTTTTTCCTTCCCATGCCTTTTTAAAGAAGGTTCTTGAGATGTATGAGGAGAATTTTGCCGATGAGCATGTGGAATGCCTCGTGCAGGATGAATATATGAATGAGCAGAGCCGGGAGGAATTCCTGATGAGATTTGGTGGCGGCAGATCTGCCCGGGAGATTTCTTCTGCTTTCTCCACAGAACTACCGAAAACAGAACTACCGATAACAGAGCTACCGGGAATAGAGCTACCAGGAATAGAGCTACCGGGAATAGAGCTTCCGATAACGGAGCTCCCAATGGAAGACCCTCCGGCGTGCAAAGAGAACTTTCTCGAAGAAGTTATCCACATGGAGATTGAATATGAAGAGGACAGGACGCTCCTTGGCTTCTGTGTGTTAGGTGGAATTTTCAGTGAGGGAATTGATTTAAAGAAGGATCAGCTTATTGGTGCGATCATTGTAGGCACAGGACTTCCGATGGTGTGTAATGAACGGGAGATTTTAAAGAAGTATTTTGACCGGCAGGGGGATAACGGATTTGACTATGCCTACCGCTATCCGGGGATGAACAAGGTATTGCAGGCAGCAGGACGTGTGATCCGTACCGCAGAGGATATTGGTATTGTGGCACTTCTGGATGAACGGTTTCTGACGACACCATATCAGAGAATGTTTCCAAGAGAGTGGAGGGAGTATGAGGATGTGTCCCTTAAGGAAATCGGTCATTATGTCGAGCGATTCTGGGATGAATGGCTATAATCCTTCCGAACGGTCATTGTGACATCACATTTTTGCAGGAAAGTTATTCAGATCAGTAATTATGACATGCATGTCATTGTGGATAACTATGTGGAAATGGGGGATTTCTTTTGAGTTGATGTGATTAATGATAATTATTATCAATAAAATTCTGAAGGGAAAATGCATTAAAAATGAAAAAATACTGGATTAGTCAATGGAAAAAGGTGTATAATTGACCAGGATGAATAATCGTATAGTAAAGGTATCAGCCGGTTATGGACAATCCAAAGACAAGAAGGGAGAAAGCACATGAGCACTGGATTTTGGGCATATGAAAGCGTATTTTATCAAATATATCCGTTGGGATTTTGTGGGGCACCGTTTGAGAATGATGGTGTGCAGACACATAAGATTAAAAAGGTGGAGGAATGGATTCCGCATATGAAGAAATTAGGAATCAACGCCATCTATTTTTCCCCGGTATTTGAATCCGATACCCATGGATACAATACCAGAGATTATAAGAAGATTGATGTCCGGATCGGCACGAATGAGGACTTCAAGGAGGTATGTCAGAAGCTTCATGAAAATGGCATCCGAGTGGTACTGGACGGGGTATTTAATCACGTAGGACGAGGATTTTATCAGTTCCAGGATGTTCTTAAGAACCGAGAAAATTCTCCTTATTTAAACTGGTTTCATATTAATCTCGGAGGTAATTCCAATTACAACGATGGTCTGTGGTATGAAGGTTGGGAAGGAAACTACGATCTGGTAAAGTTGAATCTTCAGAACGGTGAGGTTGTTCATCATATTCTGGATGCCGTGCAGTATTGGATTGATGAATTTGATATTGACGGACTGCGTCTGGATGTGGCTTATTGTCTGGATGAGAATTTTGTACGGACACTTCGCAGCTTTACAACAGAGAAAAAGCCGGACTTCTTCTTATTAGGAGAGATGCTTCATGGCGATTATAACCGCCTGATGAATGACAGTATGCTTCATTCCGTAACCAATTATGAATGCTATAAGGGATTGTATTCAAGCTTTAACAGCATGAATATGTTTGAAATCAATCATTCCCTGCTTCGTCAGTTTGGACCGGAAAACTGGACACTTTATAAAGGAAAGCATCTGTTATCTTTTGTGGATAACCATGATGTGACGAGAGTTGCAAGTATTTTATCCAATGAAAAGCACTTGCCACTGATTTATGCGATGTGCTTTGGCATGCCGGGAATTCCCTGTGTATATTATGGAAGTGAATGGGGAACCAGGGCAGATAAGAGCCAGGGAGATCCGGCGTTACGTCCCTGCTTTGAGCAGCCGGAATGGAATGAACTGTCTGAGTTTATCAGCAAGCTTGCCGAAGCAAAGAAGAATTCCGAAGCATTAAATTATGGAGGCTTCCGTTCAGTTCTTCTTACAAACCGCCAGTGCATTTTCGAGCGTGCAAGCGGGCATGAACGGGTAATGGTAGCGATTAATGCCGATGGAGCACCGTTCACAGCCCACTTTGATGCAGGCTGTGGCATGGCGACCGATCTGATCACCGGACAGCCACATGACTTTGGTGGAGGAAGTGAGCTTCCTCCCTATAGTGCTGCATTTTGGAAGATGGAGCGGTAGAGGTCAGATATGCAATAACAGATCGTAGATAAAATTAATATGTAAATAGATATGAAGTAATTGCAGCTATTCGGGAAAACTGTACTGGAGCACGTAGGCTTTGGTACAGTTTTCTATTTGTAAAATATATTAGATGTCGGGGTCATAAGGTCTTTCACCCACTTACGAGCAAGCTCATGTGGACTTAGACCTTTTGACCCTGGCATCATATATTATTGACATATAATAATATATGTCGTATAGTATGTATGTAAATAATATTATATGTCGTATAATATTATACATATTCACACGGAAGGGAGCGAAGGGCATGGTTTTTAATACAGGGGCAGCACTTCTGGATGCCATTGTGCTTGCGGTTGTTGCGAAAGAGCCGGAAGGGGCATATGGCTACAAGATTACACAGGATGTGCGGCAGATTATTACAGTTTCGGAATCCACCTTATACCCGGTATTACGAAGACTGCAGAAGGACGAATGCCTGACCATTTACGATCAGGAATGTGCCGGACGTAACCGCAGATACTATCTGGTTACGGAAAAGGGAAGGCAGCAGCTTTCCATGTACCGGGAGGAATGGAAGAGCTATTCCGGTAAGATCAATCAGATTTTTGAGGGAGGATCCACAAATGAACAGATTTGAATATATGAGGAGACTTGAGGCTTTATTATCCGATATTTCTCCCAGCGAAAAGGAAGAAGCACTTACTTATTATAATGATTATTTTAATGATGCCGGGCAGGAGAACGAGCAGCAGGTCATTAAAGAGCTGGGAAGCCCCGAACAGGTAGCTGTGGGAGTCAAAGAGGGACTGGGGTTGCAGAGCTATGAGCGTGAGCAGGATTCTCTTGAAGGAGAGAAAAGTCAGAACCAGAGTGCACCGGGCGAAAGAGATAGAGATGCAGGTGTGCAGAACACCAGAAGTCAGAATGCATTCTTGCAGAACAACCAGATACCATCACAGCCACAACAGAAGCAATCGAAACCGGCGTGGCTGATTACCTTAATTGTCATCGGACTGATCTTTGCGTCCCCATTGATTCTGGCGTTGATCTGTGTGGTATTTGCTGTGATTATCAGTGTTTTCAGTCTGATTTTCGGATTGCTGATTGGCTTTGGAGTAGCGGCAGTATCGTTTTATGTTACGGCATTTGTCTGTGCATTGCTGGGATTTGCGGTATTACCGGTTAATGTTCTGGTATCAGGGGCACTGCTTGGAAGCGGATGCTTATGCGCTGCTGCAGGAATCCTGTGCATGATTCTTACTGTACTTGTGGCTATGACAGTTCCGGCAGCCTGCAGGGGTACAGCGTGGTTGTGGCGTAAAATGTTTCGGAAGGCTTAAGGGAGGAAAATGAAGATGAAGAAATTTTATAAAGTCAGTCTGATTACAGCAGGTATTCTGGCAGCGGTTGGTCTGGTACTGTGTATCTTTTGCGGATTTATCGGAGGATACAGATGGAAAAAGAGGGTGACAAGTGAATCGGTGGTTTCCTATATGGCAGAACTTTCCAACCGGCTGGGATTTAAGGTTTCCTTTGGAGAGGGAAGCGGTATTTATATTGGTACACTGGATAAAAATTCCATGGGAGCAGACGGAGAACTTGTAGTAAATGGGGAGAGTATTGCAGAAAAAGGAACCACGTATGAAATCCCGGTGAATAAAGTTAAGGAATTGAATGCAGAGCTTGGCGCCGGACTTTTTGAAATCAGGGAAAAGGAGGAGACTTCTGATACCATAAGCCTTATCTTTGATACTTCTGGGGTCTGGGAATATGCTCTTGAGGATGGAACACTGAATGTTGGAATGAAAGAAGAATCCCTATATATCTTATGGGGACTTAAACAGAATAAAGGAGCGCGGTGCACGATTGAGATTCCAAAGGACTTTACATTCCGGCTCTTTACGGCAAAGCTCGGTGCCGGTAAGCTTCAGATCGAAGGAATCAAGGCACAGGAGATGGCTTTGATAGCCGGTGCGGGACAGCTTGAACTTGCAGATATTGCAGTTGAGGACTTCGAGCTGAAGGTAGGAGCCGGGCAGGCAGTATGTGAAAATATGACAAGCCGGAATGCCGTGATGGACATTGCCATGGGCGAATGCCAATATTCCGGTAAAATCAATAAGGATCTAAGTGTGGACTGCGGACAGGGCAATGTGGAAATTGAGGTAGACGGAGCAGAAGAGGAGCACAATTATGATCTGGATTGCGGAATGGGTAATATTCTGGTCGGAAGCATGAGAGCAGCAGGAATGGGAGCGCAGCAGACACAGGATAACGGTGCAGACAGTCTGTATCATGTGAAATGTGGAATGGGAAATGTAACAATTACGTTTAAATAATGGGATATTATATAAAAGGGACTTCCGTATTGAGCATATTTGATCCCAAAGATCAGCTCAGACGGCGGCCCCTTTTATTTTATACTTCAGAGTTTGCGATGATACGGGATGTTACTACAATTCCATGAATAATCCGGCCTTTTTAAGGGCGGGACGAAGGGCCATGTAAACAACGCTTGAAACGATCGTAGAGGTTACGGCATTGATGGAGGTAGCGGTTACATTCCATGCAAGGGTAAGCTCTGCAGCAGGTTTTCCAAGAATCAGCAGCTTGTAAAGATAGCCGATTAAAGGATCAAAAATCACGTTGAATAATAATCCGGCAGCTGCAGCAAGGATCACCCATTTCCAGACCTTCCTGTTATCGGTCTCTTTCGTGATGTGGCCGATTTTGTGGGCAACAAGTCCGGTGATTAAACCGATGCATAATTTTAATAAGAAGGTTTTCGGTGCGTAGACAATATAAACCGGGTCAAGCAGATCACCGATTGTCATTCCAATTGCACCACCTAATCCGCCATATAATCCGCCGAGCAACAGGGCACCGAGAACACATACGGCATTTCCGAGATGGATGGAAGTAGCATCACCGCCCGGAAGCGGAATCTTGATCTGTAAAAAGGTAAATACCACATAGGAAAGTGCAGCCATAAGGCCGGTAAATGCGATTTTCATTAGTTGTTTGTGTTCTTTCATAGGTTACTCCTCTTTTCATATAAATTTTAAACAGGTCATAGTGCAGGGCAGCTATATTGGAATAGTTCCTGCTGCAGGGTATGTATGACTCTGATGATGCTATTTAGTATAATCAATACTGGTACTGCTAAAAGTACCAATTTTGAACTTTTTAATAAGACCAGAATAGGATAAATTCGTCAAATTGACGAAAGATTTATAAATTTTTTATGAAACATTTTGGATTTCATTGACATTAAAAAATCAAATCATTAAACTTAAAAACTAAAGATTAAATTACAGTAACTATTCAGGAATATTGCAGGATATTTGAAGCAGATGCAAGGAAAGGAAGACGATGAAAAGATATTGGAAGTATATTAAACCGTATCTGCCGGCATTTATTATCGGACCGCTAATGATGATTGTGGAGGTCATTGGAGAAGTGGTTCTGCCGAAGCTTATGGCAAATATTATTAATGTCGGTGTGGCGAATGGAAGCGTCGGTTATATTACAGGAACCGGCGCATTGATGATTTTAGTAGCACTTCTTATGATGGCAGGTGGCGTTGGCGGCGCATATTTTGGCGCGAAGGCAGCAGTCAGCTTTGCCGCAGATTTGAGAAAGGATGCATTTGATAAGGTACAGACCTTTTCTTTTGCCAATCTTGACCAGTTCAGTACCGGATCCCTGGTTACCCGTCTGACCAATGATATTACACAGGTACAGAACCTGATTAACATGGCTCTCCGGATGATGCTTCGTGCACCCGGAATGCTGATTGGTGCACTGATTATGGCGTTTGTCATGAATGCGGGGCTGGCGGTGATTGTGTTGATCGTGATCCCGATTCTGGTCGGAGCTATTGCAGTTTTAATTAAGATTGCATTCCCGAAGTTCAAGATCATGCAGAAGAAGCTCGATGCACTGAACTCCAATATTCAGGAAATGCTTACAAATGTCCGCGTGATCAAATCCTTTGTCCGTGGTGACTATGAGGAAAAGAAGTTTGCAGCCTCCAACGAAGACTTAAAGCAGACCAGTCTGGGTGCATTTAAGACCATTATTATTGTAATGCCGCTGATGATGCTTATGATGAATGCAACGACACTTGCTGTTGTATGGTTTGGCGGCAGGCAGATTATCGTAGGGAATATGCAGGTCGGTGACCTCACTGCTTTTACCACATATATTGTACAGATCCTGATGTCCTTAATGATGCTGGCTATGGTCATCCTGCAAAGCTCAAGAGCACTGGCATCCTTAAGCCGTATCCGTGAAATTCTTGACACGGAGGTTGATCTGAATGATGAGCACTGCAAGGAGCCGGATAAAATTGTATCGAGCGGACGCGTGGAATTCCGCGATGTCTCCTTCCGTTATTATAAGGAAAACAAAGAGGCAGTGCTTTCCCATATCAGCTTTGCAGTAAAAAGTGGTCAGACCCTGGGAATCATCGGATCAACCGGCAGTGGTAAAACAACACTCGTACAGATGATCCCGAGATTATACGATGTCGATGAAGGAGAAGTCCTCGTGGATGGCGTGAATGTCAAGGATTATACGCTGGAAAATCTGCGTGAGGGTGTCGGCATGGTGCTGCAGAAGAACGTGCTGTTTTCCGGATCCATTTTGGAAAACCTGATGTGGGGGGATGAAAATGCTTCCATGGAGGAGGTGCGCAAGGCTGCGCAGGCCGCACAGGCAGATGGTTTTGTAAGCAGCTTTACTGGAGGCTATGAGATGGATTTAGGTCAGGGCGGCGTCAATGTGTCCGGCGGACAAAAGCAGCGTCTTTGTATTGCACGTGCCCTGTTAAAGAAGCCGAAGATCCTGATTCTGGATGATTCCACAAGTGCCGTGGATACCGCAACAGAGGCGAAGATCCGTGAAAGCTTTGCCGGAGAGCTGAAGAATACGACGAAAATTATCATTGCACAGCGTATCAGCTCCGTGCAGGAGGCGGATGAAATCATGGTACTTGACGATGGTAAGATTGTCGGATTCGGAAAACATGAGGATCTGCTTGCTTCCTGTGAGGCATATCAGGAGATATACTATTCCCAGATGGATAAAGAAAAGGAGGGAGCAGCATCATGAAACAGGAACGACTTGATTATCTTACCGGAAAATATGAAGCAAAGCTGAACCCTTCGAACGAGGATGAAATATCCGGAAAGCCAATGGGAGGAAGAAAACACGGCGGACCGGGAGGCCCTGGTGGACGCGGCATGATGGGTGGTAAGCCGAAGAACACCAAAGCAACGATCAAACGTCTTTTTTCTTATATCGCAAAGGATAAATGGAAGCTGCTGATCGTACTCTTATGTATTATGGCAGGTACGGCAGGAAACCTAGCAGGCTCGTATCTGCTGCGTCCGATCATTAACGGACTGACCGATACCGGTAAAACAGGCACTCAGCTCCTTGCGGGACTGATTCAGGGGGTATTTACCATGGCGATTGTTTATATCGTGGCAATTACCGCACAGTATTTACAGTCCAGAATTATGGTTACGATTTCCCAGGATGCGATAAAGCGACTGCGTAACGAATTGTTTGAAAAGCTGCAGAAGCTTCCGGTGCGTTATTATGACACTAATAATAACGGTGATGTCATGAGCCGCTTCACCAATGACGTGGATGTCATCGGTGAAATGCTGAATAATACTGTAGTGCAGCTGATTTCCGGAGCAATCAGTATTATTGGAACCTTGAGCCTGATGATTTATACAAATATCTGGCTTACCCTGATTACGATTGTCATGGTTCCACTGATGTTAAAGGCGGTATCCGGAATCGGCAAGAGAAGCCGGAAGTATTATAAGGCACAGCAGGCGGCCATTGGCACGATGAACGGATATATTGAAGAGACAATTACCGGTCAGAAGGTGGTTAAGGTCTTTAACCATGAGGAAAGTGCGAGAGAAGAGTTTGATTATCTGAATCAGGATCTTCGCGGCAAGCAGATCCGTGCACAGTTTTTTGGTGGAATTATGGGACCTGTCATGGGAAATATGGGACAGGTCAGCTATTCCTTAACAGCAGCCATTGGTGGTATTCTGTGCGTGCTGCGTGGATTTGATATTGGCGGGCTTACTGTATTTGTCAATTATTCCAGACAGTTTTCCCGCCCGATCAATGAGGTTGCCATGCAGGTTAATACGATTTTTTCGGCACTTGCCGGTGCAGAGCGTGTTTTTGCGGTGATGGATGAGGCTCCCGAGGCAGAGGATGTAGAGAATGCCATTACCATAGAAGAAACTGAGGATGGTAAGCACTATTATGTGATCCCGAAGGCGAATGCTTTTGTGAAAGAGCATGGAAAGCCGGAGGGAACGGCACATGAAAATGAGCTGAATTATTATGCAGAGGTGAAGGGGGCTGTAACCCTGAAGGATGTTACCTTTGGTTATCTTCCGGATAAAACGATTTTGAAGCATATTTCCCTGTATGCAAAGCCGGGTCAGAAAATTGCCTTCGTAGGCTCTACCGGTGCGGGAAAAACGACGATCACGAACCTGATCAATCGTTTCTATGACATTGATTCCGGGCAGATCCTGATGGATGGCTTCCCGATTACGCAGATTACAAGGGATTCTTTAAGAAGAAACATTGCGATGGTATTGCAGGACACACATCTTTTCACCGGAACGGTACGTGAAAATATCCGTTATGGAAGGCTTGACGCAACGGATGAGGAGGTGGAGCAGGCAGCAAAAATGGCAAGTGCCCATTCCTTTATCATCCGTCTGGAGCATGGATATGATACCGTTCTTGAGGGTGATGGTGCAAACTTAAGCCAGGGACAGCGTCAGCTCATTAATATTGCAAGAGCCGCCATTTCCAAGGCACCGATCCTGATTCTGGATGAAGCGACAAGCTCTGTTGATACAAGAACCGAGAAGCATATCGAAAAGGGAATGGACCGCCTGATGGCAGAGAGAACCACCCTTGTGATTGCACACCGTCTGTCAACCGTCCGGAATGCCAATGCCATCATGGTCTTAGAGCAGGGCGAAATCATTGAACGTGGTGACCATGAAGCACTGCTTGCACAGAATGGCCGGTATCATGAGCTTTATACCGGAAAGACCGAGTTGGATTAAGCTGTGGTATCATGACTTGAATTGGATAAAAAAGTATGCTATAAAAGAATTCGGAACAGAAAAACATTTACCTATTGACAAGGTGGGTAAATGAGGCTATACTGTTCCGAAAAGACAGTCAGTGAGGAATAAAGAATAAAGTTACTGTTTATACAACAGAGAAAGCCTTACTGAGGGAGGAGAAGAATATGAAAAAGTTATTAGCAGTAGTACTTACCGGTGCTTTCGTTGTATCTGCACTGGCAGGCTGCGGAAAGAGCACATCTGCAGACGATAAGGTGATCAAGGTTGCGGCTTCCGCAACACCTCATGCAGAGATTCTTGAGCAGGCAAAGCCTTTATTGGAGGCAAAGGGTTACGACCTTCAGGTGACCGTGTTTGATGATTATGTACAGCCGAACGAAGTTGTAGAAAGCGGTGATTTCGACGCAAACTACTTCCAGCACATCCCTTATCTTGAGAGCTTCAACGAAGAAAAGGGAACACACCTTGTAAATGCAGGTGGTATTCATTATGAGCCGTTTGGTATTTATCCCGGAACAAAGGCTTCCCTGGATGAGCTTGCAGACGGTGACAGCATTGCCGTACCGAACGATACCACAAATGAAGCAAGAGCACTTCTTCTGTTACAGGATAATGGCATCATTACCTTAAAGGAAGGGGCAGGACTTACCGCAACCAAGAATGATATCGTAGAGAACCCCTACAATGTAGATATCGTTGAGCTTGAAGCAGCTCAGGTTCCGAGAGTAAAGGACGAGGTTGCATTCATGGTATTAAATGGCAACTATGCACTGGAGGCCGGATTTTCTGTAGCAAAGGATGCTATTGCTTATGAGAAGGCTGATTCCGAAGCGGCTAAGACCTATGTAAATGTTATTGCTGTTAAGGAAGGAAACGAAAACAGTGACAAGATCAAAGCTCTTGTTGAAGTTCTTACTTCCCAGGAGATCAAGGATTACATCAACAATACTTATGACGGAGCTGTAATTCCTTTTGAATAAGGTGAAACAGAAGATGGATCCTGTTAAGGGATTTTAAATAAGATGAAATGTCCCCCGAGGCTGTGCGATGGCTTTCGGGGGATTTTTATATTTGATTACTAAGGTACTACTTGCAGACGATACTTCAACATGGTAAAGTATAAGATAAAGGCGATTGCATGAAAGCAGCAGAGAATAGTACTATTTATGGATCATGCAGCGTAAAATTACATAGTGAAAAAGAGGAGGAGATAGTATGTCAAACTATCTTAAGGCAGGTAAGGGCCTGAAAAACATGTTTATTGCAACAGTTGGTGCGATCATATGCCAGGTATTGCTGGTAATTCCGTTTCCGTTCGTGAATAGTATTGCAATGGTTGCAACTATGGTATTCACCATTCTGAACCTGATGGGTCTTTGGACCGTTGGTGAGGACATTGCGGAATGCAAAAAGGCATTCTGGTTTACGATTCTGGGCTGGGTGGTAAATAGTATTGCAAATGCTGCAAATAATTTATCCGCAACCGGAACTTCCGTAATTGGTACACTCTTCAGTATTGGAGGAAGCGCTTTATCTTTAGCAGTTACTTATTATGTATGTATTTCTGCTGCATCCGCATTAAGATCCTTTGGGGCAGAGGAAGCAGCAGCATCCGGTGACAGGGCATGGAAGATTGCACTCTGGACAACAATTGCAAGCATCGTGGCAAGTGTTCTCTGCCTGATCCCGATCCTAAATATTATTGGAGCACTTCTTGCAGTAATCGCTACAATCGCAGCACTTGTTGGAATGGTGTTCTATATGATCTTCTTAAACAAGGCTTACAAGGCATTTGGGGCATAAGAGCCGGAAGGTTAAGTTATGTGTTGCGAGACACGTAATTGGATTAGATTTCAAATCAGGTAAGAACAAATAATAAGAAATAAATAATAAGAAATAATTAGAAGCAGTAAGAAGTGATGGAACCTTCCGGTATTGGCATACCGGGAGGTCCTTTTTTGAACTGTTCTATGGGAATATAATGAAAAAAATTGCGGATAATCAAAAGGGACAGTGGTTGTGTGGGTTTTGGTAATTGTGTTATAATGACAGGTATGTGACGAGTTCAGATTACTGATAAATGATAACCGGATAAAAGATGAGTGATTGTTTCAGATGAATTTTTCCTAAAAACGGATAAATCCATAAGAACCGATAGATTAATAGATTTTGGAGAAGATAGATGTCAGAAGAATTTGATGAAGAATATGAAGAACGCCGCAGACGGAGAAATGCACGGAATGAGGAGATGCGGAAGCGCAAAAAAAAGCAGCAGATGATTCGTATGCTGATGCGCAGACTATTTCCCATTGCCGGGATTATACTGGCTGCGGTAATTCTTATTATAAATGGAAGAAGCATTATACGAGGAATACAGGGGTATCCGGCTCCGACAAAAACTGACACAGGTGTTGCTGTTTCACCCGCAGTTTCAGAGGATGTGACACAGACGTCGGATGGTTCGGAAGGTGATTTACAAGCGGGAGCAGATGATGCTCAGGTGGAAGTTGATAAATCTCAACAGAATATAGAAGATGGCGGGAATGCACAAGAAGATTCGCCAAATGATCAGAAAATCGACTCACTCGATACGGAATCAGAAAGTTCGGATATATCAAATGGAAAATTATCTGCTGATGAAGTGAACCATAGACTACGGCAGTTAGTGACGGACGATCACAGGCAGCAGGTTGTTGTGTCAGGAGTTCAGGCTTCATTCCCTGATATGACAGCACTTTTGGAACAGGAGGAGGAAGAGCAGGCACAGGTACTGAAGGAACAGAAGGTTTATACGGCGCAGACAACAGATGCTACGACTTCTGTAGATGATGAAGTGCAGAGTTCGAATGGTATTTTCATTGATCTTGCCACAGGAAATATCCTTTTTGACCGGGATGCGCATACAAGAATTAATCCGGCGTCCATGACGAAGGTGCTGACTGTGCTTGTTGCAGCAGAGCATGTGACAGACTGGTCGGATACCTTTGAAATCACACCGGAAATTACAAATTACAGTTATGTGCATGATTGCAGTGCTGTTGGATTTTCAAATAATGAAGTGGTTACCGTTGAAGATCTGTTCTACGGAACGGTGCTGTGCTCGGGAGGGGATGCAGCACTCGGACTGGCAACCTATGTGGCGGGCTCCCAGGAAGCCTTTGTAGATATGATGAATGAAAAGCTGAAGGAGCTTGGGCTTTCGGATACAGCACATTTTACAAACTGTGTCGGTTTGTATGACGAAAATCATTACTGTACGGTTTATGATATTGCCATGATTCTGGAGGCGGCCATTGATCATCCGCAGTGTCGGGAAGTGTTATCAACAAAGAAGTACACAACCTCGTCCACGCCGGAGCACCCGGAGGGCATCCAGATTTCCAACTGGTTCTTAAGAAGAATTGAGGATAAGGATACCGGCGGCGAAGTGATCTGTGGAAAAACCGGCTTCGTGGCACAGTCCGGAAGCTGTGCGGTAAGCTATGGAATGGATGAGTCCGGAATGGAATATATCTGCGCCACCGTGAATGCACACAGTGGCTGGCGGTGTATTTATGACCATGTGGAGCTGTATAAGCGGTTTGCAAAAACTGTCTGAAAAAAACAAAATAATATTGAAATTTACGGCAATTGTGCAGTTTTAAAATAAATGGCTGGACAAAAATGAAAACATAGGTTAATATGTATATGTAGACAGATGAAGAAGAACAGATAATTGTGCAAATTAACAAAATGATAACAGGATGCAGAATCTATCGGTTGTCAATTCGTCAAAAATGGAAACGGGAGATGAGAAACGGATGAAACAGTTTACTTACGTGGTTACGGATGAAATTGGTATTCATGCAAGACCGGCAGGTCTTCTGGTTAAGGAAGCCAAGCAGTTCCAAAGTACAGTGATGCTGACCTGCAAGGGAAAGAGCGCCGCCGCAACCAAGCTTATGGCTGTCATGGGAATGGGCGTTAAGCATGGTGATTCGGTCGAGGTTTCGGTTGAGGGACCGGATGAGGATGCTGCTTATGAGGCAATGGAGAGGTTTTTCCGGGAGAATCTGTAAACCAGAATCCGGTGAATCATATGAGAGGGTGGAAAATGGAGAAATATATTGGAAAATCCGTATATAAAGGAATTGCAATCGGTCCTGTCCATGTTCTGAAGAAAAAAGATCACCTTGTCAAGAGAATCCATGTAGATCATGTGGAAAAAGAACTGGAGCGCCTTGAGAAGGCTAAGGAACAGGCACTAAGTCAGCTTGGTGAGCTGTATGAGAAGGCCATGCGGGAGGTCGGAGAGGTCAATGCGGCAATCTTTGAGGTTCATCAGATGATGCTTGAGGACGATGATTATCAGGAGGCCATACACAATCTGATCCGGAATGAAGAAGTGAATGCAGAGTATGCGGTAGCGGTTACCGGTGATAATTTTGCGGAAATGTTTGCCAGTATGGATGATGAGTACATGCAGGCACGCTCAGCGGATGTCAGGGATATTTCGAACCGGCTGGTTCGTAACCTTGCCGGAGAGGAACAGATGGACTGGAGTAAGCTCGAACCGTCCATTATTGTTGCGGATGATCTGACACCAAGTGAAACGGTCCAGATGGACAAGAACAAAATTCTGGCCTTTGTTACCGTCCACGGTTCAACGAACTCACACACTGCGATTCTTGCCCGTATGATGAGTATTCCGGCACTGATCGGTGTGCCGCTTGAACTGGAGAAGCTTCAGAATGGAACCATGGCTGTTGTAGATGGTAAAAAGGGAGCCTTTTTCCTTGATCCGGATGAAAACGAAATTCATCTGGCCAGGGTACAGCAGGAGGAGGAACAGGAGCAGAAGCGTCTTTTAGAGAATTATAAAGGCAGGGAATCCGTTACGAAAAGCGGAAAGAAAATCCATGTCTTTGCCAATATCGGAAGTGTCTCGGATGTGGCTTATGTGCTTGAGAATGATGCTGAGGGTATCGGGTTATTCAGGAGTGAATTCCTGTATCTTGGCAGATCTGAGCTTCCGGATGAGAACGAACAGTTCAATGCCTATCGTCAGGTATTGCAGATGATGGCCGGAAAGAAGGTTGTTATAAGAACCCTGGATATCGGAGCGGATAAGAACGTGGATTATCTCGGACTTGGACAGGAGGATAATCCGGCAATGGGCTACCGTGCGATCCGGATTTGTCTGGAACAGCCGGATATTTTTAAAACACAGCTGAGAGCTCTTCTGCGAGCTGCTAAATATGGAAATCTTGCAATTATGTATCCGATGATTATTTCGGTGGAAGAGGTTAAGTGCATCGGGGAAATTGTTAAGGAGGTGGCAAAGGAACTGGAGGAAGAGAAGGTTCCGTATACCATTCCGGAGCAGGGTATTATGGTGGAGACACCGGCAGCAGTCATGATGAGTGAGGAGCTTGCAGAGCTTGTGGACTTCTTCAGTATCGGAACCAATGATTTAACCCAGTATACACTGGCGATTGACCGGCAGAACAGTAAGCTGGACCGGTTCTACAATCCGCATCATGAGGCGGTTTTACGGATGATACAAAGGACAATTGACGGGGCTCATAAGCATGGCAGGTGGGTCGGTATCTGTGGAGAGCTTGGTGCAGATACAGCACTTACAGAGCGGTTTGTACAAATGGGAATTGATGAATTGAGCGTTGCTCCATCGATGGTGCTCCCGGTCCGCAGTAAAATATGTGAAATGGAGTAGATGAAATGAGAATATATAAAGCGAAAGATTATGAGGAAATGAGCAGAAAGGCAGCCGGCATTGTTTCCGCACAGATCATTATGAAACCTGACTGTGTGCTCGGACTGGCAACAGGCTCCACTCCGGTCGGCCTTTATAAGCAGCTGATCGAATGGTATCGCAATGGGGATCTGGATTTTTCAGGGGTAAGAACGGTGAATCTGGATGAGTATAAGGGAATCAGCCGTGAGAATGATCAGAGCTATTATTACTTTATGCATCAGAATCTGTTTGACCATGTGAATATTCCGGCAGGGAATACCCATCTGCCGGACGGCATGGAGCCGGATTCCGAAAAGGAATGCAGAAGATATGAGGAATTGATCCAATCCATGGGAAGTGTGGATTTACAGCTCCTTGGTATCGGCCATAACGGACATATCGGTTTTAATGAGCCGGCAGATGCATTTGATAAGCTGGTTCACTGTGTGAACCTGACACAGTCAACCATTGAAGCAAATAAGAGATTTTTTGCATCCGCCGAGGAGGTTCCGAGGCAGGCATATACCATGGGAATCCAGACGATTATGCGCTCGAAAAAGATTCTCATCATTGCCAATGGTGAGGGTAAGGCTGATATTGTAAGGGATGCTTTCTTCGGACCGATTACACCGATGGTTCCGGCATCGGTTCTTCAGCTGCATAATGATGTTACGCTGGTAGCTGATGAGGCAGCCCTGAGTAAAATCCCTGCATCGTTCGTTTAAGAGAAGTTGTAAGAAAACAGAGCGGATAGAGGTATGGAATAATGATTATAAAGAATGCGAATGTTTTTACAACGGATCACCGGTTTGTACAGGGTGATGTTACCGTGACCGGTGACCGGTTTTCCGTAGTCCTTGAAAAAGCGGATGGTGATGGACGGGTGGTGGACGCTGCCGGACTATACATGATTCCGGGACTCGTAGATATTCACTTTCATGGGTGTAAAGGCGCGGATATGTGTGATGGAACGCAGGAAGCCCTGGATATCATAACCGCATATGAGGCTGGTATCGGAGTGACATCGGTTTGTCCGGCGACCATGACGATTCCGAAGGATGAACTCCTTGCGGTAATGAAGAATGCCGGTGCATATTCCTATAAGGGAGGAGCACATCTGGTCGGTATTAATATGGAAGGACCGTTTATCAGTGCTTCCAAGAAGGGTGCCCAGGCGGCAGAAAATATCATTCCCTGTGATTATGAGTATTTCAGACAGCTTCAGGATGCTGCGAACGGATTGATCAGGCTTGTGGATATTGCACCGGAAGAGCCCGGAGCAATGGAGTTCATTGACCGGACGAAATCAGAGGTGGTGATCTCCATAGCCCATACAGTATCGGATTATGATACGGCATGTGAGGCTATCCGGCATGGAGCGTCCCATGCAACGCATCTGTATAATGCAATGCCACCGTTGAATCACCGGAATCCGGGAGTGATCGGTGCGGTCAGGGATTCTCAGTCGTGTCATGTGGAATTAATCTGTGACGGGGTACATGTTCATCCGTCGGTAATCCGTGCGACCTTTGCCATGTTCGGTGCAGAACGGGTGATTTTAATCAGTGACAGCATGAGGGCAACCGGATTAGAGGATGGTGAATACACGTTGGGCGGACAACCCGTAGTGGTAAAAGGAAATCTGGCAACGCTTCATGATGGTACGATTGCCGGATCTGCCACGAACCTGATGGATTGTATGAGATTTGTTGTAAAAAATGCTGGTATTCCACTGGAGGATGCGGTGATGTGTGCAACGGAGAATCCGGCCAGGGAAATCGGTATTTTCGATCAGACAGGAAGCATTGAGGAAGGTAAAAAAGCAGATTTTGTTCTTCTTGATAAAGAATTAAATATTGTAGGAATTTATATCGACGGAAAGGAGCAGTCATGCTAGGTTTTTTTAAAGGAAAGACAAAGGAAAAGGTGATCTGTTCACCCTGTGTGGGAAATGTGACACCACTTACGGAGGTTCCTGATCCCACTTTTTCAGAAAAAATACTGGGTGACGGGTTTGCAGTAATTCCTTCAGAAGGAAAGATTTTCGCTCCGGCGGATGGAGAAATAACGATGGTGTTTGATACCCTGCATGCGATTACCATGACAACTGCTGCGGGAATAGAGCTTCTGATTCATATCGGACTGGAGACAGTTACATTAAAGGGAAAGCCTTTCCATGTACACGTAGCAGCAGGGGATCAGGTAAAGCAGGGAGATCTGTTAATGGAAGCAGATCTTGATCAGATCAGGGAGGCCGGACTTAATATCATATCTCCGGTTGTCGTGTGCAATACCGATGATTATTCCCAAATAAGCCTGCTGAAGGTAGGCGGGGTCTCACCGGATGAGGCGGTACTCAAGGTTGAGTAAGTATCCGGATCATATCGTAAAATGGATTGGACTAATCCAATTTTAATTTTATAAAAACAAAGGAGGAGAAAGTATGAAATTTCTTCAAAAACTGGGAAAAGCGTTAATGCTTCCCGTAGCAGTACTGCCCATCTGCGGTATTCTCATGGGTATTGGTTACTTGCTGTGTCCGGCAACCATGCAGGGTGGAGATATCGAGGGTGCAGCGAACTTAATCGGTCTGTTCTTAGTGAAAGCCGGCGGCGCTTTGATTGACAACATGGCCATTCTGTTTGCGATCGGTGTCGGTGTCGGTATGTCAGAGAAAAATGATGGTACAGGCGGAATCGCAGCACTTGCTTCCTGGTTGATGATCACCACACTTCTTTCAACCGGAGTTGTAACAACTATTATGCCGTCTGTCGCTGACAGCGCAACCAAGACTCTGGCATTTAACAAGATTGCGAATCCGTTTATCGGAATCCTTGCCGGAATCATCGGTTCTATGTGCTATAACAAGTTCAAGAATACCAAGCTTCCGGACTGGTTATCCTTCTTCAGCGGAAAGCGCTGTGTAGCAATTATCGCCGGTGTGGTTTCCATTCTGGTATCCGCAGTACTGCTTTTTGTATGGCCGTTACTGTTTGGCGGACTGGTTGCACTGGGAGAGGCAATTGTAGGTATGGATATCGTCGGTGCCGGTATTTATGCATTCCTGAATCGTCTGTTAATTCCTACCGGATTACACCATGCATTGAATAATGTATTCTGGTTTGATACCATCGGACTTGGAGATCTTCAGCACTTCTGGGCTGGTGAAACCTCCGCAGATGTATCCTGGAGCCTCGGAATGTATATGTCCGGCTTCTTCCCTTGTATGATGTTCGGTATCCCGGGGGCGGCACTTGCAATGGTAAGATGTGCGAAGACCACAAAGAAAAAAGCAGCGATCGGACTTGTTGCTTCCGCAGCACTCTGCGCATTCATTTGTGGTGTTACAGAGCCGTTTGAATTTGGTTTCATGTTCCTTGCTCCTGGACTTTATGTAATTTATGCATTACTTTACGGTATCTTCACCATGATTACCGTTGCACTTGGCTTCCGTGCAGGCTTTAGCTTCTCTGCAGGCGCGATGGATCTGTTATTCTCATCCTCACTTCCTGCAGCACAGAGGACATGGCTTATTATCCCGCTCGGAATTGCAGCCTTTGTTGTATTCTACTTCGTATTCTACTTTGCCATTAAAAAGTGGGATCTTAAGACCCCTGGCAGAGAAGATGATGATTTAGAGAAGGAAAAGAGCATCGAACTTGCAAGTGATGATTATACAGCCATTGCAAAGGCCATTCTTGAGGGTTGTGGCGGAAAGGATAATATCACAAGCATTGATAACTGTGTTACAAGATTGAGACTGGAGGTAAAGGATATTACCGCAGTCAATGATAAGAAGATTAAGGCCGCAGGTGTTGCGGGAGTCATCAAGCCTGGTAAGACCTCAGTTCAGGTAGTGGTTGGAACGAAGGTTCAGTTCGTGGCAGATGCATTCTCAAAGCTTTGCGAATAATAAGAAAACAGCCGTAAATACGGCAGCTTGGGAGGCTATGTATGACATAGCCTCCTTTCTATATTACAAAAATAACTATTCAGAACCCCATTCGTAAAACCGTTGCTAACGCAACGTAGTTTACCTC
>OOCI01001118.1_pt1 | contig 21193 bp, 19 predicted proteins | sample 1671761 | NCBI WGS metagenome assembly OOCI01 (sample SAMN06348190, study PRJEB24527) | human gut metagenome | biome: human gut; feature: ankylosing spondylitis patient; material: feces | host: Homo sapiens | place: China | collected 2015-10
GCAGACCGCAGAGGAAACCACCAGAGAGGACAGCGACCCGGAGCAGGCGGCTATGATGTTTATCTGCAAGCGGCTCAAACTGAATTACAAGAAGCTGTCCGAGGAAGAAAGGAAGTGGCTGAAGCGGATTGCGCAGAAGTCAGATTTACTGAAAAATCCAAAGCCCCAGCGGGGGAGAAAATAAGTGGGCGACAAAAACAAATTTTACAAACGGAGGATACCATGAAGAAAGACGATAGAGAAAGATGTTCGTGGGCAACCACAGAACTCTATAAAGAATACCATGATGAGGAATGGGGAAAGCCCGTTCATGATGATAGAAAACTATTTGAAATGTTGGTTCTTGAAGGTATGCAAGCCGGATTATCATGGCTGACGATATTAAATAAAAGAGCTGCATTTAAGGAAGCCTTCAACGAGTTTGATTATCAAAAAATTGCTCTCTATGACGAAACTAAAATTGATGAGTTAATGCAAAATCCCAATATTGTTCGCAATAGATTAAAAATTAAGTCGACAATCACAAACGCACAGCAATTTATCAAAATCCAAGAAGAATACGGAAGTTTTGATAAGTTTATTTGGTCTTATGTTAAGAATAGACCGATTCATAATCATTTCAAATCGGAAGCGGACATTCCTGCAACAACGCCACTTTCAGATAGAATCAGTAAAGACTTAAAAAAACGAGGCTTTAAGTTTGTAGGCAGCACGATTATATATGCGTATATGCAGGCAATCGGAATTGTAAATGACCATGTGAAAGGTTGCTATTTGTATGTACCAGAATAATTCAATATTTCGGTACAATTTATCGAGAGATAGCAAAGCCAGCCGAGCCAGTCAACGGTCAAGATGAACGGCGCATAAATGCGCCGCCGTTGACAGCCCCGCCCGTCCTTGCTGATGGGCAATCAAGGCGGGAAAGCCCTAAAATGGCTTCACACCTATTTCAATAATTGGAGGAGATAAAAATGAGATCAGAAAAGGAAGTTTATGATATTGTTTTGAATTTTGCAAAAACAGACAAACGCATTCGCATGGTTACTTTGGAAGGATCTAGAACAAATACAAATATTCCGCCTGATGATTTTCAGGATTTTGATATTACTTTTTTTGTTACGGATATGGACAGCTTCACAAGTGATGATAAATGGCTAGATATATTTGGTGAAAGGTTGATTCTGCAAAAGCCGGAAGATATGGAATTATTTCCAGCTGTAGAAAAGGGATTTTCATATTTAATGCTGTTTACTGATGATGTTAAGATAGATTTAACTTTGCTGCCGCTGGAACTGATAGACGAGTATTTTACATGGGATAAACTGGTAAAGTTACTGTTGGATAAAGACAACCGTATCGTAAAGCCGCCAATACCAACGGATATAGACTACCACTTGCAGAAGCCTACTCAAAGAATGTTTGACGATTGCTGTAATGAATTTTGGAATACTACAACATATGTAGTAAAGGGCTTATGCCGCAAAGAAATTCTTTTTGCTATTGACCATATGAATGATATAGTACGAAAAGAATTGCTTCGCATGATTTCCTGGCTGATTGGTATCAAACAGGGATTTCATTTCAGTTTGGGAAAAAACTATAAATTTATGAAGCAATATGTCCCAGAGGAATTGTGGGAACGACTTATGTCCACTTATAATATGGATTCCTATCCCCATATGTGGGAATCCTTTGAACAATGTATGGCATTGTTCCGGGAGGTTTCGTCAGAAGTGGCATGCCAGTTGGATTACCAGTATCCACTATATGATGAAAAAATCAGTAATTATGTGATTCGGCAAAAGAAAAAATATGGCATTGAAGATGATAACAAATAAAATTTTTTCAATCGAAAAAATTTATTTTGATTATTCAATTTTGAAAAACTGAATACCTCAAAATCAGAAAGAGCGCGGCCAAGCACTTTGAGGGATTGGCCGCCTTGTCCACCCATCCAGCGGGGCGGCGGGCGGCGGTCAAGGCCGGGTGTAACCCCGTTCATTTCAGCCTTGACGGTTGCCCGCTGTCCTGCTACTTTTCCGGGAGTGTGGCCACAACTTCGGGACACTTTGTCCACAAGTCGGAGCGTAGGACGAGGGACGGGGGCTTTCATATACGCCCTGTCTGCTGATGAAACCAGACCTGCGCTTGCGGCTCCACGCCACGCAAGCACAGCCCTGTTTTCTTGCCGCTTCAAATCTTGCCGCTTCAAATGCCCTTGCCCTCCCCGGCGGCAACGGCATTTTCACGACAACGCCGACAGAGCGTATAACACACTACACTTTGCTTCGCAAAGTCGTGTGCCAAATGGGGGCGTTGCCCCCTTTGGAAACCCCCACAAGAAAAGGCGGTACGCTACCCCTCCACGGGGCGCATACCGCCTTTTCTTGTTATCCAGCCCTCCGGCTGTATCGGTTGAGCAAAAGTCAGCGTGGGATTGGTGTGGTATCTTTAACTTTGAGATACCCCTGTTTCCCATTTGGCAACGGACTGGCGCGAAACACCCATGCGGGAGGCCAGTTCTTCCTGCGTCATGCCCATGGCTTTGCGTCGGCGCAGGATCTCCTGCCCAAGTCGGATCCGTGCGTTTTTCATAGGAAAGATTGCGGAGAGGAGAAAAAAAGAGGTGGCGTAAGGCCACCTCTTCGGCAGGCAAGATCTACTTCAGCTTTTCCAGCGCATCATCATAGAACTTGCACATATTTTCCAGATTCTGTTCCTGCTGGAGTTTCAGCAGTTGGGGCTGCAGTTCCTGCATGATTTTGGCGTAGCCCTGGGGGTCAGCCTGGGATTTTTTCTGGACGGCGGCAGCGAATTCGTTGGCTTTCTTCTGAGCTTCCTCAGGAGAGCAGGCAGCCGACGCGAGGGAGGTGGTGGACAGGAGCAGGGCGCAGGCCAGCAGGAGCCAAAGTTTTTTCATACATACCTCGATGCGTTGGACAGCGGTGCTGTCGGTTGATTCCCAAATGGGAATTTTTACCTAATCATACTTGCTCGCAGCAGGCAACCCATTATCGGTTGCAATCGGGCAACTTTGGGTTGCTTTTCGAAAAATCAAGGGTTGCGGGAGGTTGAAATAGATATTGCGCGATGTGCGAGGTAAGTTTTCCGCCTTTGCGGAAAGAGGGGGATCGGCAAAAGAAGCGCCTGGGGTTCGCGGCATTCGGAGCCGGATGTTTTCTTTTTGCCTGTAGAGCGGGGAAACAGCATGCCCTTGACGACGGGCGGCACTTACATCTAAAAAAATGGCCTACTGACCAAGTCAGGAATGTCTTGCGAGTGGCCAGGAGGCCGCTCCCGGTTTTTTGCCAAAGGAATGCATATGAAAAAGTTTACTCTCGCCGTCCACAGTCTCGGCAATATCGGTACCCGTGTGGTGGAAGCGGCCCTTGCCGCCCCTGATTGCCAGTGCCTCGGCGTGATCCGCCGTGCCGAATCCCTGGGCACGCAGAGCCATGCCCTGCGTGGCCTGCCCGAATTTGCCGATCTGGCCAGCCTGGAAGCTGCCCAGGGCCGCCCCGACGTCATCGCCCTGTGCGGGCCTTCGCGCAGCATCCCGGAAACGGCGGAAGCTTTTCTGAAGCAGGGTTACAATTGTGTGGACAGCTTCGACATCCACACCGAGATCCCCGCCACCGTGGCCCGTCTGGATGCCGCCGCCAAGGCCGGTAACAGCGTCAGCATCACGGCCGCCGGCTGGGACCCCGGCACGGACTCCGTGCTGCGCGCCCTGTTCGAAGCCATGGTGCCCCGCGGCACCACCTTCACCAACTTCGGCCGTGGCCGTTCCATGGGCCATTCCGTGGCTGCCCGCGCCATCAAGGGCGTGGCCGATGCCGTGTCCATCACCATCCCCGTGGGTGGCGGTCGCCATTCGCGCCTGGTCTATGTGGTGCTGGAAGAAGGTGAAAACCTGGCTGACGTGACGGCCCGCATCAAGGCCGACGATTACTTCGCCCACGATCCGCTGGACGTGCGCCAGTGCCGCGACCGCGAAGAACTGGCTTTCGTGGCCGACCAGTCCCACGGCGTGCTCATGGAGCGCACCGGTGCCTCCGGCATGACCGACAACCAGATCCTCAAGTTCGACATGCGCATCAACAACCCGGCCCTGACCGCTCAGGTGCTGGTCTCCTGCGCTCGCGCCACGACCCGCCTGCAGGCCGGCTGCCATACGCTCATCGAAGTGCCGCCCATCGCCATGCTGCGCGGTGAACGCATGGACATCATCTCCCGCATGGTCTAACGGGCCATAAGCGGTTCGACTCTTTGTCCCCTGTCGCTTTTGAGCGGCAGGGGATTTTTTTGTTTCAGACAAGGCGGATGCCGCATGGCACCGGAGGCAGCGGAAGTTCTTTGGATGGCCGACGCGCCCTGTTGCGAGGAGGGAAGCAAGCAGGACGGGGGAACAGCAGAGTCAGGAGGGAAGAGTCCCTAAGCTGGAGATATGAAAAAGGCCTCCGCGCAGGCAGAGGCCCTGGGAAAAGGCACAGGAGAGGACAATAGAGTTGCGGAAGGGACCCGGCGGGGCCGGGAGCGGGGCGCATCCCCAAGGGGTTCGCTGACAGCCCGAATCGGGCCGGGAGCGGACTTCCAAGGGCATGATTATGACGCAGGCTGTGCCGGTCTTGGGCAGGACAGACACGCATTTTTCCAGACCTCACGGCCCGGAGGCTGCCTATTCTCCGGCGATCTGTCCCAGCAGCAGGGCTTGTTTGCGGGTCTCTCCGGTCAAAAAGCTCATGGAATTCAGGCGGGCCATGCTGCCGCCTTCGTTGGGCAGCTGCACCAGATCGGTGAAAGCTTCCTTGTACTGGACCCAGGCCCGCTGGCCTTTGAGCAGCTTGTCCGAGCAAGCCTTGGGATCACTGGAGCTTTTGCAGGCCTGCCGGGCCTTTTTGTAATTGGTATTGAGCCGGGCGTCCCAGTACTCGTAGGCCTGCTGCAGACAACCCAGCATCTCTGTGGTGACGCCGCCGCTCTGTTCCATGCAGCGATCGAAGCCCGGGGCCAGCTCATCTTCTTCGGCCATGGCCGGGGCCGCCAGAAAGAGCAGGGCCAGACAGCAAAGCAGAAGACGCAGTTTCGGCATGGATGACCTCCCATGATGTTTGCCGCCAGCATAGACGGCTTTTCCGGCCGGAGCAACGCTCCTGCGGCATTGGCTGTCCCTGCCCGGGAGAATGGAAGCGAGGGGGCTATGGTCACGGAGGAAAGAGGAGGTATGGCCGGGCTGACCATGGGACGTGCGCGCTTCATAAGGCCGTGGAGCGGGAAAGAAAGTCTTCTTTTTGTAACTGCCGACCCCAGGCGTGGGACGGGGATCTGTCCGGATGGGAGGGAGAGAAAGGCGGGCCGGGCATGGGATTAGGTTGAAGGCAGGAAAGGCATCTGCTCTTCGGCCCGGTATCTTGGCATGGTTGCAGCACTGGTCGCGCAGACCAGACATCGCCGGTACTGCGCGACCGTCATTTCCCGTGGTATGGCGTGACCGCCGGAAGGCTAGGCGCCGAGCCAGCCCCGGACTTCTTCCGCACTGGGGACGCGTCCCGTGCACATGATGCCGCCATCGATGACCACCGCAGGGGTGGCCAGCACGCCCAGGGCCATGATCTCCCGCAGGTCGGTGATTTTTTCCACCGTGGCGTCGCTGCCGGAAGCGGCCACCGCCTTGCTGACGATCTCGTACGCTTCGACACATTTGGAGCAACCGGGACCGAGGACTTTGATGATCATGATGCTGCCTCCTTTGGCAGGATATTGAGAGGAAGCGGCAGGGCGGGATGCGTTGTCCTCCCCTACGATGCGGGGAGACCGTGTACGCCCCCTGCTTTGCCCCTGCCGTGACCGTTGTGATGCCGGAGCAAAGGCCCGTGCGGCATGAGGCACGGGCCCGCTTTACGTTAGAACAGCGTGAGCTGCAGGCTGTTGAACAGCCAGCCCACCAGGGTGAAGATGACCAGCAACAGGCCCAGGAAAAGGGCCAGCAGCTGCCAGCGCATGACCTGCTTGAGCATGAGCATTTCGGGCAGGCTGGCGGCCACCGTGCTCATGCAGAAGGCCAGGGTGGTGCCCACGGGCAGGCCCTTGAGCAGCAGGCTCTCCATGATGGGCACCACGCCCGTGACATTGCTGTACAGGGGGATGCCCACCAGGACGGCCACCGGGACGGACCACCACTGCCCCTGGCCCAGATGGGCGGCAAACCAGTCCTGCGGCACGAAGCCGTGCAGGAGCGCCCCCAGACCCACGCCGATGATGACCCAGCGCCAGACGCGGCGGAAGATGCCGGTCATCTCGTCCCAGGCGAAACGGTGCCGTTCTTCCAGCCCCAGGCGGGTGTTGCGTTCATCCCGCGCCGCCTGGCCGGAGACCCCCAGCATGCCGCGCAGGAAGGGCTGCAACCAGCGTTCGGCGCGGAGCAGATCCAGCAGCCAGCCGCCCAGCATACCGGCCGCCATGCCGACGACCACATAGACCACGGTGAACTTCCAGCCCAGCAGGCCCCAGAGCAGGACCACGGCGATCTCGTTGATGAGCGGCGAGGTGATGAGGAAGGCCATGGTGATGCCCAGCGGGATGCGGGCCATGGTGAAGCCCAGGAAGAGCGGGATGCTGGAACAGGAACAGAAGGGCGTGATGGCGCCGAACGTGGCCCCCAGCAGATAGCCGATGCCCCGGCCCTTGCCGGAAAGATAGTCGCGTACCCGCTCCACATGCAGCCCGGCCCGCAGCCAGCCGATGCAATAGACCATCAGCACCAGCAGGAGCAGGATCTTGGCGCTGTCATAGAGGAAGAATTCCAGAGCCAGGCCCGGGGCCCCGCCGGGCGTCAGGGAGAGCAGGTCGAAGGTCAGCCAGGTGGCCAGCGGCTGGATGGATACGTACAGGCCCGTCCAGGCCAGCAGCACGGCCAGCAGGGTCAGGGCGTAACGCGGGGCGGAAAAAGGACGCGGCGAGGAAGGGCTCTTGTCCATAAATATTCCTTATTGGCAAAATTGCCAAATTTGAGGGTAAAAAAATCCCGCCGCAGCGGGCCTGCCTATTTGTTCCGCAGCATGTCCATCTGGCTCAGGATGCGCTTTTTCAGCAACTGGCCGGTACAGGCCAGGAACTGGTCCAGGCAGCAGAGGGCAAGGCTGTAATAGATATTCACGCCCTGCTTGCGCCGGGTGACCACACCGGCATCACGCAGGACAGCCAGATGCTTGGAGATGGTGGACATGTCGTCCCCCACCAGGGCCTGCAGGTCACAGACGCATTTTTCGCCGTCGCGCAGGGCATCGACCATCAGCAGACGGCTGGGATGGCCCAGGGCTTTGAAGATCCGGGCCTGTGCCTCGATGAATTCCTTGTTGTGCTGCATGTTGTCCCTTTATTTGGTCATTTGGCAAAATATTCCTGAAAGGCCTTCCTGTCAAGATGGTGCAGGAAAGCCGTGCCCAGGTCAACGCCGCCGGGGGGCCCGGCGCCGACAGACCGGTGGCAAGGCGGCAAAAAAAGGCGGCCATGCGGGAAGGCCCGCATGCCGCCGTCCGTCATCACCGGGCGGAGAGGCATCCCCCTCCGCCCCGGCGGGATGAAAAAAGCGTTACTTCCACTGGATGCGGTGCACCGTGGCCGGGCCGTATTCCACCGTACGCGCATAGCGGATGGCAGGCTCGCCCAGCAGCATGGCGTACTGGAAGCTGTGGGTCTCGGGCAGGCCCAGTTCGGGCAGGAGTTCGGGCAGCATGAGCTGCAGACACCAGTAGAGCAGGCCGCACCAGGTGGTGCCCAGCCCCAGGCTCTGGGCGTAGAGCTCCATGTACGAAAGGTAGATGAGCGGATCCTGCTCCTGGCAGGGAGCGTCCTTGGCGTTGCCCACCAGCACGAAGTGGGGCGCGCCGCGGAAGATGCCGTCGATGCCCTGTTCCTTCCACAGGCGCGGCGCCGCGGCGAAGAAGGCCGTGCGGCGGCACTGGGGCAGGGCATTGTGGAGGGCCTTGTCCGCCAGACGGGCATAGACGTCCTCACGGAAGGCCTGCATGCGGTCCATGTCGTCCATGACGCTCACCCAGAGCTTGCGGGCATTGACGCCGGTGGGGGCATGGGCGCTCACGTCCAGCACCTGCTGCAACAGGGCCGGATCCACGTTCTCCGGCCGGTACTGGCGCACGGAGCGGCGGCCTTTGATGAGGGTCTCCAGCTGTTCGGGCTGGGGCCAGGCATTGAGGAGGCGACGGGAGGCGTCAGGATCGTGCCCGTCCACGCTGATGGCGCCCGTGGGGCAAAGGGCCAGGCAGTGGTGGCAGTGCATGCACAGGCGTTCGTCCTTGATGTAGGGGTGGCCTTCCTCGTCCATGCCCAGCGCGCGGGGCAGGCAGTCGGAAAGGCACAGGCCGCAGGAGACACAGCGGTCGGTATCCACGGAAAACTGCATGATGATGTCCTTTGAAAAAAAGAACCTGCCGCAGGGGCAGGCAGGGAAGGCCGCCGGTGCCGGGGCCCGCCGGGGCAAAAGAAAGAAGGGAGGGGCTGCCGCCCCTCCCCGCAGGTTCGCCGGAAAAACTAGCCGCGATAGATGATGTGCTCGCGCACGTCGGCCAGGGAAGCGCAGCCGGTGAGCAGCATGGCCTGCACCAGCTGGCCCTGCATCTGCTGCCAGTACTTGGTCACGCCTTCCACACCGCCGCCGATGGCCGCGATGCAGAGCGGGCGGCCCACCAGCACGGCGTCGGCGCCCAGGGCCAGCATCTTGAGCACGTCCACGCCGTCACGCACGGCGCCGTCGGCCAGGATGGTGATCTTGCCGCGCACGGCATCGGCGATGGCGGGCAGCACGGTGGCGGTGCCGGGGCAGTGGTCCAGCACGCGGCCGCCGTGGTTGGAGACCACGATGGCGTCGCAGCCGGCGTCGATGGCGCGATGGGCGTCGTCGGGGGTCATGATGCCCTTGACGATGAACTTGCGGCCCATGTCATGCACATAGCGCACCACGGTCTCCAGTTCCGTCACGGACATGGGCATGACCGGGCGGCCCATCTTGCGCAGGGTGATGAGACCGGCGGCGTCCACGTCCACGCCCAGGATGGGGCTGCCGTCGGCCAGCACGCGGTCGATCTTTTCGAACAGTTCCTTGCCTTCCCAGGGCTTGATGAAGGGGATGCCGTGGCCGTTGCAGGCCTTCAGGGCCTTGACGGCGGCGTCGATGATGAAGGGCGGCACGCCGTCACCGGTACAGCCGATGACACCGGCGGCGCGGCTGCCTTCCAGGATGGCGAAGATGTAGTCGTCTTCGCTCATGGCATCGCTCATGTTGAAAGAGACGCCGCCGATGGGGGCCGCCATGACGGGGAAGCTCAGGTCGATGCCCAGGATGGTGCAGTTGGTGCGGGGCTCGCGGGCGTCGTGCAGGGCCGTCATATTGAGTTTGCAGGCATTGAGGGCTTCGCGGTTGTTGCGGAAGCTGGCACCGGTGCCCAGGCCGCCCATGCCGGGCACTTCACCGGAGCAGGCCTTGCCATCGCAGACGGGGCAAACGCGGCAGTGACCCTTCATGCGCTCGCGCGCGGCAGCTCTGATCTCTTTCATGGGATGACTCCTTTATGACAGGAATGGTTGTGTTCGGAGCAGGCGCTCCCGGATACGGAGCGCAGCATGGGCAGTATAGGTCAGGGCAGGGGACTTGTCATCCGTTGGAGGATGACATATGTTGTGAAAAAAATAATATGATGGCGGGCCCTGCCATATTTTCCTGTACAGCGGCCATTTTCCGTGCTAGTTGCGACAGCAACAAAAGTTTGGCGAAAAAATAAATTCGGGCCCCCTGCAGGAAATTCGGGGAATTTGGGCAAAAAAATATGCAAATCCAGCGTATTGCATTGCCATTTTTGAATTTGTTTTTTCCTCAAAAAAAAGATGGATTTTTCATAAAAAATTTCATAAAAAATAACCAGCCCAACGGATGGCCCCATTCCAAGATCCATGGAGAAAAATCTTCGTGAATTTTGGAGCAAACACTTGACGGCAGAGCAGGCTCTGCGTAATCTCGTTTCGTGCGTGGCTGTTTGTTTGGTCAAACAGTATTTTCTCCAGTGCGGCACGGCCCGCCAGACTCCGTGCCGCATTTTTCACCTCTGGCGACGCATACTTCTAGAGCGCACCACGCAGCCGTGGCCCTTCCTCCTCATGGCCCGGCGCTCCCCGCCCGGTTCCGGGCGGGTTTTTTTATGCCATCCGTCTGCCGTTCCCTTCTTCGGGGCCTGCTTGCGCCCCGTGCTGCCTCGCGCTATGCTGACCGGGCCTTTCGGCATAACCCAAGCCCGGCGGCGGCAAGCCGTTTCCTATGGATATTCATGATATTCGCGCCAAACTGGCAAAGGATGAACCCACCATCGGCACCTGGCTGCAGCTGCCTTCCGCCGATGTGGCGGAGCTGATGGCCCGTGCCGGCTATGACTGGGTGGCGGTGGACATGGAGCACGGTTCCTTCGGCCGCACCGGCCTGCCCGACATCTTCCGTGCCATCCAGTGCGGCGGGGCTGCGCCCTTTGCCCGTTTGCCCATCGCTTCCAAGACCGCCATCAAGGCCGCGTTGGAGGCGGGCGCACAGGGCCTGATCTTTCCCATGATAGAGAGCCGGGAACAGCTGGACCAGGTCATCAGCTGGGCCACGTATCCCGGCCACGACGACGGCCGCCGGGGCGGAGAGCCCCTGCGCGAGAACCGCGGCGTGGGCTTTTGCCGGGCCAATGCCTTCGGCAAGGATTTCGATGCCTACATGCGGGACACGGCGCCCCGGATCTTCCTGGTGGCCCAGATCGAGCACATCCGCGCCGTGGAAGAGCTGGACGCCATCCTTTCCCAGCCGCGTCTGGATGCCATCATGGTGGGCCCCTATGACCTTTCCGGCTCCATGGGCCTGACGGGGCAGTTCGACCATCCTGATTTCAAGGCCGTCATGGCCCGCATCCATGAGGCCTGCCGGCGGCATCATGCCCGCATGGGCCTGCATGTGGTGCAGCCCGACCCCGAGGAGCTGCGCCGTCAGGTGGCGGCGGGCTGCCGCTTCATCGCTTACGGCATCGATTCGGTCTTCCTCTGGCAGGCGACCGCACGGCCCGCCGGAGCGTAGGGCAGGGCATCGGGAGGAAGGCCGTGAAGGTGACTGTTTTCGGCGGTTCCGGTTTTTTGGGATCGCATATCTGTGACAAGCTCTCCGATGCCGGGCACGACGTGACCATCGTGGACGTGCGTCCTTCTCCCTGGCTGCGTGACGACCAGAAGATGGTGGTGGGCAGCATCCTGGACGAAGACTGCGTGCAGGCCGCCGTGGAAGGGGCCGAGGTGGTCTTCAACTACGCGGGCATCGCCGACATCGGCGAAGCCAACGAGCGCCCCGTGGATACGGCCCGCCTCAACGTGGTGGGCAACGTCATGGTCCTGGAGGCCTGCCGTCGGGCCGGTACCGGACGTTACATCTTTGCCAGCTCGCTCTATGTCTACGGCAAGTCCGGCGGCTTCTACCGGTGCAGCAAGCAGGCCTGCGAGATCTATATCGAGAATTACCAGGCCATGTACGGCCTGCCGTATACCATCCTGCGCTACGGTTCCCTGTACGGCCCCCGTGCCGACATGCGCAATGCCATCCACCGCTTCGTGCACGAGGCCCTGACCACGGGCAGCATCACCTATTACGGGACGCCCACGGCCCTGCGCGAGTACGTGCACGTGGACGATGCCTCCTCCGCCACCCTCCATGTCCTGGGGCCGGAGTTCGCCAACCAGAACATCATCATCTCCGGCAACCAGCCCATGCGCGTGGCCGATCTGTTCCGGATGATCGGCGAGATGCTGGGCAGGGAGCTGGAGATCAGATACCAGAACGACCCCAACAGCGGGCATTATCAGGTGACGCCCTATGCCTTCATGCCCCGGATGGGCCGCAAGCTGGTGCCGCCGCTGACCGTCGACCTGGGGCAGGGCATCCTGCGCGTCATGGAAGAGGAACACCGCCAGATCCACCCGGAATTGCAGAGCCAGGGCGGTTATCTGGTATCCACCGACGACTGAGGCCGCACGTTTTCCGGCGGCCTGCCTGCCGGTGCCACCGGCGTGTGCCCGGCTCCGGGCTTTTCCCATGCGGCGCCAGGCCCGTCCCGGTCATGAAACGTCCGCCGGGGGCCGCGCCCGTCTTTCCGTCATCCCCTTGCCGGGCAGTCCCTGCCCAGGGAGAAGTTATGAACATCATCGCCATCATCCCCGCCCGCATGGGCTCCAGCCGCTTTCCCGGCAAACCTCTGGCCCTGATCCACGGTGTGCCCATGGTGGGCCATGTGGCCTTCCGCACGGCCATGAGCCGCTGCCTTTCCGCCACCTATGTGGCCACCTGTGACACGGTCATCGAAGATTACTGCAAGGAGGCGGGCCTTGCGTGCGTCATGACCGGCGACCATCATGTGCGCTGTTCCACCCGCACGGCCGAGGCCCTGCTCAAGATCGAGGCGGCCACGGGCCGGAAGGCGGACATCGTGGTCATGGTGCAGGGGGACGAGCCCATGGTGCTGCCCGGCATGATCGACGCCGCTGTGGAACCCATGCTCAAGGATCCTACCATCAATGTGGTCAACCTGATGGCCGACATGGACACCCTGGAAGAGTTCGAGGACCCCAATGAGGTGAAGGTCGTGCTGGACCGCAACAGCGATGCCCTCTACTTCTCGCGCGAGCCCATCCCCTCCCGCAAAAAGGGGGCCGACAAGGTGCCCATGCGCAAGCAGGTCTGCATCATCCCCTTCCGTCGTGACTACCTGATCCGCTTCAACGAGATGCAGGAAAGCCCGCTGGAGATCTGCGAGTCCGTGGACATGATGCGCATCCTCGAACATGGGGAAAAAGTCCGCATGGTGCCTACCGATGCCCGCACCTGGAGCGTGGATACCCCTGAAGACCTGGCCCGCGTGACGCGGCTCATGGAAGGGGATGCCCTCATGCGGGAGTACGCGAAGTAGATGGATCTGCCGTCCCGCCTCCGTGCTGCCTGGGAAGAGCTCTGGATAGCCTGTTTCGCCTGGATACCCACGCCGCTGGGCCTGGCCCTGCGCTGGCTGGCCTGGCGCTGGCTCTTTGCCGGCTGCGGTTCGGTACGCTTCGGCACGGGCCTGAGCTTCGTGGGCTGTCGCCACATGCGGCTGGGCGATGCCGTCCGTCTGGGGCGGGGCTGCATCATCACGGCCGGGGACGGCAAGCTTGTCCTGGGCGACCGCGTGTCCATCTCGCCCTATGCCCATGTGGCGGCCGACGGCGGGCGCATCGTCATGGGCAGGCATGTGGCCGTGGGCCCCGGCACGGTGCTGCGGGCCGCCAACCACTGTTTTTCCCGGCATGATGTGCCCATCCTGCAACAGGGGCACCATCCGGGCGAGATCGTCATCGGGGACGATGTCTGGATCGGGGCCAACTGCGTCATCACGCCCGACGTGCATATCGGCCGGGGCGCTGTGGTGAGCGCGGGCGCCGTGGTCACCCGTGATGTGGCTCCCTTCACCATCGTGGGCGGTGTCCCGGCACGTCCCATCGGTCACCGCGACCGCAGCGGATGCCCGGAACGCCGGTAGCCCCGGGGCGGGAGTGCCCGGCGTCCCCGCATCCCCGGTATTTTTCCTGACCGGTAGGCGGTGTGTGCCGTCTTCCGGCTCCGGCCCGCAAGGCTCGCCCGCTTTGGCGGCGGGGCGCGGGCCTGTCCCCGTATCCTTCCTGTACGGCGTCGTCCCCGGCGGCGCGAACAAGGAGTCTGCATGGCCCTGAAATGTCTTGTTTTCGACTGTGACGGCGTGATCCTCGACAGCGTGCCGGTCAAGACGCGCGCCTTTGCCCGTCTGGCCGAGCCCTACGGCGAGGAGGCCCGCGACCGCTTCGTCATGTACCATACCGTGCACGGCGGCGTGAGCCGTTACAAAAAATTCGAATGGTTCTTCCGCGAGATCCTGGACAGGGAGATCACGCCCGCCGAGTCCGAGGAGTGGGACAGGCGCTTTGCCGAATACGCCCTAGACGAAGTGCGCCGCTGCGAGCTCATCCCCGGCATCGCCCGGGTGCTGGAACACTGGCAGGGCAAACTGCCGCTCTATGTCTGCTCCGGCGCACCGCACGAAGAACTGAACTTCATCCTCAAGGAACGCGGCCTGGACAGCTGCTTTACGGGCATCTACGGCTCGCCGCCGTCCAAGGCCAAACTGCTGGCCATGATCGTGGACAAGGCCTGCGTCCTGCCTGACGAGGTGCTCATGGTGGGCGATGCCTCCACGGACCGCAATGCCGCCGAAGAGGTGGGCACCCTGTTCTATGGCACCGGGCCTGATCTCAGGGGCGGGGATTTCCCCTGGGGGCCTGATCTGACCGGGCTCGATGCCTGGATCGCGGAGCATGTGGAATGATGCGGCGTCCCGTTCGTTTTCTGTGGCTGGTGTGCCTCATGGCCCTGGCTTTCGGCCTGTGTGGCTGTCAGGAAGAGAATGCCCCCAAGGCGGCGCTGGACAAGGAGACCGCGTCCGCCGTGGTGGCGAAGGCCGCCGCCGGTCTGCAGGCGCCGGAGGCTCCGGCCCCGGCAGAGGAAGCGGCCGCGGCCGCCAGGGGGCTGGATGCCGGTAATGCCGTCTGGCGCTGGGCCGATGTGGCGGGCATCCATGCCGGTCATCTGCTGCGGCAGGCCGAGGACTATATGCGTACCTGGCTGCTGGGCAAGGAGCCGCAGCGCCCTGCGGAGCTGGACGACAGGCCCGCTGTGGAAAGATCCGTGTGGGGCGAGGCCGATGCCGCCCGTTTGCGGGATCTGATGGCCACCATGCGGCGGACGCTGGCCAGCATGGAAAAGCTGGGCACGGCGTTCCGCAAGTACGCCCTGGACGACAGCATCGTGGACGACGGCGCGCAGGGCAAGAAGCTGCTGCGTCGCCTGCAGGACGCGCATGCCGAGTTTTCCAGGGCCCGTGATGCCCTGCTGGTGCTGGTGCGTGACCGCAGCCGCCAGGCCGAGGACGTGCTGCTTCAGGGCAATCCGCTGAAAGAAGCCATCAGCTCGGCCCGCTTCCTGTTCAGCCGCTTCCTGCTGGGCGGCATCCTGCTGCGCGAGGGCAATCCCGACACCGTGGCCGTGGCGGGCTGGCGCAAGGAGATGGAAGAGGCCCTGGCCGTGGCCCGTAGCCACACCCGGGGCATGACGGAAGAAGAGCGGCGTCTCTGGCAGGCTTTTCTGGACAAGGCCGATCTCTTCCCCCGCACCGTGGCCCAGGGGCAGGAGGATGCGTTCAGCAATGCGACGCGCCGCCAGCTCAATCTGGTGCTGCAGGAAGCCCAGGAAGCCTATAATGCGTTCGTGGAAGCCCATAACAGGCGGGATGCCGCATCCCGGTAGATACTGACGATGACCCCAAGGACATCCCCCTGCCGGGAGAATGGCTACAGAAGAAGGACGCTCTGCTACTGCGGGGCGTCCTTTTTTGCTGGTGCGGAGGCTCCGGCCCTTCCCGGGCGTAGAGCGATGGAGACAGGCTGCGGGAAACGCGGCAGGCAAAGGGGCGGCCGGTCTCCGGGGAACGGCCGCTGCCCGCTATCGGGACCGTCGGGCATGAAGAACGGCAGGATGCCGTTTTCAGGATACCGGCATATCATTCCAGATAGTGGAAAATAAGGAAGCTCTTTCCCGGAAAGGAAAAGGGCAGGGCATTCGCCTGCCAGCCTGCCGGGAGCGGCAGGACAAAACAAAAGACCACCCGCCGGCGGGTGGTCTTTCTATGTTCAGGGAGGCAGACAAGGCTTAGTCCGGGTACTCCACATGGGCCAGAGCCAGGCCCTGCGGCGGGGCCGTGGGGCTGGGCAGGGCGCGGCGGTCGGCGGCCTCAAGGATGGCGGGGATCTGGTCGGGGCGCAGCTTGTGACGGCCGCAGGCGGCCAGCAGTCCGGCCATGTTGCGGACCATCTGCTTCAAAAAACCGTTGGCCGTGACGGTCAGGCGCAGGCAAGGCAGGTAGGGCGGCATGAACTCCACGGGCGGCAGTTCCGTCAGTGTGGCGGCCTGGAGCTCGCGCACCGTGCTTTCCATCTCAGTGCCCGCGTTCTGGAAGCTGGCGAAGTCATGCCTGCCCAGCAAAAAGGGCAGGGCCGCGCGCATGGCCCCGGCGTTCAGGGGGCCGCTGCGCCAGACGAAGGGCGCCAGCCGGGGCGGGACGAAGCCTTTCTCCTGCCAGAAGTCATACACATAGGTCTTGCGCAGGGCGCTGATGCGGGCATGGAAGTCGGGGGCGGCCTCCTGCCAGTGCAGGACGCGCACGTCCGCAGGCAGCAGGGCATTGAGGGCGTGACGCCAGTCCAGACCGGGGCGGCGGGGCACATCGCAATGGGCCACCTGACCGTGGGCATGGACGCCCGCATCGGTGCGACCGGAGCCGAACACGCGCACGGGTCGCCCGGCGATGCGGCCCACGGCGGCTTCCACGGCGGCCTGCACGGTGGGCGGCGGGGTGGGGATGTCCTGGATCTGCCAGCCGCAGTAACGGCTGCCGTCATAGGCCAGCAACAGCCTGAGACGCATGGTGGAAGAAATGTCCGGCATGGAGGCTCTGGGGTTGATGTGGAAGGAAAGAAGGGCGGCGGGGCCGCAGCCCGGCCTGGTGACGGTCAGGTGCCTGCCCGGAAGCCTTTTCCCGCAGGGAAGGGACCGGCATCCGCAACTCTTGGGCTTGATGCCGGGGAAGGGCGTTTTCCCATCCCCTGCCGAGGTGGAAGGCCATGACCTGCCGGGCTCTCACCGGGGCGCGTTTTTGAGGGGCAGGGCGCATCCGGAGAGGGACAGGGGCCGGGGAAAGGGCCCTTCTTGCGTCATGGACAGGAGGTCCCTTTCCCGCAGCCCTTTCCCCCGGTCAGTTTTGCAATGATGCCTAGCGGCGGGCGGCGTGGTTGACGGGCCCGCAGCCCTTGCCGGGCGCGTAGCTCTTGCGCAGGGCAAGGTTGAGGAATTCCTGGGCGCGGGTCACGGCCACCTGCAGGGGCAGGCCGTGGCCAAGGCCGGTGGCGATGGCGGCCGACAGGGTGCAGCCGGTGCCGTGGTTGTTGTTGGTCTCCACCTTGGGCTGGGGCAGGAACTTGGGCGCCTGTCCGGCCTGGCAAAGGCAGTCCGTGACCACGATGGAGCTTTCCATATGACCGCCCTTGATGAGCACGGCCTTGGCGCCCATCCTGATGAGCGCCTCACCGGCGGCAGCGGCGTCATCGGCGCAGCTGATGGTCATGCCGGTGAGCATCTCGGCTTCGGGGCGGTTGGGGGTCAGCAGGTCGCAGCCGGGGATCATGCGTTCCTTGAGGGCCTCCACGGCATCCTCACGCAGCAGGCGGCTGCCGCTCTGGCTCACGGAAACAGGGTCCACCACCAGCGGGAAGCTGCGGTCGCGCAGGGCGTCGGCCAGGGCGTTGATGATGCCGGCCGAGAACAGCATGCCGGTCTTGGCGGCGTGCACGGGAAAACCGTCCAGCACGGCGCGCAGCTGCAGCACGACGAATTCGGGCTCGGGCGCGTGGATGCCGGTGACGCCCAGGCCGTTCTGGGCGGTCAGGGCCGTGATGACGCTCATGCCGTAGCCGTCCAGGGCCATGATGGTCTTGAGGTCGGCCTGGATGCCGGCACCGCCGCCGGAATCGGAACCGGCAATGGTCAGGATGTTGGGGGTGCGCATGGATATCTCCTGTTCTGTGATGGCGGTCTGACGGCCGTAGGACACAAGCGGCCGGACAGCAGGGTTATACGCTGCCTCAGGGCACGGCGCAATGCCGGGCGGTCAGGCCGGGCGCGCCGTACCGTCGGCACGAAAAAAGGGCAGGGAAGATCCCTGTCCTTGTGCGTGGCTATGGAGCGGTGAGCGCTACACTTCGTCGATGCTGGGAGCACCGGCGATGGGCTTGCGGCCCAGAGCCAGGAAGGCGACCAGGCTGACGACGGCCACGATCACGCCGATGATGTCGGCGATCTCGATGCCCATGCCAAAGCCCATCTTGGGCTCATAGCAGATGTAGGAGATACACACGGCCGTCATGAAGGTGGCGGGCACGGTGCAGATCCAGTGCAGACGATGCTTGCGGTACAGGTAGGCGCCGGAGGCCCAGAGCATGATGGCGGCCAGGGCCTGGTTGGCGAAGCCGAAGTAACGCCAGATCACGTTGAAGTCCACGAAGTTCAGCACCACGCCGATGGCGAAGATCGGGATGGCGATGGCCAGACGGGCCGGGATGGCGGACTGCTTGAAGTTGAACATTTCGGCGATGGTCAGGCGGGCGGCACGGAAGGCCGTGTCACCGGAGGTGACGGGCAGGGCCACCACGCCCAGGATGGCCAGCACGCCGCCGACGGGGCCCATGAGGGCGCGGGCGGTCTCGTTGACCACGTTGGCGGGACCGCCGGCAGCGGCCAGGGCTTCGGGGCTGGTGTAGAAGGTCATGCCCACGGTGGCCCACACGAGGCCGATGAAGCCTTCGGCCACCATGCCGCCGTAGAACACGGCCTTGCCCTGCTTTTCATTGGACAGGCAGCGGGACATCAGGGGCGACTGGGTGGCGTGGAAGCCGGACAGGGCGCCGCAGGCGATGGTGATGAACACCAGCGGGAAGATGGGCAGCTGCTGGGGATGGTTATTGGGGAAGGAGGCCCAGTTGTAGAACTCGCAACCGTTGGTGAACATGGTCACGGTCATGCCCACGGCCATGATGATCAGCACGGCGCCGAACAGGGGGTAGAGGCGGCCGATGATCTTGTCGATGGGCAGGATGGTGGCCAGGAAGTAGTAGGCGAAGATGACGGCGACCCAGAACATCTGGTCCATGTAGTCGGGAGTCAGCTTGGCCAGCAGGCCGGCGGGAGCGGCCACGAAGACCACGCCCACGAGCAGCAAGAGGATGACGGCGAACACGCGCATCACCTGCTTGGCCACGTTGCCCAGGTTGTAACCCACGATGGTGGGCACGTTGGCGCCCTTGTAACGCACGGAGAGCATGCCGGAGAAGTAGTCATGCACGGCACCGGCGAAGATGGTGCCGATAACGATCCACAGCAGGGCGCTGGGGCCGTACAGGGCGCCCAGGATGGGGCCGAAGACGGGGCCCACACCGGCGATGTTCAGCAGCTGGATGAGCCAGACCTTCCACATGGGCATTTCGACGTAGTCGACGCCGTCGGCCATGGTCTTGGCGGGGGTGGGGCGGTTTTCGTCCGCACCGAAGATTTTGGCGACGATGGAACCGTAGATGATGTAGCCCACGATGAGGCCGGCTACGGCAAGAAGAAAGTAAACGTAATTCGGCATAGTATCCGCTCCCTCTGCGGCTATTCCGGTTAAAAGGTGAAAGCGGCAGCCGTGCCTTTGGCGTCCGGCTGCCCATTGTTAGTAAGGGTTCGTGATTAGCATGGCGAAAGGGGGGCGTCAACAGAGGGAAATGCTTTTTTTCCGCTGCCGGTGCGGCTGCCGGGGCGTCCATGCCCGCCGGGGAAGAGGGGGGGGTTCGGAAAAACAGGTAGTTGGCACGATTTTTGTTTCAGGCTGTCCCCCGGGGCGGCTGGAGCGCATTCTCCAGGAACAAAAACTTCGGGCCATGCAGGGGCCCAAGGCGCATCGGGTCCGCCGGGCAGCGGCGGGGAGGGCAGCGCAAAATGCCTTCACAGCCGTGTGCCGGGATGCTAGCATGCCCACAGCCTGCCGTACCGTCGGCAGCGAGTTTTTATGGGCGTGCCTTCCCGCCGCCCGGAGGTCCTGCATGAAACTGGAAACCAAGGCACCGGTGCAAAGCCGGTTCGCTACCCCCGCCTCCGCGTCCCCGTCCGGCGGACGGCTGGATGACCTGCCCGCCCCCAGGACGTCACGCGGCGGACACAAGCTGGGCTGTCTGGCCCTGCTGGCCCTTTTGCTGGTGGCCGGGGCCGCCGTGTGGCTGACCCGTGACGATGCCACCCGCGATACCTGGCGCAAGGACGCCGTGACCTGGCTGGATGCGAAGCTGGAAGGCACGGCCCTGGCGCCCCTCATGAACCTGCTGCGCGAGACGCCTCCCCCGCCCCCGCCGTCGGTGGCCACGCCCGCCACGGAGCCGGGCACGCTGGCCGGTCCCACGGTGCAGGGGACGGTCAGTGCCCTGGTCAGGACGGACTTCGTGTCGCCCGGGGCCGTCGCGCCCGTCCCCGCAGGGCAGGAGGCGCCAAAGCGCCAGTATCCTGCGGACAGCCGTGTGCAGCCCGCTTTCGTGGATGACCTTGCCGGACATGTGCTGGAGCGCTTCCAGGGCAGCGGTCTCGATCTGAGCCTGCCGTCCCTCAACCAGCGCTATGGCGTCAAGCTGACGGGCCTGGCCGGCGGCAGCCGCGCCGCGGTGCTGCGCTATGCCTTCCATCCCGACATGCTGCGCAGCCTGTACACCATCTATGCCGACCGCTTCCTGGACAGCCTTGACCGCCAGTGCACGGAACGCAACTGGAGCGACCTGCAAAAGCGGCAGCTGCACATGGCCCTTGCCGGGCGTCTGAACGCCTGGGCCGCTGCCCTGGACGGCGTGGCCGCCGTACCGGACCTGAGCGCACGGCTGGCCGAGAGCGAGCGCCTGTTGCAGGAATCGCTGGACATCTACGGCCGCATGGCCGGCACGGTGTTCGAGCTGGACGAGGCCCGGCAGCGCAACGATGCCGCCGCCATCGCCACGGCGCAGCTGCGGGTGGACGACATCACGGGCCGTTACCGTCAGGCCATGGATGCCCGCACGGCGGCCCAGCATGCTCTGGTGGGCGACATCCGCCGTCATGCCGGTGCCGCCCTGGATGACGACAGTCTGCTGTTCGTGGCCCAGTGGGTGGGCCGCCGCCTGCAGCAGGACAGCAAGGCCCTGGCCACCGTCCGCGCCGGTTCCGCCGCGTTGCGTGACATGGCGGGCCGTTGCACCCGGATCGCCAGCGGCAAGGCGGCTGCGGAACAGCCTGCGGCCCCTGCCGTCAATGATGTTCCCCTGCGGCCCGGCCCCAAGCAGGCCCGGCCCCGTCCGGCGGCAGCTCCTGCACTTCCGGCTGCGGCCGGCGGGAGCGCGCCTGTTGCCCCGGCTGTTCCGGTCGCGGCACCGGCGGTCGCTCCGCAAGGGACCGCTCCGGCGGCCCTGCCCGCGCAGGGGCCTGCCGTCGGCGGGACGG
>OOCI01001124.1_pt1 | contig 21108 bp, 16 predicted proteins | sample 1671761 | NCBI WGS metagenome assembly OOCI01 (sample SAMN06348190, study PRJEB24527) | human gut metagenome | biome: human gut; feature: ankylosing spondylitis patient; material: feces | host: Homo sapiens | place: China | collected 2015-10
AAGCTATGTCTTCTTTTATGCGATTTTCAATTTGCGCAACTTATTGTACATTATCTCCCCTCTGTCGGTCGCCCATCGCCCTCGCCCAAATCCTTCAGCCGCTTTGCTTCCGCAATCTCTGCCTTCATCTCCACGATCAGCACTTTCAGCTTCTCCTCACACTCCTCACGGGTGTGGGCGTAGACATTGCGGGCGTGTTTTTTACCGTCGGGCCACTTGGGGGAGTAGCGTCCCTCAAAGAGACGGTCGTTGATCTCGGTGATACAGCCAGTGCCAGACTTACGCTTGCGGCCCACATAGGGCTTGAAATCGGTCATACTCGGCTTTTCCGCCTGGACTGGGGCAGTTTCCTGCCCCGGCTCTGAAGCGTCTTCCTGCGGCGCTGCTTTGCCAATACTTCGGTCGATGTTGGCGGCGGCCGTGAGCCGCATATCGTCGGTGATGTGGGTATAGATGTCCAGCGTGGTGGCCGCCGACACATGCCCCAGCATGGCGGAGAGCGTTTTCACATCCATGCCGTTTTCCAGCGCCAGCGTCGCGAAGGTGTGGCGCAGGTCGTGGAAGCGCACATGCTTACAGCCTGCGTGTTCCAGGATCCGGCGTACCATCTGCGGCGAGTAGGGCCTCTGCGTTGCTGGATGCATGAACATCAGCGGACTTTTTGGATGCTTGGTGTGTTCCATGATCAGGAGGTCGACCATCTCCGATGTCAAGGTTATTGTTCTCGTTTCCGAGCCATATTCGATCAACTCCCGCCGTTCTACAGAGCGCTGCTCTGATATGGTCAGCGTCCTGTTTTTTACATTGAGGTCGCTCCATTTCAGGGCGATGAGCTCACCCTGCCGCAGGCCGACCGTTAAGGCCAGCATGAACATCGGGAGGTAGCCCAGCCGTTCTGCTGCATCCAGATAATCCTCCATCTCCAGCGGTGACAACACATTGGCATTGACTTTCTTTGGCTTGGAGTAGTGGAACGCTCTGGCGGGATTATCGCCAATCAGGCCATCCCGCATGGCTTGGTCCATGCATTGCTGAAGCAGGCGGTGGATGTGCCGCATGGTTTCTTCGCCCAGGCCAGAGCTGCCGGGTCGATGATTGCCGAAGCGCCGCCGTTCCTCCAGAAAATCTCCAACCATCTCCGATGTCAATTCAGCGAGCGGTATATCTCCCATGCCGGGGAGGATATGGTTTTTGAATACATAGTGGTGTGCCGCGTATGTGGTCGGCCTGCTCTGGGACTTATCGTAGGTTTCCTGCCAGAAGATGATGTATTCCCGAAGCGTCATATTCCCACCTCCATGAACTGGCGCTGCAGATCCCGAAAGGCCACCCACGGGAGTCTGACTTGTTTCAGGATTTTCTTGTGCAGATAGTAGAACTCGTGGAGTTTATACTCCGCTCCGGTTTTGGGATTGCGGAACACATAGGGCGAGTCAGTTTCCGGTATCTGCTTCAGAAGGCGTTCTGCTTCGGCGTTAAGCGTCAGCAACCGCTGACCCTTGAGGATGTACCTGTAGCGGACATGAAAATCGGCCCACGACAAGGTGATCAGTTCACATTGCCGCAGGCCGCTTGATAGTCCTGTATAGATGATGGGAAGTACTCCGAGTTTTTCCGCTGCGTTCAGGTAACGCTGAATTTGCCCCAGACGCAAAGGGGCGGACTTGTATTCCTCCGCCTGCGGTTCTGGGCAGAGCCGCACCGGGTTGTACGGAATAAACTGTTCTCGTGCTGCTTCGTCCATGCACCGCCGCAGAAGCAGGTGGACGCACCACACACTTCTGGCACTGAGTCCCCGGTTCTGCAGGCTGTCGTAGAAATCGGTGATTGTCTGCTTTGTCAGGTCAGAGAGCGCCACACTTCCGATGTTGGGAAGGATGTGGCCGTAAATCAGATTGCGGTACCCGCCCTCGGTGTTGCCGTTCCACTTGTGTCGGTTGGCGGTGACCCATTGGCCGCACCACTGCCTGACTGTCATGTTATCTTTCTGCATATCATCGCCTCCTTTTTGCAAGCGAACAATATCACAGAAAGCAGGAAATAGCTACTGAAAAGAACGGCATATCTTCAGGAAAATAACTGTTCCGAATAACGCCGGCATTATTCGGAATAATATAGTTGATTTTATTCGGAGCAGCGGTTATAATATTCTTGACGAACTGCAATGGAGGTGTTCCAATATGACGATCAAAGAAGCGGCTGCCGCTTGGGGGATCACCGAACGGCGGGTCAATGCGCTTTGCAAAGCCGGACGCATTTCCGGCGCGTATAAGGAGGGCAGGCAGTGGTTTATCCCGGACAGCTCTCAAAAGCCGATGGATAAGCGTGGTCACCGAAGTGCGGTAAGGCCCGCAGTATCATCTGCGCGCAAGCCGTTGCCCATTGGCGTATCTGATTACCGGGACGCCTGCAAAAACTACTACTATGTAGACAAGACTTTAATGATCAAGGAGTTTCTGGACGAGCGCCCCAAAGTATCCCTATTTACCCGCCCCAGACGCTTTGGCAAAACGTTGAACATGGATATGCTCCGCACTTTCTTCGAAAAGACGACTGAGGACACTTCCGTTTACTTCAGAGATAAGAAAATCTGGTCCTGCGGCGGATCCTATCTTGCCCACCATAGAAAGTACCCTGTGATCTTCCTGTCCTTCAAGGATGTTAAATACACCTCTTGGGAAGAAACCTATCAGACGCTCCAAAAGCTGATCGCACAGGAATTCCGCCGTCACGACGAGTTGGCATCCAGCTCTGCGCTTAGTGATTACGAAAAAGAGGAATACTCCCTTCTTGCAACAGAAGCTGCTGACGAAGTGGAATATCAAATGTCCCTGCGGACACTGACGCTGCTCCTCCATAAGCACCACAATGTCGCACCCATCGTCATCATTGACGAATATGATACTCCCATTCAGCAGGGCCATGTGAGCGGCTTCTACGACACGATCATCGGGTTCATGCGAAACCTGTTCTCCGGTGGTCTGAAGGATAATCCGCATCTGAGCTATGGTTTCCTGACCGGCATCCTGCGTGTTGCCAAGGAAAGTATCTTCAGCGGCCTGAACAACCTGAAAATCAACTCCATCTTGGATGAACGTTATAGCGAGTATTTCGGTTTCACCTCGGACGAAGTGCGTGAAATGGCGGAATACTACAGCGCATCTGATAAGTATCAGGAGCTCTGCGACTGGTATGATGGTTACCGTTTTGGCAATACCGAGATTTTTAATCCTTGGTCTGTCATTGGATACTTCAATAACAACTGCCATCCCAAAGCATTCTGGCAGTCTACCGGAAGCAATGATATCATCCGTGAGGTGCTGGCTTCCGCAACACCGGATATTATGGAGCGTCTGGAGCTGTTGATGAAGGGCGAGTCCTTTGTTACGCACATTGACACCGGTGTCATTTATCCGCAGATTCAGAATGATCCGTCCTCTGTTTACAGCTTCCTGCTGGTGGCAGGTTATTTGAAGGCTGTGAGCTGCGACCAGTCTTACGGCGAGGATTATATGTGCGAAGTGGCTCTGCCCAACAAAGAGATTTCTTTCGTCTACAGCAAGGAGATCCTCTCTCAGCTTGAGAATATTATTCCTCGTTCTGCTGCTATTGCTATTCAGGAAGCTATCTACAAGGCAGATATCGAATCACTGCAAAAAGCCTTGGAAAAGTTCCTGCTCCAAACAATAAGTTTCCACGATGCTGCCGACGAAACATTTTACCATGGTCTGATATTGGGTATGTGCGCTGTGATGGACAACAGCTATCGCATTACCTCCAATCGCGAAGCTGGTGATGGACGGTTTGATATTCAGATGCTTCCTTTGAATAAGCGTCTGCCTGGCATTTTGATTGAATTAAAGGCCGGAAAAGACCGCTCTGAAACACAGCTTGAAGACCTTGCTAATGTTGCCTTGCAACAGATTAACGACCGTGCATACAGCGTTGATTTGCAGGCAATGAATGTTACGTCAATTATAAAAATCGGCATTGCATTCTCAGGTAAAAGAACACGCATTGCCGCTGAAAGACAAAACATCGAATAAACATCTTCGCTCAGCAGGCTGGCTATCATCCAAGTCAGCCTGCTGTCTTTTTGTCATCGCGCTTATTTCCTTGTTTATGCGGCACAATTTCTGAGTTGTTCTCTGCGGCAAAAGCACCCGCTGTTGGAGGTAAACCCGGTCGGAAGCACTTTTAATATACAGAATTCAATCCCACACAAATCCCAAAAGCCGAAAGCGGTGCCTGAAATAAACAGGCCAATAGAGTTCCAAAGAGGAACCGCAGGAGTGCCGGAAAGCGCCAAAGAGGGCGCAACAGGGCTTCCCGAAGGTTCAGACATAGGTTTGGGAGCAGGAGGCCCGGGGTTCGAGTCCCCGCACTCCGACCAAAAACTTTGAAAATCCACCTTTTTAGGCGGTTTTTCTTCGTTATAAGTTCAGTTTTTTCATTTTGCGTTGACCGCATAAGTTGCTGAAAAATATGGGTCAAAGTGCGAAAACAGTAATGCGGCGGCAAGCTCAATTTGCCGTCGTTTTCTCATTTGACCCACAACCTAACCCACACAGGCAAAACTGAGACAACCACACGGAATTTGGGAGCAAAAAACGCCTTAAGATGTTCAGATTGAAAATGCAGTCGAAATAGGGTATTATTGGATAATGGTAGGCTTTGTGCCTGCAAAGCCAGCCGTACGGTGTTCCCGTGCGGCTTTTTGTATTTCGCATTCCACATGCAAAACGGAGAGATGCTTTAAAGCAGTATCTCCGGTGATGAAACGGCCCCGTGCGTCCTTGGGTATCTGCTCGGCGGCAGCTGACAGCGGACCGCTTTAAGATGAATATCGTCAACTGTGCCCTGCTTGGCGCACTCGTCCTGTCCATGCCAGAACGGCCGGACGTGGAACGGCTGACGGACTTTTACGAATACCCGGACGGCAGCGGCTATGAAGGGCGGTTTACCCGGTGCGGTATCTGCACACTGATGCAGGAACTGGGATCGTACGACCTGACGCTGGCTCTGTGTCATCCGGACTATACCATGAGTGAGACCGACGGCGCGACAAGCTTTGTGCGGACATATACCCTGGCCTCCGGCGGACCCTACTGCGACTGCGGCTATAAAAAATGCGTGAAAAAAGTGCCCCTAGGCTTTCTTGGTGTCCTTGCTGCCCAGGACCTTAATGCCGGTGGTGCCGAACAGCACACCGGCGGCAAACATGGCAAATCTCTTCATGGCAGATCGCTCCTCTATATTTTGCAGCAGTTAGATGCGGCTAACTGCTGCCTGTAAGATTGCACAGCGCGGAGAAAAAAGCAAGACTTTTCCGAAACAAAACCGTCAAAAATGTCATCGAACACAGTGTGTTCCGCAAGAAAAACGACAAACACGCCACGCACAGCCGTAAAAATACGCAGACCGCCGGAGGTGTCAGCGACGCCTCCGGCGGCCTGAAGCAAAGGCAGCGAGATAAAGGAAGGAAGTTTTTTATAAGGAAGGTTTGGTGGGCGGGAGTAGCGCCCGTGAAGAAGTTTCTTGCCCGCTGCCCGGGGAAAAAAGCAAGGTCATGCCCGCGCCGGTGCGTCACGGCGTATGGCCAGCAGCACCGCCGCCGACAGCGGCAGGCAGGCCGTCAGGCCCCACAGGGGGATGCCGTAGCCTACCTGCTCGATGAGCCGCCCCAGCACCGTGGGCGCGATCAGTGCGGACAGAGATACGCCCAGCACGATGATGGATGAGGCCGAAGCCGTCCGAGTGGGGAACGTCTCGCAGCAAAGGATCACCAGGGCCGGGACCTCCGCGCCCTGCAGCAGGCCCAGCAGCACCAAAAGCACCCGCTGGACGGCCAGGGACGGCGTCAGCAGCAAAACCGCAAACACGCCGGCCGACAAAAAACAGGTAAGCAGATAGAAAGTCCGCACCGGCATACGCTTATACACCAGCGGCGAGAGCATACGGACCACCAGTGCGCCCAAGAAAAACAGGGTGAGCATGGCGTTGGCCGCGCCGCCTGCCATGTGGTGCACGGTCTTGTAGTAGTTGGGCAGCCAGACGGCGATGCCGTTCTGGAAGCACAGATACAGGAAACAGCACAGCAGATAGAGCCATGCGCGCTTGTCACGAAAGATCTCCGCCGGGTTGGCCACGGACCTGTCCCGCAGGGCCGTCATATCGGCGTAGGGCGTGTGGGGCGTGGCGCGGCGGGACACCGCCCAGAATACCGCGCCCAACACCAGCGCCGCCGCGCCCAGCACCAGATACGGTACGGCAAAGGTGGCGGGGCGGCCGCTGTCGGTAAGCCATGTCACCAGCAGGGGCGCCAGCATGGCGCCCAGACCGTAGAAGCCGTGAACGATGGGCAGCAGCGTGCTCTTCTTCTCGGGAAACACGTCGGCGATGACGCCGTTCATCAGCAGGTCGATGGTGATATAGCCCACACCGCCGATCAGCGCAAACACCAGCAGCAGCCCGTAGCTGTCATTGCCGTACAGGGGCATGGTGCCAATGGTCACACCGGCCACGCCCACCAGTACTGCGCCGGCCAACAGGCCGTACAGCTTGTGGAGCCGTTCGCCGAACAGGCCCAGCAGCACCGTCATCACGATACCGCCCAGGGACTGAATGGTCATCACGAAGCCCTGGCGGCTTTCGGTGATGCCGAAAAAGGCCATCATAGACTCGGCGTTGGCACCAAAGGCGTTGAAATAGATGCCGTACAGCAGAAACAGGGCGAAGCACAGGGCCGCCAGCAGCGGTAGGGTACGCTTTGCGCCGCTCATGCCCGGCTCCTCATGGCGGCCAGGGCATGGAAGGTCTCCCGCAGCGCGGGATATTGCCGCAGATAGAGCTGGTAGTAGGGCTCATAGGCGCGGCCACATTCCGCATCGGGGTACAGAACGGTATCCGGCTTGACGATGGCATCGCAGGCGCTCTCCACGGAGGGATACACACCGGTGCCAACACCGGCCAGAATAGCCACGCCCAGCGCCGGGCCCTCCAGCGCCGCCTTGGCGGTCTGGATGGGGCAGGCGTACACATCGGCCAGCATTTGACGCCAGAATGCGCTCCGCGCGCCGCCGCCGCAGGCCATCATTTCCTCCGTGGGCACATTCATGCCACGGAGCACATCCACGCACTGACGCTGGGAGTAGGTAACTCCCTCCAGCACAGCGCGAATCAGGTGGCCGCGGCCATGGCCGCCGGACAGGCCGATAAACGCGCCCCGGGCCTTCTCGTCCAACAGCGGGGATCGCTCACCCATCAGATAGGGCAGGAACAACAGGCCGTCGGCGCCGATGGGGGTTTTCTCGGCCAGGGCCGTCATCAGCTCGTAGGGGTCCACGCCCTGTTTGGCCGCCTCGGCCACCTCGCCGGCACAGCAGGTATCCCGCAGCCAACGCAGGGACTGACCCGCCGCCAGCGTGCAGCTCATTACCGCCCACTTGCCGGGAACGGCGGAGCAGAAGGTGTGTACGCGGCCCGCCGGGTCGATGGAAACGCTGTCCGCATGGGCAAAGACCACGCCGGAGGTGCCCAGCGTCGTAAAGGCCTTTCCGTAGCGGACAGTACCGGTGCCCACAGCCGCGGCGGCGTTGTCGCCCGCGCCGCCCACCACGGGCGTACCCTCGGCCAGGCCGGTCAGGGCGGCAGCTTCCGCCGTCACCGTTCCGGTCACGTCCACAGACTCGTACATCCGGCCCAGCAGCGCCGGGTCGATGTCCAGCTTGTTCAGTATCTCGTCGGACCACTGCCGCCGGGGCACGTCCAGCAGGTTCATGCCGGAGGCGTCGGATACCTCGGTGGCAAACTGGCCGGTGAGGCAGTAGCGAATGTAATCCTTGGGCAGCAGGATATGACGGCAGGCCTTGTAGACCTCCGGCAGATGCTTCCGCACCCACAGGATCTTCCCAGCGGTAAAGCCCGCCAGGGCAGGGTTAGCGGTGATGGCGATGAGCTTCTCCGCGCCCACAGTCTCGGTGATCTCGCGGCACTCCTCGCCGGTGCGGCCATCGCACCACAGGATGCTGCGGTGCAGCACCTCTCCCCTCTCGTCCAGCATCACCAGACCGTGCATCTGCCCGGAGATGCCTACACCGGCAACATCGGCGGCGGCCACACCGCTTTTGTGCAGCACGGCCTGCACCGTCTCCCGCACAGCACGCCACCAGTCGGACGGCTCCTGCTCGGCCCAGCCGTTCTGGGGCTGGTAGAGGGGGTATTCCACCGTGTGGGCGGCCATGGCCGTACCGTCACTGCGGAACAGCACCGTCTTGGTGCCGGAGGTGCCCAGGTCGATACCCAGCAAATATTCCTTCATAGCCTTGCGCCTCCTTTAGGCAGGGCCGCCCTTCCGGGCGGCCCGCAATATGTCATTTCTCAGTGGAACAGCACCCGGTTGACCACAGATTCCAGATACTCCTGACGGCCGCTGGGCACATCGAAGCTCTTGAGGCCCTCGGCGTAATCCGCCAGAGACTCCAGGGTCATCTCACCATCCACGATCTTCTTGCCCACGCCGCTGTCATAGCTGCTGTAGCGCTCCTTGACGAACTGGTCCAGACGGCCATCCGCTTTCAGCTCCAGCGCCTTGCGGAGGCCCAGAGCGAAGGTGTCCATACCGGAGATATAGGCCAGCAGGATATCCTCGAAGGTGTTGGACTGGCGTCTGGCTTTGGCGTCAAAGTTCAGGCCGCCGTTGGTAAAGCCGCCGGCGCGGAGGACCTCCATCATACAGTAGGTGGCGCTGTACACGTTGGCGGGGAACTGGTCGGTATCCCAGCCCAGCAGATAGTCGCCCTCGTTGGCGTCGATGGAACCGAAGCTGCCGTTGACGATAGCGGTACGCAGCTCATGCTCGAAGGTATGGCCCGCCAGGGTGGCGTGGTTGGCCTCGATGTTCATCTTGAAATCCGCCGTCAGGTCGTACTTCCGCAGGAAGTTCATGCAGGTAGCCACATCGAAGTCGTACTGGTGCTTGGTGGGCTCCTTCGGCTTGGGCTCCAGATAGAAATCGCCGGTAAAGCCGATCTTGCGGCCGTAGTCACGGGCCATACGCAGGAATCGGGCCATGTTGTCCAGCTCCAGCCCCATGTCGGTGTTCAGCATGGTGTCATAGCCCTCGCGGCCGCCCCAGAATACATAGCCGGTGGCGCCCAGCTTCACCGCGGCGTCCAGGCAGGCCCGGACTTTAGCGGCGGCGGCGGCAAACACATCGGCGCAGCAGGAGGTGGCTGCACCGGCCATAAACTTCTTGTCGCCGAAGTTGTTGGCGGTGACCCACAGGCACTTCTTGCCGGTCTTCTTCTGCAGCTCGTACAGATAATCCACCATCACGCGGAAATTGGCGATGCTCTCGGCCAGGGTAGCGCCCTCCGGGGCGATGTCCACGTCATGGAAGCAGTAGTAGTCGATGTTCAGCTTTTCCATCAGCTCGAAGGCGAAGTCTGCTTTGGCGCGGAACTTGGCCATGGGGTCCGTCTGGCCCATGGACTTATCCATGGTACCGGAGCCGAACATATCCACGCCCTCGGCGTCGATGGTGTGCCAGTAGCTCAGTGCGAACTTCAGATGCTCACGCATTTTCTTGCCGGCGATGACCTCGTCCGGGTCATACCAACGGAAGGTGAAGGGATCGGTCCCCTGGGGATCGTAGACGACCTTACTCACATCAGCGTATTTTTTCATGTTATTACACCTCCGAAGTATGTTTCGTTTTTACGCGGGAACGGATCATGGGCACCACCAGCTGGATGATAACGGCCACCAGCAAAATCGAGCCCTTGATGGTATCGTTGATCAGGGCGTCCACCTGCAGGGAGGCGATGATCTTGTCGATAATGGTATAGCTCATGGCGCCGAACAGAACGCCCAGCAGCTTGCCCTTGCCGCCGCTCATGCTGATACCGCCGATGACCACCGCGGCGATGGCGTACATCTCGTTGCTCTTACCCAGGGTAGCCGGGTCGACGGAGCCGTTCATGGCCAGCCACAGGAAAGCGCTCAGGCCGGTGAGTATGCCGGTGATGACATAGACCGCCACACGGGTGCGGTTGACGTTGATACCGGCCAGGGCTGCGGCGCGCTCATTGCTGCCCAGGGCATAGACGGTCTTGCCGAACTTGGTGCAGGTGGATATGAACACCATGATGACCGTGACCAGCAGCAGCACGATGCCCACCACGGGAACAGTGGCGATCTTCAGCTGGCCGAAGCCGTAGAAGCTGGCATAGTGGTCCAGGGTACCGGTCATATTGAAGATGGAGGACCCGGTAGTCCGCAGGTAGTACTGAGCCACCGAACGGAAGATCAGCATGGTGGCAAGCGTCACGATGAACGCGGGCATTTTCACCAGGCCGATGAGCACACCGTTGAACAGGCCGCACAAGCCGCCGGCCACCAGGGCGAACAGCAATGTGAGGAACACGCTGTCCGTGGCATTGAACACCACCACGGAGAAGCTGCCCACCAGCGCCAGCATGGAGCCCACGGACAGGTCAATGCCGCCGGTGATGATGACCAGGCCCATGCCGAAGGCCATGATGCCCACCACGGCGGAGTGCCGCAGGATGTTCATCACGCCACTCCAGGTGGTCGCGCCGTGGTTAATAAACAGATAGGCGATGAAGATCGCCAGTGCGATGAGGATAAAGCTGTAATTATTGATCCAGGCGGCAATGCCCTTCTTGTTCAGCCCCGGTTTTTTGGCCTGGGCCTTCAGTTCCGTGTTCTGACTCATACGTTTACCTCTCCCTCCGTTGCGTGTATCACATTGGTCGCATACAGCATGACTCTCTCCTCCGTGATCTCCTCACGGGGCAGGATCGTCTGGATATGCCCGTGGTAGAACACCACACAGCGATCCGCGATCTTCTGTATCTCCGGTATCTCCAGGGTGTTGACCAAGATGGTCTTGCCCTTCTCGGCCAGCTCCAGGATCAGCTTGTAGATCTCCGCCTTGGCGCCCACATCGATACCCTGAGTGGGGTTATCCATGATAAGGATATCCGCCTCAGTGGTGAGCCACCGGCCCAGGATCACCTTCTGCTGGTTGCCGCCGGACAGTGACAGGATCAGGTCGTCATGGCTGTTGGCCTTGATGTTCAGCATATCCCGCATCCTGTTGTACTGCGCCACCTCTTTCCGCCCGCGGATCAGCTGGTGATTGGCAGAAAGCGTGTGCTCGGAGATGTAGTTGTTCTCCAGCAGCGTGAAATCCGGGATGACGGAGTTTTCCTTGCGGTTGGCGGGGATCATGCCGATCTTGTGGCGCATGGCGTTATGTATGCCGCCGTGGTGCAGCGGCTCTCCGTTGACATACACCGTGCCCGAGCTGATGGGCATCGCGCCGAAGATCGCCTGCATCATCTCGCTGACGCCGGCGCCCTTCAGGCCTGTCAGGCCGATGATCTCGCCCTTACGCACCTCCAGGTCCACGTTCTCGAACCCTTCACCGCTGAGGTGCTCCAGCTTCAGTGCCACATCGCCCAGCTGGCGGGGCTGGTACACCGAGGCCTCGGAGTAGCTGCTGCCCACCATCAGGCGGGTGACAGCCTCCGGCGTGGTGTCGGCAATATTGCCGGACTGAATAAAGCATCCATTCCGCAGGACCGTGTAGCGGTCCGCGATGGTAAATATCTCGTTCATTTTGTGGGAGATGAAGATGAAGGACTTACCCTGCTCCTTCAATCGCCGCACGATACTGAACAGGTGCTCGATCTCCGCGTTATTCAGCGCGGTGGTCGGCTCGTCCAGAATAAAGAGCTTCGCATTGGCATGAAGTGCCTTTGCGATCTCCAGCAGCTGCTTTTTGCTGGTCTCCAGCTCGTCTACCAGGGCGTTGGGGTCGATATCCACGCCCAGGTCGCTCATCAGCTGGCGCGTCTGCTCCAGCATGGCCCGCTTATCCAGCGTGCCCAGCTTGGTCAGCAGTTCTTTGCGAAGAAAAATGTTCTCGTACACCTTCAGATCGTTAAACAGGTTCAACTCCTGGTGTACAAAGGCGATACCTGCCTGTTCTGTCCGCTTGACGGAAATGTCGTGCATTTGCTCTCCGTCAAACTCGATCTCGCCCTCATCCCGCTGATGCACACCCGCCAGGATGTTCATCAATGTGGACTTACCGGCGCCGTTCTCTCCCAGCAGCGCGTGTACTTCCCCGCGCTCCACGGAAAAATCAACGTGCGAAAGCACTTCCACACCGGAGAATGATTTGGTGATATTGGTCATTTTCAGCAATTCCATGCCGCACGCCTCTCTTTGCTGTTTGATAAGATCCCTTCTGCGAAGGGGGAGGTGCCCCGCGGGCGCCGAAGCGCCCGCGAAGCCCTCGGAAACGACTTTACTTACTTGGAGACAGCGTCACCGAAGCCCTGGAAGTCGTTGACGTTGGTAGCATCCACCACGGACACGGCGATGACGTGATCCTGGGTGACGGTACCGCCCTCGATGTGGGTGACCATGTCATCCACGGCAGCCTTGATCATCGCGGGATCGTAAGTAACGGAGAACAGATCGGCCAGCTTGGCAACCTCAGCGGTGTAATCCTTCTGATGGATGCCCTTCAGCACGGAGTAGATCTCGTTCAGACCGGAGGAGGTGCCCAGATGCACACCGGCGTTCAGGAAAGCGTCCTTCTTCTCGGCGTCGATCTCGGAGCTCTTCAGCGCCTCCAGGATGCCCATGGCAATCTCGTCGTCGTGGGTGAAGATCCACTTGGTGGCGGTGATGTCCTCAACAGTGCTGGCATCCAGCCAGTTGATGAACAGCTCCTTGCCCTTGCTGCGGCTCCAGCCGGTGTAGTCGGTGGACTGGATGGCAGCGATCTGCTCCTCGGTCCAGCCATTCTCCTTCAGCACGCTGAAGAAGCCGTCGTTACGCATGGTGGGAACGGAAGAGTTGTCACCGGGCATGATGAGGATCTTGTCGCCGGCCTTCATGCCGTCGGCGATGAAGCGCTTGGCGGTCTCGGCGCCGATGCCGTTGTTATCGCCCTTGACGCAGGCAACAGCAGTGGAAGCAGCGGAGTCGATGATACGGTCGAACATCACATAGGGGATGCCGCTGGTGGCCAGCTTGGCCATGGTGTTCTCCAGGGTGTTGTCCTGAGGCAGAATGACCACATAGTCAGCGGTCTTGTTCTCGATCAGGTCCTCCACCTGCTGGATCTGGTTGGCGGCGTCGGAAGAGGTGATGACGGTGGCGGCATACTTGCCGGCGTCATTCAGCTCCTGCGCCTTCTCCTGCGCATAGGTCATCACAGCGCCGGTCCAGCCGTGGTCGGCATTGGGAACCAGGATCGCGATGCGATTACCCGTGGCAGCATCGTTGTCCTTGTTGGCGTCATCGTCCTTCTTCTCGCCGCAGGCGACAAGAGACAGGGCCATGACCAGCGCAAGGATCAGTGCCAGTACTTTCTTCATGGTTGTTTCCTCCTAAAAATTTTTTATAGATACGGACAAAGTCCGCCTATAACGTGTTCTTACAGCTCCACCCAGGCAGAGTCCTTGGCTGCGGAGTCGATGACCGCGTGAATGAACTTCACGCCGTTGAGGCCGTCGGTGACGGTGGGATAGTCGAAAGAGCCGTCGTTGGCCGTACCGCCCGCCTTCACCGCCAGAATGGCGCTGATGATGTTCTTGTAGATGTTGGCAAAGGCGACGATCAGTCCCTCGGGATGGCCGGAGGGGATGCGGCTGTACGCGCCGGCCTTCTCGGTGATATAACCGGTACCGCGGGACAGGGTCTCCGTGGGCTTGCCCTTGGGGGTGTACTTCAGATAATCAGGATAGTGCTGCTCCCACTCCAGTGCGCCCTCGCTGCCGTAGATGCGGATGGTCAGGCCGTTGAGCTTACCCGCCGCGATCTGAGAGCACCAGTACGCGCCGTTGACACCGTTTTCGTACTCGACGAGCATATTGGCGTTCAGGTCCAGCTCCTTGCCGTAACGGTTCACGGTGGCGGCCAGACGCTTGATGTTCAGGCCGGTCAGGTAGTGGACGGAGTTCTCGATGTGGGTGCCGATGTCGCCCACACAGTTGGAGATACCGGACACCGCCGGATCGGCGCGCCAGACGGACAGCTTAGTGGTGCCCTCGCCGGGGACGCCCAGCTCATCGATGAGCCACTCCTGGACATACTCCGCATTGACGGCGGCGATCTTGCCGATCTTGCCCTCGGCGATCATCTCGCGGGCCACCTTCATCATGGTGTAGCCGGAATAGGTATAGGTGACGCCGAAAACCAGGTTTTTCTCCTTGGCCAGGGCCACCAGCTCCTGCGCCTGTTCCACGGTAAAGCACAGAGGCTTTTCGCATACCACATGAATTCCGTGCTGCAGGAAGCACTTGGCCACGTCGTAGTGGGTGTTGTTCGGGGTCGTGATGCTGACGAAATCGATACCGTCTGGACGCCTGCTCTCCGCCTCGGCCATGGCCTCATAGCTGGGGTACACGCGGCTCATGTCCAGGGAGTAGGTCTCGCCGGTCTCACGGTTCTTCTCCGCATTGGTGGAGAAGCAGCCCGCCACCAGCTGTGCGCGGGGGTCAAAGGCGATGGCTTTGCGATGCACCTCGCCGATAAAGGCGTTCATGTGGCCACCGACCATGCCGTAACGGATCTGAATACCCATATTGTCCTCCTTGTCGCGTTTCAGTTGGCGATAGCGTCGTCAAACTTCACATCGGACTTCTTGAAGTCCACCTTCTTCACGAAAGCGGCCGCCTCGGTAGCGCCCTCGATACGGTCCATACCGCTGTCCTCCCATTCCACGGACAGAGGGCCGTCGTAACCGGCGGCGTTCAGCACGCGGATGATCTCCTCGAAGTTCACGTCACCATGACCCAGGGAGCGGAAGTTCCAGCCGCGGCGCAGGTCTCCGAAATCGATGTGGGAGCCCAGCAGACCGCTGCGGCCATCCAGAGTCACCGCCGCATCCTTCATATGGACGTGGTACACGCGGTCCATAAAGTCGCGCAGGAACAGGTGGGGCGTCACGCCCTGCCACAGCAGGTGGCTGGGGTCGAAGTTCAGGCCGAACTCGGGGCGGTCGGCAAACTTCTTCAGCAGCTTCTCGGTGGAGTAGTAGTCGAAAGCGATCTCGCCGGGATGGACCTCCAGAGCGAACTTGATGCCGTTGGCCTTGAACTCATCCAGGATAGGGGACCACAGGCGCACGATCTCGTCGTAGCCGTTCTCGATCATCTCCTCGGTGGTCTGGGGGAAGGAATACAGCCACTTCCAGATGGGAGAGCCGGTGAAGCCCGTGACCACATAGCAGCCCAGCTTCTTGGCCACCACGGGGGCCTTCTTCATGGTGTCGATCGCCCAGGCGCGGATCTCCTCCGGCTTGTCGGCCAGCGCCGCGGGAGCAAAGTTGTTCAGCCGGGGATCGGGAGCGTCGCCCACACACTGGCCGATGATGTGGCAGGCCAGGGCCTTGCAGATCAGGTTGTTCTTCGCCAGGGTCTCCTTGATCCAAGCCACATAGCTGTCATCGCTGTATGCACGATCAATGTCGATGCCGTTGCCCCAGCAGGCGACCTCCAGGCCGTCATAGCCCATCTTGGACGCCAGCGCACACAGTTCATCGAAGGGCAGGTCCGCCCACTGGCAGGTGCAAAGAGTTACCGGTCTGTTTCCCATGATACATTCCTCCTGTTAAAAAGTTAAATCATCATCGGCCTGCGCCGATCGGATCACAAACTTACTGCGAGTGCCGCACACGCACACGGTTGTGGGTATACACCATGCCGGCGGCGGGCCGCCGTCCGGTGTGGATATAGTCGAACAGCACACGCACCGCCTCGTCTCCCTGGGCGAAAGGCTCCTGGGTCACAGTGGCGGCGATGTGCCCTTCCTCCATATACCGCAGCACGGTCTCCGTTCCGTCCACCGCCAGCACGCGGATATTCTTTCCGCTTTCCAGGATGGCCCGCATACCGCCGTCGATACCGGCGGCAGCAAAGCACACCATATCCGGCGTGTGGTCCGCCAGATAGGCCCGCAGCACCTGATAGGAGACATCGTCGTCGTCCTGATTTTCCAGCACGGCGTCCACCGTGATCTCCGGCGTGCCCTCCAGTGCGGTCCGCAGACCGCGCACGCGGTCCATATGGCCGCGGACATTGGTGCTGCCGATAACAGCCGCCACGCGGCCCCGGCCATTGAGCATGAGCTGCACCAGATCTCCGGTGATCATACCGCTGTTGTAGTAGTCGCAGCCGACAAAGGCCACACGGTCGACATCGATATCGGTGTTGACTGTGACCACCGGTATGGGCAGTGACTGCAGGTACACCGCGACCTCGGGCACATCCAGCGGCATGACCGCCAGCGCGTCCACGCCCTCGGCCACCAGCCGACGCATGGCCTGCAGCTGCGTGGCGGCGTCGTAGCCCTTGATCTCGCGGATGGTAAGGGTGGTGCCGTAGCTGGAGAGTTTTCTGGCGCGGCTCTGTGCGCCGCGGAGCACCTCGTCAAAAAAGGGATTGCCGACGGAGGGTATGACCATGCCGATGTGGGTGCGCTGACGGGAGCGAATAAGCGCCTGAGCCAGCTGGTTGGGCTGGTAGCGCTCACGCTCGGCAATGTCCAATATACGCTTGGCCAGCTCGGGATTTACGTTGCCGCGGCCATTGAGTACCCGGTCGACGGTGCCGCGGCTGGTGCCCGCTTTTTCGGCGATCTGCTTGATGGTCACGCGTCCGCTTCTCCTCTCCGAAATTTGTATCGCCCTTGGCGATGTGTCATTTGTGCTCGAGCACGGATTGGCTGTGCTCGAGCACAGTTTCAAAATACCATCTCTTTTGTGATCTGTCAACGGAAAAGGACCGGCGTGGCTCTATTTCTGTAGAGTTGCCTAAACACGGCGAAAAACTTTTGTTGTTTTTCCCAGTAGACATTTCGGAATTACCTGTTACCCGCAACGCTTTATACCAAACATTCCAAACCAATAAGGCGGCTGCCAAGCAGCAAAAGGGGCCACCATACAGCGGTCCCTTTTATACGGAAAAAGCCGAACGGCTCCCAGGTGCGTGCCTGGGAGCCGTTCGTTGCAAGGGGGAGGAAAAGGAGTAAAGGGAGAAAACAAGCTATTTGGTGCAGACCGGCAGGAACTGGCCGAAGCAGTCGGGCAGGACCTGACCGTCACGCATAGTGGTGCGGCCGCGGAGGATGGTCTCGACCACCCGGCCCTGGAAGGACATACCGTCATAGGGAGACCATTTGGCTTTAGAGTACATCTTCTCCTGACGGAAGGTGTAGGCCGCGGACATATCCACAATGGCCAGGTCGGCATCGGCTCCGGGGCGAATAACGCCCTTGCGGGGATAGAGGCCGAAGGTACGGGCCGCATTGGCGGAGGTGATCGCCGCCACGCGGGGCAGCGTCAGCAGGCCGCGGTGGACAGCGGTGAGCAGCACAGGAGAAAGACCCTCGATACCGCTGATACCGGCGGGGGCATCCCAGAAGGAACGGTGCTTTTCCTCGCAGGTGTGGGGCGCGTGATCGGAGCATACCCAGTCCAGGGTACCATCCGCAAGGCCCTGCCAGACTGCCTGGCGATCTGCGGCGGTACGGATGAGAGGGTAAGTCTTCATCACCGCACCGCAGCGGCGGGCGTCGCGGTCGGTGAGGGTCAGGTAATGGGTACAGGTCTCGGCGGTGACATCCACGCCGTCGGCCTTGGCGCGGCGAAGGTGCTCCACGCCGTCGCCTACACCCACATGGAGGACGTGCAGGGGCATGGAGAGCTCCTTGGCCATGTCGATGGCGGTGTCGATGATGGAGGTCTCACAGCTGACGGGGCGGGTACGCAGCAATGCGGCGTAGTCCTGCGCACCGGTGGCAAGGGCCTCCTGCGTCAGGACCCGAACAATGGAGAAATTCTCCGCATGGATGCCCAGGCGTTTGCCGGTGGCCTTCACGGCGCGGAACAGGCGGTAGATCTGGCCGTCGTCCGGGGGCGGGAGGACGTTGTCCATGCCCTCACGGTAGTTGTAGATCAGGCTGTTGTCCCGGTGGTCCACCGCGTAGCCCCAGAAGAATTTGAAGGCCACGCAGCCGGCCTCCGCCAAAGCGGGCAGGCTGGCAAGATTGGCATCGCCCAAAGCCAGGCCCCAGACGCAGAAATCCGCATGGGCCTTGGGCTGGATGACCGAGACAAGATCGCGGAGAGACTCCGCCGAATGGATGGTAGGGGTGCAGTTGGGCATTTCGAACACGGTGGTAATACCGGTGGCGGCAGCCGCCGCGGTGGAGGAACGGAAATCCTCCTTCTCACCTGTGGCCAGACGGCCGTCGCGGGAGTGAACGTGGGTCTCGATCAGGCCGGGCAGGATATAGCGGCCAGAAGCGTCGGTGGCTTCGCCGACGGTGCCGGGCAGGCGCTCGGACGTGACGGCGGCGACCCGGCCATCACGGATGTAGATATCGGCACGCTGCATACCGTCATCGTTGGCCACCGTACCGTTGTAGATGACTCTGTCCCAGTCCATAAATGCCTCCTCTGATATGTATACTGTATACACTTCATCTTCAAGAGAAGCCCCCATGACAGGTCACAGGGGTCTCGTGCAGGCGGTACATACCCATCATACAGGCGGTAGATATCCGTCATGCAGGCGGTACATATCCGTCATGCAGATGGTACATATCCGTCATGCGGGCGATACATATCCGCCATGCAAATGGTACATATCCGTCATGCAGATGGGGTCTGTGCGTCAGTCCTCCCTGCCGTAGCGCTGGAGTGCGGCCTCATGAACGTTAGCGGTATGGGCGGTGAGCACCCGACGGAGGCGATCCGCATCACGGGCCCGCAGGGACGCCACGATCTCCTCGTGCTCCGCCAACGCACGGCGGCGGCGTTCGTCATCGGACAGCACGCTCTCGCGGAAGCGGGCGTGCTCCGGGTTCTGAAACGACGTGGTGGCGCTGTAGCTTTCGATCTGGTCCAGGAGCTTGATGAGCAGGGGCATATTGCTGCTCTGGGTCAACAGGCCGTTGAATTCGTCCAGGTGGCGGAAATATGCACCGATGTCGTGCTTGTCCAGCGCCTCGGCACAGCCGCGGTTGTCGGCCTCCATGGCGTCCAGCTGCGCGTCGGTGATGTTCCGCACCACAGCATCCACGCTGAGCAGCTGCAGGGCGGAACGGATGGTATAGACCTCGTCCACCTCGGCACGGGTCAGCCTGGGGCGGGCCACGGCGCCCTTACGGGGCTCGTAGACCACCAGCCCCTCACGCTCCAGCATACGGATGGCTTCGCGCACGGGGGTGCGGCTGACGCGGAAAATATCGGCGTATTTTGTTTCGACAATGCGCTCATCCGGCGCGATATCGCCGTTGATGATGGCGTTTTTCAGCTGGGTATATATCGTCTCGCGCTGGGGATTGGCAGGGTCCACCGGTGTGAAGGCTGTCATCTCTCTATGCCCCCTTCTTTTTATACCGCAGCAGGCGGTTCTATACACACTATACCCGCTGCTGCGGGAAAAAGCAAGCAAAACCGGCAAATTTTGCCGATTTTCCCTCCCCTGCCGGGGCTTGGGCGCAGTGCAGTCTCTCTTACATGTGCATGGGATACTGTATACAAAATGCATGGTAACATATTCCTTTCCCTTTTGCAAGGGGTTTTCAGATGCGCGGCAAAAAAAAGAAAGCCCTTTCGGGCTTTCTTTTTTCGCTTAGTGACGCTTTTTAGCGGTCCAGGCCATGCCGGTCATAGACAGCACCGCCGTCACGGCGTAGATGCCCACGCCCGCGTCGAAGGTCTGGGGGCTGCTGCTCTTGCCGCCGATGGTAAAGTCCATGCTGGTGTTGCCCGCCGTGGACAGGATGGTGATGGTGTGCTTGCCCGCCGCCAGCGTCTTGAGGTACGCGGCCTTCAGGTACACCACGGTGGAGCCCTCTTCAGCGGTGTAGTTGGACTTGGCAAGGGTCTTGCCGTCCACCTGGACGCCCTGGAAGGTGCTGAACGCCGCGGTGGAGCGGAACACCAGGCCGTAGTCGCCGCCGGGATAATCCGTAGCGGACTTGTTGGTGCCGTTCAGCTCAGCGGTGATGCTGGGGGTGGAGGGGTAGTAATAGTAGCCGCCGGTGGAGGGGGTGGGTGCGGGCTTGACCGTTTCGGTCTTACCGGCAGCAATCGTGTTGCCATTGATGCTAATGTCCTTTTCGGTGCTGTTCTTCACAGTGACACCGGTAGGAATACCGGTCAACTCAACATTTTCACCGTATGTGATTTCAACGGTGCTTCCGGCAGTCGCAGCCGCAGCAATATTAGATGCGCCCACAGCATAGACGGTCTCGCCGTTCTTATCCTTAACAGTAGCCCTGGGGCTGTCAGTCTTTATGTAGGACGTTACATCAGTAGTGAATGTACCGGAAAAGACCGCCAGCTTTGCCGTAGCGCTAACCTCGATATTGCCCGTAATAACGCTGCTACCCTCTACAGATACTTCGGAGGTTTTGTCTGCGTCAAATGCGACATTTGTGAAATCGCCGGTAACTCTTGCTACTATTTTGGTATCTTTAATGGCGGTTTTTGCCGCATTTTTGCTGTTGTTGGACAGCGTGTAATTCGGGCCCTGCTTTAAGCTTCCATCAGCTTGTTTATAAAAAGCATCCTTCAAATTCCTGCCATCAATGACCATATTATTCAGTGTCAAATCGCAATAGTTCTGGATAAGCATTGTCATATTGCCTTCGCAGTTTTCGGCAATATTGATCGTACCGTTCATGAACACGACCTTTGTGCTCTCCCCTGCCTTTGTCTCCAAGTGGAACCCCTGCGATTCATAGCCCGCTGAGCCAACTGCCGGTGTAGTCAGCGTATAGGTAAAACTATTAAAATTAATCGTAAACGCCTTGGCTGCAATCTGATTTGCCTTCGGTGTTGCGTATGTGCCTATGCCACCACCAGCAGCATTTCTCAGCAATACAACTGTCCCGTCATCCGGAACATTTTTGATTGCCTCTTCCAGTGTCGCATACTCTTGGTCGCCAACTTTGGCAACCGCCGGATCTGTGGCCCAGCTGACGCTGCACAGGCTCAGCGCCATGACCAGGGCCAGAATGGTTGCTAATACTTTTTTCATTGTTCATTCC
>OOCI01001134.1_pt1 | contig 20963 bp, 10 predicted proteins | sample 1671761 | NCBI WGS metagenome assembly OOCI01 (sample SAMN06348190, study PRJEB24527) | human gut metagenome | biome: human gut; feature: ankylosing spondylitis patient; material: feces | host: Homo sapiens | place: China | collected 2015-10
ACGCTCCTATCTTCGCCAACCTCAACAACCGTATGTGGGCACCGGATATGATTCAATATACATCCGACAAGGTATTCGGAACTCCATCCTACTACGTTCAGAACGTGATGGCGAACAACATCGGTACCCATGTATTGAAGGTGAACCAGGAGAATCCATACAAATATGAGCAGACCCAGGTGAAGCCAGCCATCTGCCGTGTAGGTATGGGAACATGGGGCACCCAGGTTTCTTTCGAGGACAAGGGATACAGCGATGAGAACGGCAAGGCGCTGCCAATGACCTTGCAGGAACAGCCTACCGACATCCGCGGACAGTGGAAGGCTGATGGCAGCCTCATCAAGCAGACCAGCAACGAGGAGAGCTGCATCCGTCTGAATCCAGGCGAGATTACCAGCAACGGCTATATATATAAGGTACGCGCGAAGAAGGAAGCCGGCAACGAAGGTTTCCTCATCATCTTCAACTATGTAGATAAGAACAACTACTGCTGGTTGAACCTTGGTGGCTGGAACAACACCCAGCACGGTGTGGAGTCTATCGTGAATGGTGCAAAGAGTCAGGTTGCTACCTGCCCAGGCAAGATTGAAACCGGCAAATGGTATGATATCGAGCTGAAGGTAGTAGGCGACAGCATCTTCGCCAAGTTGGATGGCAAGGAGGTATTCGCTACCAAGTTGAAGGCAAACACCCTTCCTGGCATCTTCTCTACAGCAACCCTCGATGAGCAGACGGGCGAGGTAATCCTGAAGATTGCCAACACCAGCACCGAGCACACCACAGCGAAGATTAATCTTCAGGGCAAGGAAATCAAGGCTGGCAAGCTCATCCGCCTTTCTGCCAAGAACGGTCTGGAGGAGAACACCATCGATAATCCTACCAACATCTATCCTGTAGAAAACTACGTAACTACAGAGAAGAATGGTGCTACGGTAGAGATTCCAGCCAACTCGCTGAATATCATCAGATTGAAATAAAAGAAAGATATTGAGTTTAAATTTAAATTTACATGTAGAAAATAGTTGATAAATTTAAAATTAGTTAGTTAAAAACAGTTTGGGCGGCAACCTGCGTGATGCAGATTGCCGCCCTTTTTAGGTTTTGGTTTCAGTTTACTGTTGGCTTTGGTTTTATTATGTTTAGTTTATGATTCCTTATTACTCTAAAGTCAGCCAGCCATTTTCCGTCCAGTTGATCTTCTTCTGAACCAGGATACTGGCGCCATTTTTTGCAATACTGTAACCATGACAGAAGAAGAAGTCGCCATCGGGAAAGGAGTAGGCAGAACAATGGCCCATCGCCTCAAATTCCTTCTTATCGCCTTCAAGAATCAACGTGCCACCACCATTGCGCATATCCTTACCATTCTTATCAAGATAAGGACCAGCAACATTCTTGCTTCTTCCTACTGCCACACGATAGTTGCTCTTGATGCCACGACAGCAGTAATCCCAACTCACGAAGAGATAGTAATAACCACCATGCTTCATGATGAAAGGAGCCTCTATGGCATTGGCGCCGGCAAACTTAGAGGTAGGGTTAGGTTCTGCAGAAGCATCGCCAAAAGCATGACGGCGGGCGATGGTCTGAGACTTAGCGCCCTTCTTCACATGCATCGTCTTCTTATCAAGTTTAACCAACTGGATTCCATCCCAAAAAGACCCCCAAGTCATCCAAGGATTTCCCTTATCGTCTATCACAAAATTTGGATCAATAGCATTCCAGTTATCCCGTTTGCCTTCCGATGCGAGAATACAGCCTTCGTCCTTCCAACCATTCATATTCGCAAGCGAAGTATTACTGAGCAAGCCTATAGCTGAAGTATTCTTTCCAAAAGTAGAACAAGAATAGGCAAGATACCATTTATTCCTATAGTGGATAACATCCGGTGCCCAGATATGAGTATGAAAACCGGGCACACTATCATGAGTCCAGGCTGGTATCTCATGATTCTTCAACACTCCCTCCCTGCACAATGTCCAATGCTTACGGTCGGCAGAAGTCATCTGCGAAATGCCGTGACCAGTACTGTAAAGATAGTATTTCCCATTTTCATACGCCAGCACTGGGTCGTGAACGAAAGGAGAATCTACGACAACCTGATCCGGATGGATTTGCTGCGCCTTGGCTTCTCCTACTCTATTTACAGCAGGAGCAGCAATGATGATTGCTGCTCCCAATAGTATATCAGATATATTCATGTTATTATACCTTATTATATATAAGCGAAATGATATATAGGCGAATTACCTATTTATAAATTTCTTGCCATTCACAATCACTACACCCTTGTAGTTCTTATCTACCTGCTGACCAGCCAGGTTGTACCATTTGCCATCAGTCTGCTTCTTCTGAATGATGATAGGAGCCTCTATGCCTGTAGCAATGCTGGAACCATCAATGTAGGAATTCTCACCAGTAAAGAAGAGATTGAGCTTGGCTGGTTTCTCGTTGATGGTCTTGGTATAGGAATAATTATAAACCTTCTTGGATTTCGTGGTGATAACTGCAGTCATCTTGAAAGCGCCTGTAGCTTCATATTCCACGGTCATATCAACCAAAGAACCATTCATATCCTGCACAAATGTTGACCAATCGTAATTATTGGTGCAGCCAGTATTATTAGCTGCAATATTCTCCCAATTGTCATTGCGCAACATCACATACTCCTTATAACCGGCTGTATTATGAGCCACATTGGAAACACCCAATACCCAACTCTTAAAATTAGCTGTACCTGCAGTATAGTTATAGAACTTGAATTGTGCTTTCTTACCAGCTTTTAGCGTATATTCCTGACTATAGTTGGTATTATAAGCATTCGTTGTATTCTTTTGTGCAGATACCGGATAATAGATAGGAGTTGTTTCCTCTGCATCCTTATCCACCGTGAGATTGTACTCCTTCGTATAGCTGTAATCGCCGCAGCTGATGGTCAATGTCATCACAACATGACCATTCTTATAGACAACTCCACCTGTGGACATGACGCTTGTATCGCTGGACTTCCAGGAAATCTTTGCTCCCATCAGTCCCTTGGTAGGCATCGTCTGACTGCAATTGATAGTAGCTCCATCTGCGAAAGGTACAACCATATGATCTTTAGTATAAGCGATGGAAACTTCCGGTTTTGCCTTGACTGCCCAGATTTCCTGCTGGTATGTAAAATTATTCTGTCCTATAGCAAGACTACCACTGGAAGAAGAAAGCGCAGCTATACTCAGCGTCTTGACATTCGTATAATCAACGCTTTGCTCTACCAAGACTCCTCGATAAGTTACGCCACCGATTTCCAAATGGATATAGTCAGTTCCTGCGGTACGGCTCCAGGTACCGGATAAACTACCCGTAATCTTGCCATCAGCAGTCAACTGGATATTTACTGGCTTTTGATAAGCCTTGGAAGCTGCACTCTGATTATATTTGTGGCGAATGAACTGATATACACCCGGAATATCATCGTCGGCAACAAATGCCTTGGTTGCAATATCCTGATTAGTAACTTTCTCTCCATTAAACTCAAATGGAGCAGCCATCAACCAACCTTCATCATTCAGGAACAACTGGTGTACTCGTACCTGATGACCTATACTTCCATCGTTGAACTTGGTATGATAAACCACAAAAGAACGGCCTTCCTTATCGGTAAAGGCGGAATTATGTCCCTGTGCAATCTCTGCAACAGGCATTGTATCCCACTGATAACCACCCATGAGCAGCACACCGCGATTGTCGCCAGCGTTGGAATCATAGTTCTTCACAGCTCTGTCATATATGGCAGTTGTTCCCCAACAATCCTTATAAGGACCTGTAGGTTTGTCTGCACGGAAAATACGCATCTGATAACCGCCATCTGGTGCAAAACCACCATAGCTCATAAAGAGAAACCAATGCTTGCCAATCTTCTCTATATAGCTTGCTTCGCCTGATACATAGTATCCACCAGCAATCTTTTTGCCGAAATATGGGTCACTGGTACATCTGCCGTTGGCACTTCCCGGTTGAGTCTTCACCCCATTCACCTCATAATCATAGGTATATTCATAGTCACGAAGACCATTTTCCTCATTCAGTTTCAGCATGAAGATACCACCCGACCAGGAACCATATCCCATCCACAGATTACCCTCATCATCATAGAACACACAAGGGTCTATACAGTTAGGCCAGTAACTTCCCCAACTGCCCCCCACATTATAACGCTGCGGCAGAGTCGTTTCTCCTGTTGCAATCTCCAAGTCAGTATGCTTCCAGTCTTCTGCAGCAGCAAAACCATTATGCTCAAAAGTTCCCTGGAAACCTGAGAAAACGACAGGACCCTGATAAGTCCATGGACCTTCTGGACTTTTGGCAGTAAGACAAACAATGGAAGAGCCCCAGTGGTCGCCATTCAAACTCATATACATACACCATTTCCTCATCTTTTTATTGTAGATGACATCTGGTGCCCACTGATTGCCTTGCACAGTATAATCTTTATATTGCCATTGGTGCGCATCAAAGTTACCGAAATCTACTTCCTTGCCCTGATAGTTTTTTACCTTCTTGATGACATGAAGCGAATAAGCATTCTTGTAATTGACAGTTCCACCAGAAGGACCGGCAAAGAGACTATTGTTGGCATCCGTACTCTCCTCACCAACCCTGAATGTGGTCCAACTGCGATAGTTTTGAGACGAATAGGTTTTTCCACGACCCAGATGCGAACCATAGACATAATACACTGGGGTAGTTTTAGAGGTAAAAGTATCTACAACAATAGAAGGATCGTGAACAGAAATACGTCCGCTATAGGTACGGTTCTTATACAGATTCTGAAGTTCAGAATCTGTAAGTTGAGTCTGTGCCATTGCCGAGAAAGACAAAAGACAGAGCGTTGATAGGAAAAGTTTCTTCATGTCTGTTTCTTAGGTTTAATTATTTACGATTTGTTTTTACAGACGCAAAGTTACTAATTACAAAGCAACCGAAGGTGGACAAAAGAGAATAATAGGTGGACAACTGACACCCTACTTCCGTTTTTCTCCCTAAAAACAGCCTTAGACAAAAGAATTCCTCTCCAATAAACAGCCTTAGCCTTACGGAATCTCCTTCAAGAAGCGAAAAGCCAATACTTTATACTTTACGAAATCTCCTCCTTGAAACTCGAAGGAGCCATTCCATACTGCTTGGTAAAGCAACGGGTAAAATACTTTGGATCATTGAAACCCACACGATAAGCAATCTCTGTGATATTACGGTTTGCCACATTGTCGGTAATCATTTTTCTGGCAATATCCAAGCGGTAATTGCGGATAAACTGAGAGGTAGGGAGTCCTGTCTCAGCATTCAGTTTCTTGCTGAGCACACTGCGATTCATTCCCAAGGCATCAGCCAACTCCTGGACACCAAACTCAGAATCATGGAAATTCTTCTCCATGATACTCATCACTTCATCCATGAAAGGTATGGAATTTTTCTCTACCGCCTCCTTGTCTGCTAAAACCGTCTTGTCCTGACTTTCCTGATAGCGTCGCTGATTTTCCAGAATCGCCTGAATACGGTTCTGCAACTTACCCGGCTCATCACTTTCCTTCAGAGCCGCCTCTATCGGACGGTAAAGTGCCTCTACTTCCTGTTCACGCATCTTTTCCAGGCGGCGCATATAGAGATACTGTACGGCGGCAATGATACCTATCAGGATGATAGATACAAACCACCAACTCTTCCAGAAATAAGGGGTTACACTCACCTCGATGCTCGCCACCTGTTCCTGGGAGGAAGCAATGGAAGGAGCATACTTCACCTCAAACTCATAGTCGCCAGCTGGCAAGGTGGAATAGCGTACACTGTGCTGCCCTGGCTGAAGTTGTACCCAGTCATTCTCATATCCTTTCATCCTATAGAGATAGACTCCCTGTGTCTCACTACCATAATTGAGCGCAGAGAAATGAATGGTAAATGACTTATCACTCTCATGCAAGCGGATTTTCTTGGCTAAGGAAATATCCTCATCCAGATATTTGCTGCCAGCAAGAACAGGTTGGTTATCTACGAAAAGTTCAGTAAAGCGCAGATTCTTCTGAGTATAGGAATTATGATTGAACCCCTTGACTGCCATCATTCCACAGTCCGTTCCTAAATAAATGACTCCAGAACGTGAACGGATGGCACCATTAAAATAGAACTGCGCACTCAGCAAACCATCATTCTTATAGAAACTACTGAATGTCTCGGTCTTTGGATTAAACACAGAAAGTCCATGATCAGTAGCTATCCAGAGCATCCCCTGCTGATCTTCCACGATTCCCTTTACAGTATTATTCGCCAAACCATTGGACATCGTAAAAGACCTGATTTCCTGTTTTCCAGACTGATTTGTGGAAAGACAGTACATTCCATATCCATTACTACCCATCCAAATCTTGCCATCATGAGTCTGGCAGAAAGAGAGTATTTTATCAATAACCCCACTCTCTGGATTATCCAACTTATAAGGGTGTCGCTTAACTGCAAAAAAGCGCTTACCTGAATGGCGGGATTTCAAATCCACCTCCAGATATCCTCTAATTTCTCCCATCAAAAGACGTCCATCCTGGGTAATCAGACTGCCGATACATCCAGGCACCGACAAAGCCTCTGGGAATGGAATTTCCAATTGCTTACGTTTCAAATCATAAAAGAACAGACCGACATTGGTTCCAATCCACATACCATCATTCCGCCCATCGTAAGCCAAAGCACCCACGAAATAAAGCAAATCGTGGTATTTTCCTTCTGTCAGGATACGGGAAATCTGTCCTGGATGCTGAAGATTCATGACAGCCAAACCTGATCCCCATGTACCAATCCAGAGATTTCCCTTGGAGTCGGCAGTGAGAGCAGATACACTGTTGTGCGGCAAACCGGAATTGGCTGTCGTATAATGGATAAAATGGTCGGAATGGGGCATCAGACAATTGAGACCGCCCTCGACCGTTCCTGCATAGAGCGTACCATCAGGCGCCGAATACATGGCATTGACAGCATTGGGGGAAAGACTGCCTGGATGATCAGGGTCATGACGATAGAATTCCAACTGAAGCTGGCGTGGCATCAATTTGGTAATACCACCCGCCTCCGTGCCGACCCAAATCTGTCCGTCTCGGGAAAAAAGAGAATTAACAAAGTTACTGCTCAAGGGATTGACAGGACTGCTGATATTCCAATGCTCTATTTCCTGCGTCTTATCATCAAGAATATCTACACCGCAGAGAGAGCCCACTAAAAGTTTGCCTTCCGGAGAAATCGCCAGACTTGTTACAACCTCATGCTGCAGGGAATGGCGGGTATCAGCAGAACAATGATACACTTGCTTATTACTATTGAACAAACCCTTATTGGTAGCCAGCCAGATTTTTTGATGATAATAAATCACAGCACCGGCAAAGTTATTACCCAACGGAGCAAATTGAGAAGTTAAATCTCTGGCTAACAGGCGGTTATTCTTCACATAAAACTCACTAACTTTACCCTCATTGCAGATAACGACAGTTCCCTTGCCATACACATCACATAGCCCCAAATCTGGAGCATTGAAAGGACAAGAAGCAAACAGGATGCTGTTGATCTCCCCCTTCTCATTGAAGGCAAAACGATAAATTCCTACCTGAGAAAGCATCCACATATTACCTTTTGAATCGCAATACATACGGGTACAGAATTGCTTGAGTGCCTTAGAGAGCTTTTGAGCAAGTGCCTCATTCTCACAAGGTGGAACTATAGCCTGCATGGTCTTGAGGTCTAAAACTTGCGGACCTTCCTCTAAGGCTATCCACAAGCGCCGAAACGAGTCTTCATATACATTCCTGCAATTATTGCTTCTCAACTGCACACCGATAGCCCCTAATCCAAAATTCAGAAAATCATATCCATCATAGCGCACCAGACCGCCTCCATGTGTGCTAATCCACATATAACCATAAGAATCCTGAAAAATATCATCGGCAAAATTGTTGGGCATTCCTGATGCCATGTTGAGATAACTGGCATGATAACGATTAGGAAGGCTACCCTGAGCAAAGATGCCCAAGTTAACTATCAGAACCATTATCAATATAAACAAGTATCTCACCATATTCATTATATTCAATGCAAAAATACAAAGAATATTTGAAAAGAAAGAATTTTTAGAAAAAAAACGTCCCAATAAGCCAATCACGGCTTACTGGGACATCAATCAAAGTAATGAATATATATGTTTGATATTCAAATCAGAAATAATAAAATTCAAATCAGATATTTAGAACTCGAGCACCATTGTCTGGCGTGGACGAAGCTTCACGTTCTTATCGATAAGGACAGTACGACCATTGGTTACATCTGTAGCCTTTGCCGCATTGCCGATAATCTCTGCATAACGGCTCACATTGAGTTCGTTGGCTTCATTCTTACCATTGATGATGGTCATCACATTCTTACCCTTGTATTGACGGGCAATAACATAAACACCATTCTGAGGACAGAACTGGGTCTGCTTTCCCTTAGTAATTACCTCATTCCCCTGACGCCAATGCAAGAGACTGCTCAACCAGTTGAACATTTGGTTTTCAGCATTCGTTCTTCCTTCTGCTGTGAAAGCATTATGCTGATCACCAGTCCATCCACCAGGGAAGTCTTTACGAACATTACCATCGGTAACACTCTTAGTACCATTCATCAGAACCTCAGTACCATAATAGAGTTGAGGAGTACGGTTGACTGTCAGAAGAAGTGCCAACGCCTGCTTCAAAGCTAATGAGTCTTTTCCTTCACCCAAGAATCGGTCGGTATCATGATTTTCCACAAATGCCATCACACTCTTTGGATTAGGATAGAGATAATCGTAGCAGAATACATTGTAGATACGATTCATTCCATTCCACCAATCATCCGTCTCTTCCTTCTTGGCACTATTGATACGATCGTAGAAGGCAAAGTCCATGACAGTCTTCAGATAACTGTTTTTCTCTGACAGTTTGCTGTCTTTCTGCCAAGCAGCCGTATAAGCAGGCTCTGTTACCCAAGTTTCACCTACGGTATTAAAGTTAGGATATTCCTGATCCAGCGTCTTCATCCACAAAGCCATGGCATCACGGTCTGCGTATGGATAAGTATCCATGCGAATACCATCTATACCCACTGTTTCAATCCACCACTCGCTGTTTTGTATAAGGTATTTGATGACATGTGGGTTGCGCTGATTCAAATCTGGCATAGAAGGCACAAACCAGCCATCTACAGTCTCCTTAAAGTCAACTTTGCTGGCATACGGATCCAAAACCGGAGTCAACTTATAGCTGGTCTGCTTATACATATCATTCACAGTGCGTGCACCATCTACAGTACCTATCTTTTTCAGATGTTCAGGAGTCTGGTATTCAGGAAGCAACCACTCTGGAGTATTAAACCAGTCTTTGGATGGCATATCAGCTACCCAAGGATGCTCAAAACCGCAATGGTTGAAAATCATATCCATCACAACCTTCAATCCTTTCTGGTGAGCCTCATCTATCAACTTTTTGTATTCTGCATTGGTACCGAAACGAGGATCTACACGATAGTAATTGGTAGTAGCATAACCATGATAAGTACTGTTCTTGCCATCATTAGGGCTATCATTCTCCAATACCGGAGTAAACCATAATGCGGTAACACCCAGTTGGTTGAAATAATCCAAATGCTGGCGGATACCTTCCAGGTCACCACCATGACGAAGACTTGGTGCCTTACGGTCGCAAGTCTTGTCTCTCATAGTCTTGAAAGCATCATTCTTAGGATTACCATTCGCAAAGCGGTCTGGCATCAACATATAGAGCACATCCTCATTGCTAAAGCCTATGCGCTTATCACCAGCCATTTCACGGTTTTTCAGTTGGTACTTCACCTTCTTGACAGACTTACCCTGCTTGAATTTCAAGGTCATTTCTCCCGCCTTTGCACCCTCTAAGTTGAGATAAACCAAGAGATAGTTAGGAGATTCGAGTTTTGCGACAGAATCGACGCGAACGCCAGGATAATCAATCTCAACATCCGCATTTCGCACGTCTTTACCATACACCATCAACTGGAGAGAAGCATCCTTCATACCTACATACCAGTCTGTTGGTTCAATGCGGTCAACAGAGACCGCTGCATTCATGCTCATTGTACCCATAAGCAACATTAACGATACAAATATTTTTCTCATTTTCTTATAGATTAAGTCAATAGTAAAATTATATTTTATAATGATTTTTTCTTGATGATATCTTGAATCATTGCCAACTTTCATGCTTATTTAGCATAAAGGATCAAAGCAGACTGTGCACCTACCAAGACCTCCTTACCACTAACAGGCATACCGATACCCTCCTCATTGATGACACCATTGCAACAAGCCACATGATATTCACCCTCAGGAATAGCGACAGACTTTGCCTCACAGTTTGCATTCAAGATGACAATAATATTCTTCCAAGCGTCTATGCCTGCTAAGTTCTTGAGCATGAAAGCCACAAGGCAGCCCTCATTCTTCACCTGATTAACAGCATCAGGACTGACAGTTGGCAAGAACTCCAGGTGCTCACGAACCTTTTCTGCTGTAGCCAAACGGAATGCAGGATGATTCTTACGCAATTGGATTAAATTGCGATAATACTCAAAAACCTGTGGATATTTCTTGAGATGATCCCAGTTGAACTGATTGATGCTATCAGGAGAATTAAAACTGTTGTGAACACCCTTCTTGTCGCGCAACATTTCCTCTCCTGCCAAGATAAACGGTACACCCTGAGAAGTGAAAACTGCAGTCTGACCCAGCAAGTCCAATCGGATTAACTCAGCCAAGCGGTCACTTTCAGAAACAGACGGATCCTTCAAGCCAGGAATACTTGCCTTCAAACGATCTACCAGACACATATCATCATGGCAACTAATATAGCTAATCTGCTGAGTAGGATTGTTAGTCCAAGGTTTCTTGTCGTAATTTACCTTATTCATATCCACCTGTGGATGGGCAATACCACCAACGATACCAAACTTCAGGCTCTCCTCCTCTCCTGGAATACCAGCCAACAAGGCGCCCTTGGTATCATCAGAGAAAGGACCACGAAGAGCATCACGCATATCATCGCTAAAAGCACCGATGCCATGGAGTTGTGGCGTATTAGCCTTCACTGCCAACTTCTCTGTAGGATAAGCACAGCTTCCTGCGCTCCATCCTTCACCATATATATAAATAGAAGGATCTATCTCGTCAACAGCCGCACGAATCTGATTCATCGTCTCGATATCATGCACGCCCATCAGGTCGAAACGAAAACCATCAATATGATATTCATTCACCCAATATTTCACGCTCTCTATCATAAACTCACGCATCAATGGTCTTTCGGATGCAGTCTCATTACCACAACCTGAACCATCAGAATACTTACCATCCACAGTCTTGCGATAATAATAGTCTGGATAAGTACGCTGGAAATTGCTGCCGTTGATGTCGAAAGTATGATTATATACAGCATCAAAAATCACACGGATGCCTGCCTTATGAAGTGCCTGCACCATCTGCTTGAATTCCTTGATACGGACTGCAGGATTATATGGATCAGTAGCATAACTGCCTTCTGGTACATTATAATTCTTCGGATCATAGCCCCAGTTAAACTGTGGTTTGTCAAGTTTTGTTTCATCAACAGAAGCAAAATCAAAACAAGGCTGGAAGTGTATTGCATTGATACCCAACTTCTTAAGATATTCAATAGCTTTTGGTTCAGTAAGAGCAAGATACTTACCTTTATACTTCAAACCCGAAGTTGGAGAAATAGAAAAATCACGGAAATGCAACTCATAGATGATGAGATCAGCAGGTGATTTCAATGCAGGACGCACATCATTTTCCCAACCTTCAGGATTGGTCTGACTCAGATCAATGATGGCTCCACGATTACCATTGACGCCAACAGCCTTGGCAAATGTACCCGGACATTCACCCTTTCCCATATCAAAAGTATAGAACTTTCCCTTCAAGTCACCCTTTACGGTAGCTTCCCATCGGTCCTTACCTACGCTTTTCATCTTAACGGTTTTGATAGGTTTTCCCATAAAACCGTCTTTATAAATACGGATTTTTACACTCGGTTTTGCACTACTGGAAGAAACCTGTGGAGTTGCACCAGTTACACCATCTACTTCAACAGAAGCTGTAGGTGAATTCAAAGAGAAAGTAGTTTTATCCTTAGAATAGGACATTTCATTGAAAGCACCTTGTGCCATCAATGAATGGGGAACTAAAACAGCAGTCAAGGCTACTAATAATTGATTTTTAATGCTCATACGGTTAAGTTTTTGCTAGATTGAGAGAAAATCCGAACAAGAATTATTCTCTATTTTATGTATAAATATAGACTTTTAACTAAACAATAGCTATTATACTATCTTTTTTCTTGCATAAAACACCTACAAGAGCGTATTTTATGCAGAAACAGGCAGAACCAAACACGCTCATTTTTAGCGTATTTGATTCCACCTTGTCATTCGGTCGGAAATACAGAAAATACGGCGAATATAAAAGCCCTGTTTTTTCATGAATTTCACAACCAAAGTACAGCAGTTAAAATTTTAAAGTTTATTTTGCAAGCAATGAGATGGCAAAACCACCACCACGTGCTTCTTTAATCTTCAAAACATCACCCTTCTTCACAGTCTTGTGAATAATCTGATAAGACTTAGGGTTCTTTTCATAATCAGCATTCTTGCCATCCTGATAAATAGCGCAATCATACTTCTTGCCCTTATCGAGGAAGTCAAGCTTTACTACTGAAGTACGGGCAGCATCAGTCTTGCCACCAACAAACCAGTTGTTAGTACCCTTAGCCTTACGAGCAACAGTAATATACTTAGCAGGTTCAGCCTCCAAATACTTAGAATCATCCCAATCGCAAGCTACATCACGAATGAACTGGAAGGCATCATCATACTTCTCATAATGCTCAGGTAAGTCGGCTGCCATCTGCAAAGGACTGTACATCACGAGGTAAAGAGAAAGCTGACCGCAGAGAGTAGAATGCACATAACTCTGATTGTTACTCCACTCAGAAAGTTTAGTCTCGAAGATACCTGGAGTATAATCCATAGGACCACCCTGCAAACGGGTGAATGGCAACATCACGGTATGATAAGAAACAGAACCGCCAAATGCCTCATACTCAGTACCTCTTGCACTCTCATTTCCCACCAGATTAGGCCAGGTACGGCAGATACCAGTAGGACGGGTAGCCTCATGAGCGTTCACCATAATATGATGCTTAGCAGCAGTCTCGACGACACGCTGATAGTGATTATTCATCAACTGGCTGTAGTGATACTCACCTCTTGGAATGATGTCACCCACATAACCAGTCTTCACTGCATCATAACCATACTTGTTCATCAGATTGAAGGCATTTTCCAAATGACGCTCATAGTTGAGTGCTGCAGAAGAGGTCTCGTGGTGCATCATCAACTTAACACCCTTAGAGTGCGCATAATCATTGAGCATCTTGATATCGAAGTCAGGATAAGGAGTCACGAAATCAAAGACATCCAGTTTCTGATGACCGAACCAGTCTTCCCATCCTTCGTTCCAACCTTCAACCAATACTTCCTGCAAACCATTCTTTGCAGCAAAGTCAATATAGCGCTTCACTTCCTCATTGGTAGCACCATGAGTACCATTAGGCTTACACTTGCTATAATCAGTAACACCCAGACGAACAGAAGGAAGATCATTCGTATAACTCCATGTCTTGGTACCTACAATCATGTTCCACCATACACCACAGTACTTGGTAGGGTGGATCCAGGAAGTATCCTCTATCTTACAAGGTTCATTGAGGTTCAATGTCAACTTGCAAGAAAGCATATCACGCGCATCATCACTCACGAGAACAGTACGCCAAGGTGTATTGAATGGAGTCTGGATAAAGCCCTTGCGACCTACAGCATCAGGAGTCAACCAAGACTCAAGCACGAGATTCTTCTCGTCGAGGTTGAGGTGCATGGTAGGATAATCCAGACAGGCAGCCTCATGGATATTGATATAAAGACCATCCTTTGTCTTCAACTGCAGGGAAGTCTGCACGCCCGTATCAGAGAAAACAGTAGTAGAAGAATTACTCTTATATTTCTCACGATTAGCAGCGATGATAGGACGGATACCAGTCAGCGGAGTGATGTTGTACTCATACTCCTGTGTATCATAATCACCTGGAATCCAGTATGCAGTATGATCACCAGCCATTGCAAACTGAGTGTGCTCCTCCTGAATCACGAAGTAATTCAAAGATTCCTGCTGAGGAAACTCATAGCGCAAGCCCATACCGTAATCATAGACACGGAAACGGATGGTAATGTTACGATTGGAAGAAGCCTGATTGAGGTTTACCTCCAACTCATTGTAATGATTGCGAATGGTGGAAGTTTCACCCCAGACAGGTTTCCAAGTCTCATCAAAAGTAGAAGTCTTGCTACCGGTCTCGGTAAAACCATCCATCAAATCCGTTTCTTCCATCCCCTTAGAGGCATGCTTATCCTTTGCCAACTCCAAACCGAGATGAGAAGGCTTACAGACAGTCTTGCCTTTGTAACTCATCTCATAAGTAGGCTGTCCATTACCTGTCAGGGAGAAGGTCAAAGACACATTCCCGTCTGGAGACTTGACGGTCTGAGCTGCTGCAAACATAGGGAGCAACAAGCCCATAAGTAAAACACTGATTTTCTTCATATTTATTGCTATTGTTTTCTACAGTGCAAAATTAGTAAAATCTTGGAAATACACCATATTATAATTTACAATAAATCAAAAAGGGGGTGTGCAAACGTTTGCACACCCCTCGTTCTTTTCCCAAAAAACTAACTAAAAACCATTCAATTCTAAGCAAAAGCTATTTCAAACTAACGAGAAACGTTTCAATGCTTTTGAAGAAATCTTAGTTTCTTCCAGCCTGTGAAATCATTTCTGTCAACTGATTCATGAAAGCAGCATCCTTTGCCAGATCCTCGATATTAAGGTGCATACGATAGCGCCAGTAATGCTTAGGATTAGCAGGGATATTGATACGCTCTGCATTCGCATCAGGCAAGCGGAGACTCTCGTCGATAGCAAGCCAATCCTGAATACTCAACACACAGAGCATAGAAGGAGAGGTCAGATGACGTGAGATAATATCCTTGGCAAGCCAACCTGGGAGCGGATGAGGAGCAGGACCCTGACGATAGAGCATCGTATTATAATACTCTTGAGTACGCTGGATATTCTCATCCCACCACTGACGGAGGGTAGGCATATCATGACTTGAAATGGTACAAACCGAGCGATAAGGATTACGGCTCAGATGGCCGAACTTCACAGAAGGATCCTTAGGCATGCTCTGCAGCTCCAGGCTCAAGATTTTCAACTCATTCATTACCCATGGCACACAATCAGGCACCATTCCGAGGTCTTCGGCACATACCAACATGCGAGTAGCCTGAACCAACTTAGGCAATTTCTTCATCGCCTCACCATACCAATACTGGTTGTTGCGACGATAGAAATAATCATTATAAAGACGATTGAACGCAGCCTTGTCGTTATCATAAAGTGATTCAAAGATGAAATCAAACTGAGCCGAGATACGTGGGTGGAACAATCCCGGATTACGATGATCACGAACGAAGAGCACATCGCTAATCAGAGCATAGAGACCATCACGGAGCCAGATATCCTTCTGAGCGGTAGCACCTTCAAACAAAGCTTCCACCTTGCGCTGGCTATTCACCTCCGGTTTCATCTGATAACGCTCGTCATCCAAGCGATCGAGATATTTCTCCTTCACTTCGTCAGCACGCTCATGGAACATGCGGTTCAGAACCCAGTCGGTAATGAAAGGACGGGTGAATCTATCCTCCTGGAAATTAAGACCATAAGAACGAATCTCATCTGCCGTCATTCCCAACGCAGGAGCAAACTGACCCAGCAATCCGTGAACAGAATCTACAGGAATCTCCCAGATACGGAAGAAACCGAGTACATGGTCGATACGGTAAGCATCAAAGTACAGAGACATGTTCTGGAAGCGGCGAACCCACCACTGGCAACCATCCTTCAACATTTCATGCCAGTTGTAAGTAGGGAATCCCCAGTTCTGGCCATTTGCAGAGAAATCATCAGGTGGAGCACCCGCCTGTCCATTGAGATTGAAGTACTTAGGCTCCACCCACACATCACAGCTATAGCGGTTTACACCGATAGGAATATCACCCTTCAGAATAACACCCTTTGCCTTAGCATGCTCGTGAGCCGCCTTCATCTGTGTATTTAATACATACTGTACGAAGTAGAAGAATTCCACCTCCTTGTATGCTTTGCTCTTAGAATCGCTCAATGATTTACGCTCAGCTTCATCCCATACCTTATGGTCTGGCCACTGAGAGAAATCGGCAGTGCCATACTTGTCACGCAAGTAAGAATACTGTGCGTAAGGCACAAGCCACTGTTCTGTTTCCTGAAAAAATGCCTGAAAATCGGCACTCTTTAACATTTGTTTTCCTTCCTGTTCGAAGATTTGGTGCAAATAGTTTATCTTGAAATCATTTACTTTCTCATAATCAATCTGAGGGAGCGCATTGAGTTCCGCTCTAGTCTTTTCAGCCTCAGCGCGCTTCTTGGCATCCTTCAACTCTGGTAATGCAAGAAGATCTGCATACTGAGGATGAATAGCGAAGACACTGATACAGCTGTACGGATAAGAGTCTGTCCAGGTATGCGTGATAGTCGTATCATTGATAGGCAAAAGCTGAAGAACCTTCTGACCGGTTTTAGCCACCAGATCGATCATGCTCTTGAGATCACCGAAATCACCGATACCGGCACTCTTCTTACTTCTGAGTGAGAAGACAGGCACCAATGTACCCGCCACTTTACGGTTCCAACGCTCCAGGAACGACTGGTTCAACTCATAAGAAATCAACGTACCGCTCTTCATCTCAGGGATTTCAATAGAACGGTTGTAACCTGTTTCCCAAAGACATTCCTTCTTTTCATTGAGCGCTACGAACTTGAATTCCAGATAGTTGACAGCTAAAGTCTCCACATTGATATCAACAGTCCACTCATTGTAAGCCTGCTGAACCATAGGAAGAGCATAGTTTTTGTCCCAAGCACCGAGTACAGGATCAGAACCTACTACTGCTAAACGTTCACCCTCACGAAGTTGTGGAGCACGAACAATCAGGCGGATCGTCTTAGCAAAGGAATGTTCCTTCACCTTGCCTGGTTGCTGATGGTTGATGCAGTCAGTAAAGGCGCTACTATAGAGGTAAGAATCCTCAGGAATATCATGCCAACGGTCATACAAAGTATAATCACTGGCACGCTCAGCCGTACAGTTCAACTGATGCCTCGCCAATTGCCATTCAGCCTTGGTGCAAAAGCCATCTCTACTTACACTATAAAAGTAGGAATTGTTCTTAGACTTTGGGGTACCATCCCAATCGAATGACCAGCGAGAGCCATCCTCAGTCCCCATTTTACACTGGACCTCCTTCCCATCAACTGTCATATTCAAAACGAGTTCCTCGCCATAGACAGTTTTATAATCTATATTAAAATGAAACACCATAAGATACAAAGGTTATTATTTACGCTGCGAAGGTAATATTTTTTATCGAAAAATCAAACACTTTTTTGCACAAAAATCGGAAAAAGGTTGCGCAATCGGTTGCACAACCTTACTATTTAATACATTTACTTATCTTCTACTTATTTCTTATTTTTCCTTGATGAAGGAAACAGATAAAGCGCCGAATATCAGCAAGATACCAGCCACTATCATCATGTCACTCTGATGAGAACCCACCAGGCTCAAAACAGCACCACCACAGATGGCAGCTACAATCTGAGGAATACAAATCGTTCCATTGAAAAGGCCCAGATAAGCACCCATGTGTCCATATCCCTGCAGGGCATTGGTAACAAAAGTGAACGGCATTGCCAACATGGCTGCCCAACCGGCACCAATCATCAGGAATGAAATAAACTGCAGATATGGGTCATGCAGGAAAGGAATTAGGGCGAAACCGATACCACCAATGACCAGACTGACCGCATAAGCCATCTTGGTATTCTTAAACTGAGGCAGCACAACCGCCCAAAGCACACTACCCACAGCCTGAACAGCAAAGAGGATACCTACCCAGTTTCCAGCCTCCTGGAATGCCTCGGAAGTAGGATCGGTAGTATTCCAAACCGTCTCAGCAATGGCACCTGTAGAATAATTCCAGAGATAAAGGAAACCAGCCCAGCAGAAGAACTGCACAAGACCCACCTTCCAGAAAGTAGCAGGCGCTTTTCGGAGCAAAGTAATCCAATCGGCCTTGTCTTCAGAAGCATCAGCATTTGAATTCTTCACTCTTCGTTCTTCACTCTTCACTTCATTATATTCTGCATACTGCTGAGGATTCCACTCCTTCACCTTCATCGTAGTATAGATAACGCAAAGAATCAGAATAGCAGCACCGATATAGAATGACCAGATCACAGAATCAGGAACCACACCCTTATCAGCTACATTCTTGATACCCAAGAAAGTAAAGAGGAATGGGAAAATGTAACCAGCCACAGAACCGGCATTGCAGAGGAAACTCTGGATAGAGTAAGCTTTCGCCTTCTGCTTCTCATTGACCATATCACCCACCAGCATCTTGAAAGGCTGCATCGCCATATTGATACTTGTATCCAAGAACATCAGGGCTATCAAACCGAAAAGCATCGCACCGCTCACCGTCAATCCTAACGAACCGGCATTAGGCAGCAGACACATCACCAATACAGCCACCGAAGCACCAATAAATAAGTAAGGTATTCGACGACCGAAGCGGCACCAGGTCTTATCGCTCAAAGTACCAACGATAGGTTGCACCAGGATTCCCATCAGCGGAGGGAGGATCCAGAAATAACTCAAGTTGTGTGGGTCTGCACCCAACGTTGCAAAAATTCGGGATATATTGGCGCTCTGAAGGGCGTAGGCAATCTGTACCCCGAAGAATCCGAAGCTTAAATTCCAAAGCTTCCAGAAACTCAAATCAGGTTTTTGTGTCATATTATTTTTGTTTTAATTTTTTTTCGTATTCAACCATTCGCCACACATTATCGGGTAGTACCTCTCACCACCAATCTTGTTCTGACGACTCTCTTCTCCACCTCATCCACAGGAATGGATCCTTCCACCTGTCCAATGAGAATATTGGCGGCCTCCTCTCCCACGGCAATACCCCGCTGCTCCACCGAAGTGAGCATCGGGTCGGAAGCCTTGGCACGGTCACCGTTTGTAAATCCGCAGACACTAATTTCTTCCGGCACCTTATACCCCATACGCTTGGCAGTATAGAGAATACCGATAGCCGTATCATCATTGATGGCAAAGAATGCATCCGGACGATCTTCTGCTTCAAGAATCTCTGGTGTGAGCGCCTCAGCCTGTGCACGGTTGTCACAGATCTTCACCCAGTCCGGATTTTCTTTCAGTCCATGTTTCAGGAGTGCATCCCGATAGCCGTTGTAGCGGTTTTTGGAAATCTCCATATTCATCGGCGAACCATAGAATGCGATTTTCTTGCATCCGGTATCTATCAGATGAGTGACGGCAGTGAAAGATCCCATGTAGTCATCTACAACCACACGAGAACAGTTCACGCCTGTACATATTCTATCATAGAATACGAGCGGTACACCATTATCCATCAATTTTTGGAAATGATCATACTGCTTGGTGTCCTTGGCCTGAGAGACGATAATGCCACACACCTTATTCTTATAGAAGTCTTCACAAATAGCCACTTCCTTATCATACCGTTCGTTACTCTGCGCCACCATCACACGATAGCCGCGGGCGCGAGCCTCTTCCTCTATGCCAGAGACAACAGACATAAAGTAATAATGTACGAACTCCGGTACGATAACTCCAATTATCTTCATCGGCTGCACCTTACTATGTCGCAGGGCTTCACCGATCACGTTCGGATAGAAGTTGTGCGCCCTGGCATAAGCCTGGATACGCTCCTTCTGAGCAGCACTGATACGAGGGCTGTTCTTCAACGCTCTACTCACCGTAGCTATGCTACATCCGAGATCGCGCGCGATATCTTTCATTGTTATGGGTACAATTTCTTTCATAATTGTTTTTAGTTACAATGCAAAATTAGACAAATATCCGTTAAGTCGGACCATTTCGTTGATGTAAATCAAGAAAAAGCTGCGCAAACGTTTGCACTAAAGAAATAACGGAATTAACTAAAAAATAGTACAACGTATCGAAAAAGAATTTAATTTTGCACTCAGAAAGTCTGAGAATGCCGTAAAAAAGCATGCAAAGAGGATGCAAATCCGCTTTCTGCCACCTTATAAATATAAAGAACCTAACAAACAATGATTTCCTAACGAAACCGCAAGTACAGGTAAATGTAGTTAACGGTTGTGACCAGAAGTTGGATGTTGCCAACAATACATTCGATGTGAAGTTCTTGCGTCCAATCTCTATCGAGGCTACCGATGGTTCTTTGGAAGATGCTAAAGACAATGGTTCTGATCTTGCTTTGAAGGACGCTATGCAGTTTGTAGATTGGAGAGGATTTGAATTTGTTCCTGATAACATGAACTATTTCGAATACTATGGTGTTGAAACAATCGCTATCAATGTTGATGACATCATGTTAGGCGGTAAGAAACTGAAAGACGTGTATCCTGCTGCACGGGTTGATTATTCCGAAACGACAACGGATAAGATCGCAAGTGGAGATTTCGGTACAATCACCTGGCATAACAACAGTACAGCATTGTCTGCAGATATCACCATCGAGTTACCGGTAGAGGTTACTTACAAATGGGGTACTTTCAAAGTTCCTGTTCCTGTTGTGGTTAAGAAAACCATTGGTCAATAAGATATTGAAGCGGATATATCATTGACAGA
>OOCI01001135.1_pt1 | contig 20951 bp, 17 predicted proteins | sample 1671761 | NCBI WGS metagenome assembly OOCI01 (sample SAMN06348190, study PRJEB24527) | human gut metagenome | biome: human gut; feature: ankylosing spondylitis patient; material: feces | host: Homo sapiens | place: China | collected 2015-10
ACATTATCTCAACTTTGGACAGGATATGCCATTTGCGAGTTATTTACCTTATACACATTAACATTGCCATTAAGTTCGCTTCCACTTATGAAGAATTTCTCTTACTCATGCGGGCAAAGGGATATGAAATCAGAGGCGAAACTTTTGGAGAAGATGCTAGAAAATACATTTCCTTTCGTCCTCTCAACCAGAATAATTTTGTACGTGGCAGTGCTAGGTCTTTGGGTAAGGAATATACAAAAGAACGCATCAAAGAACAGATTGAACAGAAACGGGAACGCAAAGTTGCAATCCCCAAAAAAGATTATGCTTCCCGGAAGCTAGTGGATACTTCCGGAGAAAAATTTGAAAACAGTCCCGGACTAAAGCGTTGGGCAACCATTGAAAATTTAAAAATCGCTGCCGCAAGTTATAATGAAGTCGGTTCCATTTCTGAATTGGAACGTAAGATTTCCGTACAAACTCAAGCCGGAAAATCCGCAAAACAAAGTGTTGTGGAAATAGAACACCGCTTAAAAGATTTAGGAGAAATTATTAAATATGCAGAACAGTATCAGGCCAATCGTTCCTATCATATCGGCTACAAAAAAGCCAAGAACCCAGACGCATATTTCCGCAGATATGAAAGTCAAATTATCCTCTACGGCGGTGCGAAACGTATGCTTGAACAGGCAGGCCTCAATCTGAAATCTCTCAACGTGGATAAACTAAAAGTAGAATATCAGGAACTCTCTAAACAGAAAAGTGAGCTGACTGCCACCTATAAAAAATGTGAAAAAGAAGTTTCTGCTCTAAATCATAAACTTGAAAACCTTATTCGATACCTTGATTTGGATATTGGTATTCTTTCGCCCAAATCATCAATAGTTAATAATTTAGAAAAATAATCATTCCTTTTCCACAATTAAAATCGCTATATAACTGCAACTATAATCGAAAAATACACACCAACATAAATTTACCTAACATGAGATTTCTTAGGCAGAATCCATGTTAGGTAACGTCTTGAGTTTACCTCAACGCATGACCAATTAAGCATATAACAAACTTATAAATATCTCCACATGCTTATAATACATTCCCCAATTTGTATTTAACCTTTCTCTACGACGCAAATAACAATTCTCTCCTGCTTAACACTTGCTTTTATAATACCTCGTTTGTCATCTCACTCATATCAATAAATTCCTTATGTTTTCCATTTTTTGATAATACAAAAAAATCTACAATCTCATAATCAATTTTAATACTCGCAGCAATCACTTTTCGCAACTCATTCTCAATTTTCACCAGAACACAGCTTTTCTCTAATACTACTTCGTCAAATTTTAGTTTCAACAAAATATGCGCATCTGATAATTTTACTATCTGAAATTGCCGAATACTCGGAAGCATTGGATTATTTGTATTAGAAATATTTTTTAAAATAACAGCAAACGCAAGTGCGTTCATCCTTGTTCCACCTGCTAATGTAAAATAACTTGAGGTTCTACCATACTTTATGTCTACTATAAATCCATCACCAAAATTGCTATCACACTTCACATAATCAATATCAACATGATCATCAAGTTTATATCTAATCAAAGGCCATGATTTATTTATTAACCCTGTTACTAAAAGTTCTTTTTGTCCTGATAATGAATTGCTAATCGCTTCCATATAGACTGACTTATTAACAATATGCATATGATTATTTTTACACAAAAAAGCCATTGCCCAAAATTCTCGACACCCATAATGATTTACAATTTCGCACTCAAATTCTTGCTTAATAAATTCATACATTTCTTTAGATGTGTATTCTCCATTTAACTCAATCATCTTTATTGAGTTAATAGTTGCTATATTATATTTTTTTTTCACTTCTGCCATATAATATATAGCTGTTGTTCCTCCTTGTAACCACTTTGGCTGAAATTTTTCTAATGCCTTCCAGTTTTCTAATAGTTGTTCTTCATTTAAATTTATCAGAGGAAGATACAATATATTTTTTTCCTCTATAACTGTACCTGATACCATCTCATCATTTACCTTTTTAAAAGCATAAAAATGAGCAAATTTATCATTGATATTAATACCTTTTACTGCATTATTTCTTTGTTTCCATAAAATAGTAGATAGCATTACTCTATCCTTTGCAGACTTATAGCAAGATAACGGCATACCACTTGTTCCACTCGTTCCTTCTTTTAGTAAATCTTCCATAATATAGCCATCTGCTACCAATTCACGACCATTAGCAAAGACTTCTTCCTTAGTTAAAATAGGAATATTTTTACAAAAAAAATCATATGTAAAATTTACAATATCAGGCAATTTAAACTTCCAGCGTTTTCTATAATATTCTACATTATAGAAACAATGAGTTACCATCTCATATATTTGTATCTTATTGCTTTCAAAAAATGCTTTATTCATTCTACCTCCACAATTCAGATGTTTATTCAATATCCATTTTTATACATATGAAATAATATTATTACATGACTACCAAAACAATAATCTGTAATTTGGTTACTACTTCTAAAAAATTCTCTATTACTTTGAGTTCCCATGTCCATACATTCCTGAATCTATATTAGCTAAATAAGAGCATCATATTTCATACTAAAGCGTTTTCCTTATTACGATTTCTGCTACTTTCGACAAATCGGAAAGCACTTCAATATCAAGTTCCTCATCTTCAAACTCAATATTAAAATTCTCTTCTATTCCTAAGATAAACCGTAACATATCTTTGGAATCCATTCCCAATTCATCAACTAAATTTTTATCTACACTTACTTCTGTTAATGCTAAGTCACCAAGAATTTCCTTAACAATCTCTATTAATTTTTTTTCAATTTCCATATTTCTTAACCACCCTTTCTTATGAATCACAATATTATTCTGTATAAAGTTCTAAATTTCTTACCATAAATATAAATTACTTAATATATACTATGCCACATACTTCCCCCCCCCTAATATACATATTCGCTAAAATTGCATATTCTTCAAATCTTTGTTTAAAAAGTCGCTTTAGAACACTTCTATCTTTCAACTATATACTTCAGAATATGCAACTTTATATTCTCACTTAACTCTTGAATCAAGATTAAATACTCTACCACTCACACTTAGTAAATTATCGGAAATCATAAAAATCAAAAAATTCAATAAGTCATCCAAGCATCCATCTATTGGCATAACACTCATCTGCTTAGCCGCTTGATTTTTTTTGATACTCTTACTATTCAAATCCGTTTTGATATATCCTGGACATATGGCATTTACTGATACATTATATTCTCCCATTTCCTTTGCCAATGTTTTTGTAAACCCGATTACTGCCGCTTTTGATGCTGCATAATTACATTGCCCTTCACTCCCTGCTTGTCCTTTAAAAGATGCAATGTTTATTATTTTCCCCTTTTTTATCCGATACATTTCTTTCCCAAAGTGCTTTGAACACAAATAGGTACTATCCAGATTAGTTTTAAGAACACTTCTCCATTGTTCATAAGGCATTACTAAACATAGATTATCACTACATATTCCTGCATTATTAATCAAAACATCTACTCTTCCATACTTTTTAATAATTTCTCTTTTCATATGTTTAATTTGTTCTTGGTCTGTTACATCACAACAAATGCACATACAATTTGAATTGAATTCTGATATCTTTGCAAATAATTTTTCTGCCACCTCTTTACTATGATGATAATTAATTACAACAAATGCTCCTTCTTTTGCAAATCTATAAGCCATCTGTGCCCCCAAGCCCCGTGATGAACCTGTTATCACTATCACCTTTTCTTTAATATTAACATCCATACTTCTCTTATCCTCTTTTCATTAATTCTCTTTTTATTTTTCCGTTATAAGTCTTTTCAATGATTTCAACAATTGTTATTTTTCTAGGAACTTTGTATCGTGCTATCCTTCCCATGCAAAATCTTTTAAGCTCCCTTTCACTAATTTTTCTCTCTTGCGTATTTAATATAACTTTTGCTTCAACTACTTCCCCTAGTAATTCATCCTCTACACCAAAAACATACGCTTCTTTCACACTTTCATTTTCCATAAGTATTTCTTCTATTTCTTCCGGGTAAATATTTATTCCTCCAGAAATAATTATATTTTTTTTCCTGCCCACCAAATATAAATACTCTTCTTCATCGAAATACCCTAAATCACCTGTATACAACCATCCATTTCGTATTGTTTCTTGTGTAATCTCGTCATGTAAATAATACCCCTTCATAACATTCTTTCCACTAACAATAATTTCTCCAATTTGATTTTTACTTACCTCTTTACCAAATTCATCTACTACTTTGACTTTAACATTAGGTATTGCCTTACCAACGGAACCAAGCTTTCGCATAGCATCTTCCGGTAATAATGCAGTAACCCTTGGTGATGCTTCTGTTTGTCCATATGTTTGAACAAATCCTACTTCCGAATAATGTTGTAGCAAAACACTTAACTTATCCTCTGGCATTTTCCCACCTCCAAAGCAAATATATCGCAGCGACGTTATATCATAACGTTCTCTATATCGATACTCTAAGATCATCAATAAAATAGATGGAACACAAGTAAAATTTGTTATTTTTTCATTTTGAACAATCTCAAAAAATCTCTTTGATGTAAATGTTCCCTCTTGAATAAGTAACGATGCTCCTAAGTAGACATGCGTTAAGAACAAAGCTGTATTACAATAGCCAAACATCATTGGAATCCATATTAGTCCTTTATCAGTTTCTTGCAATTTTAATGACAATATATTAGAGACAACATTATTCAAAAGATTATCATGTGTTAACATAACTCTTTTAGGATTACTCGTAGTTCCCGAAGTGTGCAACATAATTGCGACGTCCTTATTGGAATTATCATTCTCTATTTTTCTTCCCTTTTTTAAGGATAGCAATTCATTTGTGTCAACAAAAAAAACGTAAATATCGAATGACAACCTTTGTAAACATTCAATTAATAAGTGTCTATATTTCGAAAAAGTGAATAAAAAATTCACTTTACAATATTCTAATGTATTTTTAATTTCTTCTCCTATTGCTTGAACAAAAATAGGAATTATTGTCCTTTCTGCAAACAGAATACCAAAATAAGTAATTGCATATTCAATAGAATTCGGCAAAAATATAGCAATATTCTGATTAACCTTGTCCTTCTGATTACAAATTATTTTTTTAATTAACATTGATTTTTTATACCATTCAGAATATGTAATTTCTATACCATCGCACTTAATAGCTACTTTACTATTTTCAGCTTGCCGTTCTAGTAATTCACCAATCTTTGTTCCATTATACATTTCGCTTCCTCCATCATACATTTTTCGCGCCATACTTTAGAAAATTTATATTTTTTTATGAATATTCTTGTGCGATGAAATCGCACTTCCGGAAATCTGGAAATCAGATGTCCGGGAAGTGGAAATCATCTTATGCGAGTTTACTCGCGTAATGTTTTGTCCAATCCATAGACCTCACGCATTGAGATGTCATGCTCGGCATCTATACTTGTGATGTTGATACGATAACTGTCATGAGCGATGCGGTCAATGATTGCATCTGCCAGAGGACTGGCGTCACCACCCAGCTGTTCGTACCATTCCTCAAATTCATACTGGGAGCAGAAAATCGTTGAAGATTTCCTGCGTCTCCGGTGGAGTAGTTCGAAGATATCCCTTTGTTCTGAATCTGTTGGTTTCAACAGAAGCCATTCATCCAGAATCAGGACAACAGGATTGGCATACTTAGCCATTACTTTTTTGTAGTTGCCATCTGTCCGTGCCGTCTCCAAGTCTATAAGCAGATCAGGAAGACGGACATACTTGGTATTGTAATACTGCTTACAAGCCTCCATGCCAAAGGCACAGGCCATGTAAGTCTTACCACAGCCTGTAGCACCGGTAATAAAAAGATTCCGGTGTTCAGATATATATTCGCAAGTGGCAAGTCTACGAATTAGTTCCTTGTTCAACTTGCGCCCGGAAGTATAGTTGATATCCATGATATTTGCTTCCGGCTGATCGAATCCGGCATTCTTAATCAGTCTTTTGAGACGGTTGTTTTTACGGCTGCTGTATTCGATATCCACCAGCATACCGAATTGATCCTCAAATGGAATCTCCTTGCATTTTGGATCATCCAGCTGGTTACGGAATGCATCTGCCATAGCTGTAAGACGCATTTCAATTAATTTATCAATTGTACTCTGATTAGTCCTATATGTTTACCTCCGATAGTAGTCGGCACCTCTTGTGATGCCGTGTGCTTTCTGTGTGGTCTTGGATTCAGTTGTTCCTGATTCAGGTTTTACAGAACCTGTTACAAGGATGTTTTTGATACTCTTGTAACTGGGCGATGCTGTATAGGATAACGCCTTTTTACAGGCAGCTTCCAGCAATGCATCTGAGTATTTCTCTGCAAGTTTTAGAAGCCCATACAACTTCGGTAGGTCTGTTGCTCCACACCTTTGGAGGTTAATATCGCGTTGACTGCAGTGTACGTATTTATACCAATCCGCTCAGCCCACTTACGGAAGCGGTCGCCGTTCCATTCCAGATATTTCTGGTGGTCCTCCGGCATATGTTCCGTGATAGTGCTGTATTGCCCAAGGCGTCCTTTCAGACGACGATGGGAAGCAATGCGGTTATGGTTGTAAAAAATCTCAATAGTGGTATCTGTTACCTTAACATCAACTTTCTTTTTGATGTACTCATAAGGAACTGAGTATAGCATTCCGTCCACAGATATGTGATAATTGAACTGGACGGTGGCTGTTTTCCAGTCGCTCAGTTCAAAGCGGGTAGCAGGTAATGGTGCCAGCAATGGTTTTTCTTCCCCAAGAAATAAGCTTCGCCGACTACCCTCTTTCTTCTGAAAAAACCTTTGGTTGAACAGGTCAAGCTTATCTCTGATTGCCCGGTTTAATTCGGCAAGGGAGAAGAACTGTTCATCCCGAAGTGCTGCTGTAATCCAGGTAGATATGTTTCCTACCGTTCCTTCAGCATTCAGCTTATCCTTGGGTGCCCTGACACGCGCCGGAATAATAGCGATGCCATAGTGCTCAGCCATTTCCTGATAGGTTTCATTGATTTGCTAGTCTTTAAATCCACCATTGTGAACAACTGCTGTTTTACAGTTATCCGGTACGAGTATCCTGGCAACACCGCCAAAATATTCGTACATATGGACATGGGCATTAATCCATGATTTCTGCTTCATATCCAGACATGCCTCCACATATGCATACTGGCTATAGGTCATCACACCAACAAATATGTAGGCTTTGATGATTTCTCCGGTATCCGGATCAATGATTGTTGCAGGATCTCCTGCCCAGTCTACTTCAACCTGTTCGCCGGGTTTGCGGTTGATATGCATGGTAGCACGCCGTTTCTGCTCATCCTGTTGGATGTGATAGCAGAACTGTGAATACATGAGCGGTTCCTCGCCGTTAGCACGGCAGTCCTCCATGTATTCTGTCCACAGAAGCTTTTTGCTGACTCCATTGTGGAGCAGCTCCTTGTGGATGTAAGCGTAGTCAGGCATACGCTTGTTAGGTGATACCTTGTTCTCTTTGGAGAACATGAGCCTTTGAAGATCTGTGTCAGTCATCGCTTCATCAAGCGGCCATGAAATATTTAATTCTCTGGCACGTTTCTGAACTTTGACGACAGTTTTCTGTGCGACACCACAGCTTGCCATGATGTCACGTTGTGAGAATCCCAGGCCGGTAAGGCGAATGATTTCTCTGTACTTGGTCATAATCGCGACCTTCTTATAATGAATTTACACCAACTGGCGCATGACCTCATTATAAGGTTTTTATAGATAAAGCGATTTCCTTTTTACCGGAAACGCGATTTCCAATTAAACGGATTAGTGATTTCCATATGCCGGACAGGTGATGGATTTCACCCCGGATTATTCATTTTACTTTTTTATACATATAATTTTACCCAACAAATTATAAATAACATTGCCACATAATAATCATTCACTATAATAAATTCTTATTTATATGCCAACACAATTTATCTTATCGGAATGTAACTTAATAAACAATTTCATAATACCGAAATAGTCCATCATACTTCTTACCTCTAAAAATTATTATTTTTATATCACATCGTATAAACAAGGGAAAATAGAAATTGACAAGTATTTCTTACTGACATATAAACTCTCTATATTTTCACTAATATGTAAATATACTATATACTCGTTGTTGGAGCTAAGTATATTAATGCATTTTACCACCTAGCTCCAACATTGAATAATATTTACACCATATAAAAAATATAACTTATGCTTAAAGCCAATCACAAAACATCATAAAGCTATTACACTTAAAATTTTAGCTAAAGAAATGAAATAATTACCTTAGATTTTTTAGAATACCCAATGCAAAAACTGATTTAATTTTATATACATTTTCTCTTAACAAACAATATTTTGTAAAAACCATTTATAAGACTCTTCAATACCTTGTTCTAAAGAATATTGATGTTTCCAACCTAATGCATGTAATTTGCTTACATTAGTAAGTTTTCTTGGGTGTCCATCCGGTCTTGTTGTGTCCCATCTTATTTCACCAGCATATCCCACGTACTTGTTAATAAGAGCAATTAAGTCTTTTATGGTAATATCTTCACCTGTTCCTACATTTATATGTTGCTCTTCGTTATAGTTTTGCATTAAAAATATACAAGCATCCGCCATATCATCTACATACATATATTCTCGTAATGCACTTCCTGTTCCCCAAAATTCTACATATGGCGCATTATTTATTTTTGCCTCATATAACTTTCGAATAAATGCCGGTAATGAATGTGATGTTTCTAAATCAAAATTATCATTAATACCATAAAGATTGGGCGGCATACAACTAATGAAACAGTCTCCATATTCTCTCATGTAAAACTTACACATTTCTAAACCAGCAATTTTAGCAATTGCATAAGCCTCATTAGTTTCTTCTAATTTACCACACAGAAGTTCATCTTCATCTATAGGTTGCTTTGCATATTTGGGATATATACATGAGCTACCTAAAAATAAAAGCTTTTCTACTCCAAATAGATGTGCACTATGAATAACATTACTTGCAATTTGAATATTTTCATAGATGAATTCTGCAGGTTTTTTATTATTTATATTAATACCTCCGACCTTAGCTGCTGCCAAAAAAACATATTCTGGTCTTTCTTTTCTAAAAAAATCTTCTACTTCACATTGCCTAGTTAAATCTATTTCTGAATGCGTTTTGATTATAATATTTGTATATCCCTTTTTTTCTAAATTTCTTACTATTGCACTTCCAACCAATCCCCTATGACCAGCCACATAAATTTTACTATCCTTTTTCATTTACAAGTTCCTCTCTTTCTTTCTACATTCTGTATCTATCAAATATATTATATTTATATACCGGTATAAAAACAAGTTTTACTTCTAATATTTTTACATATATTGATTTTACAAAATGTATTTATCACCACCTATTATATTTATTCTTCCTATTGATTATGCAATATCCTGTAGACTACGAAGCAATAGTTCATATTGCTCAAAATATTCTTTTGTATTGATCTCTTTTTTTTCATTTTCCATGTTTAAAACTATTCGTCCTTGATTTAAAATAATAATTCGTTTTCCTATTGCAAGGGCTTCTTGAATATTGTGTGTCACAAAAATCATAGTTGTATTTTGTTCTTTATTTATGGAAAGAATCATCTCTTGCATACTTTTTCTTGTTTTTTCATCAAGTGCCGAAAAGGGTTCATCTAACAATAATAATTTAGGATTTGTTACTAACGCTCTCGCTAATGCTATCCTCTGTTTCATTCCACCAGATAACTTATTTGGAAAGACATTCTCATAGCCTTCCATATGAACCATTTTAATTGTGTTTTCTACTTTTTCACAAACTTGTGTTTTAGACAAATTTCCTTTTTGCTTTTTTAGAGATAACTCTACATTTTTGTAAACTGTCTTCCAAGGAAAAATCTGATTCAAATCTTGATATACCATAATCACTTTATTAGACACTGTTTTATATATGCTATTATCTATACAAATTATCCCATCATCTATTTTTTCTAAACCCACAAGCATTCTAAGTAATGTAGTTTTTCCGCAACCAGAACTCCCCAATATACACACTATTTCTCCTTTTTTTATTTTAAATGATATATCTTTCAATACAGTCTTTACGCTTCCAGCAACATCATATCTCTTTGACAAATTCCTAACATCCACCATTATTTTACTCATTTATAAGTCCCCATTTTTTAATAGTCATATCTTCTATTTTCCTAAATAGCACAAAATCCATTAATATACCAATAAATACAATTACCAGAACACCTGACATCACATTAGTCATATTAGCATAAGCTCTATTTTGAAAAATATAGTATCCAATTCCACCATTTACACCAATAACACCAAAAATCATCTCTGCACTAATCAGTGCTCTCCACGCTCTTCCCCATGCAATCCTAATTCCTTTTATTATATTAGGTAATGATGCCATAAAAAGAATTTCAGTAACAAACTCTCTTGGAGACAATTCTATGTTTATGGCATATTCCTTATAAATTAATGGCACTTCTCCAAAACCACATACTATATTGATTATCAACGGCCATAACGTACTATGGATAATGAGAAGATTCATTGCTTCCGAATTAATTCCAGCAATCATCATAATTATCGGCAAAATGGCAACGCCTGGAATTGTTGAAAAAATATTACAAATAGTCACAATACAATCATATAAACTATTTGAAACAACACACATCGCCGATAAAAATAACGATAACAACAGGCTAAACAAAAAACTCATTATAACAACAATAAGTGAATTATAAGTTTTTATCATTAACTCCCCATAAATAATTTCATTTAACGTATTAAAGAAAACTTGCGAAAAAGGAGGTAATATGTAGTTATTCATAATTCCCAACCGTGCAAAAAATTCCCATACTAATATAAAAAGAACAATCCATTTTAATTGAAAAACTTGTCTTTTTTTCATTATTTCCCTTTCTATTTTTTAGGAATCTTGTCATAATTAGAAAAATCTTTTAAAAGAGGATATGTTTCTTCTAATAATCCAGCTTCATGTAATAAATTTATTTGCAGATCATATCCACCAATTTCCTGCTCAAGAGGTGATTCTTTCAACATTTCCTCAATAATACTTTTTTCTATTGAATACTCTTCAGCTAATAACGTAACTATTTCTTCCTTGTTCGTTATAGATAAATTAATAGCATCTTTTTGCGCTTTTAAAAAAGCATCAATAATCTCTGGATTATTCTCATAAAAATCAATATTAGCAATATAAATACTAGAAATTGCGTATTTGGCAATTACATCAGAAAGATCTGCCAGCATATGAATTTCAGGCATTTCTTCAGCAGCGCACGAAGTTGGAAATGTAATAACCGATGCATCTAAACTATTACTACTCCTCATTAAGCTTAATGACTCTGCCATCGGAACAATAGAAATTATATCGTCTAATTTATGGGGCATCTGATATTTTTCTTTGCAGTATGCTAATAAAGCAATATACGAATTACTACTATGATCTTTCAATCCTATAGAGTTAATATTATTAATTGTTTCAATGTCATCTCTACCATATATACACATTTTCGTAGAACCTGCATTAGAAATAATAGTAAAAGGTATCCCTTTTTCTACAGCAGTCGCAAATCCTAAAACTGAACACTGTGAGATATCCAATTTATCCGATATAAGTGCGTCCCTTATATCTGTAGGGTTTGACAAATATGACCACTCTATAGTATATTCGTCCGGTAAATATTTCTCTAACAACCTATATTCTTTGATAATTACTGTAGTCGCTGATGTAGAACTGGTCCCTACATTTACTCGTAGAATTTTTTTCTCTTCCCTACTATTAACGCACATCACAACAATACTTATTAATAATGACAACCCAATAATTACTCCCACTAAAGCTTTGCTTCTATTTTTCATTTTCAAACTCCATTTCTTCATTATTTTTTAATAAAAAACTTCCTTCTTCAAAATACTTTCCATTTTTTCTCGCATTAAATATGCTTTTATATATTTCTGCTAGAAAACGAATTGAATTTACGTGAGATTCAAGATTCGAAATTTGATTCCCCCCATAAAGCCAATCATAGATCAACTTTGTTCTCGCAGCCATTCCAATTGTTCCAACATGTTCTTTTTCCCCTATTTCAAATACCACTTCCTTATTAAACTTTTTATTGATTAAGGTATCTCCACCTAATAAATTAGAATTTCTAAATATTTTAACAACAAATTCATCACTACCAATATTTTCATGTAAAACCTTGCCAGCTGACATTTTATATATATATATGCAAAGTATATGTCCTAACTCAATTGAAATAATTTCTTGATATGTTCTACCGTTTTCTTTATATGTATTAACTGGTAATTCAGTTCGATATCTTGTCGAATAGCTAGTTTGTAAAAGATTAATTACACCACTTGTAATAAATCCTTCTTTTCCTGAACTCCTGCATAATATTTGTGCATCAACCTCCCCCATATTACGATATATATCTGCACATGAATCTATTTCTGGAAAATCTTTTTTAAATAATCGATTGTATATTTTTCTATTAATTACGGAATTGATATCCTCCGGTGTAGTAAAACTACAAACAAAATCAATTTTACTAGAATTCATTTTTTCTATATAATTGTTTAATTTTAAAAAATGCAAATACAAATCAATAAAATGGTAGCCAGAATGTAACATTAAGCCATATCCGTATTTGTACGGATGATTTTCTCGTATCAAATACTCATTCGGCATATTCCACATTCCTTCCGTATGATATATACTAATGTGCGTTATCGGAACTTGATATAGCTCTATAAAATTTTTCAAATAGTCATAGACATATTCAATAACTGGGTGCGTTCTTCTGGATGCCAATATAGCCACTATATCATTACGATTTCCGGCATCTTTTATTTCAATATAATCTTTAAATATTTTTTCTGCCGTTTGAGCTTCGTATATATCCATAATAGGCGCAGATATCGGTTTATCTATTAATATTTTTAAACCTACTTTTTTTGCCCAAATCGCATACGCTTTATGCGCTTTAGGTTCTGTAGCAATCATAATTGCATTAATTGAATATTTCACCACCAATTCGTCTAATAACTGAATTGTTTCTCTACTCAAATACTCTTTATTTCGTTCCGAATCCTCCAATAAGTAAAGCTTGTTAATATCATAGTCATTTGAACGTAAATATTTCACTAAAGTATCCTTTTGATTAACTAAGTCTATAATACACGATATTTCCACATCCTCTTGTTTTCCTATAGATTTTATGATTAGAAAATGATATTCTCTCGCGTGTGGTCCTAGACCAATTAATAGAATTCTGTTCTTTTTATATATTCTTTCTCTCACATTCCTCTCCTTTTAATTTGATAATATAAATTACTTGATAGGAATAATACAGCAATCTATTTCTCTTAACCATGTATTACAGTTCTAATTGTTATAAACTTTTGTAACAATAAACATTTTATTTTTTAACCTTCTTCAATAAAATTCCATCTACTTAATATCCCTTACTAGCATCAAAATATAGAAGAACTTGAATTAATCAATCTTTAAACCTCCACTATACTTCATGTAAATACTAAGCTTATTTCCATTAAAACAAAACTAAGTAAAAAACAGGTAGCTAGCCACAAAAGCCAACTACCCATCAATCAATATTGCTTAATCTACTGCTTCTAATACAAGCTCTGTAAATTCTTCATCGGTCATATCCTGAAGCTTTGTTAATACATTCCTTGCAAGTTCTTCCATTTCACTTTCTTTCAGATGTGGCAGTACCCGGCCAATATCTTCAATCAGTTCCATTCTGCTTTTTGTATTAAACACGCACATTAAATTGATTTCTTCTACTGTGAATTTACCCATAATCTTATATCTCCCTCTGATTTTTCTTTTCTGTATCTTTTTCTGGCATTGTATTGCTGTCCTTATCTCTTTGCTCAATGATTGCTTTTTTCTCTTCCAGTTTTTCTTTTACGGAAATTTTTCCTTGTACATGTTTCTCTTCTTTTTGAGAAGAATCGTTATTCAAGACATTATCAATCATGTTGTAATTGTTTTCCTCAAGCTCCTCCACCTTCGCAAGTGGTTTGTATGCAGACAATTTATCTAAAAGCTCCTGTGCCTTTCTGACTGTCTGCACTGCTTCGCTGTCATCCGGCGGAGTACCCTGTCCGAAAATATCTGTAATTCCATCTCTGATACCTTCAGCAATTACGGCATTCAGAAAATCATTCAGATAGCCGGTATTCCCGTTTCTGATGTCCTCCATGATGTTAGCTACCTGTGCTTCCCTATCCTCCACTGTGTCACGGTATTGATAGGTATCATAGTCATAAGAAAACTGGTCTATCTGTGTGGCAAGAATGGAAGCCTGCCATTTTTCCAATGAACCACGCACTTCAATGTACGGTAACTTGTCAATCAGCTCCGTAATCATTTCTATTGCTTTCGGATCATCGGAAATGTCCGGTACATAATCAAGGACTTCCAAATCTGCAACCTTACCGGAAACAATATCTATTGTTGTATCCTGGTAACTTTCTGTCCCTTCTGTATGAACGTTAATTCCAATGCTTGGTATGCCGTTCATTCTTTCCGGTGGTATCTGATGAAAAATAGCAAGTGCTTCATCCACACTTGCTATGCCCTCATGGTATTCACCCATATTATGAAATTCTCCACACTCTGCTACGGTCAGCGTGACTACCGTTTTCTTTTCTTCCGTTTCCTGCTCTTTTACAGTTTCCTTTTCCATAAACGCCTTTTTCTCAGCAAGATAACTTTCCACTCCCGGAAGATAAGTTGCTAGTGTTCCTGTTTTACCCTCTGTAATCGGGTTGATATCCACCTTAACACCGCCAATCGTAAGCCCCTCTTCATTAAAGGCATTAAACAGTGTATCTTCATGCTCACTGCCTTTATATTCCACCACAATATCAACGTCAGAATTTTCACTTTCAAGACCTCTGCATCGACTGCCTGATATAATCACATTCACAATCTCTGCATCCACCTCACACTCATCAATCTTGGATTTAATATAAGCATAAGCTGTCTGCTCCACATCCTCCGGTGTCTGTCCGTTAATGTCATGGAACATTTCTTTGGTCTTTTTTCTGAAATCGGAAACGATACGCTTTTCTTCTATCTTTGCCTGCTCCACTGCTTCTGCCTTTTTTGTCAGTTCGTCATAATCTACCGGGACAAGTTCGCTTCTCTTTACTCCGAAATCCTCGATTATATCTCTCAAAGCTACATGAATGGAAACATCCGGATTATCATACACGCCACCGTCAAACAGGCTGTAATCGGCATGATAAATGGAATAGTCATAACCCTCCGTACAGGTCTGAATGCTTACAAATTTATCCTTTACTGCAAATGCCATCTGCTCCGGTTCATTCAACGAAAAATACGGATTATCCCATCTTTCAAGCGGTATATCCTCCACGATGTGCTTCTGGCTTGCTGTAGGCATTAAATGCTCCATCTTTCCCTGCTCATAAAGGGTATCAAAGCGACTCATATACATGGAAGCATCGTCAATACCGCTGCTATGCAGATGATGCTCAAAACGTTTCTTTACAAAATCTTTTACTTCCTCCGGTGACATCTCCCTATGTACCCTTACTTTATCCACAAGCTCATTGCATAAAATCTGCAAATCATCCATGAAACGGTCACTGTGCCTTGTTTCACTACTGTGTGTAAAGTCTAGGCTGAGTACATTTTTATTATTTCTTGCATGGATAACATCAAACTCACTTCCATGTACATTGAAACCGAGCGTAGTTCTTGCCTTGTCATCATTAAACTGTGCACCCTTTTCCCGGTATGCCTTAAACTTCTCCAGAGCTTCCGTAAAGCTGTCAAAACGCTCTAATTCGCTCCTATTCGGGCTGTTCTCTGCCCATGTGGATAAATCTTCGATTACATAGTAAGAAACCTTGTCATTGACCATATCCATGTGTTTCTGCAAATGCCTTGCTTCCATAATACGCTCAAGCTGTGCTCTACCATTTACCATAAAAGAACCGATGTTATTCTCTTTGTTAAAAGGCATATTCGCCATTTCACGCTGCACTTCTGCAAGTGCCTGTGCAGCTTCCTCATAGGTATCATAATGCACCCCGGCAGGTGTAATATCTTTGATTCCATTCTGCAAATGAAGCAGTCTGAAATCTCCGTCTGCATACGGATCATCAATAGCAAAATAATTCTGCTCCAAATCAATATCGCTAATCTCACGCCACTCATTGTAATTGACCAAAAACACTGCATTTTCTCTTTTCGGTTCTTCTCCGGCATATTCTTGTGCAATCTCTTGTATAAACTCCGGCACTTCCTTATATCCAATAGCATCCACAAAATGACAACTGTTCTCTCCGTCCTGATGTAGTACCACCACATCACTGACAGATAAGGAATGTCCTCTGAAATCTTCCGGACGCTCTATATTAAATCTTCTAAATATCTCCTCAAGCGTCATGCCTTCCTCTAAAGGTGCAGTATAGATTAAATTGTAATTCTCCCTTGAAATAGCAACCCCTTTCATTTCAAGAAAATCAGAGTTCATAAAAAGAACATCCCTAGCCTGTGGACTTTCATTTAGCTGATAAATACCAAACTGATTTTCTCTGCCATATAAAAGCTGTGCTTCTTTATTGACAGAGCTTTCCTCCAATTCCTCACGCATAGACTGCCGTTCCATATACTGCTCCCAATCGCCTTTTTCAATACCAAACATTCCACCATATTCCATAACTTCTGACCTATCATCTATGCTTCCCTCTGAACCATCCTCATAAAGCCTGTAAATAGGTAAATCATGGTCAAATAATCCCAACGCTCTCTCTTTCGTAAGCGGTAACATTTCCGCCCAGGTATATCCATACTCGTGCATTTCAGAAAGACCTACCATTGCATCCGGTAAGGCATCAATCTCTGCCTGTGCATTGATAACCGTCTGTGCAACAAGGTTCGGAGAATTTTCTTCTAAATCTGCAAGACGATAAGCTAACTCCGTTGTCTTATCCATATCTCCCATCTTATACGCATAATTCACAATCAAATTCCTTTCATCCTGACTGAAAATAGTCTTTTCAGACTCCAGACTATCAATCAGTTTTTCCGTTTTCTGCATGATAGAAAGCTCTGTTTCCTGTTCTACAGTACGCTCCTGTACTTTGGATAGCTCATGCTCTATGCCTGTAATAATCTCCGAAGCAGTCCTTCTAATGGTATCAAGGGACGCTTTCAGTTCCATCATTTCCTTTCCACTGCTCCATCCGGCAATATAACCGAAAGAATAATCCGAGGTATCAACCCCGAAGTGCTGACACACGGTATATGCCACACTTTCTGCTTCTACCTCTTTGGTATTTCTGTCCTTATGCTCCACATCGTCAATGCCTTTGTTAAGTTCTCTGTCATGAAGCTTTGCGTGTGCCACCTCATGTATGGCAGTCTTTAACGTCTGGCTTTGGCTCATGCCTTCCTGTATTGCAATGCGGTGGGTACTTTGGCTGAAATATCCTTTTGCCCCTCCCTCAATTTCTTCAAACTCAATCGGTACAGGAGAAACCTCTGTTAAAGCCTGCATAAAGTTCTCATAATCTTCCACACTGTCAGATAGTTCTTTTACATCCAATTCCGGCAGCTCCTTACCTTCTGTCTGTGCCACGTCAAATACGGATACTGCACGAAAGGCGGGTATGGTTATCTCCACTTCCTCCATGATTGGCTTACCCTCTGCATCAAGCATGATTTCCTTTGTTTCCGAATCAAGTTTTTCCTGTTCTTCTTTCATCTTGTATGGTGCGGGTGCAAGAATACGGATACCCTTTTCTCCCTTTTTAACGTGTCTTTGAAAATTTCGCTTCCATGCCTTAAATCCGGCTACTAACGTAGCATCCGGTTTCTGCATTGCAATCAGTACCGTATTGTTAAAACTGTAATTATGAAATTTTGACATGGTATTTAGGTAATTCTTATACTTCTCACTCTCAAAAAGTTCCTTAATACCCTGTTCCAGTTTCTCCGTAATTTCCTGTACTTTCTGTTTCTCTGTTTTTACGTCATCCATCTGCATTTCCTCCTAATATTTTCTCTGTAACAGGAAAAAGCAGATAGATTTTTCTACCTGCTCTCTCCCAAATGCTTTATAAACACTCTTCCTTACTCTTATTCTTCTGCTTATCCGGCTCTTTCTTCGTCTGCTCTGACTTTGCCTTCATCTGCGACAGTTTTTCCTTAACAGAAACCCTTGCTCCTTTTTCGGTTTCTTTTCCGGTGGAAAGTCCGGAAGATAATTTATCCATCTTTTCAAAGGTTTTATCTACACTGTCTATCTGCTTTCGCATGGACGCAATTGCTTTTTTAATAGGTGCATTGATTGCCCTGGTCAGACCAACTCCCGGCTGTTCTTCTGATACTTCTTTTGTGCCTTTTCCGGCTATCAGCCTTCCCACATTTCCGATACTGTTCCCGATCTGCTTGAGTTCGTCCCCGATACTGTCTATCTGGTTGGCAGTTTTTTCATAGTCGGTAAGAATATCCACCATTTTCTCACGGTAGCCTTCAAGCACAGATTTCACACCGGAAATACCTTTTAAAAGAACCTTGCTCATTTCCTCCTTCCCCTTTTCTTTAAATGCCTTGACTGCCTGCGCTGCAGTATCAATCAGATAATCTTTCAACGCTGACAAACGCTCTGATAAACTGCTAACTTTCTCCTGAAGGTGTGACACTTTATCTGTAAGCTGCTCTGTGACCGCCTTTGGCTGGCTTTTCTGCATCTGTGCAAGCTGTTCTCTGACACCCTGTAATTCTTCCACCATTGCCCCAAGCTGTATCTGCATCCCGGCAATGTAACGCAGTACCTCTAGAAAGTCCTGTGACTGCTCATTCATACCTTGATTTTGCATAATGGAAAGAAGTTCCTTAATTACATCCATTTCTTCCACATTCTGCTCTTTCTTTGGTTCGTTTGTTTCCATAACTGACCTCCTATAGACTTTCTTCTTTTCCTTTGCATTTTGCTATCTCCGGCTTATCGGCTGTTTTCTGTCCGTATGCCTTTTGACGCATCTCTGCAAGTTTTTCTTTTACAGATATGCGTGGCTTTACGCTGTCTGCCACTCTTTCCTCTTTGCTTTCAGTACCCGGCTCTGCACCTTCCGGCTCATCATCCTCCATTGCAACAGCACAGTCTCCCTTTTCGTCCATGTTAAGAAGTGCATTTAACTCGGCAAGACGCTCTAACTTCTCATTAAGCTCTGCTTCCTGCGGGAATGGTTTGGTTACTTCCACTTTTGCCGTTTCAAGCTGATGTTCCACGTTGGCAAGCTTCTCTTCTACGATTCCCATCCTTCCATTCATGGCTTCTAAAGCATTGGAAAGCCTTTGCAGGTTACCCAAAGGATCTGCACCAATTTCCACCTCATGACTTAACTGCCCTTTTAGGGCAATGGTAAACTTGGAATGAAACGAATCAAACGAAACACTCATTTTAAATCCCTGAAATTCTCCGATTGAAACTGCCATGTTCGGTTGTTTTGCATTCCGGCACATATCAATTAACACCGTTCCGGCTTCCTTTTTGTCCGTGAATACCCTGTTACCGATTTTTATGGAAAAACTTTCCTTATCAAGTGGTTTATTCTGCCCGTAGGTCTGAATATCTGCTTTGTACCCGGCAAGCTTCTCCTTTAAGGTGGCTATCTGCTTCGGGTAATGCTGAGCAATATTATCCTCCAGACGATAACGCTGGCTTGTGTGGTTGGCTTTCATGAGCTTTAGCTTCGATACCTGAATATCCAAGTCCATTTTTTCCTTGATGTAGGGATTTCCCGTTGCTAACGCCTTAACTTCCGCATAAGATAACGCTGCTTCGTCAATGTCCTCACAGGAACGTACCGGGGATTTACTTGTCATTATCTGACCGATAAACTTCTGCTTATTCTCAATAAGCTGCCATGAATAACTGTCAAAGGTTCCCTCCGTCACATAGCGGAAAATCTTTACCTTCGGATTCAGATTACCTTGCCTTAAAATACGTCCTTCCTGCTGTTCAATATCAGCCGGTCTCCACGGCACATCCAAATGATGAAGTGCAATAAGTCTGTCCTGTACGTTGGTTCCGGCTCCCATCTTTGCAGTAGAGCCAAGCAAAAAGCGAACCTGTCCGCTTCTTACTTTTGCAAACAGCTCCGCTTTCCTTAATTCCGTATTGGCATCATGGATAAATGCAATTTCTTCCTTTGACACTCCCCTTTCAATGAGCTTATCTCTGATATCTTCATAGACATTAAATGTACCATCGCCCTTTGGTGTGGATAAGTCACAGAAAATAAGTTGTGCCGATTTTTGCTCTTTGGTATTCTCCCAAATCTCAAATGCTTTATCTACACAGGTGGTAGATTTTGAGTTTTCTTCATCGGGAAGCATATCGTTGATCAGTCTTTGGTCAAGTGCTAACTTTCTACCGTCATTGGTAATTTTAAGCATATTGTCAACGTGTGCATCCACTTTTCTGTCACGTACTGCTTCGGCACGGTCAGCAAGGGATTGTACCATTTCTTTCTGATACTCACTCGGCTTTAATACCACATTTTCATATTCTGCTTCCGGCACGGGAAGGTTTAGCATATCCGGCGTCTGAATATCTGCACTCTCTTTAAAAAGTGCAATCAGTTCCGGCAGATTGAAGAACTTGGCAAATCTTGTTTTTGCCCGGTATCCCGTTCCTTCGGGAACGAGTTTGTCAAGATGATTTTTGTAAGTTTTCTAAATTCAAATATTTA
>OOCI01001153.1_pt1 | contig 20714 bp, 19 predicted proteins | sample 1671761 | NCBI WGS metagenome assembly OOCI01 (sample SAMN06348190, study PRJEB24527) | human gut metagenome | biome: human gut; feature: ankylosing spondylitis patient; material: feces | host: Homo sapiens | place: China | collected 2015-10
CAAAGAACTGATTCGGGAATTCAAATACAACCGGCGCCGTGAGCGCGAGAACGAACAGCGGCGGCAGAAAAGAAAAATGATGAAAGAGAGTACATAATTAATGCCTCACCGGAAACGGTGAGGCGGCTTTTTTGTTTTTGCAGGGTTGAACCGGGCAAACAACAGAATACAATTATCTCATTTTGTGCCGGATTTTATTGAATCCGGCACAATCTCTACAAAGGTTTTATAAAAATCATATATTTTCCCGCTTTCCTGTGCACAAAGCAGGAAACGGCTGATGATTGCACCGGTATGGTATGATTCTTGAATGTGTGCTAAGTGTTGGGACAGATCGTTTGGAAAGCCGGCAACTACTTCTTCTCTCATTAAAAAAGTCACATACCGAGCCGCTTGTTTTTGCCAAAGAATACTGGATTTAGGAAATAATGAACGCATATCGGCGGGAACAGTCAGTCCGCGTTGCTCCTGCGGCAATGTTTGCGAGTGCTGCACCCGAGAATAAAGATAAGGATTTTCGATATATTGACGCAACTTTTCACGCTCAATCAAATCAAAGGACACAATGCATTCGGTGTCAATATCCGACTCCCGATACGGATGCTCTTTCAGATCGGTCAGTGTTTTTACTGCCTGCATACGGCAACGCAGTTTTTCCGTTCTGCGAGCAAGCAGTTCTTGTTGTTGTTCCAATTCCAAAAGCTTTTCCGCAAACAGTTTTCCCTGCTGTTCAGGCGACGCATTATCCATTCCGGGGATTTCCTTCAACTGCAAACCAAGGTTCTTATAGAAAATTACATCCGAGATCGTCATCAAATCTTCAACGCAGTATTCGCGATAACGATTTTCGGTTCCTTTTTCCGGATGCAGAATGCCTCTATCTTCCCAATATCGAAGCGTCGAGGCCGGTATATCAAAGAAACGTGCAATTTCTCCGATTTGATAATTCAAAGCCATAAGGTTACCCTCCCAATAATATTAGTATAACACATTTTCTCTTGACCTTCAAGTAACTTGAAGGTTTATACTTTGAGCAGGAGGGTACTTTATGGAAAACACTTTGATTTTTGCTTCTGAAAAAGAAGTTCGTTTCGAGAAACTACTGAAATTTATCATTCCGACGTATTTGACATCGCTGTTTAACACGGTTTATACCATTGTTGACGGCATTTTTGTTTCTGCCTATGTCGGAACAAATGCACTGGCTGCTATTAACATCGTTTACCCTATTGTGAATGTATTGACAGGGATTGCGCTCGTGTTTGCAACAGGCGGCAGCGCGGTTGCCGCTTTGCATATCGGCGGAAACAGGAAGAAGGAAGCAAGCTGTGCCTTTTCGGTTAGCTCTGTTGCGGCCGTTCTGCTGGGTTGCCTTGTTTCTCTGGCAGTCCTTACAAATTTATCAAAAATTCTGACACTGCTTGGTGCAACCGATCTGACGGCAGCGGCGTGCAAAACTTATGCCCTTTGGTGGCTTTGTGCGACTCCGGTTGTGATTGGGAAAGAACTGTTCACCTACTTTATTCGGGTGGACGGATCGCCTACATATAGTTTTGTAACAGCGTTGTCCGGCGGCGTTTTGAATATCATTCTTGACTATGTTTTGGTCGGTCGTATGCACTTAGGTATCTATGGAGCGGCGCTGGCTACAATTCTTGGTTTGTTGCTGTCGTTTCTCATGGGCATTTACTATTTTGTCCGTATGCGTAAATTTATTTCTTTTACCCTGCATGGTCTATCGGTGAGAGAGGCACTGCGGTGCATGGTAAACGGTGCATCCGAATTTGTGGATCAGCTTGCCATTGCAATTACGACAATCGTATTTAATCGCACCGCACTTTCTTTCGCCGGTGAAGACGGCGTAGCGGCGGTTTCAATCATTATGTATTTGCAATTTTTGTTCATAGGTGTATATTTTGGATTTTCTATGGGTATTGCACCGCCGCTCGGTTATGCATACGGTGACGGAAAATCGGATGTTTACAGAAAACTGGAGCGATATGCACATCGCTTTTTCGCAGCCGCTCCGGTTGTTATTTATGCTCTTACGTACTTTCTCGCCCCGGTAGGCGTGTCCTGTTTTGCGGATGCATCGAGTTCCGTGTTTTCCATTGCCGTATCCGGAATGAGAATTTACGGACTTGGGTTTCTGTTTTCAGGAATCAACATTTTCTCTGCAATTCGGATGATGGCATACGGAAAAGGCTATTATTCTGGGCTTATCACATTTTTGCGCTCATTTGCGCTGCTGCTTATATTTCTGACGGTGCTGCCGCAAAGATTTGGTTTAACGGGAGTATGGCTTGCCGTTCCTGCGGCAGAAGCTCTGACACTTCTCGTTGCCGGATGGCTTCTGCGCCCGATCCATCGATAGCGAAACAGAAGGAGGTGGGAACCTCCGAGCCGGCAGCATATCCACCTCTGTTTCACAGATGAACACCACCTTGATCTTCTCTTTGGACTCTACGACCGCCCATTCGATGACCTGACGAAGCAATTTGTCATCGTACTACAATGGGCAGTTTTGCGGACCTATATACTTCATCGAGTCGGGAACGTGCGCTTTCGCGTTTTTGACGTATGGTTGTGTACGGATCGAGATGTAACCGAAAAGACCGCTCGAACGAAAATCCGGGCGGTCGGAATTGATACGCTGTATACAGGAAGGCTGTGCAAAGGAGGCATCCGCATGGTACTGCACAAACAACAAAGGTGCAGACAGGGAGAAACATTAAAAAGAACTGTGGGTGCAGAATAATTTCGCAGAAAATGTATGCTTTATTGATGATGCGGCAGACGATATCGTTGCGGCCGGATGTCGCCGGATGCGCAATTAATGACCGTTTCGAACATTATTGCACGCACAAACAGACCGTTCTCCGCCTGCGAAAACGCAAGGGAAAAGCCTTGAAACCAAGCGGTTTCAAGGCTTTTTCTGTGGCGGAGAGGATGGGATTCGAACCCATGTGACGTTGCCGTCAAACTGATTTCGAGTCAGCCCCGTTATGACCACTTCGATACCTCTCCATGTATGTTAACTCGGGAAACCGAGATTAACGCAAATATTCGGTTGTATTAGAATTTCTGTTAGAACTCACGGTGTGCCTGCGGCGGGCGAATGCCCGAAATCCGCACGGTTAAAGGCTTTTCGGAAGATGGGCTTCCGTTAGCCGAAGGAGATTTCGAGTCAGGGCCGTTATGACCACTTCGATACCTGTCCGTATTTTTAACGGCTATGATATTTTAGCAAATGTGCCGGGCTTTGTCAAGCGGATTTGCAATTTGCCGTGAATTTTATTTGCGCATTTGCGGTATGATGCTTGTGCTGCGATGAAATGACCCCACCCGTTTTGGCGGGTGGGGCTTTGTGCTGTGGATTTTAGAATGTGACTTTTACAGTCTTTATCTCGAAGGGCTTGAATCTGAGCGAAACGGTGTTGCCGCTGACTTCGAGCTGCTCTTCGTTTTCTTCGAGCAGGTTGCAGACATATACGCTCTTCGGAGCGCGGTCGAAGGTGTAGACGCAGTCGGTCGTCTTGTTCCATGTCTCGTATGCGCGGATGACGACATCGTCGCTGTCCTCAGCCTTCTTGACGGTCTCGATGATGACATTGTCCTTGTCGGTGCTCACGAGCGAGTAGCTGTCGTGAGCCGCCTTGCCGCTGACGCAGTAGAGCGGCAGGTTGAGCGAATAGCCCTGGTTGACGACATCGGAGGTGTCGACCGAGCCCGCGTGCGGGTAGATGGAGTAGGTGAAGCGGTGAACTTCTCTGTCCTGCTCGCTGTTCGGGTTGACCGCGCAGCGCAGGAGGCTCGTTCTGATGTGACCGTCCTTTATGTCGTGACCGTACTTGCAGTCGTTGAGGACGGAGAGACCGAAGCTGTTGTCGCTGAGATCGACCCACTTGTGACCGACGACTTCAAACTGCGCGAAATCCCAGAGCGTGTTGCGGTGGGTCGGGCGCTTGTAGTTGCCGAACTGGATATCATAAGTGGCCTCGGTGGCGTTGACATCAACGGGGAAGTCCGCCTTGAGAAGTATCTTCTTCTCTTTCCAGTCGACCGTGTAGTCAACATCGATGCGCGGCAGGTCTGCGTAGAAGATGAAGCTCTGATCAATGGTCGAGGAGAGAAACTTGCGCGTGACCTTTATGACCGTGCGGACGGGTCCGCTCTCTGTCACATCGACTGCGCTGACATCGTTTATCTCGGTGTACTTCTGATCGAAATAGACCTTGATATCCCATGCCTCGTGGTTGAACGGTCTGTCGTCGTAGGCATAAATTTTGTTGAGAACTTCGCCCTCGGGCGCTACTGCTCTGCCGGTCGCCTTATGAATGAGCGACGCGATGTTCATGTCCTTGTCGAACTTGACGGTGAAGAACTTGTTCTCTATAGTCTTGTTCTCGACCTTGACGGTGTTCTCGCCGGACTCGCCGCCGTGAACGATGCGGAAAGTCTTGTATCCCTTTGCGGGCACGCCCTTTGCGAAGAACACAAGGCGTCCGTCGGCGGATTTCTGCCACGGCATGACGTTGCCGTCTGCATCGACTATCGAGAAGTGCTCGGCTGCGGGCATATCGGTGATAACGACATCGTCGCGCTCTGCGCCGAAGGTGTTGAAAACGGTCAGGGAGCTGCCGTCCGGAGTGCAGACTATCTTGCCGAGAGTGTCGGCTATCTCAGCTTTGCCCTCGGAGATGAGCTTGTCGTACTGCTCCTTGGAATCCTCGTAGACTTCTTTTATCGAAGAGCCGGGGATTATATCATGGAACTGGTTAAGGAGTATTATCTTCCATCCGTCATTGATGAACTGACGGGGATAGGACGCGATGCCGTTGGAGTCGGCGATGGCGCAGATAGTCTCCATATCGTGATAGAGCAGCTCGCTCTTTCTGTTGTAGCGCTTGTTTCTGCCCTGCGAGGTCAGGGTGCCGCGGTGGAACTCAAGATAGAGTTCGCCCGCCCATTTGGGCAACCTGCGCGAACCCTTGACTTCCTTTTCGAGGTCGTGATAGAAGTCTATTGCAAACTCCTGCTTGACCTTCGGACAGCCGGGGATGCCCTTTGTCATGCGGTGACCCATTTCGAGCATATCGCGGGTCGGTCCGCCGCCGCCGTCTCCGTGGCCGAAGGTGCAGAGATACTCTTTGTTGAGATCCTTCTGCGAGTATCTGTGCCAGCCGCCGAGGATGTGCTCGGGATTGAGATAGGCGTTGTATGTAGTCTGCCAGCAGTCGCCTTCGTCGAAGCAGTCGGTGCTCGGCGAGAAGTGAGAGAGAATCTCCGTGCCGTCGATGCCCTTCCACATGAATGTGTCATAGGGCACTTTGTTGAACTCGTTCCAGGATATCTTTGTGGTCATGAAATAATCGATGCCGGCCTTCTTCATGATCTGCGGGAGAGCCGCGCTGTAGCCGAAAACATCGGGGAGCCACATTATCTTGTTGTCAACGCCGAACTCGTCCTTGAAGAAACGCTTGCCGACTAAGAACTGGCGGACAAGGGATTCGCCGGAGGTGACGTTGGTGTCCGACTCGACCCACATGCTGCCCTCGACTTCCCAGCGCCCTGCGGCGATCATCTTCTTGATGCCCTCATAGACCTCGGGATAGTCCTCCTTGACAAAGGCATAGAGCTGAGCCTGCGAGGACATGAACTTGTATTCGGGATATTCCTCCATGAGCTTGAGGACGGTCGCAAAGGAGCGGCCGGCCTTCTCTCTTGTCTGGCGGAGTCTCCAGAGCCATGCGACATCGATATGCGTGTGACCGATGCAGCAGGCGGTCGCGTCCATGGCGTCTTTTGAATATATCTCCCTGTCGAGCAGGTCGATTGCCGCCTCGGCGGAGGCAGCGAATGTATCGTAATCAGCGGTGTTGAAATCGATAAGATTGACGGCGTCGTTGAGCGCCTTGACTATATCGATGCGCGGAAGATCGTCCGCGTCATAGAGGGACGCGACTTTGAGCGGGGTTTTGAGATCGAAGATGAGGCGGTTGACAAGGTCATCGACGACCTTGAGGCGCGCACCCATTCTCAGCTTGCCTTTGAATTCCCATGCGTCCGAATACGCGTTGAGGCAGCAGTCGAATTTCTCGCCGCCCTTGGCGCAGTCGAGCAGGCGTATCTCGCTGTGGTTCGAGTCGCCGCCCTGGCGCAGCTCGCCGTTAAAGTACATGATGAACTGCGGGTTGCTGCGATTCCACGGGCCGCTTGCGGAGGGGGTCAGCTGATAGACCACGGGTCTGCCGGCAAAACGCTCGGGAACTGTGAAGCTGTGGCGGAACCACGCGTAGTCCTCTTTATAGCCCCAGTAGTCGTTCTCCGAGTCGAAGTCCGTCCATTCGCCCTCGTCGATCTGTGAAAATTTGTACTGCCCGTCGCGGAATTTGAAGCCGCCGAGCGTCTCGCTGTCGGGGTAGAGATATTCATTCTCAAGGTCCTCAATGACCTTGTAGACCCTTCTGGCGAGCATGAAGCGCTCGGAGTTCTTGTCCGTGAAGCGGATGTCTACATGACTCATTTGATTGCTCCTTTCGGAAAATTCTTTGATTTATCCGTCAAAATAATTTTAACCTGCGGTACATGACAATTATATATTATTGCCGCGTGGGTTACAATAGATTTTTAGTTGTTTTGCCAAAAGATTTGAGCTGCAAAACAAAAAAGCCCCGCAGACGAGTGCGGAGCTTTCTCTATATTATTTATGCCTGGTTGTTGCGAATCATGTTGAGGATATTGCCGAGATTCGTCGTGCCCTTGAAGAACTGCCTGAGCTCCTTGAGGGACTGCAGGAAGTTGGGGTTCCAATCCGAGCGGGGAGCGGGTTTTATTCCCATCTCTTCGAGCATCGGGCGCAGAGCCTCAAAACGCTCCTCGAAGCTGTTGTAATCCATATTGTCTCTCTTCGTCCAGCCCGCCTCGGCGACAGCCCAGAAGCGCGGGAAGCACATATATGAGAGCTTGTCGAAGTCGCGGACATACTCCGCCCAGATCGGGCACTCGACGCCGTAGACATTCTTCTTGCCCGCCTCGGTCAGTCCCTTTATATGCGGGTCGAGGCTGTAGGTCTTTTTGAGCGAGGTCATGCCGTAGGGGTAGTCGCAGTAGTAATAATAGAACTCGGAGACTATCATCTTTCCGCCCTTGTTCGCGAACTCGACGGAGCGGTCTTTTTTGTCCATCCAGCGCTGAACGATAATGTCGTTGGGCATCATGCCGCTGTTGAGGCTCTCGTTCCAGACTATAGCCGTCTTGTCGTGCTTTTTGAGGAAGTCAACGGCCTGAAGCACGAACCAGCCCTGAAGCTCCTCTTCATTCTTGAGACCAAGTTCTTTCATGCGCGTCTGGCATTTCGGGCAGTTCTTCCAGCGAACCTTGGGCGCTTCGTCGCCGCCGATGTGGAAATATCTGCCGGGGAAGAGCTCAATCATCTCGCCGAGCACGTCAAAGACGAGCTTCAGCGAATCGTCGTTTCCGGCGCAGAGTATATCATCAAAGATGCCCTGCTTCGTACCGACTTCGAGGGGCTTGCCCTTGCAGGAGAGCTCGGGATAGGCGGCGAGCACGGAGAGCGTGTGGCCGGGCATATCGAACTCGGGGATAACTTCAATATAGTTGTCGTCGGCATATGCGACTACTTCGCGGATCTCATCCTTTGTGAAATATCCGGAATATTCCTCGGCGAAGTGGTACTGGCCGAAATCCGAGCTGCGGCGGCGGGAGCCGACTGTGATGAGCTCGGGGTGGCTGTCAATTTCAACGCGCCAGCCCTGGTCGTCGGTCAGATGCCAGTGCATGGTGTTCATTTTGACGAGTGCGGCGGCGTCGATGAGCTTTTTGATGTTCTCGACCGTCGTCATGTGGCGCGCACAGTCGAGCATGAATGCGCGGTATTCAAACGCGGGCGCGTCTTCGATTCTCACGCACGGGCAGATATCGAGCTGCTTTAGCTGCTTCAATGTCTGGCTCGCATAGAAGGCTCCGCGCTCGCCGCCGGCGGTGGCTTCGACACCGTTTTCGGTCACTTCGAGCACATAGCCCTCTTCGGGCAGTTTGTCTGTCAGACGCGCGGAAAAGCTTTCGGAATCGATGTTTTCCATCTTGACGCTTCCGCCGAGATAGTCGATTTTGTTGGGATTGGGAATAATATTGAGCTGCTTCATTTTCTTTTCCTCCGAAGGGCTTTTATCAAGGGTCAGTATACAATAAACGTGATTCAAAAGCAAGGCGAAATTCAGCTCTCGGGCTTTTCTTCGGGTTCTTTATGCGCGCTGTGCTCGTTTTTGCTCTTCTCGGCTCTGCACGCCTCGGCGCACATCTCCTCCTGCTTTTCGAGCGTTATCTGCTTCATTGTGTTTTCGTCTATCTTCATCAGCTTCATCAGTATCGCCTGACGGGCGAGTATACGGTTCATCTTGCCGTGGATATCTTCGATCATTATCTCGGTTTTGAGATTGACTTTGTAGTCGTTCTCGGCGCGGCGGCGATCTTTTTCCTCCTGGCGGTTCTGGCTCATCATTATCAGCGGAGCCTGCAGCGCGGCAACGCACGAGAGCACTAAGTTGAGCAGTATGAACGGATAGGGGTCGAACGCGCGTTTTGCGAGTATGACATTGCCGACCATCCAGAGTATCAGCAGGGCGGAGAACGAGAATATGAATGCCCAGCTGCCGGCAAATTTCGCAATTTTATCCGCGGCGCGCTGACCGAATGTGTATTTCTCCTTGTCGGGGTTTGCAGATATCCTGCTGTCTGCGAGCAGGGATATGATATCCTCGTTGCTCATGTCGTGCTTGACATCGCTGATTATTTCGTTGACAAGTTTCTTGTTCTCTTTCATCTGGCACACTCCCTTGAAATTATCCGTATACTATTTTAACATAAGACGAAGAGATTTTCTATAGCTATATTTGCGTTTGCCAAGCGGCGGTGGTATACTGTGTTCAGACATAATTCAGTCTTATGTGCGGATAATATATAAAAAGGGGAGAAGAAAATGAAAGAGCTCATGAAAAATATTTCAAAATCCGAGGTTCTGACTCTGAGAGATCAGGTGCTCTGCCAGCCGGAGCAGGTGGTCAGCAAGACCCTCGCCCAGAACGACGCGCTGAGCATAACGCTCTTCGCGTTTGACAAGGACGAGGAGATAAGCACCCACGCCTCCGGCGGCGACGCATTTGTCACCTGCCTCGAGGGAGTCGGAAAAATAACGATAGACGGCGTAGACTACGAGCTGCACGAGGGCGAGAGCATAGTCATGCCCGCCGGACACCCGCACGCAGTCTACGGCAAGGAGCAGTTCAAGATGCTTCTTGTTGTGGTGTTTTGAAGATAAAATAAAAATCAGGTGGTTCTGATTGAATCGGAATCACCTGATTTTGTTATATAACGCACCTTATGATTTATTGTTTTTGTTAAATTCTGCAATTGTTTGATGTATTATTTCAATTTGGCGGTCGGTCAAACCGGAGACATCAATAGTTTTGCCCCTTTCGATGCCGAGTAAGAAATCTGTTGATACGCCGAAGTACTTTGAAAAGCGGGTAAGAACATCAAGAGAGGGATATCCCATGCCGGTTTCATATTTGCTGATGACAGCTTTTGAAATTCCAATGTGCGAGCCGAGCTCACTCTGTGTTAAACCGTGCGATTCACGAAGTCTTTTTAGTGTTTCACCAAAATCATAGTAACTCAACAGATCACCACCTACTGAGTTATTTTAACTTATAGTCGGTCAACTATTCATATACATATGTCAACTTTTAGTTGACTAAGCGTGATTTATATGTTATCATATGAAAAAACGAGGAGGTTAATGATATGAATAAGAACTGTCCGATATGTGGTGCGAGTATGAATGAAAATGCCAAGTTTTGTCCTTCGTGTGGAGCAGACACATCAAGTGATAAGCAAAGTTCGATGGCGTGTCCTAAATGCGGAAGCACAAACACATCAATACAATTTGTCCAAACAGGCGGTAAAACGCGAAAAAGAGGCAGAGGAATTATGTGGGAAATAGGACGAGCGTTTCTCATAATCTGTACATGCGGTTTATGGTTGCTTGTCGGAAAAAGCAAGGGCAAATCTAAGACCAAATTTAAAAAAGATATGCGTATGCCAAAGCTGCGGATATTCGTGGAAAATTAAATAATATAAATATAAAAGATGCTGCATTTAGCAGCATCTTTTACTTATCAATTGAAAACTCGCATCCGCAGTAGTTCTGTCTGTATAGATCATACTGCTTCGAAAGTTCTATCGAGCGCTTGTAGCCCTCGCGCTTCTTGAAATCTGCGGGCAGATGGCGCACTCCGTATTTTTCGCCCATCTCTTCGCCGATGCGGTTGAGTATCTGCGAATTCTTGTGCGGACTTACGGAAAGGGTGGTCGTGAAATAGTCGAAGCCGTGCTCCTTCGCCTCCTGAGCCGTGCGCTCGAGCCGCAGATAAAAGCACTTTTCGCACCGCGAACCGCCCTCGCGCTCCTGCTCATATCCCTTTGCCGCGTCGGTGAACTGCGTATGATTATATTCACATTCGAGCATTTTTACATTGTGCTCCGCGGGCAGGAGAGATATTATCCTGCGCTGTTCGCTGAGCCGGTGTTCATATTCCTCTGCGGGGTAGATGTTCGGATTGAAGTAGAGCACGGTGACATCAAAATATTTTGTCAGATATTCGAGCACATAACTGCTGCACGGTCCGCAGCAGCTGTGCAGCAGCAGGGACGGCACACGCTCCTGCTTTTTTATTTCATCAATTTCGCGGTCGAGTTCGAGCTGATAGTTGATTTTGTTCATCTCAACGCCTCCGCAGTATATGATACCGCAAAGGGGCTGATAAATCAACCGCTCAGTCGAGGATGCGCCCGTCAGTCGATATCGTCACGACCTGCCACGGGATGAATTTGCCGCTGTTCTGCAATGCTGTTTTTGCGGCATGTTCGAGTCCGCCGCAGCAGGGGACTTCCATTCTGACGACCGTCACGGACTGTATATTGTTGTTCGCGATTATCTCCGTCAGCTTCTCGGAATAGTCGACGCTGTCGAGCTTCGGGCAGCCGACAAGGGTTATGTGGTTTTTGATGAATTTTTCGTGGAACGCCGCATAGGCGTAGGCGGTGCAGTCGGCGGCGATGAGCAGCTTTGCGCCGTCAAAATACGGCGCGTTTACCGGCACGAGCTTTATCTGAACCGGCCACTGGCGCAGTCGGCTCTGCATTTCGGCGGGCTGCGCCGACGGGGCGTTTTCCTCGCGGTTCATCGTCATGAGCCTTGAACCCGGACATCCGCCGTGATGTCCGCCGCCTCTTTTCTTCATCATGTTTTCTTTGACCGCTTCGGCGTTGTAGGCGGCTGCCTCGCGCTCGACAAAGGTTATCGCGCCTGTGGGGCATGCGGGCAGGCAGTCGCCGAGCCCGTCGCAGTAGTCGTCGCGCATGAGCTTGGCTTTGCCGTTGACCATGGCTATCGCGCCCTCATGGCAGGCGGCGGCGCAAGCTCCGCAACCGTTGCATTTTTCTTCGTCAATATGGATTATTCTGCGCTTCATAAAAATTCCTCCGAGCGTAAAATTTGTTTTTTTCTTGACCTGACGCGTTTATTATAGTAGAATCAGGACAAAAATACTGTTGCAAAAACAACGGAGTGATAAAAATATGTCGGAAAATTTTGAAAAAATAAAAACAGCGCCGCTCTTTTGGGGCATAGAAGAAGCCGAGCTGCCCGAACTGCTCGAAGCCCTCGATGCGCACAGCCGCAGATATCAAAAGGGCGAAATAATAATGCCCGAGGGCGAAAAGACGGACTCGCTCGGGCTCGTGATGAGCGGCAGCGTTCTGATAGTGCAGGACGATTTCTGGGGCAACCGCAATATCATGGCGCGGATAACTCAGGGCGGAATTTTCGCCGAGTCGTTCGTCTGCACGGGCGAAAAGCTGACCGTCGGCGCGGAGGCGGAGAGCGAATGCGAGATAATGCGGCTGAAAGTCGGGCATGTGCTCGGCTCGTGCCCGAAGTCGTGCGCCGGGCACGCAAAGCTCGTCGGCAATCTGATATCCGAGCTTGCGCGCAAAAATCTGAATTTCAACTCGAAGCTCGGCCACATGGGCAAGCGCACGACGCGCGAAAAGCTGATGTCATATCTTTCGGCGCAGGCGATGAAGAGCGGAAAAAATGAATTTGACATTTCATTCGACCGCCAGCAGCTTGCCGACTATCTGTGCGTTGACCGCAGCGCGATGTCCGCCCAGCTCTGCGCACTCAGGGATGACGGAATATTGAAGTTCAAGAAGAATCATTTTATACTCAACAGAATATGAAAAAACGACCGCCCGAATAAATGGACGGTCATTTCAATTATCGGTTAAGATTATTTCTTCTTTCCGGTGCCTTCGTACTCCTTTATCCATGCGACCATGTCGGTGAAGGACTGCTTTGCGCCCATGGGGGCGTAGCCAAGCTCTTCCTTAGCCTTATCGCAGCTGAAGTTGCAGTTCGAGGTCAGCTTGCGGATGGAGTAGCGGGTGAAGAGCGGGGTTTTCTTCGCGGCGTTGTAATAGACCTCCATGAGAGGAGCAAACGCATTTGCAAGGCCAAGAGAAATCTTGAGGCTCGGAGCCTTGAAGCCGCAGATGTCTGCGAGCATATGTATCAGTTGGTCGACGGTGACGACCTCATCGGTGAGGATATAGCCCTCGCCGGGTCTGCCCTTTTCAGCAGCACCGATCATGCCCTTGGCAACATCGCGCACGTCAACGAAGTTATATGCGCCGAAGGAGAGCGATACGGGGAACTTGCCCTTGAGGAACATTCTGACCATCTCGCCGACGGAAGAGACCTTGAAGTCATAGGGGCCGCAGCACGCGCCGGGATAGCAGACAACTGTCTCAAGCTTGTCGTCGTTATTCTCAAATACATAGTTTGTGGCGGTAGCCTTAGTCTTTGCATAGGTGCCGTCAAGAATCTCGGGATTGAAGTGAGAAATCTCACGCATAACCTGATTATCGGGGAGCGGGGGGTAAGCGTCAACGGAGGAAGCGTAGACAAGTCGTTTTACGCCGCACTTTTTGCACGCCTCAACGACGTTCTTTGTGCCGTCGACATTGACCTTCCAGGTCATGTCCTCGTTGCCCTTGTTTATCTCGATAACGCCTGCAAGGTGATAGACGACGTCCGCACCTTCAAAAGCCTTTTCGAGAGAAGCGGGATCGGTGACGTCGCCGAATACGCGCTCGCAATTGATGCCGTCAAAAATCTTGCTGTCTTTTCTGATGAGTATTCTGAAGTTTTCGCCGCGTGCCTCGAGTTCTTTAACGAGTGCATAGCCGACGTGACCCGTAGCGCCCGTGACGACTGAAAGCTTGTCTCCCATGATTAATTAACACTCCTTTAATTTTTAAGCTTACAGAGCTTATTATATATCAGAAAAGCTTTTTAATATTTACGGTAAAGAACTATTTGACAGTAAAAAGATAATTATTTATTTTTTTAGTCAAAGTGCCGAAGTGTTTCGCCAATAACATTGACTTTTTGTATGTTTGGAGCTATTATTTTATAGTGGTATTTTGCTCTGCACGGCGGCGTATAACTTGAACGGACGCCCGCGCAGAGAACGGACATATATATTTGAAAGGAAGGATACAAGTGGCAAAATACGTCCTTGCACTCGATCAGGGAACGACGAGCTCACGAGCTATCGTTTTTGACAAGAAGGGCAACATTATAGCCAAAGCGCAGAAGGAGTTCGATCAGATTTATCCTGCTGCGGGCTGGGTTGAACATGACCCCATGGAGATACTTTTCAGCCAGTTTCAGGCGCTGACCTCCGTCTTTTCTTCGAGCGGAGTGAAGCCCGAGGATATAGCCGCTATCGGCATAACGAATCAGCGCGAGACCACCATTATGTGGGACAGGGAGACGGGCAAGCCCGTCTACAACGCCATCGTCTGGCAGTGCCGCCGCACAGCGGAGCTCTGCGAGCAGATAAAGGCGGACGGCATGGAGGAATACATAAAGGATAAGACCGGTCTTGTTATAGACGCGTATTTCTCCGGCACAAAGATAAAGTGGATCCTTGACAACGTTCCGGGCGCACGTGCGCTCGCCGAGGCGGATCAGCTGCTCTTCGGCACGGTCGAGACATGGCTCATATGGAATCTCACCGGCGGCAGAGTGCATATAACCGACTACTCCAATGCGTCGAGAACGATGCTCTTCGATGTCGACAATCTCTGCTGGGACGAGAAGATGTGCGAATATCTCAACATCCCGATGTCCATTCTGCCAGAGGTCAAGCCTTCGAGCATGGTATACGGCAAGGTCGCTGGCGGCATAATCGGTCTTGAGGATCTCGAGGGTATCCCGATCGCGGGCGCTATAGGCGATCAGCCGGCGGCTCTGTTCGGTCAGGCATGCTTCGAGCCCGGTCAGGCGAAGAACACCTACGGCACCGGCTGCTTCCTGCTGATGAACACGGGCGAAAAGCGCGTTAAATCAAAGAACAACCTGCTTACGGGCGTCGCATGGGGTATCGGCGACAAGGTAGAATACGCCATTGAGGGCTCTGCATTCAATGCTGGCTCGGTCATAAAATGGCTTCGCGACGAGCTGCATATGATAGACAACGCAAAGCGCTGCGACGAGCTCGCCGAGAGCGTGCCCGACGCAAACGGTATATATTTTGTTCCCGCGTTCACGGGACTCGGCGCGCCCTACTGGGATATGTACGCGCGCGGCTGCATAGTCGGGCTCACGCGCGGAGTCAACCGCGCTCATATCGCGAGAAGTGTCCTCGAGGCTATCGCCTATCAGATGACCGACCTTCTTGAGGCGATGGAGGACGACTCCGGAATAACATTCACCGAACTTCGCGTCGACGGCGGCGCGAGCGTCAGCGATATCTTGCTCCAGATTCAGTCGGATATGATACGCACGATAGTCGACAGACCCAAGACCGTCGAGACGACCGCTCTCGGAGCGGCATACCTTGCGGGTCTTGCCGTCGGCTACTGGAAGGACAGGGACGAGATCGCGCAGAACCGCGAGATCGAGAAGATTTTCACTCCTCAGATGGAGAAGTCGCACCGCGACGAGCTCTACAAGGGCTGGAAGCGCGCAGTCGAGCGTTCGCGCGACTGGGCGAAGGACTGATATTATCTGGCCGCCGACCGGTTTTCTGATCGGCGGCCGTAAAAATAACCGGGTATTCTTGAACACGAAAGGAAAACGAAAATGGATTATCTGAGCGAATCACTCAAACTGCACTATGAACTGCGCGGCAAGCTGGAGATACAGCCGAGAGCCGGGGTCAGCAACAAGGACGAGCTGTCCCTTGCCTACACCCCCGGAGTCGCGGCGGCGTGCCTCGAAATAAAGGACGATGTCAGCAAGAGCTATGATCTGACCCGCCGCTGGAACACCGTTGCCGTCGTCACGGACGGCACCGCGGTGCTTGGTCTCGGGGATATAGGTCCCGAGGCTGGCATGCCCGTCATGGAGGGCAAATGCGTGCTCTTCAAGGCGTTCGGCGGAGTCGACGCGATACCGCTTTGCGTGCGTTCAAAGGACGTTGACGATATAGTCAACACCGTCGCCCTGCTCGCAGGTTCGTTCGGCGGAGTGAATCTCGAGGATATCGCGGCTCCGCGCTGCTTTGAAATCGAGCGCAAGCTCAAGGAGCGCACGGATATACCGATTTTCCACGACGATCAGCACGGCACTGCGGTCGTCTGCCTTGCGGCGGTTGTCAATGCATTAAAGATAGTCAAAAAGCAGCTCTCCGACTGCACCGTTGTTTTCAGCGGCTCTGGCGCGGCGGGCGTTGCGATAGCGAGACTCTTCGACTCTATGGGTGCAGGCGAGATTATCATGTGCGACCGCAAGGGCATAATCTGCGAGGGTGGGGATCTGACTCCCGCAAAGGCGGAAATTGCCGCATTCACAAACAAAAATCACCGCACCGGCACGCTTGCCGACGCGATGAAGGGCGCTGATATATTTGTCGGCGTCTCCGCTCCCGGAATCGTCACAGAGGAGATGGCGGCGTCGATGGCTGAAAATGCAATAATCATGGCTATGGCGAACCCCGTACCCGAGATAATGCCCGACCTTGCAAAGGCGGCAGGCGCGGCGGTAGTCGGCACGGGCAGAAGCGACTTCCCGAACCAGATAAACAACGTTCTCGCGTTCCCCGGAATTTTCCGCGGTGCGCTCGATGTCCGCGCGAGCGACATAAACGAAGAGATGAAGATAGCCGCCGCCAAGGCGATAGCTTCGCTCGTCAGCGACGATGAGCTGAACCCCGATTATATCCTGCCTGCGGCGTTCGATGAGCGCGTCGGCAAGGCAGTCGCCGATGCGGTTGCGCAGGCGGCGAGGGACAGCGGTGTTGCGAGAATATAACTAAATTTTCGTGGTGTAGCCGCCGTCGAGCTTTATTCCGCTTTTTTCGCAGCGGGATTCAACAAAGCTCTGCGTCCGGTCGATGACTGTTCTGAAGCTCATAGGCATTTTTGCGGGAGCGCGGCGCGGCGAGTGGCTGCCCTGCGTTATCAGCTCGCTTTCGATGCAGTCGAGAATATGCAGATAGGCGGGGTCGTTGAGAATATCTGCGTTGGGCACCCAATCGCTCGGGAGATTGCCCTTGGCGGTCTCCGCGATTATGATTCGGTACATCATGAGGCTGTATATCCTGTGCAGGGAGTCGACGGTTGAGTCATTACTCTCCTGCGGGAAAGTCAGGAATTTGCGCAGCTTTCCGGCGACGCGGAATATAGTCAGGGTGTTGAGCTCCGAGTCGGAGGGCAGGTCGCCTTTGATACCGAATGCGCCTTCAAATCCGCGCTTCGATTCGCTCAGCCCCAGCAGGTAGTCCGTGGTGACATTGTAGTAATCCGCCGCGCGGCAGAGAAAATCGAGCCCGCATTCGCGTATGCCGTTTTCGTAGTGGGAGAGCAGCGCCTGCGAGACTCCGAGTCCTGCGGCGGCTTCCTTTTGGCTCAGCCCCTTTTCTTTTCTGAGCGAAGACAGGCGCGCGGTTATATTTGTTGCCATAACGATACCTCTTTTATACAGTCTGTATAATCATTATATCAGAAATTCAAGAATTTTCAATCATACAGTTCAACAAAATACTCAACGTATTTTTGGAGGAAACATGAAAAGCTATATAGTTTATATCATAAGAAGCGGCGCGACAAAGGAGGAGACCGAGGGAAAATATATCGGTCACACCGACGTTGAGCTCAGCGAAGAGGGCAGAAAACAGCTCGAGAATATGCGCTCGGAGCTCGTCTATCCGCCCGTCGGCGCGGTCATATCGAGTCCGCTCAAGCGCTGCACCGACACCGCGGCGATACTCTATCCCGACAACAAGTGCATTACTATAGATTCGCTCATAGAGTGCAACTTCGGCGAGTTCGAGGGCAAGGATGCGGAGGAGCTCAAGGACTATCCGATGTTCCCGCGCTGGCTCGCCGGCGAGCAGGGCGTTGAGCCGCCGTTCGGCGAGAGCAACGAGGCGTTCGCAAAGCGCGTGTGCGAGGGATTCATAAAAATAATCGACGGTCTGATAAAGACCGAAACAGACCGCGCGGCGATAGTCACACACGGCGGCGTGATGATGGCACTGCTCACAAATTTCGGTCTGCCCCAGCTGCCGATGCACGAGTGGATAACCCCGAACGGCTGCGGCTACACTCTGCGCATAACCCCGTCGCTGTGGATGCGCGGACACAAGCTGGAGGTCGTCTATGAGTTCCCGTATGAGAAGAACGACGAGGACGGCGAAGAAGAATAAAATTTGACGGGAGGCGGCAATATGCAGTACAGAACCATAAGAGCGGCGGCGAGCGCCGAGTTCGTTGAAAAGCGTTCGCGGTTCATCGGCTATATATCGCCCGTCACGACTCAGCAGGACGCGATAGCGTTCATCGATTCGATAAAGTCGAAGCACTGGGACGCGACGCACAATGTCCCGGCATATATAATCAGAAATGGCAACATCTGCCGCTTTTCGGATGACGGCGAGCCGCAGGGCACGGCGGGAATGCCGGCACTCAATGTCCTGCAAAAAGAAGAGCTGACCGACTGCGTTTTGGTTGTCACCCGATACTTCGGCGGAATACTTCTCGGCGGCGGGGGACTCGTCAGAGCCTATTCGCACGCGGCGAAAATCGCAGTCGATGCGGGCGGCATAGTGACCCGCGCGGAGTGCAGTATAGTGAAAATCCGCTGTGACTACACATTCTACGGGCGGCTCGCCTCGCTTATCCCGGAGCAGGGCGGCATAGTCGAGGACACTGCGTTCGAGGACGTGGTGACGGTGAAAATGAGAATACCGCAGGAGCTTGAGCCTGCGTTTGAGACGCGGCTCGTTGACCTTAGCAACGGCACTTGCCGCGGAGAAATAACAGACACGGTTTTTGCGGATATAGACTGAGGAGGAGAAAAATGAAGATACTTTTTCAGGGCGATTCGATAACGGACGGCAACAGATACAAAGAGCCAGAACGCCGCCACGATTTAAACCATCAGATAGGGCACAGCTACGCATTTATTGTCAGCGGTATGCTCGGCGCGGAATATCCGGATGCCGGACTGAAATTTGTAAACCGAGGCATTTCCGGCGACACGACGCGCGGACTGCTCCGCCGCTGGCGCGAGGATGCGCTCGATATAGAGCCGGATGTTCTGAGCCTGCTCATCGGCACGAACGACTGCTTCCTTGAGGGCGAAAATCATGTTGAGCCAGAGGAATACGAAAAGAATCTCGAAAGCATACTCTCGCAGTCGTTTGAAACGAACGGGGAGCTGAAAGTGTTTCTCATGGAGCCGTTCTTTCTGCCGACAAAAGACAGATTCAAGGCGGAAGATAATACTTGCCGCGAAGAGATAGGCAGATATTCGCAAATCTGCCGCCGCATTGCCGAAAAGGACGGCAGGATATTTTTTATCCAGCTTCAGCATCTGTTCGACGAAGCAGCAGAGGGACGTGACTGCGCCTACTGGATTTGGGACGGCATCCACCCGACGGAGAGCGGGCACGCGCTGATAGCACGTGAGTGGATAAAAGCATTCAAGGCGATGTTTGAATAAAAATCTAAACCAAACAAAAATCCTCCGTATGAATCCATACGGAGGATTTTTTTGCTTTGATTATTTCTCGGCGGCTGCGGCGGTTCTTCTTGCCTGGAGCGCGTCGGATATCTCCTGCTTCTTCTTGCCGACGATATCGTATTTGAATATCGGGATAGCGGAGAGCAGGGAGAGAATACCGGGGACAACGGCGTAGGCGAAGAACACGATGTCCTTTGTCTTTGTCGCGAATCCGGCGGCGGTGCCTGCGGCGATTTCGCGCACGGTGTCCGAATAGCCGGAGACCTGAACGAACACGAGGCCGAGTGCCGTGCCGAGCGCAAGGCAGATTTTGATAGTCAGCGTGAGCACCGAATATGCTGTGCCCTCCATGCGCTTGCCGGTCTCGTACTCATAGTAGTCAACGCAGTCGGCGGTCATTATCATGGGCATGAGATTGACGGACGCGAACTGGAGACCCATGAGGAACAGCGAGAAGTAGAAGAGAACGGTGAGCACCATGTTGTCGGGGTTCGTGAACCAGAAGTGGGCTATCACAAACGAGAGTACGGATGCGATGAAGCCGTATACCGAAAGACCGATAAAGACCTTTTTCTCGTCGAGCTTCTTTATAAGGAACGGGCAGGCCGCCATGCTTATCATCGTGCCGATGGCGGTCGAGATGCCGAGGACTGCAACGAGGTTCTGCGAGCCGAGAAGAATGTTCGCCGCCTGAACCTGAATTCCCATAGCCATCTGGCGTCCGAAGCCGAGAAAATACGAGATTATGACGAGCATGAACGGCTTATTCGATTTGAGCGCGCCCATCATGTCCTTGAAAGATATCTTGTCGCCCGCAGTGTAGGGTACGCGCTCTTTGTTGAGAAGCGGGATAAGCCCGAACAGCACGCAGCCGAAAACGGCAGTGAGCACGGCAGTGAACAGATACTCGTTCGCTATCATGGGCAGGTCGGTTTCGCCGCTCTTGACGAGCACCTTGGAGCCGCCCGGGATTATAAGACAGGCGATGGGCACTATCACGACGCAGGCGGAGAAGCCTATCTGCTTGAACGTGTTTGAGATGGAGACGACATTCGTGCGCTCCGTCGGGTCGGGAGTGAGGACGGATGCGATGCCCTGCGAGGGCACGTCGCCGAGTGTCATCGCGAAGCTCCAGAGAAGATAGGTCGCGAAGATCCATATGTAAGTTGCCGCTTTGTTCGTCTTGAACGGCACGTCGATGAACACAACCGCGGACATGACGAGCAGGGGCAGGATCGACTTTGCAATCATCGATTTGAACTTGCCGTTTTTGCTCTTCGAGCGGTCGATCATGTTGCCGACGAACGGATCGAAAACTGCGGAGAGAATCTTCGCCACGAGCACGAGAATACCGACGACTGCGATGTCCGCGCCGAGAATCGAAGCGTCAAACTCCGCCTGATATGAATTCAGGAGTCCGACTATCGCCTGGAAGCCGAAAAGACCGAGCGAATAGGCGGCGATTTCCTTGAAGTTCATATACTTTCCTTTTGATGAACTCATTGTTATTCCCCTTTCAGCAAGCCCCGAATCGTTCTTTACCGCAGATTCAGGGCTTTACTGTACTAAATTGATTTTATTATAAACTGTGAAT
>OOCI01001161.1_pt1 | contig 20624 bp, 18 predicted proteins | sample 1671761 | NCBI WGS metagenome assembly OOCI01 (sample SAMN06348190, study PRJEB24527) | human gut metagenome | biome: human gut; feature: ankylosing spondylitis patient; material: feces | host: Homo sapiens | place: China | collected 2015-10
GGGTGATTGGTTTGCCGGGCACAAAATTTTTTCAAATATAATAAATGCCGGGGCCAGGCTGCTTAGTGCCTGTTGTCAAAGGATTTTTGCCTGATATAATAGATAATATACTGTAATATTTTACTTTTTTTGTTGAACTGCTCCACGGGGGACGCTAAAGGAAAAAATACGCGGAACTTTTACCGCAGAAGACATCTGCGTAAGGAGCAGCCATGAAAATCACAAGTGTTGAAGTGTTCGATTGCCAGATCAACAAGCATTATCCTGACATGGTCATGTTCGAACCCATCCTGATCCGTATCAATACGGATGAAGGGATCAGCGGTATCGGCGAAGTCGGTCTTGCCTATGGCTATGCTGCCCAGGCTGGTGCGGGCATCGTGCGTGACCTGGCCCGCTGCATCATCGGCATGAACCCGCTGAATGTGGAACAGATCTGGGAAAAGTTGTTCCGTGATACGTTCTGGGGATGTGGCGGGGGCCCTGTGATCTATGGCGGCATCAGTGCCATTGATATCGCCTGCTGGGATATCCGTGGCAAGGCCGCCAACCTGCCCCTGTACATGCTGCTTGGCGGCAAGACCAATCCGACATTGCGCTGCTATGCCAGCCAGATCCAGTTCGACTGGGATCTGAAGCATGCCTACATGAAGGATCCTGAAGACTACGCACGCGCTGCCCGCAAGGCCATGGCCGACGGTTATACTGCCGTCAAGGTCGACCCCCTTATGGTGGATGAACATGCCAAGCGGAATCCCAAGCACACCGGCTACGGCATCCTGCCGCAGTTCGATCTGAACATGGCCGTGGATCGCGTGACGGCCATCCGTGAAACCAGCCCCGACCTCGACATCATCATCGAACTGCATTCCTTCCTCAGCTGCAACGCCGCCATCCAGCTTGCTGAAAAGCTGCGTCCGCTGCGCATCTTCTACTATGAGGAGCCCATGCACTCCATGCATGTGGAAAACATGGAGCTGATCGCCCGTACCATCAACATCCCTGTGGCCACAGGCGAACGCGTCTACACGCGCTGGGGCTACCGTCCGTTCCTGGAAAAGCGCGCACTGGCCGTGGTGCAGCCGGATATCTGCCTTGCCGGCGGTATCACGGAGACCAAAAAAATCTGCGACCTTGCCAACATCTATGACGCGACGGTGCAGATCCACGTCTGCGGCGGTCCTGTCTCCAAGGCTGCGGCGCTGCATATGGAAACGGCTATCCCCAACTTCCTGATCCATGAACATCACTCTTATGCCCTCAAGCAGTGCATCCGGGAGCTGTGCACGCAGGATTACCAACCCGTCAGAGGCCAGTATCAGGCGCCGGAGCTGCCGGGTCTGGGACAGGAGCTCAATGATGAGGTAGTCAAGCAGTATCTGGTCGCTACCGTGAAGTAGACCGACCTTTTCCCGTCTGCCGCACGTGTTGCGGCAGACGGCCATACGGAGGAAATCATGATGGTGCAAGGATCTGTAGCCGCGGTGTCGGAAAAGCCGACCCACAAGCGTTTTACCCTGCTGGCTATTTTGCTGCTGACCATTACGGTGGCGTATATCGACCGAGTCAATATCACCGTGCTCATGGCAGACCCGGCCTTTCTTAATGACCTGGGTCTGACGAACAATCCGGCCAAAACAGGCTTGCTGATGTCGTGCTTCCTGGTGGCTTACGGTATCGGCAATGTATGTCTGAGCGGCCTAGGCGATATCCTGGGCCCCAAAAAATCCATGATCATGGCCATCATCATCTGGTTCGTGGCCATGCTGGTGGGCGGCTTTGCTACCATACTGGGCGTGATGCTGCTGTCCCGCTTCTTGCTGGGACTTGGGGAAGGTCTGCATTTTCCCATGATGAACACTTACTGCCGGGCCTGGTTCCCGGTTCAGGAAAAAGCAAAGGCCAGTGCCATCTGGTTCATCGGTACCAGTGTGGCCCCTGCTATCGGCATGCCCGTCTTTGCCTGGATCGTGGCGACGCACAGCTGGCACTGGACGTTCTTTTTTGCCGCTTTCATCGGGCTGATCCCTTTGTTCTTCCTGGGAATGACTGCTGATACGCCGCGCCAGCACAAGACCATCAATCAGGCGGAGATCGACTATATCGAACAGGGACAGGTCGCCGGTACGGAGGCTGCGCCAGCAGAGCCGGAAGGTTCGGCGGTCAAGCGTATCCTGGCGAACCTCAAGGTCCTTTCCAAGATCAAGCTCTATTGGTGCGTCGTCGTCTACTACTGCGTGCATAATGTCGTGTACTGGGGCCTTTTGACGTGGCTTCCTGCCTACTTGAAGACGGAACGTGGTTTTTCCTGGTCCGAGATGGGCTTCCTGGCCTCCATGCCCTTTATCCTGGCCATCGTCTGCAAGCTGATCGCCGGTTGGGCATCTGACAAGCTTGGTCGCCGTGCGCCCTTCATCATCCTGGCGACCGTGGGCGTAGCTGCGTCCCTGTATTTCGCGTCGACACTGACCAACAACTATGCCTCGGCCATCTGCATCTGTCTTGGCATGGCCGCCATCACTCCGGGGGCTCCCCTTGCTCTGACCATGCTCCAGGAGCTCATCCCCAAGGATGTGATTTCCATCGGTACCGGTGTCATGAATGGTCTGAGCATGCTGTGCGCAGCCATCAGCCCCGTATTCTTGGGGTATCTGATGAGCGTCCTGGGAAGTTTTGCCGCTGCGCTGACCTTCCTGATCGCCGTGGCCCTGGTGGGAACAGTTTCCGCCGTCATCCTGACCATGAACAAGTATTGACAGAAAAACATTTCAGGCAGCCGCCCTGTGCGGCTGCCTGTCCTGAAGACAGCCGCAAAGATGCAGCTGTCGGCAGGCGCCCTTCCTTTGTTCCGCTGTTTGCCAACCGGTGATCGATATGAAAAATTTTTTCCACAGCGCACAGCAGTACCGCTGGCTCGTCTGGGGCCTGCTGGCCGCAGCTTACATGATCAGCTTTTTCCACAGGATGTCTGTATCCGTCGTCAAGGATGACTTGATGACACAGTACGGCCTCAGCGTCGTGGAGTTCGGCAGCCTGGCATCCATGTATTTTTATGCCTACTGCCTGGCCCAGATCCCTTCAGGCCTGTTGGCAGACAAACTGGGGGTCCGGCGGACAGCCACGGCATGCATCACACTTACGGGGCTGGGGACACTGCTTTTCGGCTGTGCCGAGGGGGCGACCATGCTTTTTGCCGGCCGCTTCATCGTCGGCCTGGGGGTAGCTTCGAGTTTTGTATGTGTCATGAAGTGCCAGTCGCAATGGTTCCGTGAGCGGGAATTCGGTACGCTTGCCGGGTTGTGCCTGTTCGTCGGCACTATCGGTAGCGTCAGTGCCCAGGCTCCTCTGGGGGCCCTGGTGAGCGCGGTTTCTCTCTCCGGGGCATTTTATAGTATCGGCGCTGCCACGCTGCTGCTGGCTCTCGCCTGCGTCCTGTTCGTGCGCGATACACCGCAAGATCTTGGCTTTGCTCCCATTGTGGAAAAGACATCACCTGCTGGCGGCAGTTCTGTGTCGTTGGCCAGGATAATCAGGGATCCCGGCCTGCTGGCCCTTGATATCTTTTATTTTTTCATGGGCAGCCAACTTCTTGGTTTTGCCGGATCCTGGAGCATCGCCTATCTGAGGGACACTTATGCATTGCCGTTGCAGCAGGCTTCGACCTTGGCTTCCGTACAGCTTGTTGCCTTCATGGTGGGCAGTCTTGTGATCGGCTATCTTTCGGACAGGAGCGGACGCCGCAAACCTTACATCGTCTGGCCGTTCGTGATCGTGACCCTGACCTGGGGGATCCTTGCCGTTGGACAGGATGCTTTGGGGCTTTCATGCGGGATCGTCCTTCTTGGTGTAGCCGGCTTTTTTTCCGGGGCTTTTTCCGTTATGATGACTCTATGTAAAGAATTGACGCCTGGGCCCGCTACCGGGACTGCCATTGCCGTGCTGAATACATTCGGATTCGGAGGGATTGCGCTCTCCACCCCTCTGTATGGGTATTTTTTGTCCATTGCTGAAGGTACCGGCAACCATGCCTATGCCGTTATATTCATGGCCGTCGTAACAGGACTTGGATGCCTCACCAGCTTTTTCCTTAGAGAAAGCGGAGGGCGGCAGGCAATGATGTAAAAGAGGTTCTTCAACCTCTGCCGGTCAGGCCTCATGTCCCAGTGAGGAGATGAAGATGGGAAATGTGCCGTCCGCCGCAGATATCGTTTACCGCAAGATCAAGAAGCAGATTTTTTCCAAAAAACTGCTTCTTGGTCAAAAGATCGTTGACACCGACTTTGTAGAAGAGTTTCGCGTATCGAAAACTCCGGTACGCGAGGCTTTTCTTCGTTTGAAAAGCGAGGGATTACTGGAGATCCATCCTCGCAGCGGTACATTTGTGTTCAAATTTTCGCGTAATGACCTCAGCTCTCTGGTACAGGCACGTATCTGTATCGAAGAAGGGGCATTGCGCTGTGCCTATCTTGCAAATCCTGTCCATCTGTGCTCGGCATTTGAAAAAAGTATTTGTGACAGCAGACGCCGTCTCGCTGAGGGAGAGCTGGATTCATATCTGGAACTCGATAAAGAATTCCATAATGTCATTTTTCGTTATTCAAAAAATGCTTATCTTGAATCGTATTATAATATAATGTTTGATAAGATAAATATCTTAAGATCTTATCTTTCCCTGAACCAAGACTTTATTTATAATTCTGTTGAAGGGCATAGCAAAATTGCAGAATATGTTGCAAATGATGAAATAGATGCTGCATGTCGCCGCCTGCGTGAGCATATCGCCAATGCCTTCAATGATGACTTCCTCGATTTTCTCAACGCTGTCGTAAAACGCTGAGATATCATATGTAGACTATACCATTCCGGATGCCGTATCGCTCCGGATGCTTCGGGCGGTATTCAGAAAAGGTCCTTGGGTCCTCTTGATAAATGCCGGATACAAGAAATCCCGCAGGCTGCTCCCTGCGGGATTTCTTGCATGGGGGATAGCATGTCCGCCTTATGGGAAAGGGAAAAACAGCAGCCCAAGGTTTCCCCTCTTTTTGAGGTTGCCCTGCTTATCGCCGGGCTTGAACCTTAAAAACAGAAAAAGTCCGCTCAGCTCAAGGCTTTGCGGACTTTCTTTGATTTCTGTGGACTATGATGTGGCGGAGAGGGTTGGAGCCAATTGTATCACTCAATATGTTGAAATGATTGGATTGAACACTCACGGAAAAAGCTGCCGTACCACTGGGATCCTCTATCTCGATATCCTCGCCATACAGGGGTTTTGCGTTCTTTGGATTCGTCCAGCACAGCTCGGACGTTCTGTGCGCTTTTAACGTATCCATTTGAAGGGGAAAGGCGTCAAGGTATGCCTTGCGTCTTCCCTCTGCTTTGGGTTGCTTATTGTCGTTCCGAGACATGCCCCAGGAAGGATCGTCAGGCGACAAAAACGATATCTACGATCACGACAGGGGTCATACTTTGCTCCTTGACATTTATAAGGTTGAGGTGAGCAGGCCGAATAAGGCCCCCGTCAGTTCTTCGATAATGCGGATGGCGGCCGCCTTTGTAGCGGATTCCGACAAGAACACTTCGCTGTGAAAGCTGTCTGCTGCCGCCTCTTCTTTTTTGTTTGAAGAGGGCAGTAGCGGCTTGATGCGTTCCCATAGCTCATCAGGCACATCACGAAAATCTGCCTGCTTCATGGGACAAGCTCACCTCACTGTTCAAAATCAAAAAATGTGTCGGCCATTCTCCTAGGCAGCTGGATGGACATATGCATGATTTCAATGAAGTTCCTCTCACAAGGGCTTACGGATGCTTTCTCCAAGAGCATTCATCCGTTCTCAGAGAATCTGAGGCAGTCCGTTTTACAGAGACGACTCCATGTTGGTAATATAGGTTCAAGCCTGAGCCAAAGGTCTTCAGAGATGTCATAGTAGCATATTCGCCAACGTAACATGGTGAAAATATTAACCAGTCTATCTTCTTTTTTAGAGAAAAGGATGTGCAGTAACATCTTAGTATCTTTATAGACGAAAGTATGCTACCTGTAGCGTATGAAGATCCCTCTCAAAAATACTTTATCTTTCTGTTGTCCAAAAGTGTCCTTGCCATTGGAAAGATGCTTGGCAAAAACATGGGGCTTCCCGGAACGCCGACTGGCAGGTCGTACAGTGGAAGCACATTGCCGTATTGCCGGTGCTGTCGCTGTAGAGTTGTGTGCTCGCTTGGAGGCCATCCTGCCGGGGCTGCTGCCCCAGGGGGCGGCCCTGCCTGCTCTGCTCCATGATGTGGGCAAGATCTGCCCTCCCTTCCAGCTGCGTCTGTACGAGGCGGTCAACGGGCCGGATGTCCGGCAGCGTATGCCGGAGCTGGCCCATGCGGACACGGCACTGGAGAGGAGTGTGGGCGGCCATGCTGCTGTAAGCAGTGCCTGCCTCACCGGGATGGGGGCCCCGATATCTCTGGCCCGCATCGTGGGCGCCCATCACGGCAGACGTGTCCGGGCCATCGCGGAGGACGCTGCCGTTGCCGGTGGGACGGCCTGGATGGAGGTGCGCCGCGAGCTGTGCCGCCGTCTCCTGGGCGAACAGCCAGGCTGGCCCTGCTTCGATGGCCTGTGGGAGCGCGTGGTCTGTGGCCTGACGGTCACGGCTGACTGGATCGCTTCCGGGCCGCTCTTTGATGCCCCCGGGGAAGACTGGGCCCCTCTGGTCGAGCGCGCCGTGGACGAGGCCGGCTTCTGCTGGCCCGGTATCCGGCCGGATCTGTCCTTTGAAGATATCTTTTCTTTCTCTCCGCGTCCGGCACAGCGTGCCCTGTATGAAGCCATCACCGGTCCGGGTGTCTTCATCCTCGAAGCCCCTATGGGGCTTGGCAAGACAGAAGCCGCCCTCTATGCGGCCTACCGGCTATTGGAGCAGGGCAAAAGCAGCGGCATCTATTTCGCTTTACCCACACAGCTGACGTCCAACCGTATCCACGAAAGGGTCGACGCCTTCCTGTCCCGCATCCTGGAGAACAGGCAGGGGGCCCTGCTGCTGCACGGCATGGCTTGGCTGGAACGTTTCCGGCAACAGCGCATGGGACAGGATGCCGCACCGAACCGTTCGTGGTTTGAGCAGGGCAAACGGGGCATACTGGCACCGTTTGCGGTCGGGACCATCGACCAGGCGTTGTTCTCCGTCATGAATGTTCGGCACGGAGCCCTGCGTACCTTCGGGCTGGCAGGGAAGACCGTCATCCTGGACGAGGTGCACAGTTACGATGCCTATACCGGGACCATACTGGATGCCCTGGTGGCGCAATTGCGAGCCATCGGCTGTACCGTCATCATCCTGAGCGCCACCCTCACGGCCAGGCGGCGTGCAGCCCTAATGGCCGGAGATACCGCATCCACCGCCTATCCCTTAATCAGTGCCGCTCCTGTCGGGGACGAAGCTCGGGAAATCGCCTGTGATGCGGGGGCTCATGTGGATGTGATCGTGACGCATGCCACGGATGATGCGGCACTGGAAGAGGCTCTGGAGCGGGCAGAGCAGGGGGAGCGGATCCTCTGGATAGAGAACACTGTGGCTGGGGCGCAGGAGCATTTCCGTCTGCTGGCTGCACGGGCCTCCTCCATGCCCGGCCTGTCCGTAGGGTTACTGCATTCCCGTTTCACCCCGGTAGACAGGGCACGGAACGAGGAATGCTGGGCGGCCTTCTTCCATCCGCAGGCGGAGGGGCGCGGGCAGCAGGGCGGTATCGTGGTCGGTACGCAGGTGGTGGAGCAGTCGCTTGATTTGGATGCGGACTTTCTCATCACCCGTTTTTGTCCCACAGATATGCTGTTGCAGCGCCTGGGGCGCTTGTGGCGGCATGGGGGGCAGGTACGGCGTCCTGCATCGGCCCGGCATGCCGTCTGCCTCCTGCATCCGTCGCTGGAAGAGGCCACAGCGTCTCTCCGGTGGGCCTTCGGCACTTCGGGCCGTGTATATGCTCCCTATGTTCTATTCCGTAGTTTGGAACGATGGCATGACAAAGTATCCCTGCAGCTCCCTGGAGAGATTCGTCCTCTGCTGGAAGCTACCTATGCTGATCGAGAGGAGAAAGAGCCGTCGGTTGTGAGCGCCTGGCGGGAGCTGTGCCAGGTCAGGGAGCAGTTGCAGCGGCAGGCTCTGCTCTCCCAGGCGGATACCGTCGTGACCGGTGAGGACAGCGAGGTACGTACTCGCTGGCAGGAGCAGGAAGATGTTTCTGTGGTGCTGTACCGGCACTGGGATGCGGGCCGTCGCCGTCTGGTGCTGGCGGACGGAAGCGAAGTGTTTCTGATCCTGCCGCAGGGCGGTTCGGATCGGGAGGAACGCCTCGCTTGCTGGCAAAAACGGCAGGAAGTCGCCGTGGCTCTGGCCGGCAATACCATTCGAGTGAGAGCGTCACATGCACCGGAACGAGATGCCCCCTCATGGCTGGCCCCTTGGATGCAGAAGGGGATACGGGCCGCATGGTTGGCGGAGGATGGTTGTGTCCTGCATGAGGATGGAGTGCCGCTGGCACATCCTGCCCGCTATGATGCCCGATTGGGTTATGTCGTGAAATGAGGAGTATTATGGACGGGAAACGACGATTCAATCTGACGGATGAACCCTGGATTCCTGTAGCTTCAGGGCGTATCAGCCTGCGCGAGGTCTTCAGTAGACCGGACGTGAGGGGCTTGGGCGGGAACCCGCTGGAAAAGATTGCCCTGCTCAAGCTCTTGCAGGCCGTAGCCCAGGCGGCGCGGACGCCCCGGGATGATGCAGAATGGGCACAGCTCGGTACCGAGGGGCTGGCTGAGGCCTGCCTTGCCTATTTGGAAAAGTGGCATGAAGCCTTCTGGCTGTACGGCCCCGCTCCCTTCCTTCAGTTCCCTGCGGTGGCGAGGGCAAAATTGTTGCCTTATGGCAGTCTGTTGCCGGATGTGGCCACGGGCAATACGTCGGTCCTGTTCCAGTCCCAGAAAGAACAGCCCCTGGACGATGCGCAAAAGGCCCTGCTCTTGCTGGTGAACATGTCCTGCTGCTTCAGCGGCAAGAAGGTGGACAAGTCCGTGGCGCTTTCCCCCGGCCTCACCAAGGGGGCCAGCGGCAAGGCGGGTCCGGCGCTTTGTGCCCTGGGATTGCTCCATTCCTTCCTGATGGGGCGTTCCCTGCGGGAGACGGTCTGGCTCAACCTGCTGACGCAGGAACAGGTGGCGCAGGACATCTATCAGGATGGTGTGGGCGTCCCGCCGTGGGAAGTCATGCCGCAGGGCGAAGTGGATGATGTCGCCACCGCGCTCACGCGCAGCCTCATGGGCCGTCTGGTGCCCCTGGCCCGCTTCTGTTTGCTGGAGGAAGAAGGCATCCATTGCGTGGAGGGCATCCAGCACCCGGACTATCTCCAGGGCGGCATGGTGGATCCCAGCGTGACGGGGGACCGCTCCGCCAAAAAGCCCCGGATGATCTGGGCAGACCCGCAGAAGCGCCCCTGGCGTCAGCTGACTTCCCTGCTGGGCTTTTTGCGGCATGAGCAGGCCGCCGCCATGCGCTGCCTGCAATTGTCCTGGTGCCTTCCCCGTCTGGCTTCCGGCCCTCTGGAAGAAATCACCATCTGGGCCGGGGGTATCCGGGTGCGCAGCAATGCCGGTGAACAGTACCTGAGCGGCTCGGACGATGTAGTGGAATCGGAAGTCTCCTTGCCGGTCGCCTGTCTTGGGGATGGCGAGGAGAGCTTATGGTTCCTGTCCTTCCAAAAGGGCATGGAGGATGTGGAGAACCTGGGTAAGACGGTCTATGCCGCTGTGGCAGGCTACTACAGGGAAGAGAAGGCGGAGTCCGCTGAGGGCTGGGCCGCGCGTGCGTCGCTGGATTTCTGGCAGCAGGCGGAAGGCTTTTTCCCCACTCTGGTAGAGGCGTGCGCCCAGGATGGCCCCGATGCCCGGGAAGCGGTCGTACGCCGTCTGCGTGGCTGTGTGCAGGAATGCTATTCCCGGGCCTGCCCGCAGGAAACGGCCCGGCAGCTGGCGCTCTGGGCGCGTCATCGCCCTTTTTCGGGATAACGCCTGTTTCAGGAAAGGATAGTGATCTATGGAAAACAAGGAACTGACACGGTCGCAGCGTTTCGTGGCCGCCGTCCTGGCGAGGTGCCGGGAGGACAAGGGCTTTGCCGCACGTCTGCGTCGGGCCGACAACCCTGATACGGAGCATTATGCCTACGGCTTGCTGGTGGCGTTCGGCATCGCTCTGGAGCGTGACGGGGAACGCCGTGCCCATGCCCTCATCGGAGCCAGCCTGAGCCGCGGCAAGCGGGAACAGGACGGTACGCTCGGTCTGGGCGAGGCCCTGCGGCGCTGCGTGGAGAGTGAGGAGCAAGGGGAAGCACGCCTGCGGCGGATGCTGGCCTGCCGCAGTCAGGAGGAGGCCTGCCGCATGCTGCGGCCGTTGCTGGCGCTCATCGCCTCACGGGACATGCCATTGTGCCATGCCCGGCTGCTGGACGACCTGCTGGCCTTCCATTTCGATGATGCCCGGCGGCGTATCTGCCTGCGCTGGGCCCAGGAGTTCTACGGCAAGCCTGTTCCCGCGGAACCCGTCCCGGGTGGGGAGGAGGGCGCATGCGACATCTGAGCCGTTATCTGCTGAGCGCTGCCGATAGGCGGGCATTGCGCTGGACGGACAGCTATTCCCTGCACCGCATCGTGTATGACCTGTTCGAAGACATGCGGGGCGACGACAGGCAACGCGGCAGCGGTATCCTATTCGCGGACAAGGGCGTGCGTCAGGGCGTGAGCCAGGTCATCATCCTCTCGGACCGTCTGCCGCGTACGCCGCATCGGGGCGTGCTGGAGACGCACCCCTTGCCCGAGAGTTTCCTGCAGGCGGCCTCCTATCAGTTCGAGGTCGTCGTGAACCCTGTCTGGCGCGACAACCGCAGCGGCAGGATCATGCCCGTGCGCGGGCGTGATGCCATCGCGGCCTGGTTCTGTGACCATGCCCCCCGCTGGGGGTTCGAGGTACATGCGGCATCCCTGCAGGTGACGGACGTCCAGGTGGACCGCTTCAGCAAGGGCACGGGGATGGCGACAATCGCGCGGGCTACGTTGACGGGCAGCCTGCGGGTCAGGGAGCGCGAGGCCTTCGTCCGTGCCGCCTGTCAGGGCATCGGCAGGGCCCGGGCCTTCGGCTGCGGCCTTTTGCAGATCGTCCCCTGTCTGTGACCATAACGGAATGACATGTGTCATTTTTGAAAAAAGGACAAAATATATGGCTACCAACATCTTGAAAGGCATCGGCATAGAGTTCCACATCCTGCAATCCTTCCCCGTGACCTGCCTCAACCGGGATGACGTGGGCGCGCCCAAGAGCGCTCTTGTGGGCGGCGTGCCGCGTGCCAGGGTCAGCTCGCAGTGCTGGAAGCGTCAAGTGCGCCTTGCCCTGCACGATCTCGGTCTGTCCACCGGTATCCGCACCAAACGCCTTGCCGAGATGATCGCGGACGCCTGCCTCGCCCTGGGGGCTTCCGGGGAGCAGGCGCTCACCTGCGGCAACGCCATCGCGTCCGGTCTGACGGACGATACGCTGTTCTTCATCTCGCGGCAGGAAGTGGAGCGTCTGGCCGCCTATGCGGCGGAAAGCGGCTTCGAGCTGCCCGTGGAGGCGGCGAAGGCCAAAAAGGGCAAGAAAGGGGACGAGGCCGATACGGGCAAGGTCGCACTCCCCAAGACCGAGCTGGCGAAGATCAGAAAGTGCCTGAGCTTTGCCAAGAGTGCTGCCGACGGGCTGGACATCGCCTTGTTCGGCCGTATGGTAGCCCAGGATCCGAGCCTGAACGTGCAGGCCGCCGCGGCCTTTGCCCATGCCCTGTCCACCCACAAAGTGGTCAATGAAGTGGAGTTCTTCACCGCACTGGACGATTACAACCGTCTTGTCAAAGAAGACGGAGAACGACTGTCCGGCTCCAGCCATATGGGCACGCTGGAATACAACGCAGCGACTTATTACCGCTACATCTCGCTGGATCTGGGGCAGTTGTGGGACAATCTGGGCGGCGAGGATATTGTCGCCGCTGTGGAGGCCTTTACCAAGGCCCTGTATCTGGCGGTACCGGCGGCACGGCAGAGCACGCAGTCCGGTGCCTGCCCCTGGGATTATGCCCGTATCCTGGTGCGTCGCGGCCAGCGCATGCAGCTCTCTTTTGAAAAGCCGGTACGCAGTGCCGCTGGTGGCGGCTGGCTGGCCCCCAGCATGGAGGCCCTGGATGACGGGCTCGCGCGTCAGGAAGAGCTGGCTGGTTCCCTGTACGGCAAGCTGGCCGAGGTCACATACGGCGCCGGGGCGGGCAGCATCGATACTGTCTGCACGGTGCTGCGTGATACTGTGGCGGGCCTGGTGGAGTCGGCGTCATGAGCGTCCTGCTTCTCTGGCTGGAGGGGCCGCTGCAGTCATGGGGGGCCGATTCCCGCTATGGAAACCGCACGACGCTCCCCTTTCCTACGCGCTCCGGCGTCCTGGGCCTGCTGTGCTGTGCGGCCGGACGGGGAGGGGAGCAGCGGGAATGGCTGGCCCGCATGGCGGACTGGACACAGACCGTACGTGCCTATGCCCGCCGAAAGGGCGACAGGGCGGCTCTCGCGCCCCTGTTGACGGACTTCCAGATGGTGGGCAGCGGCTATGATGAGGCCGATGCCTGGCAGAGCCTGCTGGTGCCCAAGACGTCCGAGGGGAAAAAGCCCGTCGGTTCCGGCGCCAAGATGACGTACCGCCATTACATACAGGATATGGCCTTCGCCTGCGCCCTTGAACTGCCGGAAGAGGAGGCCGTCGCACTGGCCGCGGCGCTGGAGCATCCTGTCTGGGAGCTCTCGCTGGGACGGCGGAACTGTCCGCCGTCGGACATCATCGGGCGTGGCGTCTTTCCTTCGGAAGCCGGGGCACTGGAGGCTGCGGACGTCCTGGCTGCCCGGAAAGACAGGTCTGCCGTGCTGACTGTACGCGATGGCGCACAGGCTGATGGTGATGAGGTCTGGACCTTGCGGGATGTTCCGCTTTGCTTCGGGATTGTCAAACGCTACCGGGAACGGCAAGTGACCCTGTATCGCTGACAAAGATCCTTCCCCACGCCCGTGGGGGTGTTTCTGAGTGGTACCGGGATCAGGATTTGGAGGACCCGTCTTCCCCACGCTCGTGGGGGTGTTTCCATTCTTCTGACGTTCACAAAGTTAAATGCATCGTCTTCCCCACGCCCGTGGGGGTGTTTCCATGGTCGGGTCCGCATGGCCCATGACCTCTGCGTCTTCCCCACGCTCGTGGGGGTGTTTCCTGCGCCAGCCCCTGCGCCCCCGCATGCGATACGTCTTCCCCACGCTCGTGGGGGTGTTTCTTACCAGCACCAAAAAGATTTTACCCCCAACGTTTTTTCTCCGCATCCGTGGGGACGGGTGTCAAAAAGATCCGCCCGGTATGGGTCTGCCTATGACCGCGGGCTGTATACGGCTGAAGGCGGTACCATCCTTTCTGGGCGCGAGGAGGTGATATGGCGGAAGAAGGCGGTACGAAGCAGGAGGGCAAGCGTCTTTTTGTCCGGATTACACGGGATACGCTCCCGCGAGTGACGGACAAATATCCGTATCTGTATCTGGAGCGCGGGCGTCTTGAAGTGGATGACAGCAGCGTGAAATGGCTCGATGCCCAGGGCGGCTGTGTGCATCTGCCTGTGGCGACCATATCCGCGCTGTTGCTGGGGCCGGGAACATCCATCACCCATGAGGCCGTCAAGGTGGCGGCTGCCGCCAACTGCAGCCTGTGCTGGGTGGGGGAGGATTCCCTGCTGTTCTACGCGGCGGGCATTACGCCTACGTCGCATACGCGCAATATGCAGCGGCAAGCGTGCCTTTCCACAGATCCGGACCTGTCACTTGCTGTGGCCCGGGCCATGTTTTCCCGGCGTTTCCCCGGGGTGGACATCACGAAGAAGACACTGCCGGAATTGATGGGGATGGAGGGCCTGCGTGTCCGTGATCTTTATGTCGAGACGGCAAAAAAATACGGTGTAGGCTGGAAAGGGCGCAGTTTCGTGCCCGGAAAATTCGAATTGAGCGATCTGGCCAACAAGATCCTTACGGCGACCAATGCGGCCCTGTACGGGATCATTGCTTCCGTGATCCACAGTCTGGGCTATTCGCCGCATCTCGGTTTTATTCATTCCGGCAGTCCGTTGCCCTTCGTTTATGACATGGCTGACCTGTACAAGGGGGAATTCTGCATCGACCTGGCTTTTTCCCTGTGCCGGGAACTGGCGGGGACATATGACAAGTATGCTGTGGCGACCGCATTTCGGGAACGCGTCATCCGTCAGGCGCTCCTTGAGCGTATAGTCAAGGACATAGACCAGCTGATAGGGGAAAAAAGTGCTCGTCGTTATAGCAAATGATCTGCCGCCGGCGGTGAGGGGACGCATGAAGCTCTGGTTTGTGGAGCCACGTGCCAATATTTTCATTTCCGGCATCAAGGATAATGTAGCACAGAAAGTCGTTGACTATCTGTTGGAACATTGCCCTGCGGAAAGTGGACTGCTAATTTTTCAAAAGATTCCGGAAGCTCCCGGCTACCGGATACATGGCAGGGGAGACCATAAACGGGAAATAGTTTTACTGGATGGCTTGCAACTCGTTCGCGACAAGGATACTTCCAATTTTTTGCGTGATAAAATCCAATAAAATCACGCTGTCTTCCCCACGCTCGTGGGGGTGTTTCTACGAATCGTTTGAAGATGCTGACGATTTTGAAGTCTTCCCCACGCTCGTGGGGGTGTTTCCACGCGACGAGCGCGTGCCAGCTCTTCCTTCACGTCTTCCCCACGCTCGTGGGGGTGTTTCTGGCGGCTGGGGCCGCCGTCGAAAAGGTAGCGGGTCTTCCCCACGCTCGTGGGGGTGTTTCTTCAGGATAGCCTCTCTCACCAGCACGCTTGCTGTCTTCCCCACGCTCGTGGGGGTGTTTCTCAGGGGATTACCCTTGTCGTCAGCAGCCATGCGTCTTCCCCACGCTCGTGGGGGTGTTTCTGCGGACAGCCCGCCCATCCGCCTTGCGCCTTCGTCTTCCCCACGCTCGTGGGGGTGTTTCCACTGCTCTTCAACGTTGTGATTGGGCGCGCGACGTCTTCCCCACGCTCGTGGGGGTGTTTCCGAGACCCAGTCACGGGCGGATTTGAGCACGCCGTCTTCCCCACGCTCGTGGGGGTGTTTCTGAACGGGGGGACTATCGGGGAGATCAAAAACCGTCTTCCCCACGCTCGTGGGGGTGTTTCACAGAGCCCCGCCACCCCGGCGGGGCTTTTTTAGTCTTCCCCACGCTCGTGGGGGTGTTTCCGGATATAAGACTGAGCTGACCAACGGGGGCGTGTCTTCCCCACGCTCGTGGGGGTGTTTCTATGCTTTCGGATGTCGCAGATCCAGAAGTGAGGTCTTCCCCACGCTCGTGGGGGTGTTTCTATCATGGCGGCCCTGTCGAACCCTGCCACGGCGTCTTCCCCACGCTCGTGGGGGTGTTTCCAAGCGTCGTGTTTGGACCCACCGCATGCTGCTGTCTTCCCCACGCTCGTGGGGGTGTTTCCTCGGCAAGCCGGTCCAGCACCTGTTCCTTGGCGTCTTCCCCACGCTCGTGGGGGTGTTTCCGCATTGAGCGGGCGCAGGCTCTTTGTTGTGATGTCTTCCCCACGCTCGTGGGGGTGTTTCAATTTTTCGCTTCCCCATTATTTCTTATTACGAGTCTTCCCCACGCTCGTGGGGGTGTTTCCTTCGGGCAGGCTCTCCCTGGGCCTGCCTGAAAGTCTTCCCCACGCTCGTGGGGGTGTTTCCAGGATAGAGCAGGCGGCTGGCTATCTGGCGTAGTCTTCCCCACGCTCGTGGGGGTGTTTCCGGAACCGAAGCAGACTAGCGAACAGGGCGCGGGTCTTCCCCACGCTCGTGGGGGTGTTTCCGTTCTAAGTTTTCTTTGTCGCACTACGTTTTGGTCTTCCCCACGCTCGTGGGGGTGTTTCCCATGATGGTCGACTATGACGCGGCCGCTTGCGGTCTTCCCCACGCTCGTGGGGGTGTTTCTAAGTTTATGCTAGCGGCCGCCGGTGGCCGCACGGTCTTCCCCACGCTCGTGGGGGTGTTTCTGCGCTAATAAGACACGCTCCGATTGTAGGTAGGTCTTCCCCACGCTCGTGGGGGTGTTTCTAGAGCATATCGCCGCCCTGTGCCGTGGCGCGCGTCTTCCCCACGCTCGTGGGGGTGTTTCCGGGACGTAGTGGACGGCGTGGCACAGGTTATCGTCTTCCCCACGCTCGTGGGGGTGTTTCCCTGGGCCGTCTCCATGATCACGGTGGTGGGGGGTCTTCCCCACGCTCGTGGGGGTGTTTCTAGCGTGACGGACGATGGCGTGCAGATTCATTGGTCTTCCCCACGCTCGTGGGGGTGTTTCTGCCTGGCGCACGATCTCCGTGACGCCGGTGAGGTCTTCCCCACGCTCGTGGGGGTGTTTCCACGACACGACGCCCCGCCGGGATGTGGATGGTGTCTTCCCCACGCTCGTGGGGGTGTTTCTATTGCACGGCCGTGTCCGCTTCGATCTTGGCGGTCTTCCCCACGCTCGTGGGGGTGTTTCCGCATAAAGCAGATGTTCCCCGAGCAGCCCGCGGTCTTCCCCACGCTCGTGGGGGTGTTTCCAGGCGCCCGCATGGCTGGCCCAGCCCGGCTGGGTCTTCCCCACGCTCGTGGGGGTGTTTCCAAGCGCAGATACAGATCCTGCTCCGTGGCACGGTCTTCCCCACGCTCGTGGGGGTGTTTCCGAAGGTTCCATGAGCACCTGGGGTGTTTTCCTGTCTTCCCCACGCTCGTGGGGGTGTTTCTGAAATAAAAAACTTGCTGGCTGGTGGCGATGGGTCTTCCCCACGCTCGTGGGGGTGTTTCCGCTGCTCGCGGCCTGGCTCGCACTTTGAGAGGGTCTTCCCCACGCTCGTGGGGGTGTTTCTTACACTTGCTCTGGTAGGGCAGATTCAATCGAGTCTTCCCCACGCTCGTGGGGGTGTTTCCTCATGGCATCCGTGATGGCCTTGGTCACCTCAGTCTTCCCCACGCTCGTGGGGGTGTTTCCGTGGCAGGTAAAAATCTTTTGCATCATCAGTCGTCTTCCCCACGCTCGTGGGGGTGTTTCCCGGCTCACCGATTGGATTGGTTCATGTCGGAGGTCTTCCCCACGCTCGTGGGGGTGTTTCTAAGGTTGATCAAGTTCCATCGTAATTTCTCTGGTCTTCCCCACGCTCGTGGGGGTGTTTCCAGATCAGTGAGCTGACAGCACAACTGGATGAAGTCTTCCCCACGCTCGTGGGGGTGTTTCCATGGGTTTATAAACCTAACATCTTGGAAAATAGTCTTCCCCACGCTCGTGGGGGTGTTTCTTTCGTTGACTTCACTGGATTCGGGTTCAATAGGTCTTCCCCACGCTCGTGGGGGTGTTTCGGGGCATATGAAAAAATAACCCGTGAGACGATGGTCTTCCCCACGCTCGTGGGGGTGTTTCCGAGTACCTGTCTGTCGAAGAAACTGCCAATGGGTCTTCCCCACGCTCGTGGGGGTGTTTCCGCTATGGAACGTGGCGAAAAGCCCGCCCAAAAGTCTTCCCCACGCTCGTGGGGGTGTTTCCGTCCGTAGCTGGCTGGACTGTCTGGAGACCGTGTCTTCCCCACGCTCGTGGGGGTGTTTCCAGGATCATCTACCAGTACCTCGTCCTGGAGAAGTCTTCCCCACGCTCGTGGGGGTGTTTCTCGTTTCCGCAGGTTCTTCGAGGAAGATGGCATGTCTTCCCCACGCTCGTGGGGGTGTTTCCCTTAAGGCGCTGGTAGTGGATGAAGCCGTGCCGTCTTCCCCACGCTCGTGGGGGTGTTTCCCACCATACCTTCCTTATTAAGCTGCGAACGACGTCTTCCCCACGCTCGTGGGGGTGTTTCTCCCCCTCCCTCCGCCATGTGTTGCTCCACAGGGTCTTCCCCACGCTCGTGGGGGTGTTTCTTCGTAAACATGGGTGGTCCGAAAAGCCCACTCGTCTTCCCCACGCTCGTGGGGGTGTTTCTAGATCCCTGATTATTCAAGATGGAGCACACTAGTCTTCCCCACGCTCGTGGGGGTGTTTCTATCACAGCACCACCTACGCATCCGCAAGGGTGGTCTTCCCCACGCTCGTGGGGGTGTTTCTCGGTGTCCTCTAGCGTCACCCGATGGGGCAATGTCTTCCCCACGCTCGTGGGGGTGTTTCTTCGACATTGGCATCTTTGTGTCAAATGGAAGGGTCTTCCCCACGCTCGTGGGGGTGTTTCCCGATGACGTGACTATGAGACCGATAATGCCGCGTCTTCCCCACGCTCGTGGGGGTGTTTCTCTTCTGCAGGGCGTAGAGAACGCGCCGACGAGGTCTTCCCCACGCTCGTGGGGGTGTTTCTGACCTGCGAGACGTGAAAACGTCACGTCCCAGGTCTTCCCCACGCTCGTGGGGGTGTTTCCAATCGAGTGTCAGGGTTGTTCGAAGGGATGCGGTCTTCCCCACGCTCGTGGGGGTGTTTCCGGTATCCGGTGGCGTGTGCAAGATGCGAAAGCGTCTTCCCCACGCTCGTGGGGGTGTTTCTAGGAAAGCGAAAGCTCCCGGCAGCTGCCGTCCGTCTTCCCCACGCTCGTGGGGGTGTTTCGCCTCCCGTGTTAGCTTGGCGGGAAGTCTCCCGGTCTTCCCCACGCTCGTGGGGGTGTTTCCACGAATAGAGCGCTGCATAAAATCGTGCGGGAGTCTTCCCCACGCTCGTGGGGGTGTTTCTACGTTTCCCGGATTTGAAGTCTATTACTTATGGTCTTCCCCACGCTCGTGGGGGTGTTTCTCTTCCGCCAAGCATCCATTCCCTGGATGCTCCGTCTTCCCCACGCTCGTGGGGGTGTTTCTCCGTATATCTTTCCGCCATTTCCCTGGATGGCGTCTTCCCCACGCTCGTGGGGGTGTTTCCAAGCGTCGCCACAACTTCAGAACGAGAAGCATGTCTTCCCCACGCTCGTGGGGGTGTTTCCGCTCTGCCGCGATCCTTTTGTTAAGGACTTCAGTCTTCCCCACGCTCGTGGGGGTGTTTCCGAATCCCGTGCTGCGCAAACTCCTTCTGATGTGTCTTCCCCACGCTCGTGGGGGTGTTTCTGAATGGGCTCGGGCCGGGTAAAGGGAATGGGGGTCTTCCCCACGCTCGTGGGGGTGTTTCTACATGGACGACATCTACACAATCGACGATTTTGTCTTCCCCACGCTCGTGGGGGTGTTTCCGGAAACGGGACGTACCTTTCAAAGCTAACCAAGTCTTCCCCACGCTCGTGGGGGTGTTTCCCCGTTTATCCGTGACCCTTCCGGCAAGATTCTGTCTTCCCCACGCTCGTGGGGGTGTTTCTCTGGTCTATAACGAGTGGTACAGAGACCAAGAATCTTCCCCACGCTCGTGGGGGTGTTTCCTCCACGCCGATCTGGGGCAGGTGGTCGTCGCAGTCTTCCCCACGCTCGTGGGGGTGTTTCCCTCGGGCTCAGGCAGACATATGCCATGCGCATGTCTTCCCCACGCTCGTGGGGGTGTTTCACCACGGGGCGCTGGCGGCCCTGCTGGGCGAGAGTCTTCCCCACGCTCGTGGGGGTGTTTCCGTCACCTATACGCTGAAAAAGATCCAGGGCGAGTCTTCCCCACGCTCGTGGGGGTGTTTCTCTGCCACGAGCAGTTGGCATCGTATGTTCCTCGTCTTCCCCACGCTCGTGGGGGTGTTTCCTCGCGCACCTCGGCCAGATCCCGCACGGCCTCGTCTTCCCCACGCTCGTGGGGGTGTTTCCAGGTGGAGGCCGGGCTGCGCAACTCCCTGTGGGTCTTCCCCACGCTCGTGGGGGTGTTTCTGACGAGAACTACGACGCGCTGCTGGACAACGGGTCTTCCCCACGCTCGTGGGGGTGTTTCCAGCCATGGCACAATGCGTCTCAGCCCCATGGAGTCTTCCCCACGCTCGTGGGGGTGTTTCCAACTTTGGTTCCATTTTGAGTGTACCAACCAAGTCTTCCCCACGCTCGTGGGGGTGTTTCTTATTATAAGTATTTGCCTTGCCTTGCCTTGCCGTCTTCCCCACGCTCGTGGGGGTGTTTCTTTGGCTGAATCTGCTGCATCCCCTTCCGGCAGTCTTCCCCACGCTCGTGGGGGTGTTTCCCTTGCAAGCATCTCTGTGCTGGGAAGCATACAGTCTTCCCCACGCTCGTGGGGGTGTTTCTCTTTCCTATCTCCAAAATGCCCGCCATGCTATGTCTTCCCCACGCTCGTGGGGGTGTTTCCGAAGAGCTTGCCATCTGTGCATGGAACAGACTGTCTTCCCCACGCTCGTGGGGGTGTTTCCGGATTCCACCCCCTCCTTTTTTGCCTGAAGGCGTCTTCCCCACGCTCGTGGGGGTGTTTCCAGGGCAGGGGGAGGTCTTGTTGCCACACTGGCGTCTTCCCCACGCTCGTGGGGGTGTTTCCAAAAAAGGCCCCAGACTTGTCAGCGGTGTAAGGTCTTCCCCACGCTCGTGGGGGTGTTTCCCATGATGGTCGACTATGACGCGGCC
>OOCI01001162.1_pt1 | contig 20573 bp, 8 predicted proteins | sample 1671761 | NCBI WGS metagenome assembly OOCI01 (sample SAMN06348190, study PRJEB24527) | human gut metagenome | biome: human gut; feature: ankylosing spondylitis patient; material: feces | host: Homo sapiens | place: China | collected 2015-10
TTTCGAAAGATTTCTGAGGCTTTTTTGTTTTCATGCAGTTTTGCTTTCTTATCGCCCTGCTTTTTTCCCACAGCTCCTCACAGCTCCTTTTACCTTTTTACCCTTTTACTTTTTTACCTTTATATATTTTTCTCTCAAAAATGATGGTGAATCTTCTTGAGTGATGTTTATGTATAAAATGTTAACGGATTGTGGGTTTTCATTTAAAAAATCTGAAAAATTACGTACTAAAATGTTTCATAGCGCAAAAAAAGTTTCTAAAATTTCCCCCCCCCATTCATTTTTTTTTCTTACTTTTGCCCCCAGAAAATGCGAACTATCATGTAAACGGTTAATTTTTATAATTACCTATTTATATAGTAAAAGCGAAAAAAAATAGACTTAACTAAACTCTTTTAATAGATGGTGAAACGATTAATTTTAGCTACAGTGTTACTCATATTTGTATCGCTAGCTAATTATGCGCAAAACACGGGAGTCAAGTCCAACCTCTTATATTGGGCCACAACAACTCCTAATCTCGGTGTCGAGACTGCCTTAGGCAAGAAGCATACCGCTCAGGTATTCTTTGGCTTCAATCCTTGGAAACAGTCCGGTGGCGACCAGTCAAGCCTTCGTCATTGGCTTTTGCAACCAGAATACCGTTACTGGTTCTGCCAGAGCTTCAATGGCTGGTTTTTGGGTGTTCATGCCATGGGCGGACAGTTTAATGCAGGAGGAGTGAAGTTACCTCTTGGCATTTTCAAATCACTACGCGACCATCGCTATGAAGGATGGTATGTAGGTGGTGGTGTGACCGCTGGTTATCAATGGCCTCTTTCCAAGCACTGGAACCTGGAAACCTCTGTAGGTTTCGGATATGATTATATCCAGTACGACAAGTTCAAGTGCGGTGCCTGTGGCGAGAAGGAGAAGTCATCTCATGACAACTACGTGGGTCCTACCAAGGCAGCCATTTCTCTTATTTATATGTTGTAACTCATTAAACATAATCTATGAGTATGAAAGATTTTAAGAACTACATATTATTATTCAGCTCTCTTTTGATGGCTATGCCTCTTGCAGCCCAGGATTGTAAGAGTCTCAAGTTGGCTGCCGATAAGATTCAGGTATCTAATGTACAGATGTCTCATCATAATGACCTGGTTACGGTTGCGATGGATCTGAATCTCGATTCCCTGGATCTCCCTACCAACAACCAGCTTGTCTATACTCCGATGATCAAGCATAAGGGTGAGCTGCTCAAGATGCCGGAGATTGTTATCAACGGCAGAAGACAGCAGATTATGTATGACCGTGGAGTAGGAAAGAAACAGTTGCAGCTTTCACCTCAGGCTTTGGTGGTGAAGCGAGACAACAAGAAGCAGCAGACCGTGAAGTATCTTGCCTCCGTTCCTCTCTCTTCTAAGGAAAGAAACTACGATTTGGATATTCATGAAGACCTCTGCGGTTGTGGTGATCTGCAGGATGGCAATGATTTCACGGTTTCTCGCCGTCGCCAGCCGGTAGCTTCTTTCGTCCGTCCGGAGGTAGAGGCAATCAAGGTCCGTCATCTGGATAAGCGCGCTTATATCGATTTCCCGGTAGACCGTATCGAGCTGCATCCTGATTACCGCCGTAATCCGGAACAGTTGGATAGCATCATCCGCACCATCAATGCATTGAAGGAAGACAGGAACCTCGAAGTGAGCGGCATCAACATTCATGGTTATGCATCACCTGAGAGTCCTTACACCCATAATGATTATCTGGCAAAGAACCGTGCCAAGACGCTGACCGAATATGTGCGCCGGATGGTGAAGTTGCCAAACAACCTCTTCACGGTTTCTTCTACTCCGGAGGATTGGGATGGACTGATAGCTTATATTAAAGGTAGCAACCTGGAGCATAAGGATGCCATTCTGGCAATTATTGCAGACAAGAGTCTGAATCCGGATGCCCGCGAGTTGAAGATTAAGAAGCAGTATCCTTCAGAGTATCGCTTTATGCTCGACACCTGGTATCCAGCCCTCCGCCATTCCGACTACCACATTACTTATAAGGTGAAACCTTTCGATGTGGAAGAGGCAAAGGAGATTATCAAGACCAAGCCACAGCAGTTGAGCCAGGAGGAGATGTTCATGGTAGCCCAGACTTACGAGCCAGGCAGCAAGGAGTTTAATGAAGTGATGGAGATCGCCGTCCGCATGTTCCCAGAGAATGAGACAGCGAATCTGAATGCAGCCATAACCCGCTTGAATGCCGGTGATGCAGATAATGCGAAACAATATCTCGACAAGGCTGGAACCTGTGCCGATGCCCAGAATGCCCGAGGGGTCTATGAGATGCTGAAGGGCAACGAGAAGCAAGCTCGTTATTATCTGGAGCAGGCAGCCAAGGCAGGTGTTGCTTCTGCAAAAGAAAATTTACAGAATCTATAAAGTTATACATACTGTCTGTTTAGGACAATATAGCTATTCCTTAGAGCCAGGGTACTGCCCTGGCTTGGGACAGGCTCCTAAACCAGGCATATCTTTTCTAAGTACAAATATAGAAAGAAACTCAAATATAACGTATTAGATGATTTGTAAACCAAATATATTAAAACGTAATATAATTAGACTTTTAAGAACGTTTATAAGTAAAGAAATAATTATTAATAACAACTATAATAACTTACAAGATGAAGAAAACCTTATTATTTTCCGTTGCATTGGCGGGGCTGATGCTCGGTTCTTGTTCAAGTAGTGATGATCTGAATGGTGGTGGAAGTGCTCCTGTTAAGCAGGATGGTAATGGCTATGTAGCATTTACAATTAATTTGCCTACTCAGCCAAGTACACGTGCCGGTAGTTTTAACGACGATTTCAAGGATGGTATGGCTAATGAGTATGCAGTTAAGGATGCTACACTCCTTTTGTTCCAGGGTGCAGCAGAATCAAGTGCTACTTTTGTGGGTGCTTACAAATTGAGTACCGAACCTTGGACCTCACCTGCTGGTGATCAAAACATCACAACCACTTCCAAGAAGATTGTAAAAAAAATTGATAAGTCAGGTACTGACATGAAAGCTCTTGTTGTATTGAACCGCAATGAAGTCTTCACAGTAAATGAAACTGCAAATTCCTTGAAATTTAAAGGCAGTACTACTGATTTTGCTGGAACTTATAAAGAATTTGTTGAGTCGGCTAATGCCACATCAGGTGAAAACTTGACAAAGACAGGTTTCTATATGGCAAATGCTCCTTTGTGTAGTAAAAAGGGTGATGATTCAGACCCTGCAACTGGTACAGTTTCAACTTTGACGGACTTAACTGGTAAAATCTATGATACAGAGGCTGAAGCATTAGCAGGTACGGCTGCTCAGGTTTATGTAGAACGTGCTGTAGCTAAGGTAACACTTAACAAGGGTACTGTAACTGAAACTACTACAAGTACATCTACATCTGTCCCATTTGAAGTATTAGGCTGGGCAATTGATAACTTTAACAAAACAACTTATTTGGTTCGTAACACAGAAGATTTTGACACATGGAAGAGTTTCTCTTCTAAAGGGCTATCACCTTCTAAATATCGTTTTGTTGGTGGAGCTGCTGTAGCAACAGATTTGTATCGTACTTATTTCGCTAAGGATGTTAATTATGATACAGATTACTCTGCTGGTATTTTGGAACGTGCTACCAATTTCGTAAATACTTATGGTGATACAAATCCACAGTATTGCTTCGAAAACACTTTTGATGTATCTCACCAGAATGAGAATTTGACAACTCTTGTAACAATCAAGGCTCAGTTGAATAGTGGTGCTGATTTCTATGTTGTAGGAGGTGATCAGACCAAACTCTATACAAAAGCAGAGTTGGATAAACTGGTAAAAGAAAAGTTCTTGAATACTGAAGCTACATGGGTTACAGATAATGCTAAGGATAATAAAACAAAAATTGGTGAAGGTGACCTTACTGTGGCTTATGATAAAGATGAAGCAGGTGTAATCCACTTGAAAGAAGTTACAGTAGATCCAGCTAAGTTAAAGGCAACTCCTGCTCCATTACCTGCTACTTATGTTGCAGATGTAGAGGCAGCTGTTGGTTCTATGGTTTATTACAAGAATGGTGTTTCATATTATACTGTACGTATCAAGCACTTTGGTGACGACTTGACTCCTTGGGAAAAGAATAAACTAAATGTTAAAGCTGGTGAAGTTTACCCAACAACAGATCAGGCAGAAAACTGGTTAGGTCGTTATGGCGTTCTCCGTAACAACTGGTATGATATCACCGTTCAGGGTGTTAAGGGATTAGGTTCTGCTACCGTTCCTGAGTTGACCGGTACTACCGATGATGAACTTGATTCTTACATTGCTGTTCAGATTAACGTCCTCTCTTGGGCTAAGCGTACACAGAGTGCTACTTTGCACTAAGATGTAAATACATTTAAGATAAAATATAGAAAACAATAATTGATTAGCGATATGATAGCGCAGAAGATAAATAAATGGTTAAAGGGTGTCATGGCAGCTGCCATGACCCTGACCGTCGCGACCTCATGCCACGATATGTGGCACCAGGATTACAGCGATTGTCCTAATGGTGTATATGTGAAGTTTAAGTATGATTATAACCTCCAGCGTGCCGACATGTTCAACGACCATGTTGGACAGGTAACGCTGTATGTATTCGACGAGAACGGAAACTATATAACCCAACAGACCGAGACGAATTCTGCGCTATCATCGCCTCTCAAAGACCCAAATTATGTGATGCACGTCGAGAACCTGCAGCCAGGTAAATATCAGTTCCTTGCCCTTGCCGGACAGAATGCTTACGCCGACCAGTTAACTTCAGGCCGCGCCAAGTTCGTTCGTACCGCTCCATCGGCTACAGGAGATAAGATGCAGAAACTGGAAGTGAATCTCGACCATGAAAATAGGGGAGAGTATGATGAGGTTGTCAACAACAGCCTTCCTCTCGATACCCTCTGGCATGGTAAACTGCTGGAGGCTGTAGAGGTATCATCCTCAAAACCTTCTTATGCAACCATCCCTCTGGTGCGTGATACCAAGAAGATCAACGTAGCGCTTCGTGACCTTGACTCTCCACAGGATATGGATGTCAACGACTACACGATGACCATCGAAGACCATAATGCCCGCATCCTTTGGGATAACTCTCTCGATGAGAGCTGTAAACTCATTTATACCCCTCATGCCGCATGGAATACGGTAGATGAGGACGAGCAGGGCAAGATAGCCCATGCTGACTTTATGACTTCCCGCATTCTGAAGCACGAAGATTACAGCCTGGATGGCCGACTCCTGATTAAGAGTAAGGAGACCGGAAATACGGTAGTCAATGTAGACCTGCCAGACCTCTTGAGTCGTCTTCGCACCAGCGAGGAGTACAGTTACAGTGCACAGGAATTCCTAGACCGTGCCTACGATTACAAACTTCAGTTCTTTATCCAGGGTGGCAAGCTCAAGTATTGCTACATCACCATCAGCGTGAATGTACTGAGTTGGAGCAAGCGCATCCAGTTCGAAGAACTCCATTAACATGTCCTACCCGGCTTTCTGTAAGCCGATATAAAAAGAAAGTGTATGTTTAAAATAAAAACTATAACCCTCTCATTGCTAGCCCTTTTGCTGGTTATGTCGTTTGCATCCTGTGCAAGTGACACTACTAGTGATTTGCCTCTGCCAAGCAAAGATATGAAGGCATATCTGCAGGTAAAGGTAACGGTGGATGGTAGTGGAGATACACGAGCGAGTAGGGCAGCTACAGAACCTCAAGGAGGTGAAGAGGGAAATGGAAGAGAACCTGGAATCAATAAAGAAAATGATGTCAATTCTCTTACCGTCTTACTATATAATTCTGATAAAGATGACCTGTCGGATGATAATGCTATAATAGATTATGTATATACATTCACCAATTTAAATAAGGTTACAACTTCTTCCGGCAGCGATGCAACTTATACTACCGTTCCAAAAGAAATAGATGCTGCAATTGTTGGCAAGAATTATCATGTTATAGTGATAGCCAATGCAGACGATATGACTTCCAGATGTAAAGGGAAGATAAGCGAAGTAAGAGATTTGCAGATGTCGAAGGTGTGCACCCGAGATGCTGATATTACAAACTTCTCAAACTTCATCATGTCATCAAAGGAGGATGCTATGATAGATTTCACCAAGGAAGGTTCAGAAACAAATCCGTATCAGGTAACTGTTGACATCGAGCGCCTGGCTGCCCGTATCGACATCATTCCAAATGCTACTTTTGATGGTACAAGTAAAGGTTATTATTATAATGTAATGGATGGAACGAATGTAGTAGGCGGTTTTAAGCTTGAATCTGTTACTCCTACCAAGGTTATGACAAAGGGAGAATATCTGATTAAGCGAGTTTCTTCAGATAAAGCTGTACCTGCAGTTACTTATTTTGGAGTGGAAGCCAAAGATGCAGACAATAAAGCAACTAATTATGTGGTTTGTCCTTGGACAAAGGATCGTACAGGTCTTACTCTGAGCAATGCTGAAGGTCCTACATCTTTATATAATGTAAAGAAGACAACTTCAACCAGTACAACAGATCCAAGTTATATCCTCGATTATGTGATGGAGAATACGACCACCGATAATGACGAGGTTCATTCTACAGGCCTTATCTTTAAAGGCAAGTATTATGAAGAAACAGAATGGGATAAAACAACAAAGCGACCTACGGCTACAGCTAAAGGTACAGATAAGGAATATACCTATACGCTTCGTCATAGCGACCCTTCAGGAAGTGGAACCACCGCTGACCCGATGCATTTTGGTGTTGTTCGCAACAACATCTATCAGGTAAAGGTAGATGGTGTAGAAGGAAAGTCTAAAGGTTTGAAGCTGACAATCAACGTGAGAAAATGGGCAACCTATACTCACGAGGAAACTAAAATGTAAAAACAAACAGATAAACAGAAAGTATAGTTTGAACTTAAACTTTCAGAGAAAATGAAAACGATTAGAACGATACATACGGCATTGATTCTGATGGTGCTAGCCTTAATCTCGGCTTGCTCCACAGATAGTGCTGACCCTATATTGGGAGGCAGTGGAGGCGATAACCAAGGCGACAAGGTTACCGTCCACATGACTCTTTCTACAGCTCCTTCTTCCGGAACCAGAGCTAGTTTGTCATGGGAGAATGGCGTAGATGCAGAAAACATGAAGAACTGGGTTGTAGCCTTTGTAAAAGACGGCAAGGTTGTTTCTTTTGCAGAGAACAACAATGTATCGGATGGTAATCGTATTAAAGATGAAGTCACAATCAAGGATCTTCCTAAAGAAGAAGCTACCTATCAGGTTTATTCCTTCGCTAATCTAACAGCAACAGACCTTGGCATCTCAAAAGGTGCAACCGTCAATTTTGATGATCAGAAATGGAAGATGAATGGTAATGGCTTCGATGTTACTACCAATACCAAAGGCATTCCAATGAGCAATAAGCAGGAAGTAACGATAGATGCTTCCGGTAAACCTGATAAAACTGAGCTTTGGGTAGTAAGAATGCTGGCAAAAGTTACACTCCAGTTTAAGAATCCAAGTGCTACTGCTTTGAAAATCAATGATATTACGTTGAGTGATGTAACTTCAAATCCTTCTGCTGATGTTAATACAGATGGTAATATCATGTTGTTGCCAAAGCATTCGGATGCTTCAGGAACCTCTGGTACTACTGGTTCATCTAACCTAACTGGTGCAGATAAGGATTTGGTTAAATGTATTCCGAATCTGGTAAAGCAGGCTGCAACGGATAATTATACTTATAAGTTGTCTCCTGCAGTGACGATACCAGCAGGTGCTACGGATTATAAAGAGATTTCATTCTATGTGAATGAAAGCGCAGCGGGCAATACTTCCAAGTATTTCATCATCAACCTGAATACTTCAGCAGGAGTCAAACGTTACGCCCTGTTCCAGGATTGGACAACGATAGCTCGAAACGACCATCACATTCTCCCAATCTCATTAGATGATTACAAGTTGAAGTTTGATGTTCAGTCCTTCACAGCCATCGGCCTCTATCCATCCATAACAGATAATGGAACCACTCTTTCCTATACCTGTTATTACCCGGAAGAGGAATTCCATATCCAGCCAAAGGTAGTAAAGGCAAGTGATGACAAAGAGGTAACTGGTATCGATAATAACAAAGTAACATGGGAGTTAATCAAAGAAGATGGTATAGCTGATGAAACAACTAATGCCAAAAAGGTATTTAAAGGTCTTCCTTCATGGAATATTTCCACCGGCTATTTCGAAGGTATCTTCAATGATGATGCTGCCGATAAGCAGAGCGCCCTCTACAAGGTCACCGTCCCTGTGCCAGGTGCCTCAGGAAAAGAACTTATATATAAGATACTTTTCACCAAGGATTTGAGAAGCTATGCTGCTCGTAAATATACGAGACAGAGTTACTATTTCAGAACAAAACAATAATACTTATATTAAAAAACATTGAAGCTTATGTTTAAGTCTAAGATTTTTAATAGTGTAATGAGATATATGTTGGTAGCAATGCTTGCATTGCTGCCAAATGCTATATGGGGACTAACGAAACAGACTAATTTAAAATTGGTGGAGGGTAATTCAATAACATTTAATAGTCTCAATAACTATATTCAGAAAGGAGAATATTCTGTTTGGTATATACTTGATTCATCTGGCAAAAAGGTAGATGATTTTAGCCAATGGAATATTACGAACAATGGATATAATACAGTACAAGCTGCACCTTATATAAAAGTGAACAAGTCTGATAATGGTTTGTATGGTTGGGAAAGCTTGACAATAACTTATTCTGGTAGTGCTCTTTCAGGTTATCAGATAGTTCTGTTAACTTCATCATCTGAAAATTTATATACTAATCCTAGTGATGAAACTGCAGAAAAGAAAATCACTTTTAAGTTGGTGTCACAGAATGATATTCCTTTGCTGAAAGATTATACAGGTACAAACAAAATGTCTGTAACAGATTTTGTGGCAGATGGTAGTACATCTTATTCTTTTAATCTAGCTTCTTCTTTAGAGTCTCTATTATCTTTATCTTCTACTTCTGATGGAAGTTCGTTTGATACGAGTTCTAAGAAGATTTATTTGCGTATCAACTTGCGCAATAAAACAACCAATGCTACTCTGAAAGCTAGTGAATATAAAATAGAGAAATCTAACGAATGGGGTGGCTATAATGAAGTTAATAATACAACATTAAGTAATAATAGCTGTAAGAATGATAAAGGAACTTTTTATTATTCTGATCAGCTGGCTTCTGCTAATAAAAAACATTTTGGATATAAAATTACATTACAGAATGCTGAAGATGTGATGTCTAACTATGCGATAGACGTCTATCTTTCTGATGAAACTGCAGATGTTATTAATTATAATACTCTTCTCCAAGAGCCAATTCTTAAGGCGAAGATAACTTATAATTTGATGCCTCAATCAGAGAAGGATAAGTTGACTTTTGATGCAACCGATGATTCTTCATTGGATGCTTCTAAGGTTTTCAACTTCCGTCAGGTATTCACTTCGAAGACAGCAAAGGTACAACTGCTTACTGAAGAAAATAAGCAGCGACTTTGTAAAGCTCTTGGGATTGCTGATTTGAGTAAAGTAACTGACCTCTATGTAAGATGGATGATTACGGACAAGAGCGGTAATGCTATACCTGGCATTACTGTATCTGGCTTGACTCTTCGTAAAGATAAGACAACAGGAAAAGAAATATATTACACATGGTTCTCTGAGAATGCAGCCAGCACATTGTCTGCAGCGTTAAATCCTACCTTCACTTTCCCTACCACAATGTCATGGGATGATTTGAAGGTATCTTGTGTCGTATCCAATACTAAACTGATAGAAGATACGAATGTAAAGTATGGTGTCATGATTAAGGAACCTGATGCGTTCAACATCAAGTTTAACGTCAGCTTGGAGGAAGCTCCACTCCTTAATGATTTGGATGCTGCGTATTCCGCTAATTTAAAGACAAAACTTCTTTATCTTAAGGAGACAACGATAAAGAATAAACAACTTGTCATTACCGATATTGCTTCACAAATAAAGGATTTTAGTCTCTATGCGAAGGATGCTAGTGGTAATTACGAAGTATCAGCTACTAAGCCAATATACTATCGTGTAAGTATTATTGATAAAACAACGAACAAGCCAATTAGTTCTATAACTTATTATACAGTGTCTGAAACTGGAGGTATTGGTGGTATATTTAATTCAGCTAACTTCCAAGGGAATGATAAATACAATAATTCAAAAGGATTATTCTATTATTCAAAAGATAAGACTTCTGTTCCTGAGTCAGATTTATATATTGCGTTTAGATATGCTAATGAAACTGATTTTCTGAATAGTCGTATAGAAGTATATTTTTCAGATGAAGCCCCAGTGCTTGACAATAATCTTGTTGTCACAGAACCAACAATTAAAGGTAAGTTGGTTTATGATATCAAGAAAGCAACAGATGCTCCTTTTAAGCATTATAAGGGTTACGCCAATGCTGATAACGATTATGAGGTAATTGATAAATCGAAGAATCAGTTGCGCCAGAAGGTGTCTACATGGGAGTATACCTATGTTGTTGATAATACTGACCATAAGACAGTGTCTCTTATGTTGCCTATACAGAATTTCGAATCCTCTGGTGACCAATTGGAGCCTTTAGGTTATTTCAGATGGTATAATTATGATACAGATAATGCATCAGCAAACTTATCTGTAGAGGGATCTTCTTCTCTATTGAATTCTGTAAAAGATGCAGATAATGTAGATAAGGGATTGATGGCTTTCAATTTGATGCAGCATGCTATACAGTCAACAGTTGGTGTAAAGTATACTCGTCCTAGTGACCCAAATTGGAAGGGTGAAACTATTGCTTGTGACGTAAGCCGCTACATTGATGGAATAGATGCTACAGGAACCTATATGGAACATGAACCAACCTTATCCATCAGATACATTTTCCATATTATTCCGTCTACTCAAATGGCTAATATTCTCCAGGAAGACCTTATTAACGACAGCAAGGACCTTACCTATGAGGATAATAAAAATGTTACGGTAGGATTTAAGGATGATAACTCGAAGATGACTTTGCGATTGGATTTTGTAGATCCTAAAATGTATTATTTCTATCCAGTTACCAATCCTAAAAAGCATGTATATTATCCTGCCGGTTCAACTGAAGCAGAGACAAATACAATTATCGCTCAACGTAAGATTATGCCTGAAGACTTTTCTTCTGATATCAAGAAGGCTGCCACGATAGAATGGCGAGCTTATAATGGTACCAGAGACAAGATGTGTATTCTTGGAGCAGGTAACGTTCCTGATTTCCCACGTTTCTTTGATTTGAGCATAAGTCTTCTGAATGGTGCAACTTGGACTGATTTGGATGGTGGTACTGCTACCAAACCAACCTTTAATCCAGGTGATCACTTTTACGTAGTGGCTTATGTTAAGGATGAGACTGGGAATTTTAGTAGCCCGATGGCCAATTTCAGTATACGATACTTCCGTTTCTATCCAAAGACTTTCGAAGAAATGGGTGCTGAAGATGTGACTCGCCAAATATCTTATCTTGATGAGAACTATAACAATATAGCTGTTGTCTCTTTTGATAATGATAGTCCAGAACAAACATTGTCTGCGCCTACAAGTCCTGATGATAATCAAAGTAAGAATCCATCAGCATGGAACAGGCGCAGTTATGGTTTCGTTTATAAGGATTTGATTGATAAGAGTGCAAATAAGAATGATACTGGCAATGTATATTATAATACCAAACATTCTCCTCAGCATGGTGAATATGGTATTTATAAGACAGCCAATATAGAAAATATCTCAGGTGCTGGAAATAATGGTACAGATGGTTACATGTGGTATTCGAAGAAAGAACTGCATGATAGAACTTACGAGGCAACAGGTAAATCTCAGTCGGGTTCATTCCTTTATGTAGATGCTTCAGATGAAAGCCGTACCATCGCTTCTGCTGAGTTTACTGCAAGTCTTTGTACTGGTCAGCAGATGGCATTTAGTGCTTGTATTGCTGATATGACCTACGAAAATGTCAAGCCTCAGATTATGTTTAGGTTATTTGGCTTAGAGAAGGATGAATATGGTAATATAAAGGATAAAAAGTTATTACATTCTTTCTCTTCCGGTGAATTTGGCACAAACAGTTTTAGTTTTGAAGAGGCTAAATGGTATCAGGTGTATGGTAAGATTACGATTCAGCAAGATGCACAAGCAGAAAAGTATTCTGACTTCCGTATCGAAATAGATAACTATAGTAAGGGTACTCAAGGTGCTGACTATGCCGTTGATGACATTCGTATATATTTAAAGCCAGCCAAGGTTGAAATCTATCAGGACCGACCAGCCTGCGGTGAAACGGGTACAGGTAGCATCAAGTTGAAGATACGTGCCATTCACGAAACTTTGAATGCTATACTTAACCATAAGGATACGAAGATTCATTATCGTTTAGTGAACGAAGATGGTTCGCCTGTTACAGGAGAAGGTCTTTACAACTATTCGTTAAAAGGACCTGGTGATGCTACAGCTAAAGAAATTACGACGAACAAGAGCTATGCATCTGTTGATGTCTTTGATTCAGAGGGAACCTGTGCAAAGTATGAAATTGATGGTGTCAACATGATAGAAAAAGATGCTGATGGTGAAACCTATATCATCCTGGCTAATCATCCTTTCAAACTCACAAAGGGTAAGAAGTATTATGTCTCCGTATGTGCTGATAGTAATCCAGATGCACCTGATGCAAATTGGGGTAAACCTTCTGATGTCTGCTCTATCTATAGTGCTATATTTGAGATGATTGGTCAGACACCAATGATTACTGATACAGATGGTAAAGTCATTACAGAGTATCGTGTGAATTGTACTGATTCTGACCCTAAGGTTAAACTTACAGGTAGTCTTACGACAATTAATCCTGATACTGGCGAGAAGATTACGCTTACTGGTGTGCCATTCTTGTGGTATATTGATGACAGCAGTACGCCTGTCGATGCAACACCATCAACAACCATTGAGATACCTGTTAGCAAAATAGGATATGGTGCTCATAAAATTTATATGAACCCAAAAACGGCTGAAACAAATGCTGATGGGGAAATGGTATTTACTGTTGGTAGCGTCAAATATCTGATGTGTACAGAGAAAATTGCTGTGCCTCTGCGTATTGCTAAAGATGGTCCGCAGCTAAACTTCGGATTCAAGGATGTGGATTATCCATTTAAAGATAACAGCTACGAAGCTTCATTGCGTATCGGATTGCCACAGATAAAGAAGTTATTGGAAAAAACTTCCCAGGGTTTTCTCCAGGTACCATTGCATAGCGCAAGCTATAAGACTGGTGTTGCGGATAAGACTTTGACATTCATTGGTAATGATAACAATGCTACAGATAAGGTATATGTCGCAACAACCAATGATCCATTATGGAATGCAGAAGGAGCAAAATTGCTGTCTACTCCTGTTGCAACATTGAGTTCTAGTACTCTTGCTGAAGTCAAGTCTGACAAGCAGTATACCCTCGATCTCAAGTTCTCAGATGATGTCTTGAAAAACTTCCATGAGGGATATTACTATGAGCTTCGATTTGCCTTTGAGCAGAAAGCTGCGGCTACTGGTTCTGCAAGTAACTGCCCTGGCGAGTCTTATCTCAAGGTGAAGATAGTACCGGAGTTCATTACCTGGACTCCTACTGCCGATGGCGGTATGAATGCCAACTGGAACAATGATGCCAACTGGCATCGCTCATCATCTACAGAATTGTATGATAATGAGTATACAGATTATCTGGCTTATGGTAATGCACCCGGTATTACACCAAAGGTGGATATTCCTACGCTGAACAGCTATGTGCCAATGAAGTTTACCAAGGTAACTATTGACAACTTGATAGGTTTGCCATTCCCTGACCTCGGTAACATCGTTTATCGTAAAACCAATAAGATTGCTACCCAGCTGACTAACGGTAAGGGTAATGAAGCTACGAAGTATATCCAGTATGATATTATGACCTACTGGGATGAAGCAGCTGCTGATAAGGGATTGGAAGCAGGTAATCTGAAGTGCGAGAAGTTCTATGGCAATACCTGCCATCAGATTTACTTCAAGCCTCAGGGCGAGCTTCGCGACCAGTGCTATCTGATATATGACAAGGCTTGGGTAGAGAAGGAGCTGGTGCCTAACAAGTGGTACACCATGGCTTCGCCTCTGCAGTATATCTACGCCGGTGATATGTATGTACCGGCAAAGGATGGACGACAGGAAACCAAGGCGTTTGAGGATATCACGTTTGATACGAATGTATATAGCCGGAGCAAGTATCCGGTTTATCAGAGAGCTTGGATGAAGAGTGATGTGAAGGAAATCACACCTAAGAGTGATTATCCTGCATCTCATTACCCAAGTGTAGCAGCTCCAGAAAATGTTGATATGAATCTCGGCTACTGGAGCCATGTATATAATAAGGTAGACGAGAGCTATGCCGCAGATGGAACCTTCGGTGGTTTCTCTATCAAGGCGGGTAATGCGCTCTTGCCGAAGAGACCAACAGATGGTACTACATTGCCAAATGCGATACTCCGTTTGCCAAAGGAAGATACTAACTATCAGTATTTCGATTATGATGGAACAACGACTTCTGGCAGTAAGAATGGAAATGTAACCAAGCCGGATGTATCTGCTATAGTTTCTTCAGATAAGAATAGCACTGGCCATGGCAAGCTCCTCGTTGCTTTCAATAACGATGAGAAGCATCTCGCAGAGAAGACCCAGAGCTTGGGAGCTGATAACAACAGCGGATTCTATCTCGTAGCCAATCCATATACCTGCTCTATCTCAATAGCTAAGTTCTTCGAGGCTAATACTGGTTTGCAAAAGGCAATATGGATGGTAGAGAAAGGCGAGGTAAAGGCGATTTCTTCTACAGAACCGGATAAGCAGAACTACGCTATCGAGCCTACCCAGTCGTTCTTTGTTAAGAAGAATGATGGCGCAACGGTTAGAGATGTAAGATTCACTTCTACAATGTGTATAGACCGCACCATTACTCCTGGCCTGTTGATGGCATCTGATTATGTAAAGACTGTAGATGTAGAAACAGAGAATTCCAACGGTCAGACTTCAAAGGCACGCATCGCCTTGCGTCCGGAGGCTTCTGCCGACTATGATGATCAGGAGGATGTGGATCTCTTGTATGATCAGAACCTCAAGGATATTCCGCAGGTTTATACCGTTGCCGGAAACGAGGCGGTGGCTGTGAATGCTGTTTCTGAGTTGTCCTGGATTCCGCTCGGCATCGTGAGCCAGCAGGCAGAAGAGGTTTCACTTACCCTGAAGGGTGTGAACAAGCTCGATACTCCGGTTTATCTCTACGATGCTGCATCGGCAAGCTTTACAGAACTTCATGAAGGCGAGGCTGTGAAGGTGAAGGCGGGTGACCACGGAAGATACTTCCTCACCCAGACCCGTACCTCAACCGGCATCGACCGCATGGAGGCTGAAGAGCAGAGCGCACCGGTGAAGGTTTACTCACCAGCTGTAGGCATGATCGTTGTTTCTGCTCTGGGTGGTGAGAAGCTCGACAGGGTTCAGGTATTTACATTGGATGGCAAGATGGTTCACAGTTATCAGTTGCCTGATAAGCAGAGAATGATTCTGCGAGTGACATCCGGAGTTTACATTGTGAAGGCATCTACCCAGTCCTGTGCTCAGGCTAAGGGTCAGAAGATTGCCGTAAGATAGTATATTCTAGTTTTTAAGTATCAATAGGGAATTATAAAGAACCAAAAGGGGGGAGCCAAAGCGTTGGCTTCCCCCTTTTTTTAGCTTTATACTTTACTTGCGAAACTTTACAAGGGAGTTTCGCAAGTGGTTCTGTCACTCATTCATAATAAACAGCGGTTTTCTCCGTTTTTATTTATTATGAAGAAAGTAAGTTATCTTATATATTTATGGCTGGTTTGCTGCCTGGGACTGCAAGCACAGAGCCGCCGCGAAATGGGAGGCATCTATTATGCTTACCCTGTAACGGATGCTGCCGGAACCGATTCTCCGGCAGTGAAGGCGCCTGCCGGTTTCTCACCTTATTATATCAGTCATTACGGGCGCCATGGGTCGCGATGGATGTCGAGGGATGAACGCTATCTCTGGATAGAAAAGCAGTTTGCTGATGACGGCAATCTTACTCCGCTCGGACTTCAGATTAAAGGTATCGTGAACCGGATATGTGAGAATGCAAAGGAGAACGGCGGCAAGCTGACCCGACTGGGTGAACTGCAGCATCAGGCCATTGCCCGACGCATGTATGCCCATTATCCACAGATTTTTGCTGCCGGACACCAGGTAAAGGCACGCTCCAGTGTTTCCGACCGCTGCGCCAAGAGTATGCTCACCTTTACTTCCCAGCTGCGGAATCTACAGCCCCAGCTGCATCTGGATGTGAAGACCGATTCTGCCGATATGGCTTGGATAGCCTACGAATCTCCCGAACTGAAGACGCTGAAGAAACGCACCAAGGTGAAGGCTCAGGTTTCGCCACGCCGCTTCCTGCAACAGCTATTCAGGAACACCGCAAAGATAGATGACCCCCTGAAACTGATGACCGAAATGTATGGACTCACCTCCTCCCTGCAGGATGTGGGCCTGAATTTTCCTGCCTATCCGCAGGAGATGGAAGACAGCCTGAATGCACTCTTTACCGATGCCGAATTCCGTGCCATCTATGAAGCCAACAATCTCCGCATGAACATCACCAACGGCAGTATGGCTACCAATGAAGAGATTCCGGCACGGAGCGCCATCTCGCTCTGGCAGAACATCGAAACCGAAGCCGATGCCGCCTTGCGCTCTTCCCAGTCATCAGCCACCCTCCGTTTCGGTCATGATACAGCCCTCTACCGGCTCCTGTCTCTTCTTTTTGATGCCACCTTGCCTCCTGCCGGTGCCCGTGAAGACGCCGACCAGGTAGTACTCGGCGCAGAGACTGACAGGATGGACCGCGTGGTTCCGATGGGTGCCAACCTGCAGATGATATTCTACAAGAACCGGAAGGATAGCGTGGTGGTGAAGTTCATGCTGAACGAAAGAGACATCATGCTTTCGCCTGTAGGACAGGTGATTTACGGCACTCATTATTATTCCTGGAAAGAATGGAAACAGGAGATGCACCAGCGTATCCACCAGCTGGAACATGTACGCCAGCTCTATGCCATCCAAACGATGGGAGGAGCGGGACAGGCAATTCCTGCCGTACTGGTTCCGAACGGCCAAAACTTCTGGACTCCCCAAACCCGGGATACCGAGCAGCCTTGTGTGGCTCCTTATAATGATAAGGATACGCAGTTGCAGGGATTCCGGTGCAGCCATTGGCCGGGAGGTGGCGAGAAACGGGATTACGGCTCTTTCACCCTAGCTGCCTTGGGAGGCAAACTCCGTCTGCAGCCCGCTCAGCGTGCCACCGCTTTCAACCATCAGGACGAGGTATCGCATCCCCATTACTATGATGTCCAGCTGAAGGATGAGCATCTGAAGGCAGAGATGACTGCCCTGAGCCATACCTCCATACTCCGTGTTACGCCCGATAAGGACGAACTGGTTCATCTCGTTATCCAGCCCAATAATGATGACGGACAGGGAACCATCGAGATTGATACCGTAAACCATGTGGTTTATGCCTATAATCCGGCACCTCATATATATCAGGGATGGGGGAAACCGGATGATTTCGGGGGACATTTCGTGCTGGCTTATGATAAAAATGAGCTGATTGACTATGGTGTCTTTGATGAAGTGCAGGCGGAAAGAAAGGGACTGATGATGACCTGCAAGCCGGGTATCGGAGTCTGGCTCACCTTCAGGGGCAAGACTGGAAAGGCGATGGAATGGATGTCGGCTACCTCCTTTACTTCGCACGACCAGGCGGTGACCAATCTCAATGCCGAAAACTATATGTACGGTGGACTGGACTTCAACAGTATGATGGAGTATGCTGCCAATCTGTGGTGCGAACGTCTGCATACCATCGATGTGGAGAGTCAGGACACGGCGAAGGTGAACCGCTTTTATACCGCCCTGTACCGCAGTTCGTTTCTTCCCCATGAGTTGAGTGATGTCGGCGAACTGCAATATGGCGACTTTGCGATGTGGGATACCTACCGCGCACAGTTGCCTCTTTATCATCTTCTTACCCCGATGCTGTCTGGAGAGATGATGCAGTCTCTGGTAAAGATGTATCAGGATGGTGTCTGGATGCCTGTCTTTCCAACTGCCAACTGCGGGCAGAGGGAGATGCTGGGCGATGATGCCAGTATCGCGCTTGCCGATGCCTATGTCAAGGGCATCCGCAACTTTGATGCCGTAAAGGCTTACGAGGGAATGCGCATGAATGCCTTCTCTACTCCTTATCTTGCCAAGGATTACCGTTCCGGAAAGGGCCGCCGCTCCATCACTTCCTATATGACGAATGGTTATCTTCCGGTAGAGGAGGGGGCCGGTTCTGCTACCGCTTCTACCTCGCGCACCCTGGCGTATGCATACGATGACTTTGCCGTGGCGCAGATGGCAAAGCTGCTGCTTGATTCCTGCAAGGATGCTACGCTCCGCCAGCAGTATCAGGATGATTATCAGGTACTGATGCGCCGTTCTGAGAATTGGCGCAACGTAATCAACCCGCTTTCGGGCTGGGCTGACGGAAGATATGAGAATGGAAAATGGGCGGAAGATAAAGAACTGTTTTCAGGTAAGAGTAATATCCTGGGAGGTTCTGCCTGTCAGGATACCTGGTCGGTTCCGCAGAATATCACCGGTCTGTTTGAGGTGATTCATGACAGCAAACCGATGGACAAGAAGGAGAAGCTGATTGATAAAGAGGAGAAGAAGGAGAGAAAGGCGCATCCTCAAGTGGAGGTGCTGGTAAGCAATGGTAAGGTGATTTCCCGATTAGACAGGATGTTTGATAGGGGATGGTATCAGCACAGTTATTCGCCTTGCCATCATCTGGCATATCTCTATGCGGCAGCCGGTGCGCCGGAGAAGACGCAGGAAAGGGTGCATCAGATACTGGAAAATGACAGTTTTTCGGGTGAAGATGCAACAGGACAGCGTTCTGCCTGGCATATTTTCTCATCTTTAGGCTTCTATCCGGTATGTCCAGGCACACCTTTTTACTATATTGGTACGCCTGCTTTCGAGAAAGTTACGCTGAATCTGGAGAACGGAAAGCACTTCGAAATCTCTGCACCAGCCAGTATATCAGGCAGTTATCGTATAAAGTCATTAACACTCAATGGCAAGCCGCTGCATGATTTCCGCCTTTCTCATCAGCAGATTTTGAATGGCGGAAAGATATTTTTTTCTCTATTTTAATGCCACTATTGCCACACTTATTGTTAACCTATTGGTATATAGTGATTTACGCGTGGCAATAAGCCCTGTTTTTATTGCCACCTAATGCCACCTATTGCCACGCCCTAGTAAGCAGCGCGCTGAAGCAGAACTATTCTACCCACACCCATGGACACTCATACCCACGTACACGGGTTTCCATACCCACGTACATGGGTACGGATACCCAAAGTCTTGGGCAACCGTGCCCAAAGCCTTGGGCAAAAATGCCCCACGTAGTTGGGTAAAGATGCCCAAAGGCTTGGGCAATTGTGGGCAAAGCGAGATGTTACTTTTCCTGTGTGGTCCGTTAGGCGTGCGTGTATTTAACCGATTGGTTTAATTTGTGATATTTTGAGAAAATATTCTTGTTTAAATAGAAGAGTTTCGGAGAAAAATAGTATCTTTGCAGCGGCTAGAAGTTGGAAAAGTGGCAGAAAATGCCCTAAAAAGGGTTGGAAAAGCTCCATTTCTAGTCTAAAATAGGTTGGAAAAGTTCCGTAAAACCTATAAAATATGGTTGAAAAAAGTAATATAGACATGCTTAACAGGAAGATATACAATTATTTACGCAATTTCTTCGAAACAGAAAAAAAAGCTCTTCTCGTTTCTGGTGCTCGCCAGGTGGGTAAGACTTTTGCAATCCGAAAAGTTGGAGAGGAATGCTTTGCAGATGTAGTGGAGTTCAATTTCCTCAATAATCCTAAGTATAGGGAGGCTTTTAAGTCTCCTTCTGATGCTAAGGAAATCCTCCTGCGCCTTTCTGCGTTGGCAGAGAAAAAACTTATTCCAGGCACAACTCTAATTTTCTTTGATGAGGTGCAGGAATGTCCGGAGATGGTCACTGCCATCAAATTCCTGGTAGAAGAAGGTAGCTATCGCTATGTAATGAGTGGATCGTTGCTAGGGGTAGAGTTAAAGGACATCCGTAGCGTACCTGTTGGCTATATGGCAGAGAAAGAGATGTTTCCTCTCGATTTTGAGGAATTTGCAGAGGCAGTAGGTATGAGTACTGGAGTAATGGCTTATGTCAAGGAGTGCTATGAGCAATGCAAGATGGTGGACGAGGTTGTGCATAATAAGCTGAATGATCTCATTCATCTTTATCTTATTGTAGGAG
>OOCI01001169.1_pt1 | contig 20496 bp, 15 predicted proteins | sample 1671761 | NCBI WGS metagenome assembly OOCI01 (sample SAMN06348190, study PRJEB24527) | human gut metagenome | biome: human gut; feature: ankylosing spondylitis patient; material: feces | host: Homo sapiens | place: China | collected 2015-10
GTTCGGATTGTAGTCTGCAACTCGACTACATGAAGCTGGAATCGCTAGTAATCGCAGATCAGAATGCTGCGGTGAATACGTTCCCGGGTCTTGTACACACCGCCCGTCACACCATGGGAGTTGGGAATGCCCGAAGCCAGTGACCTAACCGAAAGGAAGGAGCTGTCGAAGGCAGGCTCGATAACTGGGGTGAAGTCGTAACAAGGTAGCCGTATCGGAAGGTGCGGCTGGATCACCTCCTTTCTAAGGAGCATGCGTTACCGAGGTAACGGCATGTGTCGAGCACATTCGAGCATTGTTTGGTTTTGAGAGAATATTTCTCTCAGATATTGATCTTTGAAAACTGCACAGAAGAAGAAATGCAAAAAAACAAATTCACCATATAAGTAGACTGTTAATGATTTATCATTTACAGATACTATAGTTAGAACAAAAGTTCTAACCTCATTAAAAGAATTAGCTTCTCTTATGAGTTTAAAGTGGATTGAACCAAGCATTTTAGGATTTAAACAAATTACATTAGCGAAGACAAACGCAAATGACCTTAAGTAAGTTAAGTGAACAAGGGCATACGGCGGATGCCTTGGCGCCAAGAGCCGATGAAGGACGCGGTAAGCTGCGAAAAGGCATGGGTAGGAGCAAGCATCCTGTGATCCATGCATATCCGAATGGGGCAACCCACCATCAGTCATGTGATGGTACGAAAGAGGCAGACCTGGGGAACTGAAACATCTAAGTACCCAGAGGAAAAGTAATCAATTGAGATTCCCTAAGTAGCGGCGAGCGAAAGGGGAAGAGCCCAAACCATGAAACTTCGGTTTTGTGGGGTTGAGGACCGGCAAAAAGAGGAAACTTCTTAGTCGAATGGTTTGGAAAGGCCATGCACAGAAGGTAAAACACCTGTAGGCGAAAAGAAGTCAATCGGGCTGGTATCCAGAGTACTGCGAGACACGTGAAACCTTGCAGGAAGCAGGGGGGACCACCCTCCAAGGCAAAATACTACTTGGCGACCGATAGCGCATAGTACCGTGAGGGAAAGGTGAAAAGAACCCCGGGAGGGGAGTGAAATAGAACCTGAAACCGTATGTCTACAAGCAGTCGAAGCACCTTAAGAGTGCGACGGCGTGCCTATTGAAGAATGAACCGGCGAGTTACATTATGTTGCGAGGTTAAGTGGGAGACACGGAGCCGAAGCGAAAGCGAGTCTTAATAGGGCGACTAGTAACATGGTGTAGACCCGAAACCGCAGTGATCTATCCATGGTCAGGTTGAAGCGCAGGTAAAAATGCGTGGAGGACCGAACCCGTGAGTGTTGAAAAACTTTGGGATGAACCGTGGATAGGGGTGAAATGCCAATCGAACGCGGAGATAGCTGGTACTCCCCGAAATAGCTTTAGGGCTAGCCTCAGGGAAGATTATAGACGGTAGAGCACTGATCTGGCAAGGGGGCGTAAAGCCTACCGACCCTAGTCAAACTTCGAATGGCTATAATTAAGACCCTGGGAGTCAGACTGCGAGTGATAAGACCCGTAGTCAAGAGGGAAACAGCCCAGACCGCCGACTAAGGTCCCCAATGCTGTACTAAGTGGAAAAGGATGTAAGACTTCATAAACAACCAGGATGTTGGCTTAGAAGCAGCCACCATTAAAAGAGTGCGTAATAGCTCACTGGTCGAGAGGCCTTGCGCCGAAGATGTCCGGGGCTCAAGTACAGAACCGAAGTCGCGGCAGGATTATATAATTCTGGGTAGGGGAGCGTTGTATATCCGACTGAAGGTGTACCGGAAGGAGCGCTGGAGGATATACAAGAGAGAATGCCGGTATGAGTAGCGAAAAGAACAGTGAGAATCTGTTCCACCGAAAGCCTAAGGTTTCCTGAGCAACGCTCGTCGACTCAGGGTAAGTCGGGACCTAAGCCGAGGCAAAAAGCATAGGCGATGGACAACAGGTTAATATTCCTGTACCGCTTCAAATCGTTTGAGCAATGGAGTGACACAGAAGGTAGCTTGAGCACGCGAATGGATGTGCGTGTCGAAGGTGGTAGGTTGCAGTATAGGCAAATCCGTACTGTATAAGACCGAGAACTGATAGATAGACGATACTTCGGTAAAGTCAAATTCAAGTGAGCCATGCTGTCGAGAAAAGCTTCTAGTGAGAGATGAGGCGCCCGTACCGAAACCGACACAGGTAGGCGGGGAGAGAATCCTAAGGTGCGCGGGACAACCCTCGTTAAGGAACTCGGCAAATTGTATCCGTAACTTAGGGATAAGGATAGCCGGAGGATGTGAAGGGATTTACTTCTGGAGCGTCAGCCGGTGGCACAAGAGAGGCCCAAGCGACTGTTTAGCACAAACACAGGTGCCTGCAAAAGAGAAATCTGACGTATAGGTGCTGACACCTGCCCGGTGCTGGAAGGTTAAGAGGAGGGCTTAGAGGCAACTCGAAGGCTTGAATTGAAGCCCCAGTAAACGGCGGCCGTAACTATAACGGTCCTAAGGTAGCGAAATTCCTTGTCGGGTAAGTTCCGACCCGCACGAAAGGTGTAACGACTTGGGCACTGTCTCAACGAGGGACCCGGTGAAATTGAAGTACCTGTGAAGATGCAGGTTACCCGCGACTGGACAGAAAGACCCCATGGAGCTTTACTGCAACCTGACATTGATGTTCGGTAAATAACGTACAGGATAGGTGGGAGACGGAGAAGTATTGGCGTTAGCTGATATGGAGTCAACCTTGGGATACCACCCTTTATTTATTGGACCTCTAACTGAAGAAGTAACGACTCTCAGGACAGTATCAGGCGGGCAGTTTGACTGGGGCGGTCGCCTCCCAAAATGTAACGGAGGCGCCCAAAGGTTCCCTCAGCGCGAACGGAAACCGCGCAAAGAGTGTAAAGGCAGAAGGGAGCTTGACTGCGAGTCAGACACGACGAGCAGGTACGAAAGTAGGGCTTAGTGATCCGGTGGTTCCGAGTGGAAGGGCCATCGCTCAACGGATAAAAGCTACCCTGGGGATAACAGGCTAATCTCTCCCAAGAGTTCATATCGACGGGGAGGTTTGGCACCTCGATGTCGGCTCATCACATCCTGGAGCTGGAGTAGGTTCCAAGGGTTGGGCTGTTCGCCCATTAAAGTGGTACGCGAGCTGGGTTCAAAACGTCGTGAGACAGTTTGGTTCATATCCATCGCGGGCGCAAGAAGTTTGAGGGAGGCTGCTCCTAGTACGAGAGGACCGGAGTGGACGGATCAACGGTGTACCAGTTGTCACGCCAGTGGCACGGCTGGAAAGCCGCATCCGGAAAGGATAAACGCTGAAAGCATCTAAGCGTGAAGCCCGTCCCAAGATGAGACTTCTCATCAGCAATGAGTAAGACCCCTTAAAGACGATGAGGTTGATAGGCTGTGAGTGGAAGAGCCGCGAGGCTTGGAGCGACGCAGTACTAATAGGTCGAGGTCTTAACTTAAATTTCACAAAAGCACGACCGGCTTGAAAGAGCCTTCGGAACTTCTTCTGTATAGTTTTGAGAGAACAGACTCTCAGATTCAGTGGCGATAGCTGTGAGGATACACCCGTACCCATGCCGAACACGGTAGTTAAGCTCACAAACGCCGAAAGTACTTGGCTGGAAGCGGCCTGGGAGGATAGGAAGCTGCTGATTAACTAGAAAATAGCACTTACTTAATTGTAAGTGCTATTTTTATTTGTGCAGATACCTGCTGTGTCATCTCGGCTGGAATGGCTGGGAGGAACAAGCAGAGCTGATTAAGAAAGAAGCACTAGTCGAAAGATTAGTGCTTTTTTGCTGTGTGCGATATTTGAGGCGAGGGGCTTTTGAGGGGGAATCGGCGCTTGGCTGTATTCCCGAAGGTTGACGCGGCTTCGCCGCGAGGGTTGATGGCGCCGCCGGGGCTAACGCCCCTGAGCGCCAAGGGTTCTGCCTGTGATCGGCTTCGCCTTACAGGCAGGTTGAGGGCTCCGCTCAGGGAGTTATATAGTACCGCTTCGCTGGGGAGGTACGGCGCCTTGCGGCGCCATTTTGTATACCGCCTTTCGGCGGCGGACCCTGAGGCAGTAGGCTTTTAGGAGAAACCGGCGCTTGACTGTATTCCCGAAGGTTGACTCGCCCTTGCGGGCTCGAGGGTTGATGGCGCCGCCGGGCCTGCGGCCCTGGGAGCCAAGGGTTCTGTCCGGGATCGGCTCCGCCTTCCGGACGGTTTGAGGGCTCCGCCCAGGGAGTTATATAGTATCGCTCCGCTGGGGAGGTGGGCGCCTGGCGGCGCCAAAAGGGGGAAAGCGGCCGAAGGCCGCTAATCATCGCCATGCTATTCCTGCTGATGAATCCAAAGGCATCCAGCCGGAACCGGCCGGCAGCAGGAAGATGGAAGCCGATTGCCTTCACCTTTGTCCCCAGCGGCTCCTTCCCGCCGACTGGTATTTAATAGCATTTCTCTCATATGCTTCGCGTACCGAGATTCTTCGCCTTCGGCTCAGAATGACGATGAAGGCGAGATGGCAAGGCACGTGACGCAGGCCCCTTCCGCAGGTGGCAATCCTGCATAGGATTGCCAAGTTGGGCAAAGTTGGCCCTTAGCCTGCCCATAAAAGGGCCTTCCTATGAATTGCCCGACCGGAATGGAGCTGGGCAAAGCCCTGAGGAACACCGAATCTTTTTAGCGAAAGACCTGACGCCCCTATCCTCCGTCGCCTTCGGCGACACCTCCTTCCTAAGGAAGGAGGCTATAGAACTCCGTTATGCAGCAGTGTTGACATAAAAGACAATTCCGTAACGCTGACTTCATACTCATCGCCCGCAGGGCGATACCTTCCCCTCTGAACCCTTTGAACTTTCTGCACCCTCTGATCTTTACCCCTCTGCCATCTGCTTCAGCTCTTCCCTATCTGTAATATGGATTTTCTTTCCTTTCCGGCTGATGAGGTTCGTTTCTTCCAGCAGGTGGAGTTTACGGGAGAGGGTTTCGGGGGTGGTGCCCAGGTAGGCGGAGAGGTCTTTCATTTTCATGGGGATTTCCAGGTCCGCCGCGCCGCCGCTTAGGAGGTAGAGGCTCAGGAGGTAGGCGGAAAGTCTGGTTTCTACTCTTTCCATCATGAGGAAGCGGGTCTGGTTTTCTGTGTCCGCCATGCGCTGGGCTTTGATTTCCAGAAGTTTCAGGGCCAGCTTTGGGGTTTTCTCAAGGAGGGCGGTGAAGTTGCTTTTCCGGAGGAGGCAGGCGTCGGTGGCTTCCAAAGTGTCGATGAAGAGGTCCTGGGCTCTGGCGCCTAGGAGGGCGTTGGCGCCTTCGTAGCTGCCGGGGGTGAGGAGGCGGAGGAGCTGTTCCCTCCCGTTTCCTGCAATCATGTAGACTTTCATAGAGCCCGATGCCACGATGATGAGGAGGGGGTCGTCTCCCGGCTGCCAGACGGTTTCGCCTTTGTTGAAGTGGCGGTGAATGACGAGGCTTTCGATTTTGTCCTGTTCCTCTTCGGAAAGGTGGTTGAAAAGGGGGACGATAAATGTGCAGTGATGTTCTTTCATAGGATATCCTTTCTTATTTCTTTTCTTCTATTATACATGAAAAAAAGAAATATTTACATTTCTTGATATGTATCAATGTTTTAGATGCCCCGTTTCTTTATACTATTTACAGATAAAGAAATCCGAGCTTACAGAGCTCCAGTGAAACAGGAAAGGATGATTCCAATGATGGACACAATTCAGGAAAACGAAATTTTCAATCTGGCAGATAAGGTGGATTATCAGGACGGTGCTTTCCATCCGCTGGTGATTGACAGCAATGACAAGGCGGAGCACGTGCTCATGGCAGTGGATAAGGGAGTGCTGATTCCGGACCACAAAGCGCCGTCGGACCTCATTTTCCAGGCCCTGGAAGGGGAAGCGGTGCTTCATGTGGGAGGAAAAGACCTCAACGTGAAGAAGGGAGATTTCCTCTATCTGAAGGAAGGCACCCTTCACCATCTGCAGGCGGTGACGAAGTTCAAGTTCTCCATGGTGCGTCTTTATAAATAATTTTCAAACTTCATCAATCGGTACACATATAAACAGGAAAGGATGATTACTATGATTAACACAATTCAGGAAAACGAAATTTTCAATCTGGCAGACAAGGTGGATTACAGAGAAGGCACTTTCCATCCGCAGGCGGCCCTCCGCAACGACAAGGCAGAGCTTTTCCTTATGGCGGTGGATGCGGGGGTGCTGATTCCGGACCATAAAGCGCCGTCGGACCTTATTTTCCAGGCCCTGGAAGGGGAAGCGGTGATTCAGATTAACGGCGTTGACCATCCGGTGAAGAAGGGAGATTTCCTTTACATGAATAAGGGTACACTTCATCACCTGCAGGCAGTATCAAAGTTCAAGTTCTCCATGGTGAGAATCTACAAATAAATTTCAAATTTCATCAATCAATGCTCGTATAAACAGGAAAGGACGATAATTATGATTAACACAATTATGGAAATGACAGCGATAAAAGGTCTGGCGAGGAAAGCGGCCCTTGGGCTGGCGGTGGGAATGCTGCTACTGGCGCCGGTGGCGGCGGAGGCCCACTGCGATACCATGGACGGGCCGACGGTGAAGGATGCCCTGAAGGCCATGAAAACGGATAATGTGAATTATGCGCTGAAGTGGGTGCAGCCCCGGTATGAGGGGGAAGTGACCCGGGCATTTAATCTGAGCATGAAGGTGATGGATATCAATGCAGATACCAGAAATCTGGCAGAGCAGTATTTCTTTGAAATCCTCCTCCGGGACCACCGGGCCGGAGAGGGGGTGCCTTTTGAAGGGGTGAAGCCCCATGGAACGCCGATTGATGAGAGGGTGAAGGCGGCGGACAGGAGCATTGAAGAAGGAAATCTGAAGCCCCTGGAACATCTGGTGAATAAGGATAAGCAGCCGGAGCTGGAGCGCCGTTTCCAGCGGGTCATGGCCCTCAGGGATTTCGACGTGAATGACCTTGAGGCGGGCCGGGAATACATTGAGGCCTATGTGCAGTTCTTTAAATTTGCAGAGGGAGAGGAGGACGAACATCACGGAGTACATGGCCATGGCGGCCATGAAGCCCTGCATGGACAGGAATAATAAAAAAGCACCAGTCGGAAGACCGGTGCTTTTTGCTGTGTGCGATACTTGATGCCATGGGCTTTTGAGGGGGAATCGGCGCTTGGCGGTATTCCCGAAGGTTGACGCGGCTTCGCCGCGAGGGTTGATGGCGCCGCCGGGCCTTTGGCCCTGGGCGCCAAGGGTTCTGTCCGGGATCGGCTCCGCCTTCCGGACCGGTTCTCCGGGCTCCGCCCTCGGGAGTTATGTAGTATCGCTCTGTGCGTATCCCGCATGGGATACGCAAGTCAGCCGAAGTTGGCCTCTAGCCTGCCCAATAAGAGGCCTTCCTTTTAGCCGGCTGACCGATTGGGGAGGTACGGCGCCTTGCGGCGCCAATATAAATGCCGCCTTACGGCGGCGCCCTCCTTTGGTGGCTGGCGCCACCACCTTTCCCCCGCAAGCGGGGGCACAACAACCCGTGCTATACTTAGTGGCTGTTAAAAAACCACCCTTTGCAAAAATAACCTAAAACACCCTCAAAACGTGAAAATTCACCCCTCAGAAGGCATTTTTGACCTTGAGAATGCCTTGGAACCTCAGTCTGCTAACTCCATATAGTGCTGAGACTCTGATTCTGCCCCTGAATCCACAAAATAGAGCAAAAAAAGAGACCCCGTGGGGATTCTGAACAGATCCCCCACAAGAACAGACATGGTGATAGAAGACAACGTCGTCTCCGGCAGTTTAGTCATGATAAGACCGGCACCATAGCAGTGCTTATCCAAGCTGAAGAAGCGCTCAACCTCGATTCTGTCGACATTGTCCTGGTATTCTTCCCTTGTTGTCTTCTGTTTCTCTTTTGGCGGACGCCCTAAGCGAGGCCCGGACATGCGAATTCCACGCTGCTTGCAGAACTCTCGGTTTGTGCGAGTGCGATAAATCTGATCGACCAGCACCTTCGTAGGATAATGGCCGGTACGGGTTTTATACCGTTCCACTGCATCAGTCAGAATGCCGCCTTCATTGTAAGGGTCGAACGACAGCTTTTCCATCCGGGAGTGTCCCTTTTCATCAATGCTCACATCGTACTTGGCGCCAAATTCTACCGGTGCCTTGACCTTGCCGCGTACAATGGGCCTCAGATGGGGCTGACGCAGGCTGACAATCCTATGCTCGATTCGATGTGTCTTGTGGTCATACATGTACTTCTGCTGCTCATACAGCTTCTGAATGGTCTGGTACAACTGCCGATACTTGTCCGGAAGCTCATAGCCTGCCGCAAGGTACTGTTCAATATAGCGCATATCACGGGCAAGATTGAATAACTCCCGCCGAATCTGCATTCTGACAGCTTTTGCAGACCTTCTCTTGGACTTTGCCAGCTTCAGATAGTCCTTTCTTGCGATTTCCCGGTAAGTCCTTGGCTTAGCCCAGGGATGGTAGGTATCATTGAAATAGTCAATTATCCCCTCCAGATGCTCCCTGGCTTCATTGAGAAGCGAGAAATCCTGAGGATACCGGATATTCGAAGGAGAACAGGTCGCATCCAGAATCAAGGTCCCCATATTGTCGGGGAGAGCAGTGCCATCAGGCACCTCCAACTTATCCTCCCTGTGTTCCGGCGTTACATCAGACGCTGCCAGAATCATTTCATTGACTTCCATAAGGAACTCAGGCGTGAATCTCTTTCTAAAATACACCATAGCAGAGTAGGTGAACGGGCATTCAGGCTGAAAAGATGGGAGCCCAAGGAAATACTGATAATATGAATTTTCTGCAATGAGCTCACATAATTTCCTGTCGGAAGCTCCGGTTGCCTTCTGGATAATATATGCGCCAAAGGCAATACGAAAAGGAATTCCCGGACGTCCTGTTTTAGAAGGGAACTGTTCAGCATAGCGTTCTTCATACTTGTTCCACTCAAGGGAATCCGCCAGCTGAACCCATCTATTGTCGGAGGAAAGCTGGAGCCCACCCGGCTGATTGAAGTCAAAAATAGAAATTTGCTGGTACTGGGGAGTGAGTTTATACATGAATAGAGCTCCTATGTGCAAAGAAAATCTGGGGATGCTAAAATTAACTATGCATATATTATACAATATTACATGTTAAATCTCAGTAGTTATCTAATATATTCTATCATAAATAGTTATTCAGCATGCACTAAATAGAAAGGACGCTCTATGAACTACAGAACCGGAAAGATTCTGCTTATCACATCCCTCCTGCTTCTGCCGGCTGCATTTTCTCCTGCCCGGGGAGAGGAACCGGCTTTTTCTTATACCCATATCCATCGGGAGGGCTCTGTTTCCACCGCCGAGACAGGCAGGGTGGAGACGAGGGAGAAATCATCAAAAAAGACCACCCATTCCGATATATCGGTGAACCTGCCTTCTTCGCCGGCGGCGGGAGGCCTGCTGTATCCCTACCTGGCAAAGAACGGCCTTCCCGGTGATGTTCACCGGCGCAGAGGGGAAAGTGATGTTTATGACTATGGTGTCACCGCTGCGTTTCGGGATAAAAAGGGCTGGGGGCTCCTGGATCGGGAGGGACATGAAATCGTTCCTGCTTTCTGGGATTTCATTTCCTATGAAGGAAATGGGCTGTTTCAGGTGAAGAAGGGAAAGAAGATTTCCTATATCACCGCAGACGGCCGCGTGGCGTCTCCGGATAGAGAAGAGGGACCTTCATTTTACAGGGAAAAGGGGAAATACGGTATTCTTGATGACCGCGGAATTCGGGTGACGGCGCCGCTGTATAGGGAGGTGCTGGCGCCTTTCAGCGAGGGCATTGCTTTTGTGCAGCTTTCCGACGGACGGAAGGGCGGCATCGACGGGTCGGGAAAACTTCTTTTTACCGCGGAATTTGACAGCGTGGGACCCTATGAGGATGGTCTGGCGGAGTACCGGCGGAAGGTGAACCGTTTCAACTGGGGCACCCTGGCGAGGGCCGTGCTTGGGGGCCTTGGCGGCAGCGGCGGAGGCGATGAAATGCTTCCTCTTTCCTATGACGGCGTGAAGCGGGGCTATCTGGACCGGCAGGGACGTATCGTGGTGGACAGCCGCTCCGACGAGGTATATCCCATGACAGAATGGGGCACCTTCGTGAAGGACCACGGCCTTCTGGGCTTCGTGAACCGGAAGGGAGAGTACATCATCCCGCCGGGGCGCTATGACCTTTCCGGCGGCATGCTCTATGAAAAGGAAGGGCTGGTGACCCTGAGGAATAAGGAAAAAGGAAAGATGGGTGCCTTCCGCCTGGAGGACGGCAGGCAGGTCATGGATTTCCTGTATGACCGGATTACATTCCTCGGAGAAGACCGCGTGCTTTATGAAATGGGCGGGAAAACGGTGCTTGCCGGAGAAGGCGGAGCCATTCGTGAGCTTCCCTCCGGCGCCGTCATGCAGCCCTATTCGGAAGAAGGGCTGGCCTGGCTGGAAGAGGGAAAGAAAATCCATGCCCTGGACCGGGAAGGAAAGATTCTTTTCACCCTTCCGGAAGGAGAGGCGGCGCGGCCTTTCCGACATGGCCTGGCACCGGTGAAATCCCACGGACTCTGGGGGCTTGTGGATATCCACGGGCAGTGGGTGAAATCCCCCCTGTATAAGGATGTACAGATGATGTGACACTGTACAGGCTGTGTTACAATATAAATATAAAAGACCATAAAAGGGCGGCATTCTTTGCGAAGGCCGCTTCTTTTCTCAAATCGATATAAGATATTTCATTCAGAAAGGAGTCTTTCTATGTATGATGAATTGACAGCGGAACGGGAGAAAAGTATTTCCATCAATATGCCCGGTCTCATGAAGGATGTGTATGCCTGGATGGCCATCGCCCTGGTGGTGACAGGATTCAGCGCATGGTTCGTGGCGGATAACGCCCTGCTCCGGGGGCTTTTCATGGGAAGCCGCACCGGCACCCTGGTGCTTATTGTGGCCACCTTTGCCCTGGTATGGCGCCTGTCCTCTGCCATGGGGAAAATGTCCCTGAAAACGGCGGCAGCCATGTTTCTGGTGTATTCGGTGCTGAACGGCATTACCCTGTCGGCGGTATTTTTGACCTACACCCTTTCTTCCATCGGCGGCGTGTTCTTCATGACCGCCGGCACCTTCGGCATCATGTCGGTGTACGGCTATGTGACGAAGGCGGATTTGTCGAAGCTGGGAAATATGTGCCTCATGGGACTTTTCGGCATCATCCTGGCCACGGTCGTGGGTTTCTTCTTCGACAGCACCCTGCTGCAGATGCTTATTTCCTACGCCGGCATCCTGATTTTCACGGGCCTCACCATTTATGACACCCAGTCCATCAAACGCCTGGCCCTCACCTATCATTCCCGGGCCACCGACGAAGGACAGAAGATAGCCATCATGGGCGCCCTCACCCTGTACCTGGATTTCATTAACATCTTCATTTACCTCCTCCGCCTCTTCGGCGAGAAGAAATAGGGACATCAAAAAAGCGTGGAGCTTCGTTTCCACGCTTTTTTGAATGCCCGTATTTGGAGTGAATGACCGTCGGCAGCCCGCCGTCTCTGTCATTTCGACCGGAACGAAGTGGAGTGGAGAAATCTCACTCCGAAATGGGACAAGCTGCATTGTGGCGGGAGATTTCTCGACTCAGAGCATCAATAGGACACAGACCATTTGCCGCCAAAACCGACATGCAGCCCCGCTCGAAATGACAGTAGAGTGGGCAGCGTGTCCGGAGTCTGACCGTCTGAGGTCTGACTGTCTAACTTCTAACTTCTATCTTCTATCTTCTATCTTCGCCCGCCGCCCCTGTCATTTCGACCGGAGCGAAGCGAAGTGGAGAAATCCCACTCCGAAATGGTACAAGCCTCATGACGGCGGGAGATTTCCCGACTCAGAGTATCAATAGAGGATAAAACCTTTACCCTCATACCGACATGCCGCCCCGCTCGAAATGACAGTAGAGGTGGGGCAGCACCTGTGCCATTCTGTTTCTTCCTCAAACGCCTGTACACAGCCCGCCGCCCCTGTCATTTCGACCGGAAAGAAGTGGAGTGGAGAAATCTCACTCCGAAACGGGACAAGCAACATTGTGGCGGGAGATTTCTGGGCTCAGAGTATCAATAGGAAAAAAACACTTACCGCCAATACCGCCGTGCAGCCCCGCTCAACATGACAGTAGGGGGTCGCAGGTGTCTGATTGTCTGACCGTCTGAAGTCTGACTGTCTACCTTCTATCTTCTAATTTCTATTATCTATCGTCTATCTTCTATCATCTCATCCTCACCATCCGCTCTTTTTCCAGAAGGAAGGGATGAAAATGGAGAGGAGGGTTACGGATTCCAGCCTTCCGAAGAGCATGGACAGGCAGACGCTGACCTTGGAGAAATCCGGCAGGGCTGCGTAGGTGCAGGTGGCGCCGAATGCACCGAAGACGGGGCCGTCGTAGCTCATGGTGGAGAAGGCCACGCCCAGGGCGTCCATGAAAGCAAGGCCGTCAAACATCATGGCCCCTGCCCACAGGGTGGAGAGGGCCATGTAGATGAAGAAGAAGGCCAGCACCTGGAGTACCGTATTCCGGGAGAATTTTTCCTTTCCCACGGTCATGTGGAAAACCGCCCTTGGGTGCATGTGGAGCTTCAGAATGGCGGAGAAGCATTTGAAGAGAAGAATGAGGCGCATTACCTTCAGCCCGCCGGCGGTGGAGCCGCCGCAGCCTCCGGCTATGATGATGAGGAGAAGGATAAATTTAGCAAAGGAAGGCCATTGGTCGAAGTCGGCGGATACGTAGCCGGTGGTGGAGGACAAGGAGGCGGACTGGAAGAGGGCTTCCCGGAGGGATTCCGGAAGGGGCATATGGCCCTGAAGCACCAGGGAGGCGGTGATGAGAAGGACCGCCGCTGCCACCATGAGGAGGTAGACTTTGAATTCCGTATCCTGCAGGAGTACATGGAGACCCCGTTTCCAGGCGTCCACGTAGAGGCCGAAGTTGGAGCTGGAAATAACCATGAAAAAGGTGAGTATCATTTCCAGGGAAAAGCTGTGATAGTAGGCAATGTTTTCATTTCTGGTGGAAAAACCGCCGGTGGCAATGGTGGAGAAGGCATGGTCCAATGCTTCTCAGAAACCCATGCCCCATAGCATTAAGGCCGCCGTGGCAGCGGCGGTGAAACAAAAGTACACGCAGAAAAGGGCCAGTGCCGTTTCTTTGATGCGGGGGAGGGGCTTGGAAGAGGTGGGTCCTGTGCTTTCGGCATTCACCATTTTCGTGGTGCCCCGTCCGGCCTGGGGGAAGAGGGCCACGAAGATGACGATAATGCCCAGACCTCCCAGCCAGTGGGTCATGGCGCGGAAGAAAAGAATGGACGGCGGCAGGGGCGAAAGGTCATTGATGACGGTGGCCCCGGTGCCGGTGAGGCCGGACACGCTTTCCACCAGTCCGTCCAGCGGGGAGAGGGTGCCGGAACAGATATAGGGAATGGCATAGAGCAGGGACACGGCAATCCAGGAAAGGGCGGTGATGGCGCGGTGCCCTCCCGGGGCGTGAGGCTCACATTGGGAGATAGATTTCTTCTGCGGAGAAGAAGGTAAAGAAGAAGGGACAGCAGGGCAGGGATGAGGAAGGAAAGCACCGGCCCTCCGTAATAAAGGGACAGAAGGAGGGGAAGAAGGAGCACGGCGCCGGCGCCCAGAAGGATGCGGGAGAGCATGGATTGGATGATGCGGATGTTCATACTAGTCCCTGCCTTTGAAATAGGAAATCACGTCCTGCGCCCTGTCCGCCTCTGCAATGAGAATGACGCTGTCACCGGCGGCAAGGACGGAATGGCCGTCAGGAATGTAAACCCTGCCATCCCGCACATAGGCGCCTACCAGGCAGGACTTGGGGAGATTCGCCTTCATGAGGGGCTTTCCGGCGGCCTTGGAACCTTCGGGAATGACGATTTCCAAAGCCTCTGCCCTGGCCCCTTCCAGCAGGGACACAGAAACCACGCTTCCGCTCCGCACAAAGGCAAGCACCTCACCGGCCGCGAGAAGGCGGGTGGACAGGACGATGTCGATGCCCACCTGCTGCATGAGGGCGATGTATTCCGTGCGGGTCACCCGCACCATGGTCTGTCCGGCGCCCAGATGTTTTGCCAGAAGGGCCATCATGAGGTTCAGCCTTTCGTCCTTGGTGGTGCAGATCACCGTGTCCGCCTCCGATACCCCTTCCTGGGTAAGCATGTCCATGTCCGTGCCGTCGCCTAAGAGGACCATGCCCTTTTTCAGCCTTTCCACCATCTGCTGGCAGTGGTCTTCATTATTGTCGATGACCTTCACTGAAATCCCCTGCTTCTCCAGCATGGGAGCCAGGGCCTGCCCCGTGCGGCCGGCGCCGATGATGAGGGCCTTCTTCGTTCGGCGCTGGTACTTGGCATGGCCGTGGGATGAAATTTCTGCAAGGGATTCCGGATTTCCAAGGAAATACACGTTGTCCAGCGGCAGCAGCCTGTCACTGCCGTGGGGGATAATCATGTGGTGGTCCCGGAGGATGAGGGCGATGAGAACGGATGGCGGCAGGGTGATGTCCTTTAATTCCTTATGGGCAAAGGGAGAGCGGGGACTGAGTTTCATTTCCAGAAGACGCACCCGGCCTTTTGCAAAATCCTCCACGTTAATGGCGGAGGGCGTCATCACCAGCCGGCTGATTTCACGGGCCGTAATGAGCTCCGGACTCAGTACCAGGTCGATGTCGAAATTCTCCTTGATGTAGTCCACCGGCTCCGAAAGGAATTTCGGATCTCGGATGCGGGCGATGGTATGGGGAATGCCGTTCTTCTTCGCCAGCATGCAGGCGATAATATTGACCTCATCCATGGCCGTCACCGCCACCAGCAGGTCGCTCTTCGAAGCATCCCGGCTCCGCATAAAGGAAGGACTAGTGCCGTCGGCATGGATGGTAAGCACATCCAGGTCTGGGGCAACAGCGATCTCGAGGCAGAAAAGTCCAGAACCTTTGATATCGGCCTTGAATTTGAAAGAGGAAACGGCGCTGGCAAGGTGACCTATTTCCACAATAAGATCAAGAACATGATCAATTCCCAGCTGCTCGGCCGCTTCGGAAGAATCGTCCGCTACCAGTACGTCAATATCGACAATGCGGTCATGGACGGCGTCGAAGGGGAATACAGCTACCGCTTCAACAAGCACTGGGATGCCAAGGTGAACCTGACCTACCTGGATGCCAGAGACAAGGAAACGAATGCCCGCATTTCTGAAAACGCGCGCATGAACGGCCTTGTGCAGATTTCCTGGACCGATGCGAAGGAAAATCCGTGGACCGCATCTCTCTACAACCTCTGGTACAAGGATTACCTCGACGGCGAAGGAAAGAACTACACCTACAGCACGACCAATTTCGTCGTTACCAAGGACATCTCCAAGTCGACACAGATCTATGCCGGCGTCGACAACATTTTCGACAAGACATTCTCCGATGACGATGATTACTCCATTTACGGACGCACCTGGAGAACCGGCGTGACATTTAAATTCTAAGGGAGGACTTCATGAAAAGTATCGTTTTATATTCGACAAGGACCGGGAATACGAAGATGGTGGCAGAGGCGATCGCTTCTGCGCTGCCGGAGGGGACGCCCTGCCGCAATATCCGCGAGATGAATGAGTCTCTCTCTGATTATGACTGCGTCTTCATGGGCTTCTGGGTCGACAAGGGCACGGCCGATGATGCATCCAGAAAGGTTCTGGAAAATCTCCATAACCGCCATGTGGCTGTCTTCGCGACGGCCGGCGTCAATCCGGCCAGCAGCCATGCACAGGACTGCCTCAAGAACGGCGCCTCCCTTCTTCCGGAAGGAAAGAAACCGGCAGGCACATTTATCTGCCAGGGCAAAGTCGATCCCCAGCTGATCGAAGCGATGTACAAGCGTTTCCCGGCAGACAATCCGCATGGAAGAAATCCGGAAAGCGAGGCGCGCCACAAGGAAGCTTCCACGCATCCGGATGCAGCAGACCTTGAAAATGCAGCCGCTTTTGCCCGGAATGTGATGAATTTCATCCAGGCTGAAAAGTAAGGAGAGTGCGATGGATTTAAGAAATTATTTTGACCAGCTGACGCCCGAGAAGAGGGTGATGCAGTTCGGAAGGAAGACGGATGAGCCGCTCCGTCTGGCTTTCGACAGCAAGAGGGTCGTCCATGCCGCCATGGGAGGGAGCATGGTGCCGCCTCCCATGGCGCAGAAGGTCTGGCGGGATATCATGGCAAAGCCCGTGGAAGGGCATCCGACGCAGATGGCTTATATCCATATTCCCTTCTGCAAGACGAAATGCCTCTACTGCCCCCTTCTTCCAGAACGGGACGAACCAGGACGAAGAAGACCGCTACATCGACCATCTGGTAAAGGACATCGAGATGGGTGCGGATTCCCCGCGACTCTCCAGCGCGCCGATTCAGGCCGTATTCATCGGAGGCGGCACACCGACCTCCCTCTCTCCTGAAAATGCAGGCCGCCTTCTTTCCACGATCCAGAGATGTCTGCCGCTTGCCAATGACTACGAACTCACCTTCGAAGGCCGTGTGCATGACCTCGTCCCGGAGAAGATGGACGTATGGTTCAGAAACGGCGTGAACCGCATGTCGCTCGGCGTGCAGTCCTTCGATACGAAGGTCCGTCAGGCCGTGGGCCGCATCGACGACGGGGAGACGGTATTCTCCCACCTGCAGGAGCTTCTGTCCTACAACCAGTGCGCTGTCGTCATCGACCTCATGTACGGGCTGCCGTACCAAACGATGGACGTGTGGCACAAGGACGTGGAAACGCTCGTGGAATCGGGCATCGACGGTGCTGATCTCTACCAGCTGAATGTCTTTGAACACAGCGACCTCAATCTGGCCATCCAGAGAGGGAAACTCCCTCCGGCCGCACCGACGCAGGTGCAGTCTGCCATGTTCTCCTTCGGCAAGAATTACCTCGACGCACAGGGATACAAGCGCCTCAGTTTCTGCCACTGGGCAAGGAACAACAGGGAGCGGAGCCTCTACAATACGCAGGCCCGCTTCGGTACGCACCTCTTCCCCTTTGGCTGCGGGGCTGGCGGCCATGTTGACGGTCTTTCCACCATGTTCGACCGCAGGCTTCCGGCCTATGAAAAGGCCATCGATGAAGGAAGAAAACCGATGATGTTCCTGATGAATCAGTCGCCCAATGCCCATCTAAAAGAAGATATCCAGGGGCAGATGAATCAGAGCAGGCTCGACCTTGATAAACTGATCCAGAGGGAAGAAAAACCGGCCAGCATGGAATTCCTGGGACCATTGTCGGAAGACTACGGCCTTTGGAAGCATAACGGCTACCTGTACCAGCTGACCGAAGCCGGTCAGTTCTGGCAGGTCAATATGACGCAGACACTCCTTGAAAGCGTGAACCATCTCATGGGAGAAGAAACGGAAATCCAGCACAGGAGAATCGCCGCACAGGGATAGTGCTGTTTCCTGACAGGCGGTTCGTCTGGAAACATAAAATTAGGGCTGTGGCAAAATGTGCCATCATTTTGCCGCGGTCCTTTTTGATGGGATATATTCTAGCGTTCAGCCAATTAATCAACTTGGATGGCAGATGATAAGCTGAAGGGGAACCACAAAACCGCAGCTCCGCTGCGAGGTAATCAACCCTATCCGCCCTTCGGGCACCTTCCCCGTCTGGGAAGGCAAGTATTAGCGGCACTAGGGAACGCGCATTTTCCGGGATTTTCCATGCCCAAGCCCCATGCCCATCGGTTTGCTATACAGGGGGCGAAAAGTTATAATAGATACACTGTATGGTAAAATACAGCATGGATGATAAAATGATTCTTGACGAAAGCAGGTGATCTCATGGAAGTACATGAAGCAACGGAAATGTATATGAAGACGATCCTTGTATTGAAGAAGCGCCTTGGAACAGTGAGATCCATCGACGTGGCCAATGAAATGGGGTATTCCAAGCCCACGATCAGCATTGCCATGAAGAAATTTCGCCAGGAAGGCTTGATTACGGTGGATGAATCCAACTGCATCCATCTGACGGAGGCAGGACAGACGATCGCCGAGCGGATCTATGAAAGGCATCAGGTCCTTTCCTACATTCTGGAATCCATGGGCGTTTCCGAAAAGCACGCCCTCGACGATGCATGCAAGATCGAGCATGATATCAGCGATGAAACCTTTGCGGCCTTGAAGAAGGAATATGACAGGCTGAAAAAGGAAGAAACGCAGAAATAAAGATTGGACAATAAAAAGAACTATTGCGAAGTGATTTTTCATTTCACAATAGTTCTTTTTGCTTTTACTATAGGGTTCCTTAGTCTCTGGTAAAGAGGTCTCTGGTGTAGACTTTATCCTTGACGTCTTCGAGGTCTTTTTCTTCGCGGTTGGTGAGGATGATGTCGCATTCATCTTTGAGCTGCTGAAGGTCTTTGGTGACGGGGATGCCCATGAAGGAGTCTCCCTTGTAAGACGGTTCGTAGATGAGAAGGGGAATGTCCTTGTCCCTCAGACGCTCGATGACGCCCTGAATGGCGGAGGAGCGGAAGTTGTCGCTGCCGCTCTTCATGATGAGGCGGTAGATGCCGGTTTTCTTCGGATTTCTGGCGGCAATGCGGTCAGCGATGAAGGATTTCCTTGTCTCGTTGGAATCGACGACGGCGCGGATCATGGTTTCCGGGATGCCTTCGAAGTTCGAGAGGAGCTGGCGGGTGTCTTTCGGCAGGCAGTATCCGCCGTAGCCGAAGGACGGATTGTTGTAGAAGTCTCCGATTCTGGGGTCGTAGCCCATGCCTTTGATAATGTCAGCGGTATTCAGGCCCTTTTCTTCGGCATAGGTGTCGATTTCATTGAAGTAGGCAACGCGGATGGCGAGGAAGGTGTTGGAGAAGAGTTTGCTGGACTCTGCTTCAGAAGATCCTGTGATGAGGACCGGGATGTTCTCGCGGACAGCGCCTTCCTGTTCCAGGGCTGCAAATTTTTCTGCTTCGGGGCGGAGGGCTTCTTTTCCTTTCGGGATCCCGACGATGATACGGGACGGGTAGAGGTTGTCGTAGAGAGCTTTGCCTTCGCGGAGGAATTCCGGCGCGAAGAGAATGGAAAGGTCAGGATAGACGGCGGAAATTTCCTGGGTGTATCCGATCGGGATGGTGGATTTGATGACGACGATGGCCTTGGAGCCGACGCGCTGGATCTGGGAGAGGATGGCTTCGACGGCCGATGTGTCGAAGTGGTTCGTCTCTGTGTCATAGTTCGTCGGAGCGGCGATGACGATCAGGTCTGCGTCCCTGTACGCGCTGTCGCCATCCATGGTGGCGGTGAGGTCGAGATCCTTGTGCGCCAGGTAGTCTTCGATGTAATCGTCGACAATCGGGGATTCCTTCCTGTTGACCATATCCACTTTTTCCTGGATGACGTCCACGGCAGTAACCTTGTGGTGCTGGGAGAGGAGGATGGCATTGGAGAGGCCAACGTAGCCTGTGCCTGCAATTGCGATTTTCATGGTGAGCCCTCTTTCTGAAGAAATTATCCCTTTTATTATACACTCTTTTCTGGCCTTTAGCAGGAGAAATAGGGTGAAAATCGTTAGGTTTTAACGCTTATTCAAGAAGAGAGGGGACCTTATGAAATACTGCGATTTTATCTAAATAAAAAATTGGTTTATACTATAGATGGCAGGAGATGCAAACAAAGTGCATCTATCAGCGAATCCTTCCCGGGTCAGGCGCCCTGCCGAAGGACCGCCCCGCGGCCGGACAGTTAAACTTACGTTTTCACTCCCCGGTCCGCTGCGGGACCATCCATATTGCCCGTCTGCTCCCTCCCTGGATGAACCTTCCGCCTTGACGGCTGCGTCTCCATACCGCGCAGCCCGTAATCCCGGCTGCAGACGGGTGTGCCATCGTCCCACTCTCCATCATGGACGACGGCGGTGAAAAAGACTTCTGGTTTCCGACTAGGAGTCTTTTTTGCTGGGATTTCTTGAAGATGGCACAAACGCTTATAGCAGGCTGGAAAGAACCTATTGGTGATTACGATTTCTCTTGGAGACTGATTTCATTTATACTGACAGCAAGATTTGGAAATTTCCGTACACTCAAAGACGGATGCTGCTTCAGATATTAAACTCGCCAGACAGGAAATCCTGATCCGGAAACTTATGGCAAAGACCGGAGTGACGGAATAAGGGAAAACGCCTGAGAAAAAGATTTTTCCAGATTTCCATTCTCTTGGGCTTTCCATAATATGGCCATCCAAAAAAAGCTGTGACAAAATTAGGTAAATACTGCCTTTAGCATTTCTCGAACGAAGTTCGGTTTAAGTTTTTTTTTTGAGCTTGCCCCGTAGGGGGAGCTGGCGACAGAGTCGCCTGAGGAGGTTCATTTGGGGGTGCGGATATTTTTTTGGACCATTCTGGTAGTACTTACATTATCCCTAAGC
>OOCI01001170.1_pt1 | contig 20495 bp, 17 predicted proteins | sample 1671761 | NCBI WGS metagenome assembly OOCI01 (sample SAMN06348190, study PRJEB24527) | human gut metagenome | biome: human gut; feature: ankylosing spondylitis patient; material: feces | host: Homo sapiens | place: China | collected 2015-10
TGGAGTTCTGGTGGAAAGTCGACCGCTGCGTGAAGGATACAATACGACAAAGGCTTCGCACAGATACACATGGCATTCAGTTTGAATATCAGAGCGGAATGCTGTTCATCACGCTGCCGAGCGGCAGACGGCTTTCCTACGTCAAGCCCCGTATCGGCGAGAATAAGTTCGGCGGCGAATCCGTCACTTACGAGGGTGTTGGCACAACGAAGAAGTGGGAGCGCATTGAAAGCTACGGTCCTAAGTTCGTGGAGAACATCGTTCAGGCGGTCAGCCGGGATATTCTCTGCTATGCTATGCGGACGCTGCGGAATTATCGTATCTGCGGTCATGTTCACGATGAACTTATCATCGAATGTCCGATAGATACGAATGTATCTGAAATCTGTGAGATGATGGGTATAACTCCGCCTTGGGCAGAGGGGCTTCCGCTCCGTGCTGATGGGTATGAGTGCAGCTTTTACAAAAAAGATTGAGGTAATATGTCCAAGAACACCTTCTGCCAAGGCTATAAGGCAGGAGGTGTTTTCATGTATAACAATTTTACGACCCGCATGAATGAGGTAGAGAAAAACGCTGAAAATCTGCCTGTCAGAACCGAACCCGATATACAAGCAATTTCAAAACAGATTACGCAGGAAGAAATTCAGCGTGATTTTGATTACTATATGGCGCAGTGCATAGCAGAAAAGCTGAAATCCATGGGTCTTATCACAGTTGACGAATTCGACAAACTGACCGCTCTTAACCGCCGTACTTTTTTACCTATGAATGTCGAGATATTACCGAAAATACGTTGATTATATCTCGGTTTAGAGTTAATATGTCAACACTGAAGAGAGGTGAAAAAAGTGAAAACTGTAACAAAAATCGAATCCAACCAACGTACTGCGGGCTCTGAGAAAAAGCTCCGTGTTGCGGCATACTGCCGTGTGTCGACAGGTTCTGACGATCAGCTTGAAAGCCTTGCTGAACAGAAAAAGCACTATGAAACCTACATTCAGGCGCATGAAAACTGGGATTTCGCAGGACTGTACTATGATGAGGGGATAAGCGGTACTAAAAAGGAAAAGCGCTCTGAACTTATGCGGCTGCTTTCCGATTGCGAAGCGGGTCAAATCGACTTTATCATCACAAAGTCCATAAGCCGATTTGCGAGAAATACAACTGACTGCCTTGAAATGGTGCGAAAGCTGCTTGCAATAAATGTAGCAATATATTTTGAAAAGGAGAATATCAACACCACTTCAATGGAAAGCGAGCTGGTGCTTGCGGTTCTCAGCAGCCTTGCAGAGAACGAATCAGTGTCAATATCCGGTAACGAAAAGTGGTCTATAAGACAGCGGTTTCAGAGCGGTACATACAAAATGAATCCACCGCCATACGGCTACCGTTGGAATGGAAAGCGGCTTGAAGTAAACAATGAACAAGCGGAAATTGTAAAGCGCATTTTTGCTGAATTCCTCTCGGGAAAAGGAGTAATGCACATTGCGAGAGGGCTGGATTCGGATAAAATTGCTCCTGCCCGTGGAAAGCACTGGTGTCAATCAAGTATTCTCAGAATTCTGAAAAATGAGAATTACACAGGCAATGCAGTATTTCAGAAAACCTTTACCGATGAGTCCTTTCGCCGCTGTGTGAATTACGGGCAGTTGGACAAGTACCTTGTTGCTGACCATCACGAGGGAATAATAAGCAAGGAAGATTTCGATGTGGTTGCCGCCTTGATAGAAAGACACGCTGTGGAAAAGAATGTCACTAAGGGCAGCCACAAGTATCAGCTGCGGTATTGCTTTTCGGGAAAGATAGTCTGCGGTGAGTGCGGCGCTACGCTAAAGCACAGGACTCACAGGCTTGGTGGTGAAACGTATGAAGCGTGGTGCTGCAGCACTCACATATATAATAAGGAAAGCTGTTCAATGAAGTTCATCAGGGACGATGACATCAAGCTCGCTTTTGTTACAATGATGAATAAGCTGGTTTTCGGTCACAAGCTGATTTTGAAGCCGTATTTGCTGACATTACGCAGTTCGTCAACGGACAGCAGCATTCAGCAAATACAGCAGCTTCGGCTGTTGATCGAACAGAACACGGGTCAGCAGGAAACTCTCACACGGCTTATGGCGAACGGTTTCATTGATAGGGCGCTTTTCGCTCGAGAATTGAACGCAATAATGGCTCAGACCGATGAATACCGCACTGAAATTGATACGCTCAGCAGTTCGGTCACGGGCGATGGCGCAAAGCTGAAAGAAACCGAGCGGCTGATAAGGATTGTTGAGCGTGGGAGAATGTTCACAGAATTTGACGCTGACTTGTTTTCAAAGTTAGTCGACCGCATTTGCGCATTTTCTCGCAATGAAATTGGTTTTGCGCTGAAATGTGGTCTGACGCTCAGAGAAAGGATCGGTGAGTAGAGTGGAGCATATTCCGTACGGCTATCGTATTGAGAACGGAAAAGCGGTGGTTGATGAAACTGCGGCAGGGCAGGTGCGGCAATTATTTGAAAACTACCTCAGCGGCGATTCGCTGAAAAAAGCGGCCGAAAACGCAGGTATCGCAGGAAATCACGGCACTATCAAACTGATGTTGCTGAACCGCCGCTACTTGGGAGATGACTTTTACCCTCCGATAATCAGCGAGGAGATGTTCAATGCTGCAGCAGAGGAGCTTCAAAGCCGTGCCGAACGGCTCGGCAGAAACGGTCATGTAAGAAAAGAACGGTCGGTGAACGTCCCTGTGCGGTTCACTTTTATAAGCGCAGAGGATTATTTCGAGGGCCCTGTTCAGCAGGCAGAATATATGTATGGATTGATAAAGACAGAGGTGACGAACATTGAGTAACATAACGATAATCCCGGCAAGACCCCAGCGGGCTAACTCACAGCAGAATGAAACGGAAAAACCAAAGCTTCGTGTGGCTGCGTACTGCCGCGTCAGCACGGACAGCGATGAGCAAGCGACCAGCTACGAAGCTCAGGTTTCGCATTATACAGAGCAGATCACCCGAAACCCCGAATGGGCATTTGCGGGTATTTACGCCGATGACGGTATCTCCGGCACGAATACCAAAAAGCGTGAGGAATTCAACCGTATGATAGCAGACTGCATGGACGGCAAAATCGACATGATTATCACAAAGTCCATCAGCCGATTTGCCAGAAATACGCTTGACTGCCTTAAATACATACGTCAGCTTAAGGAGCGTAATATTCCCGTATTCTTCGAGAAAGAGAACATCAACACCCTGGACGCAAAGGGCGAGGTTTTGCTTACGATAATGGCTTCGCTTGCACAGCAGGAATCTCAGTCGCTCAGTCAGAATGTGAAACTGGGCTTGCAGTTCCGCTATCAGCGGGGAGAGGTGCAAGTGAACCACAGCCGTTTTCTTGGCTACACCAAGGACGAGAACGGCAGGCTTGTGATCGACCCGGAGCAGGCAGAGGTGGTGCGGAGAATCTACCGTGAATACCTTGACGGTTACAGCACCGACAAAATCGCCACCGGTCTGGAGCGTGACGGCATACTCACCGGCGCAGGAAATCCACGTTGGCATACAAGCACGGTTGCAAAGATACTGCGCAACGAAAAGTATATGGGTGATGCGCTCCTGCAAAAGACCTACACGGTGGATTATCTTTCCAAAAAGCGCATAAAGAACAACGGAATAATGCCGCAGTATTATGTTGAGAACGACCACGAGGCGATAATTCCTAAAGAGATTTTTATGCGGGTGCAGGACGAACTTGTTCGCCGCAGGCTTGTAAAGGTCAGCCCGAATGGAAGAAAGCACGGTTTCAGAAGTAATCATGTGTTTTCTCAGATGATAGTCTGCGGGGAGTGCGGCGAGCTGTTTCGCCGTGTTCACTGGAACAATCATGGCTGCCGGTCCATCGTCTGGCGGTGTCTTAGTCGTTTGCAGCCTACATGTGTGATTTGCCATGCCCGTACGGTAAACGAAGAAGTGCTGAAAAATGTGGTCGTGCAGGCATTCAACGAAATGCTCGGCAGCAGGAGTACCTATCAGAAGCGGCTTCGTGACAATCTTGCAACGGTGCTTCGTGGGTATGAAGATGAGCAGGCTCTGGAGATAGACAAGCGGTTGGCTGAACTTCAGCAGGAGCTTATAAACCACGCTTCCCGCAAGGAGAACTACAACGACATTGCCGATGAGATATTCCGACTTCGTGAGATGAAACAGAAGAACTTCACCGACACCGCCGTCCGTGATGAACAGGTCAAGCGTATAAATGAGCTGAACGAGTTCATTGAGCAGCAGGATTCTGAGCTTACCGAGTTTGATGAGAGCCTTGCCCGGCGGTGGCTTAAGGAGATTGTCGTCTGGGAAGACAATTGTACTGTTGAATTGAAATCTGGAATTAAGGTCGAAGTTGAAAGATAAACAGGGTCTGAAAAAATAACTGTGCAAACGCGAATAAACCCGAAAAACATACCAAAGCTAAAAATGCAGCAAAACAAGGCAACGTTGGAGAGCGCCCCGATGCAGCTGCAAGATATTCTACTTCACCGGTATCTTTCGGCGGATAAACTCCGGGAGTGTGAGGTGACCTCCCCCAGTGTGGGAGGCAAATCTATGTTCAGAATTGTAGTTGAGCGGAACACTTTGACTGTAATCACCAATCAATACACCGCAGAGCTCGCCCTCATAGCCATATAGGTCATTAAGTGAAAACTGCAGTTCTTCACTGGTTTTTTGTTCCTTGCGTAAATGATCACGTTTTCACAATATTTTCTTCCCAAAGTCACGCATAATATTCTTCGAACGTATCAAGGCACAGGCACCCTAGGCGTCCTTTCGGGTAGCACGCGCCGCAGTCTATAAAGATATTCCTGCCGTTCTTATAGATTTCTGGCTTTCCCGAGAAATACGGCGTAGGAGTATGCCCCATAACCGTAAATATGCTATTGTCGTCAAAATACTGCTGCGATGGGTCGGGTCGGCAGGAAAGCAAGTCGTCGTCCGTGTATTCGCTTAATTTCTTTCCAGGCTTGTAATTTCCAAGCCCAGCGTGAACAAGCACAAAAGATTTATCTCCGACATCGACTGTTTCTAACAATGTGAATTCTTTAAGATAATCAATAACTTTTCTTCTCTGGCGGGAGTCGAGTTTGCAAAAGTCTGAAAGCGTAGTCTTTCCGGTGTCACTGATCCACACCTGAAGCACCTGTGAAAGTTTGCCATCAAGCCCGCCGCTTTTCTCAAGTATTTTATCTATTTTCGGAAGCAGTTCCAGAGCAATTAAGTCATGATTCCCCATAAGAGGATACACATTTGGACGGCTCATCATGTCAAGCAATACCTTCATAGGCGCTTCTCCACGATCCACTACATCGCCTATCACATAAAGGATATCGCTTTCTTTAAAGTCAATTTTGCGAAGAATTTCTTCGTATTTATCGTGCATTCCGTGAATATCGCTTATAACATAAGTCATAAGAAAATCCCCCTTTATTCGCTTGTTCCTTAAGCCTTATTCTTTGTAAGGTTCAATCAGCCATTTTCCCGAGTCTGTCACCTGATAATACTTATCATTTTCCGTATTAACCATAAGTACCGGAATAACTCCGCTGTTGAGAACGGTGCCGTCTATGTAATAGTGAGATTCTCCGTCAAAATAAATGTCGTGGAAGAACTTGTCTCCGGATATTTCGGCGGTGCCGACATGACCTGCGACTACTTTCATATCAAGTCCCTCGATTTTGCCGGTTTCAGCGGGATATTTTGAGGTGAATATATCTTCTGACGTTCCCCATTCCCACATATCACCCGCTTCTTCATCAATACCGGCATGAACGAAAATCGTGTTTCCCTCCACATAATACCGTGGAAGGGAAGAAAGCCAGTCGATATACTCCTCATCATCGCTGTCATCTCCCCACTCCTCTATACGAGCATATACAGAATTGTTGCTTATGGTTGATGATCCGTTGACTACCCATTCATCGTGGTTGCCGAGCAGAGCAACAATTTTGTTCGAACCGAAACGCTCCTGAAGCTTCATTATCCTATCCAGAACACCGCAGTTATCCGGACCGCCGTGGACATAATCACCGAGAAGAATGAGCTTTGCCTTGCCCTGTTCGATATCATCGAGAACAAGTGAAAGTGCGTCCTCAAATTCTGCAAGGCAACCGTGAATATCACTCATACAGTAAATTATCATTGTAAATTCCTTTCACGAGCCGCTTTCTTTAGCATTGCTATTGTTGAAACAAAGTCGCCCCCGATTGAAAAACACACGGACTTGGGCGGCGCTGCAATAGAAGGTGACGGTAGCCTCCAACTGATTGTCGAGGCAAATCGGTCTGTTGTTAAAAGCCACGGATATTTCGGGGACAAATGAGACTTTCTCGAAATGTTACGCCAGCTCGTGATGCTCCGCGTTTTCCTTAAGATAACCTAAAACCGCTTCAAATGTTTGTACGCTCATTGTTTTTCTCCTTTTCTGATTAATTCTGTCCAGATCGCTTTCAGAAATTTGTATCCGAAGCTTTTCTCCACCTGTTCCTTATCCTTTGTATCGATAAGAGGATAATAACAGGCTTTGGGAATAAAGCACTTTTTTGTTTTATCTTCATAGTAATAATGAGGTTCGTATACGGGCATATCATTATTAATTGGACCGCTTCCCGCAACCAAAACCAACTGCTTTATTATATCTCCTTCTTTGTTAAAATCAGGCTGTTTTTCGGGGTGAATGTTTCCTGTATTCCCGTCAATATTCGGGCGCATGCCCTTAGATACACCTCCGAAATAAACATGTTCCTCAGCACCATGCAGGATGCTTTTGTCTATACAATATGGCATAAAGAGCACACCGTCATAGGCTTTCCACTCATCTGGGAACTTTCCTTCTATGGAATAATACACCCAGCGCAATTCTTTCAAGGCATTGATTCCCTGTCTGGGATTTCTTGTACCCTTTTTCAATACTATTCCATTATTCAGTTCAACGGTTTCGTTTTCCAACAATTCGCTGATTGTCATAATTGTACCTCCTCAAAGTTGTTTTGTGCTTACATTTATATTATGGGATCTGCTATCTTCAACATTCTGAAGATAGTCGGCTATTTTGAATATTTTACCGCAGTTTTTTTCAAAGATTCGCGGATTTTTTCACGGATATCCTCGTCCATTATCTCAACGATATCGGAATACTGCATTGCCCACTGAACGATAAGCGATGGAGATGTGGTGACTTCAACATAATCATACCCCTCGCAGCAGGGCTTTTTCAGCTTTCTGAATTTATTCCCGAACCAGTTGTGAATCACGGTATACTTGTCCTGCGGAATTTTGATTGTAATACTCTGCGGGGTATCATAACCCATATACAAATGCTCGCTCATATATTTAACGGGGTCCCAGTGTTCGATTCTGACTGAAGAAACCCGTTTCAGCGGCTTGCCATTTTCATCAGTCGATACCTCAATATCGCTCATAAGGTCGATACGGAAATGCAGATAGTTTTCCTTATCATCTGTTTTTCCAAGCAGAAAGTACATATCGTGATAAACAACGATATGAAAAGGGCTGATACGATATGTTTTTTCGTTTGGTACAAGGATTTTTTCAGAGTTATAACGGCTATACCGAAATTTAATCTGTACTCCGTCATTTATTGCAGACTGAATTTGCATAACATTTCTGCCGATATCTACATCTCCCGTCCCGTTATCGGAAACTGCGCGGAGAGTGCTCTTTCTTCCGAAAATGCCGTTCGAATCAAATTTCAGCTTATTTTTCTTTCGGTCAAACAGCGGATTTTCATAATACCTGCTTGCTGTGGATATTATCTTTTTTATCAACTTTACCTTTGTTTTTGATGAAACTGTGTCCGAAAAGACTATTGCATGGATAAGCTGATCCATTTCTTCCGTACTAAACAAATGAACAAATCGGATATCGGTTATCGGAGGCACCTTTGAAGGCATTTGGGAAAGCCGTTCGGATATTGTCTGCTTATCTGCGCCCTGCCGGCGTTTCAGCTTTTTTAATTCATTTTTCAGCTCCTTTATATCAAGGATATTTTCCTTATAGCCGCAATATTTGATCTTATAATCGCAGTCCACCTCCGGAGAATACTCCAAGGGATTGATCTGACGCAGTATATCATCAATACAGTTTGATAATGTCGCAGCATTTTCCGTTGTTGCGCATTCGGTATCTTTTAACGCTTCAAGAATTTGCTTTTGGGTGACCGGGTGGTTTTCATCGGAAATATCCTTAAGTACTGAAATTATCTGTATTGTTTTATCCTCTGCCATATAATTCCCTTAACTTTCTTTTTCCACTTTCTATCAACCTTTTGACTTCCAGCTCCGTTAGTCCAAACTGTTTTGCCAGTTTTTGGGGTCAGAGCACTGTTTACAATCTATACCATATGCACAGCACAACAGCTTAAACTCATCTTGGGAAAGATTCTGACGAACAAGCCCCATCAACTTTTCACAGGAACCGTCTTCGTCAAATTCATAAACATTTTCATCGACTATGTCTAACTCTGCTTCGTCAAGATAAATAACATTTGACAGCTTTTCACTATTACCAGTACCGCTGTTAATCTCTGAAACCGCCTCTGCCATTATTCCTCTGAAAACCCGTTGGTAAGAATAAGTTGTAAATTTAATTCCCATTGTCTCATCAAAGCTGAAATATGCTGTTATAAGCTCCAGCCACCCCCTTTGTGAGAGGTCGTCATCATCCAATGTGAACTTCTGAAACCACTGTTTTACTTTCTTTACAATGCTTTTTATTAGCTTATTATAGTCATCGTTATACTCTATCATTGTTTTTCCTCCGGAATTTTTATACCTAGTAATAATATACCATCAGCATCTACTTCCGTATCAGTGCGCTTGAATGCACATTAATTATTAACATACAAAATCTCTGATAAGATTTTCCTAGAATATTCCTTATCAGTAAATGTTCCAATATCTATAGACAAAAATACTTGAATAGATATGTTCCATCTATAAACTCTATTTCAAACTTAACCAGCTGACTTTATGATAGTACAGTTATACCTCATACCGCCGTTTGTCAGTAGTATGTAGGTAAAATCCGTACACAAGGTTGTCCCTATGACATCTATATTGCCCACCGACACACCACTTCCGCACACCCGACCCACGTCCTGTGTATCGCTGTAAAACTGCTGTCACCGCAGACATATTACCCTATACGCCGAACCGCCATATCCTGCCAAAACAGTACAGTTTGTCCAACACGCACAAACCGCACCGTTAAGCCGCATATTCCGATTTACTCCGCTTTCCTTGACATCGAAACCACGCACTCAACGTGCCGCGTGAACGGGAACATATCGAATGGCTGAATCGCGCCGATGTCGTAGTACTTCGAAAGCGACCTGAGATCCCTCGCCAGCGTGACCGGATTGCATGAAATGTAGACAACTCGCTCCGGTCTGATGACGGAAAGCGCCCGGAGGAATTGCTTGTCTGCCCCTGCGCGTGCCGGGTCCATTATCACCGCGTCGAAGTGAACTCCCTTCTTGGCGCGCTCCCGGAGGTACTCCCCGGCGTCGCCGCGGTTGAACGCGATGTCCCGGGTAAGCCCGTTGAGCTTGCAGTTCTGTACTGCGTCGCGTACCGCCGCGGAGTTGTATTCTATCCCCTGAACGGACTTAACGCGGTCGGAGGCGATTATCCCTATCGTGCCGGTGCCGCTGTACGCGTCCAGGAGCGTGTCCGATTCCTTCAGCGCAGCGGCATCCACCGCGTAGGAATACAGCCTTTCCGCCTGCTGCGGATTCACCTGATAGAAGGATTGCGGCGAGATCCGGAAGCGCTTTCCGCATATCTCGTCAATGATGTAGCCGTCGCCGTACAGTGTTTCGGCGTGATCCCCCAGCGTGAGGAATTCCGGGCTGCGGTTGACCGAGTATGTAACGGTCTTTATTGCCGGGAACTTTTTCACGAGGGCGGCGGTGAAATCCCTCTTCTTAGGGAACATGGGCACCGCCCCGACGATATTCACAAGTATCTCCCCGGTGTTCCTGCCGATGCGCACCAGAACGTGCTTCACGAATCCTCGGTCCGTGCCGGGATCCCACGGGCGTATCCGGAAAGAGCGCATCAGTCCGCGGATCCCCACGATGATCTCGTCTGCCCTGGGGTCGTTTATCATGCAGCGGTCGATCCCGACGATACCGTTCCTGGAGGACTGATACACCCCCGAGATGATATTCCCGTTCCTGTCGCTGCGGAATACCGCCTGTACCTTGCAGCGGTAGCCAGTAGGGTCCTCCATGGGGATTATCCGCGACACCTCGCCGTATTCTCCCAGGAGCCTGTTCAGGTCCTTCATCTTCCAGTCCAGCTGCTGTTCGTAGGACAGGTTGGACAGCTGACAGCCGCTGCATTTTCTGGCAACGGGACATACTTTTTCTGACATGCAATTCACCGGCTTTCTCTGTAATAATACCATTGTACCATAAATACAGTCGTTTGTAAATAGAAAACCCGGTAAAATTACCGGGTGGAAATTATATAAAATATGCTCAGACGTATCAGTCTATTGTGAGCAGATCCATAACGCTTACATTGAATACCTTGGCAAGGGAAATGATCTCGATGTCCGTAATGAATCTCTGACCGGATTCAATGCGCTGCACTGCATTCTTGTCGATGTCAAGGTTTATCACCTGAAGTCTGTCGGCAAGCTCGCGCTGAGAGATCTTTAGCATTTTTCGATATTTGGCAACATTAAGACCGCAGATATTGTTTCTGCCGTCGGGGGTTCGGTTGTTAAACATAGGAAGGCTCCTTTTCTTATCAGTTTTGTGAATGCATATATACATTCCAGTATTGTTCCATTATCTATTATAAGATATATATTGCTGCCATGTGACACCTAAGGGACGTCAAATACAAACTTTTTTTAATTGTGTTACAAAATATGGAAAATAAAACAGACTGTTGAAATAAATTAGATGGAGTATCACATGGTGCAGGTATATTCTGAAAGCTATTATATGTCGTCTGGCTGAGGATATTCCACCGGAAAAATCGAATGGATACATCTCCTTCCAGGGGACGTAAAGAAACTGTTATTATCTGCCGAGTGCATTGAGAAGGCTGAGAGCAAACCACTTGACCTCCGGCTGGTCGGATATCTCCCACAGTCGGGAGGTGCAGAAGACGGCTTCCTCGCTGCGATAGAGCATTCCGAGCCGCAGGCGGCGTTCGGGATTGTCGATGACCCACACCTCCGGCTCCACGGAAGTCCCGGAGAGGTCAGCGCAGCGGCTGTGCATGATAATATTGTACCACTGCGGCGTAGTGTAATTTTCGCAGGGGAAATTCGCCAGCAGGTCGGAATCCCGGTCGATCAGCGTTCCCAGAGTACCGGTGGGAACGGGCTTTCCCATGCTCTCAGAGATGCTGCGGAACATTCCGTAGCACCAGAAATCCGTGCAGTATTCTCCCGGCAGGGAAGTGCCGTCCAGCAGTGGAATACACAGCGTGCCCGGCTTTTTCGCCTTTTCAGCTTCGTGGGTGATCTCAAGAGTCCTGCCATTGTAGGAGATCTCCTGCTCGGTGATTTTTACGTTGATGTCCGGGTAGATGTACAGCGTGTAGTCGTTCTGCGCCTCTCCGCCGACGGATATGTGAAGGTTTGCGGTGACGGGCTTGTCGCAGCCTACGCTGAACACAATGCTTTCCGCGCGGAATATCCTGCCGTTCCGGGACACTATCCCGGCTCTGCCACTTTCGAGGACTTTGTCGCCGCAGGTCAGCACCCAGTCTATCCCCTCGGCGGAGTAGTCCGGCTCCGTGCTGGAAATCAGCAGACCGCACTGTATTTCCGCAGCGGCGCTGTACACGAATCCGTCCAGTTCGGCAAGCACCACGGTTTCGCCGCAGTAGTTCCGCCATTCCTCCGGAGCCACCAGACCCTTGGACTTCATGTGCGCGTTGAGTATTCCCACGGTGGCAACGCCCTGCCCGGGGAAGTCCTGGATATCCAGCAGCTGGAATCCGCTCATCATGGAGCTGCGCAACGCGGTTTCAATGTCCCGGCGGTAGCAGTCCACCGCAAGCGCTCCGGAAGCATGGAAGAAATCCTTCCAGCGGTGGAGCATTCCGGCTTCCTCCAGCCCTTTCCGGTATGCCGCGTAAGCCTCGTGCCGTACCGGACCGGTGTATTCCTTTATCTCGTCGAAATCCGGGAACACCGCGTACTGTCCGACTTCGTGGGATATCACCGGAACGTGCACGGATATGTTGTCCCAGCTTTCCGCCTTGACCTTCTTCATCTCCGTGCCGTACTGTATCATGATCTCGCCGTTTTCGTCCGCGACCTGGGTCCCTCCGAGGGCGGCGGCTTCGTCGATCAGCGGATCGTAATTGTGCACGCTGTTAGGGTAGTTCGTCTGGATATGCCCCTGGGGAGCGTCGCACATCGCGTAGCTTCCGCGGATAAGTCTGTCCTTGCCCAGGCGGACTCCGCTGAAGAAATCCTCCTGCTCAAGCACGCAGGGGACGAACTGGAAGTTGTTGGAGCCACCGGCGTACATCTTGTCCGGGTACTGCGCCCTGTATCCGGCGATGAGCTCGTTCAGGCGCTCCTTGCTGCCCCATAGCTCGTTGCCCATGCTCATCATGACGAAGCTGGGGTGGTGTCCGAATTCCCGGAGGATACGCCAGCCCTCGTCCCGGAGGAACTCATGCTCCGCGCCGAATTCGTCCGGGATAGTTCCCCAGAACGGAAGTTCCGGCTGGAGATATATCCCGAGCCTGTCCGCCGCCGTGAATGCCTCGTCGGGAGGGCAGCAGGTGTGGTAGCGGACGTGGTTTATGCCGTATTCCGCCAGTTTCCCGAAGAACTCCAGCCAGGAGTCCGCGTCCGTGGGCATGTATCCGGTCGCCGGGAACACCATTCCGTCGTGCTTACCGCGCAGGAAAGCCTGCCTGCCGTTCACCATGAGCGTCCTGTCGTCGTGGGACAGCCGTCTTATTCCCGCCTGCACCTGGCGGATATCTCCGCCGACTGCGACCTCCAGGGTTACGAGGTCTGGGGAATCGTCGCTCCACAGCGGAACGTCCTCCAGGAGTGCGATATCGCATTCCACGGGCTTTCCGTCGGTGAATTCAACCACAGCGCTTCCGTATTCGCGCTCGTCGTCGTATACGCGAATCTCCGCCGTCCCGGCATTCTCGCCGACGATTTCCGCGCGGACGTGCAGGGAGCGCAGGTCGTCGCTGGCGTAAGCATACACATACTGCGCGTATGCGTGGTACGCCTGGAGTTCAATACGACCCACAATGCCGTTCCAGTTGGTCTGGGTGTCCCGGGATGTGAGGTGACCGCCGCCGGTGGGGTAGTCGGTGTTATCCACCCGGATAACCAGCTCGTGCTTACCGGCGGCTGTCCCGGTGAGGGAGCAGCGGTGCGGCGCGCAGAGGGAGGAGCAGTCCTCCAGGGGCTTCCCGTCCAGGTAGACCCGGGTCTTGCGCGTGCGCTCAAGGAAGAGGGTGATGTTGCGCTCCGCCATTTCCGGGGTGATCTCGATAGTCCGGCGGAACCACGCGAATCCCTCAAACTTGTGCAGATCGGTCAGGCAGCCATATTCGATCTCGGGGTTGAGCCTGCCTAATCCGGCGTTGGAAGTGGAGTCCGGCAGGTTTATCCTGTCGGGGTATTTATCGGGCAGTACGTCAGCCTTGCTCTCATCAAGCAGGACTTCCCACTGACCGCTCAGATCGGTTATTATCATGTTGACCTCCATGGTATTATAGCTGTGGATTTTCCTTTTCTTATTATATAAGAAAAATTCCCGGAAATCAAGTGCTTTTTGATTTGTGCAAAAAAATGCCGGGCATATTTTTCCGCCCGGCTGATAATATGAGGTACGCTGTATGACAACAGCAGGATGGAATCGTCAGATCACACTGCGAACTGACTGTTGTAGAGTTTCGCGTAGAATCCGTTCTGTGCGAGCAGCTGCTCGTGATTTCCCTGCTCGATGATGTGGCCGTCCTTCATTACGAGGATAACATCCGCCTCGCGGATAGTGGAAAGGCGGTGAGCAACGATGAAGCTCGTTCTGCCCTTCATCATCTTCGCGAAGGAATCCTGGATCTTGATCTCGGTTCGCGTATCTATAGAGGAAGTAGCCTCGTCCAGGATAAGCATAGGCGGCAGGCAGAGCATTACGCGCGTAATGCAGAGCAGCTGCTTCTGACCCTGGGAAAGGCTTCCGCCGTCCTCGCCGATGACCGTGTCGTATCCCTGCGGCATTCTCTTGATGAAGCTGTGCGCGTGGGAAGCCTTGGCGGCGGCGATTACCTCCTCGTCGGTGGCGTCCGGCTTGCCCATGACGATATTGTCGCGGATAGTTCCGGATTTCAGCCAGGTTTCCTGAAGCACCATGCCGTAGCTTTCACGCAGGCTGCGGCGCGTTACATTCCGGATATCGCTGCCCTCCACGCTGACGGAACCGCCGTTTACGTCGTAGAAGCGCATGAGCAGGTTGATTATCGTGGTCTTTCCGCAGCCGGTGGGACCTACGATGGCAACGCGCTGACCGGGCTTTACTGTAAGGCTGAGGTCCTCGATGAGCTTTCTGTCAGGGACATAGGAGAAGGACACGTTGTCCAGCTCTACGCTGCCCTTTACGTTGGTGAGCTTTACTGCGTCTGCAGGCTCCTCAACCTGGGGCTTTTCCTCGATGAGTTCAAACAGGCGCGCAGCGCAGGCAAGCGAATTCTGAAGCTCAGTGATAACTCCGGAGATCTCGTTGAACGGCTTGGTGTACTGATTCGTATAGGAAAGGCAGCAGGAGAGCTGACCTATAGTGAACGCCGCCGCAGTACCTGCGGAGGAAATACACATCAGCGCGCCGCACAGCGCAACTCCGGCGTAGATAACGCTGTTCACGAATCTGGTTGACGGATTGCTGAGTGAGGAGTAGAACGTAGCCTTGAGCGAATATTCCGCCAGGCGGTCGTTGATAACGTCGAAATCCCGGAGGGACTTCTCCTCGTGGGAGAATGTCTGCACGACCTTCTGGCTGCCGATCATCTCGTCGATGAAGGCAGTCTGCTTACCACGGGTTTCAGTCTGTAAACGGAACATGCGGTAGGTCCTGCTGGCGATGAACTTCGCCACGAACAGCGAAAGGGGAGTGGCAACTACCACAACGACGGCGATAGGCCAGCTGATGGTGAACATGAATATCAGCGCGCCGACGATGGTCGCAACGCCGGTGAACAGCTGGGTGAATCCCATCAGAAGACCCTCGGAGAACTGGTCTGCGTCCGCGATAACGCGGTTCACGATGTCGCCGTAGGGATTAGCGTCGATATAGCTGAGCGGAAGCACCTCGATGTGCCGGAAAGCCGCGTTGCGTATATCCCTGACCACATGGTAGGTGATACGGTTGTTGATGGCGTTCATCACCCACTGGAGCACCGCAGTGATTCCGATGACGACAGCCGTTTTCATGAGTATCTGCGCCACATTGGAGAAGTCAACATTGTCCTTGCCTGCGATCTCGTCGATGGCGTTTCCAATGAGGATAGGCGCGTAGAGCGTCAGAGCCACGATGACCACTGCAAGTATCATCGAAACGGCGATGAAAAATCCGTGCCGTCCGACGTAGTTGAGCACCTTTTTCATAGTGCCCTTAGGGGCGGTCTGCCTTGTCCTTTTTGTGTTCGCCATTTATACCGCCTCCTTCTTGAACTGGGAATTGTAGATCTCGCTGTATACCGGGCAGTTTTCGAGAAGCTCGTCATGCCTGCCAATTCCGACTATCTTTCCGTCGTCGAGCACGATTATCTTGTCAGCGTGCTGTATCGAGGAGGTGCGCTGGGATACGATGAACACTGTGGGATCGCTGTCCATCTCGCGGATCGCCTTACGGAGCGCGGCGTCGGTCGCGAAATCCAGCGCGGAGGCGCTGTCGTCAAGTATCAGTATTTCGGGCTTCCTTACCAGCGCCCTTGCGATGGTGAAGCGCTGGCGCTGACCTCCGGAGAGGTTCTTGCCGCCCTGTTCGATCTCGTAGTCCAGACCGCCCTTGCCTTCAATAACGTCGGCTGCCTGCGCGGTCTTTGCCGCCGCCATGATCTCCTCGTCGGTGGCGTCGGATTTCCCCCACTGCATGTTCTCGCGGATAGTGCCCTTGAACAGCACCGCCTTCTGCGGAACCACGCCGATCTTCATGCGGAGCTCCTCCGGGTCGAAGCTGTCGGCGTTCCTTCCGCCTATGAGCACTTCGCCGCCGGTCGCGTCATAGAACCGCGGAATAAGGTTCACCAGGGAGGATTTACCCGAGCCTGTGCCGCCGATGATCCCGACAGTTTCGCCGCGCTTGACTGCGAAGCTCATTCCCGTGAGGGAATCCTCGCCGGCGTTAGCGTATCTGAGGGATACGTTGCGGAATTCCACCGCGTAGTCCTCGCTGCCGTGAATGCTGCTGTCCTCGGACACGGTCTGGGAGGAGTGTATCTCGAAGATGGACTGCACGCGGTTTCCGCAGGCAACGGACTTTGTAAGGCTGATGATGAGGTTAGCCAGCTTGATAAGCTCCACCAGTATCTGGGACATGTAGTTATACAGCGCCACCACATCGCCCTGGGAGAGGTCGCCGTTGTTTACCTGCACGGCTCCGGTCTGGATAAGCCAGATTATTGCCAGATTAATGATGACGTAGGTCAGCGGATTCATCAGCGCGGAGATCCTGCCGACGAACTTCTGGGCGGCGGTCAGCTGGTCGTTGTGCTCGGTGAAGGACTGGATCTCTTCATCCTCCTTGCAGAAAGCGCGGATCACACGGACGCCGGTGAGGTTCTCACGGGTGATCCCGAGTACCTTGTCCAGTCTGGACTGCACCTTCTTGTACAGCGGAATGCACCACAGCATGATTCCGAAAACCACCACGGAGAGCAGCGGTATAGCCGCGACGAATATCAGCGCCGCCTGGACGTTTATGGTGAACGCCATGATCATTGCGCCGAATACCACGAACGGTGAGCGCAGCAGCAGACGGAGCGTCAGATTGACGCCGTTCTGTATCTGGTTCATGTCGCTGGTCATTCGCGTGATGAGGGTGGAGGTGCCTATCCCGTCGATCTCAGTCCAGGAGAGGGACTCAATGTGGCGGAACAGCTCGTGCTTCACCTTGGCGGAGAATCCAACCGCCGCCTTTGCAGCGAAGTACTGCGCGGTGATGGAGAATGCAAGCCCGACTACGCCCAGTCCGACGAGCAGACATACCATTCCGACGACGTAGCCCGTGTCACCGTTCGCGATACCGTTGTCGATTATGTTGGCGATCACCAGGGGAACGAAAAGCTCCAGAAGTGCTTCCAGCAGTTTGAACAGCGGACCGAGCACGCATTCCTTTTTGTATTTCTTGATGTGTACAAGCAGCTTGAACAAAATTAATTACCTGCCTTTCCTTTTTAGCTCTTGACAAAACACATATTATAGTATATCATAAAGCCAGGATATTTTAAAGGTATAACCTGTAAAATCCGTATACTTTTTTTGTATAGGTCGAATAGCTTGTCAATATGGAGGTATTATGGATCTCAAGCAGCTGAAATATTTTGTCACCGTTGCGGAGGAGGGCACGATAAGCGCTGCCGCAAAGAAGCTCTTCATGTCGCAGCCGCCGCTGAGCATTCAGATGAAGTTACTGGAGCAGGAGCTTGGCTGTCCGCTGTTTGAGCGCGGTCAGAAGCATATCCGCCTGACGGACACCGGGAAGCTGCTCTACGACAGGGCTCAGAATATTCTGAAGATGGAGGCGAGCATGCGGCAGGATATAGAGGCGTGCTCCCGGACGGAAAAGGATACCATACGCCTGGGAGTGGTGTCCTCCGTGATCTGCACCCGGGGCGGCGAGTGGATCTCCGGATTCCTGGCGGATAACAGCGAAGTACGCTTTGAGATAACTGAAGCGAATACCTACTCCCTGCTGGAGAAGCTGCGGTCGGATATAATCCACGCTGCTCTGGTGCGGACTCCCTTTGCGGAGAGCGAATTTGAGGTACACGGTCTGGTCAGCGAGAAGATGATAGCAGTGCTTCCCGGGAAATCCGGGGAGAAGCACATCACCATGGCGCAGCTTGCAGAGCAGCCGCTGATTCTGTACCGCCGATGGGAGAGTATAATCCTCCAGGCGTTCCGGGAGAAGGAGTTGGAGCCTCGCTGCGTGTGCATGTGTGACGACGCGCGGACTGCGGTGGACCTGGCGGAGCGCTCCGTCGGCGCGGCGGTTGTTCCGCAGTCCGCCCTGGGACTTGTATACCCGGAGCGCGCCAACTGCCTGGAAATCCCGGATTGCCCGATCGAAACGCAGATAGTGCTCGTCCACAAGCCCGGGACCTATTTTCCTGATAGTGTGCACAGGTTCATTGAGTATATCGAGGGTCGAGTATAGAAAATGGGGCTGCAATCGCAGCCCCACTGGTATTTATTCTGCTCACGGTGCATGCACGGTGAACGTGATGGAAATTGTATCAACGCACTTCTTTGCGCCCAGCGACATGATCTGCGCGGAGCAGTCAGTGAAGTCCCCGTCGGGAGTACGCGCTTCCTTGGGGACGTCGCTTACCCACGCGTTGTAGAGGTTCACACGGGTGCAGTGCTTGTCGTCGCTGGTGGTGAACTCCCGACCGTCAAGCTGATAGGGGGAGCCGTTGATGAGGATATTGTCTATGCTCACGGTGTAGCCCGGGAACAGGTCCTCGCCGTTGGAGATACCCAGCGCCGCGAACGCCACGCCCTTTGCGGCGCCGCAGCCCGTGAAATCCAGACTGACTGTGTAGGTTCCCTCGCCGGTGATGAGGGCGTTGGTCTCCTTGATACCCTTGGTCTTGTTGTTGGGGTCGTACTTGTCGCCCACGCTGTAGCACACGGTGTAATCCGCGCTCTGGTACATTATCCACGCGATCGCCGCGTCGTCCGAGGGAGCGTATTCCACGTCCGCCATTGCGTTGTTCTCAACAGCCTGACGAGTCTCCTCAATTCGGGTTTTCGCTCCTGATTTGATGTCCTCAACAGATTTCCCGGCCTCGTTCGCATAGGCGCGGCTGCTGAACAGCTCCGCCAGGGTTTCATCGGAAAGGGTATTTGTGGAGCGCTTGTAGAAGCTGCTGCAATCCCAGAGGACGGGGCATAAATCATACAGGTCGCAGTTGTCCATGAGGTTGGAGTAGAACAGGTCGGTGTCCGGCTTGATTCCGCCGTTCTTCATCATTACGGCGTATTCGCCGATCACCACGCCGTAGCCCTGCTCGGAGAACTTGCTGAGCTTCTCAAACAGCTCGTTCATCTCATCGTAGTCCCCGGGGGAACCCCACTGGTTCACACCGTCCGTTCCGCAGTAGTCCCAGGGAGTGTAGTAGTGCACGGAGAGCAGCAGCTTGCTGTCCGCGGAATCCTCCGGCATGACGAAGCGGTCGTCGCAGGTCTTTGTGATGTCGGTATTGTACCCGGCGATTAGCAGGAAGCGGTCAGCGTTCTTTCCGCCAAGTCCGCGGATAGTTTTTACGAATTCGCTGTTTATCTCGTTGGTCTTTTCGTAGCATTCATTCTCGGTAAGTACGCCCTTGGAGCCGGTTATGTTCTTGTCGTTGAGGCGGTCGCCGAGCTCCTCGTTGGCGGATTCAAATATCAGCTTGTAGGAGCTGTCAGCAAAGTGCTCTCCTATCTGCGTCCACATGGATTTATACATATCCATCGCCTGCTCGCGCACCGCCTCGTCCGCAGCGCCGAACATTCCCCACCAGCTGCCATCCCAGTGGTCGTTGATGATGACGTACATGTCCTCGTCCAGCGCCCAGTTGACTACCTCGTCAACACGGTCCATAAGCCTGCTGTCGATGGTGTAGTCGCCGCTCTCGAAGTACATGCCGTTAGTCCAGGATACAGGAATGCGTATCGTGTCGAATCCGGCCGCCTTCATACCTTGGATCATTTCCCTGGTAGTGGTTGGCTGCCCCCATGAGGTTTCCGCCAGGGTGGGACTGGAGCCATTGAGATAGCCCTGGTGGTTATAGGCTTCCAGGGTGTTGCCCAGGTTGATTCCATTGCCCATAGCGCGGATAACTTCAAGGGAAGTCATGCTGTTACCCTCGGTAGAGGTATTTTCCGGAGCATTGCTCTCGCTGCTGCCCGTGGAATCCGCGGAGGAGCTGCCCGGCTCCTCTGATTTATTGCACCCGGTCAGCGACATTATAAGCGCCAATGTTGCAGACAGTGCGGATTTCAGTAATGTTTGTGAATACATAGATGCCTCCATGTTTTATGACTGTTTCATCGTGTTAAAACGATTACATATATTTTATCACGGCGTTAGTAAAATTTCAAGCAGTTTTGTGAAATTAATTTATAAACAATCACAAAAAGGAAATATATTGATACTATTCGGGAAAAAAGTTCCGCTAAAATAACATAATATGGCACAATCCCTTGATTTTTTGGCTGAACT
>OOCI01001196.1_pt1 | contig 20150 bp, 19 predicted proteins | sample 1671761 | NCBI WGS metagenome assembly OOCI01 (sample SAMN06348190, study PRJEB24527) | human gut metagenome | biome: human gut; feature: ankylosing spondylitis patient; material: feces | host: Homo sapiens | place: China | collected 2015-10
GGGGGATATAGGGGGGTGAGGGAGAGAGGAGGTCCCTCCCCCGCTCCCTCCCGCAAACTTTTCCCTGTTTTCGGGGCGCAATTTCCCCGCTCCCCTGCTACGATGAAATCAATCTGCCAGGAAAGGACGGGATGGGCACATGGCGAAAAGTAAATACGAAACCCATGTGCTGCCCAACCTGGAGAAGATCACCGCGTGGGCAAAGGAAGGGGCCACGGCAAAGGAGATCGCCGGAAAGCTGAAAATCGCCTACTCCAGCTTGAAGAAATACCTGGACCTGGGGCGGAAGGGGGACGAGCGTTACGCGGCCTTGTCGGAGTCTTTCGCGCAGGCGTGCGCGGTGGCAGATGACGAGGTGGAGGCCGCGCTGTTCAAGCGGGCCTGTGGGTATCAGTACGAGGAGGTCACCACGGAGGAAAAGCTGGACCGGGACGGGAATGTGCGGACCCTGACAAAGAAGGTCATGCGGGACATCCCGCCAGACCCCACCAGCGCCATGTTCTGGCTGGCAAACCGCAGGCCGGACAGATGGAAGTACAAGCCCCAGGAGGAGCCGGAGAAGGACGGCGACGGCAGCGGCGTGGTGCTGCTGCCCGCCGTGGCGGCCATGCCGGAGGAAGGGGGCGGCGAGGGTGGCTAACATCGTATGGAGGCCGCAGCCCAAGCAGGCGGTTTTCATGTCCCGCCCGGAGTATGAGGCCCTGTATGGCGGGGCCGCCGGTGGGGGCAAGAGCGATGCCCTGGTCATCGAGGCCATGCGGCAGGTGGCCGTTCCCTACTACAAGGGGCTGATACTCCGAAAGACCTTCCCCCAGCTGGCGGAACTGATAGACAAGAGCCTGAACTACTACCCCAGGGCGTACCCCAGGGCACGGTACAACGCCAGCGCCCACACCTGGACCTTCCCGAGCGGGGCCAAAATCGTGTTCGGGTCCATGCAGTACACCAAGGACCGCACGCGCTACCAAGGCCAGGCTTACGATTTCATCGGCTTTGACGAGTTGACGCACTTTACCTGGGAAGAGTATTCCTACCTGTTCTCCCGCAACCGGCCAAACGGGCCAGGCACGCGGGTCTATATCCGGGCGTCGGCCAACCCCGGCGGCGTGGGCCACGGGTGGGTCAAGGAGCGGTTCGTCACCGCCTCCAAGCCTATGACCACCATCTGGGAGGATGTGTCCTGGCGGGACCCGGACGGGAAGGAACACAAGGCGAGGCAAAGCCGCATCTTTGTCCCCTCCTCCGTGTTCGACAACCCGGCGTTGCTGAACAATGACCCGGACTATGTGCGGCGGCTGGCCTCCATGCCGGAGGCGGAGCGAAACGCGCTGCTGTACGGGGACTGGAATACCTTCTCCGGCCAGGTGTTCACCGAGTGGCGCAACGACCCGGACCACTACGATGACCGGAGATGGACCCATGTTATCCGTCCGTTCCGGGTGCCGGACACCTGGGCCATCTGGCGGTCCTTCGACTGGGGCTACTCCAGGCCGTTCTCCGTGGGCTGGTACGCCGTGGACCACGAGCGGCGCATGTACCGCATCCGGGAACTGTACGGCTGCACGGGCACGCCCAACACCGGCGTACAGTGGGAACCCAGCCGCGTGGCCCAGGCCATCAAGCGCATAGAGGCGGAGGACCCCAACCTAAAGGGCAAGAAGATCTTCGGCGTGGGCGACCCGGCCATCTGGCAGAGCGACGGCACGGAGAGCATCGGCGCGCTGATGGAGCGGGAGCGGGTCTACTTCGAGAAGGGGGACCACGCCCGCATCGGCGGAAAGATGCAGGTCCATCACCGGCTCGCCTTTGACGAGGAGGGCGTGCCCATGCTCTATGTGTTCGACACCTGCAAGCACTTCATCCGCACGGTTCCCAACTTGGTGTACGACGAAACAGATGTTGAGGACATCGACACTGACGGAGAGGACCACATCTACGACGAGTTGCGCTATGTCTGCATGAAAAACCCAATTTCCCCCAAGCCTCAGCCGGTGCAGGTGCCCAAGCCATACGACCCCCTGGCGACGGACGAGGAATTGCGGTACGACAGATACGAATTTTACAGGAGGTATTGACATGCCAGCATTTGGAAGGAACAGACGGAACCAAGAGGACCAGGAACCCAACACCCGGCGCGTGCCGGAGCGGCAGGAACAGCAGGCGCGCCCGGCGCAGGATGTCAACCGGCAGCCCGCCAGCCAGGGCCGCCCGGTGTTCAGCGGCCTGCCCGGCATCCAGCAGAGCGAGGGCGTCAGCCCGGAGATGGCCGCCATGCTGCTGACCACCCCCTCCACCCGGCGGCGCATCGGGGAGAAAGAGGTATCCCGCGCCATTGACCTGCTGACCAAGTACAAGCAGGGCAAGGCAATGCTGGAGGAGCGCGTGGTGGAGGACGAATTGTGGTGGGAACTGCGCCACTGGGAGGTCATGCGGCGGGACCGCAGCAAAAAGAGCGAGGATACCGACGCCAGGCCGGAGCCGACCAGCGCGTGGCTGTTCAACAGCATCCTGAATAAGCACGCCGACGCCATGGACAACTACCCGGAGCCGGTCGTGCTGCCCAGGGAGCAGTCCGACGAAGAGAGCGCCAAGGTGCTGTCCTCTGTCCTGCCGGTCGTGCTGGAGTACAACGACTACGAGCAGACCTACTCGGACAACTGGTGGGAAAAGCTGAAACACGGCACGGCAGCTTATGGGGTGTTCTGGAACAAGGACAAGGAGAATGGCCTGGGCGACATCGACATCCGGGAGATTGACCTGCTGAAACTGTTTTGGGAGCCGGGCATCACGGACATTCAGAAGTCCCGCAACCTGTTCATCGTGGAACTGGTGGACGAGGACCTGCTGGAGCAGATGTACCCGGAACACAAGGGACACCTGGGCGGCAGCGTGATTGATGTCAAGCAGTATATCTATGACGACACCGTGGACATCACGGGCAAAAGCGTGGTGGTGGACTGGTATTACAAGGTCCGCAACGCCTCCGGCAAGACCATCCTGCACTACGCAAAGTTTGTGGGGACCACCCTGCTGTTTGCCAGTGAGAACGAGGAGCAGTACCAGGAGCGGGGGTTTTATGACCATGGGCTGTATCCTGTGGTCCTGGATGTGCTGTTCCCGGAAAAGGGGACGCCGGTAGGCTTTGGGTATGTGGCGATTTGCAAGGACCCCCAGATTTACATTGACAAGCTGTCCGCCAACATCCTGGAAAATGCCATGATGACCACCCGCAAGCGGTTCTTCGTGTCCAGCAACACGGGCATCAATGAGGACGAGTTCAAGGACTGGAGCAAGCCGCTTGTGCATGTGGAGGGCGAACTGGACGACCGCCGCCTCCAGGAGATCGTCACCCAGCCCCTCTCCAGCATCTATGTGGACATCATCAACATGAAGGTGGAGGAGATGAAGGACACGGCGGCCAACCGGGATGTAAACAGCGGCAGCGCGGGGTCCGGCGTCACCGCCGCTGCGGCCATCGCGGCGCTCCAGGAGGCGGGCAACAAGGCCAGCCGGGACATGATCTCCGCCAGCTACCGCACCCATGTCAAAATCAACTCCATGTGTATTGAACTGATGCGGCAGTTCTACGACGAAACCCGCTCCTTCCGCATCACCGGGAACACGCCGGGCAGCTACCGGTTCGTGGACATGAACAATGCCGCCATTCGGGACCAGCTGCTCCCCACTGCATACCCCGGTCAGGAGCCGATTTACCGGCGGCCCGTGTTCGATGTGAAAATCAAGGCCCAGAAAAAGAACCCGTTCAGCCGGATGGAGCAGAACGAGCGGGCCAAGGAACTGTATGGACTCGGGTTCTTCAACCCGGAGCGGGCGCAGGAGGCGCTGCCAGCCCTGGAGATGATGGAGTTTGAGGGCATCGAGAAGGTGCGGGAGCAGGTGCAGCAGGGCCAGACCTTGCTCAACATCTGCCAACAGATGTCCCAGCAGATGGACCAGATGGCCCTGCTCCTCCAGGCGCTCACCGGGAAGGACATGGGCGTGGATGGAGGCGCACAGAGCGGAGGAACCGCCCAGGGTGGGTCCACGCCAGGCGGGCGCGTTTCCGGCGGCGGGAGCGGCCTTGCAAGTGCCGTGGCACAGGCGCAAACACCTATGACGGATTACGGCACGCGGCTGGCCGCCAGGTCCACCCCGAACATGAACGCCAGGAGCAGCGCGGCCACGCCGCAGTAAGGAGGGACCGGCCATGACACAGGTGTATGCGGAACTGGAGGGCGGGCGCTGCCTGCTCGTGCTGGACGGCCACGCAACCGGCAGCCCGGAGGTATGCGCGGCAATCTCCAGCCTGGTGTATGCGCTGGCCGGGTATCTCACCAACGCGGGGCGGGACGGGTACGCAGAGGTGTACTCCATGGAACTGGAGGCCGGGCGAGTCCGCCTGCATTGTCACGGGAACGACGAGGTAACAGGGGCCTGTAAAATGGCGATCATCGGCCTGCGGCAGCTGGAAAAACAGTACCCGGAACTGCTCCAGGTGGATTTTCGGGAAGATTGAAAAATTTTTCTTGTTTTCGGGGCGCAATCTTCGCGGCGTTCTGATACGCTCAAAATGTCCTCCTGCTTCACCTACGGGGGCGGCGGCTGTGACCGATGGCCGCACCGCCGCCCTGGTGAAGTCAAGAGGGCCGACGCACGGGGGCGAAACACCCGCGATGACAAAGGAGGCCATTCCATGAGAAAGAGCGACATCCTGCTGGACATCAGCCTGCGGCTGTTTGACGGCGGAGCGGGCGCGGCTGCGCCCTCTACCGGCGGAGATGCAGGCAGTGACGGCAACAAGGGCGGTTCCCAGGCATCCCCCGGTCCCACCCGCCGGGGAAATTCGGGCGAGTTCCAAAATGTCCTTTTCGGCAAGCAGGACTCTCCGGCGGCAGCTGGTGAGGAGTCCGGCACCGATGGACAAGCGCAGCCCTCCGCCGCCGGGAAGGGCAAGGAAGGGGATGTGAGTACCACATCCAGCACTTTGGAGGATAAGCGCAAGGCGTTCCAGGCGCTTGTCAACGGAGAGTATAAGGACCAGTACACCGAGGAAACCCAGCGCATCATTGACCGGCGTTTCCGGGAAACCCGGAACCTGGAGCAGCAGGTCGCAAGGCAGCAGCCCGTCATCGACATGCTGATGCAGCGGTACAAGATTGCGGACGGGGACATGGGCAAGCTGGCCGCCGCCGTTGAGAACGACAACGCCTACTGGAGCGAGGCCGCCGAGGAGGCGGGCATGAGTGTGGAACAGTACAAGCAGTTCCAGAGGCTCCAGAGGGAAAACGCCGCCCTTCTCCAGGCCCAGAGGGCAAGGCAGAACCAGCAGGCCGCCCAGCAGCAACTCCAGAAATGGTACAGCGAGGGCGAGCAGGTCAAGGCGATGTACCCCGACTTCGACCTGGGCGCAGAGGCCAAAAACCCGCAGTTCATCTCCATGCTGAAAGCGGGGGTCCCTGTCCAGCACGCCTACGAGGTCATCCACATGGATGAAATCAAGGCGGGCGTGGCGCAGAGTACCGCGAGGCAGACGGAGAAACAGGTGGTGGACGGCATCCGGGCAAAGGGCGCGCGGCCCACCGAGAACGGAACATCCTCCCAGAGTGCGTTTACCGTGAAGGACGACCCCAGCAAGTGGACCAAGAAGGACCGCGAGGAGGTCGCCCGCAGAGTAGCGCGGGGAGAAACCATCAAGCTGTAAGGCTGTGGTGATCTCCCCCGAAAGGAAAGGAGATCATACCATGTCCAAATTCATCAAGGACTATCTGCTGCTGCCCGTCATCCTCAATCTGTTTGACGGCAACACCAATGTCACCACGGACAACGGCCTGTCCGACGAGATGAAAACTTTTTACAGTGATTATCTTATCGACATGGCCGAGCCTGAACTGGTACACGACCAATTCGGCCAGAAACACCCCATCCCCAAGAACGGGGGCAAGACCATTGAGTTCCGCAAGTATGACCCGCTGCCCAAGGCACTGACTCCTCTGACCGAGGGTGTGACCCCGGACGGCCAGAAACTCACCATGGGCGTCATCACGGCCACGGTCAAGCAGTACGGCGGGTTCATCGAACTGTCCGACATCCTGCTGCTGACTGCCATCGACAACAACCTGGTACAGGCCACCAAGCTGCTGGGCAGTCAGGCGGGCCGCACCCTGGACACCATCACCCGAGAGGTGCTGAACGGCGGCACCAATGTCCAGTACGCCGAGGGCCAGGTGTCCAGCCGGAGCGAGTTGTACTACACCGACGAGGAGGACAACTGCAACCTGACCGTGGACGCCGTGCGGCGCGCGGTCCGGTTCCTGAAGGTGATGAACGCGCCCCGCATCAACGGGTATTACGCGGGCATCATCCACCCGGACTGCTCCTACGACCTGATGTCCGACCCCAAGTGGGTGAATGTCAAGACCTACTCCGACCCCGAGGGCATCTACGAGGGCGAGATCGGGCGCATCGAGGGCGTGCGGTTCGTGGAAACCAGCGAGGCCAAGGTGTTCTCCGGCGAGAACCTTGCCAGCGACAGCCGCACCCTGCTGGTGAATGGCGCGAGCGTGACCGGCACCACCACCGTGCCCTTTGACGGCGGCACCGTGGAGGCCAATGCCCTGGCGGGCCGTCTGGTGAACATCGGCGGCACCGTGACCAAGGTAGTGTCCAACACCACCAGCCAGCTGACCGTCGAGGACAGCGTGACCGCTGCGGACAACAGCGTCATCTACCCCGGCGAGGGCGGCAAGGATGGGCGGGACATCTACTCCACCCTTATCCTGGGTGCTGACGCCTACGGCGTGACCGAGATCACCGGCGGCGGCCTCCAGCACATCGTCAAGCAGCTGGGCAGCGCGGGCACCGCTGACCCCCTGAACCAGCGCGCGACTGCTGGCTGGAAAGCCACAAAGGTGGCCGAGCGTCTGGTGGAGCCGTACATGCTGCGGATTGAGTCCACCAGCACCTTCACCGGCGCGGCGTAACAACCAGGCGGCGGGGCCGCTCCCCGCCGCCTTTCCCTACATCAAGAGCAAGGAGGCATTTTCATGGCTACCAAGAAAGAGGCTTCGGCCAATGAGCAGGAACAGCAGGCCGCCGCTGCCCAGGCCCAGCAGCAGAACACTGACCCCCAGGCGGAGGCTGAACAGATCATCGCCCAGGCAAAGGCAGAGGCTGCCAAAATTCTGGCTGACGCCAAGGCCAAGGCGGACGCGGCGCATGTGGAGAAGGCAAAAGCGCCCGCCCCCTCCCCCACCAAGAGCAGAGCGGAGGAACTGGTGCCCGTTCGGCTGTTCAAGGACAACGAAAAATACAAGGACGATGTATTTGTGGCCGTGAACGGCGAGCGGGTCCAGATCAGGCGCGGCGAGGTGGTCCACATCAAGCGCAAGTATGCCGAGGTCCTGGAACAGTCCATGCGGCAGGACACCGCCACGGCAAACATGATCGAGCGGCAGAGTGCCGAGTATGAGGCCAGGGCCAAGGCGCTGAACATCTGAACCGCTGGGCAGGCGGACAACAGAATACCCTAAATCCGCGAATACCCAGGCGGCTGCGACACGGCGCGGCAAGGATACGGAGGTCCTGTCCCCTCCGCCCTTGCCGCGCTTTTTCAGGAAAGGAGGGATTGCCATGGACAGAACCATCCAAGTCACCGTGAACGGTGAATTTGTCAAAAAGGACAGCAAGAACGCAGGGGTGCAGGGGGAGGCCAATGTAACCACCCTTCACATCCTGTTCAGCGCGGAATGGGAGGAGTTCAGCAAGCGCATTGTCTGGCGGGACGCGACGGGAGAAAACCCGGTGTCCGTCCTGCTGATGCACGAGGTGGAGGAACTGCTCGACGGCCAGGACCCGCTCGCCTTTGATACCCCCATCCCGGCGGAGCCGCTGGCTGTGGCCGGGTGGTGCAGCTTTACCATCGAGGGGTTCCGGGACAGCAATCCTACGGCTGTATCCATCAGCGTGACCGACTATCTGCTGGTCAAGGCCAACGACGCCTATGGGGCACCGGCGGAGCCTACCCCCACCCAGGCGCAGCAACTCCAGGCACAGATTGAAAGCATCGTGCCACAGGTTACGGAGGCCGTGCAGGAGGCGGTGGACGCGCTGGAGCAGGCGGAGGAGGCCGTGAAGGTATGGGCCATCTGGGACCCGAACACAAAATATCTCCCGCTCCAGAAGGTGTACCGGCTGGGCAGTTCGTACATCTGCATCACCACCAATGTGGGCGTTGACCCGGCGCTGGATGTTCCGTCCAGCACGGGCAAGGGCAGTTTTTGGCAGCTTATCGCCCAGAAGGGCGACAAGGGCGAGCAGGGACCCGCTGGCCCCCAGGGACTCACCGGAGCGCAGGGCATCCAAGGTCCCAGAGGACTGACCGGCGAGCGCGGACCGCAGGGCATCCAGGGCATCCAAGGACCCCAGGGCACACAGGGCGCGACCGGGGCGGCTGGTCCGCAGGGTCCGGCAGGCCCCCAGGGCGTGCAGGGGCCTCCTGGCCCGCGCGGCATTGACGGCGTGGCTGTGGCGACATCTGGCATGGTGGCGTTCAATGTAAGCGAGGAGGGGCACCTGCTCTGCTCCTACACCGGCGACGAGCCGCCAAACTACTACATCGGAGAGGACGGACATCTATATTTGGAAGTCTGACGGAAGGAGGAACAGATTATGCCTACTTTTGACCTTGGCTCGGTCGTAGGACCCCAGGGACCCCAGGGAGCGACCGGACCCCAGGGACCCCAGGGAGCGACGGGCGCGCAGGGACCCCAGGGCATCCAAGGCCCCAAGGGCGACCAGGGGGACCCCGGAACACCCGGCGAGACCGGTGCAACCGGCGCGCAGGGACCGGCGGGGGCGGACGGCGTGACCCCCAACATCCAGGTAGGGACCACAACCACCCTTGCAGCGGGCAGCGACGCCACGGTGACGCGGCGGGCTGGCAGCCCGGACGCCGCCCCCATCTTTGACTTTGGCATCCCCAAGGGTGCGGACGCGGTGAACCCCGGCGACATGATGAAATCCGTCTACGACCCCACGGGGAAGAACGCGGACATTTTTGCCTATGCCGACGGGAAAATGGCAAAGACGGGCGGTGCGTTCACCGGCACGGTGTCCGGCGTGTCCCCTACCAGCGGGGATACCAAGGGGTTCCGCAACATCTACTTCGGCAGCGGCGCTCCTGCCTCCAGCTTGGGGGCAAACGGAGATGTCTATATCAACATCGGGTAAAAGGAGGAACAAACCATGATTAAAGCAGGAACCCATGAGATTAACGACAGCGGATTTGCCGTGGTGACGGAGGTCGTGGGCGGCGTGGCCCGGCAGGCCCTTGTGCTGGAACTGCCCGGCGGCATCACGGGCACGGCTCTGGCCGCCCTCTGCACGGGGCCGGTAGAGGTGGTGGACGAGGAAGGCAATACCATCCAGACCCACACCGGACCATTCCGCATCGCCTCCCATGGGCTGAAACTGGTACGGACAAGTTCCAGCGGCGATGTAGCTGCCCTGACTGCCAGGGTAGGCGAACTGGAGGCACAGCTGGAGAACCAGGTGAGCGCCAAGGAAAGCGCGTTGAGCCAGCTTGCAAGCGTCACGGAGCAGCTTGCGAACTTGCAGACGACCATCCAGGAGGGCGCGGACAACGAGGGCGACAGCGGCACTCCTTCCGTCACAACTCCCATTCACGGGGGCGTAGTATCCGGCGGGACACAGGCGTCCGACAACCTGGAGGCGGCGGTCGCACCGTGACGAGAATTTCCTGCAAGGACGCGGCGGACGCGTCCTGCACCATCGCCAACCTGCTGGCCGATCTGGAGCAGCCCTGCCAGATGTGCGGCGGGGACGGCGTGGTGGTCCTGACGGGCCGCTCCCCCACCGGCGAGCCGGTGACAGTGCGGATGCTGCCGGAACTGGTGCTGGAGGTCGATGGATGCGAGGACCTGCTGGCAGAAATCAGAGCGCGGAGGTGTCCACATGGACGATAAGGTCAAGAAGGGCGCGGACTTTATTCTGGGGAACAAAGCCGCTGACCTGTGGCTCTACACCTGCGACGCCTGCGCCAACGAGAAGGTCATACCCAAGCGATACCGCTATACCACGGGCACCAGCCTGATGAACACAGCGGAGGAAATTTGCGACATGATCGAGGGGGCAAACCTGCTGGACCTGCGGGAGAACCCAGCAGAACGGCTGGCGATGCAGCGCCGGGCGATGGCCCGGTGCGAAAAGCTGGAGCGGAAAATCAAGCGAATGCTGGAGAGCAAGCAGTACCCCGGCGTGAACCCCCACAAGGCGGCCACCTGGAGCAAGGCTGTGATGACGGTCCGCTATATGTGCGCAAGCTGGTATAAGAAGGACCAGGAGCGCGTCGCCAGAGAGCATTTGGATGCCCGGCGGCGATAGCCGCCTTGCATTAGGGTATGGCCTGTTTCGCACCGCCGTCAACTGGGGCCTGCGCTCCCCGAACTCCGACACCAACAACGCGTACTACATCAATACCGACGGCTCTGTCAACAACAACAATGTCTACAACAACAACTTTGCGGCTCGCCCCGCTCTGATGGAATACCGAGTACAAGTAGCCAACCGGCGAAAGCAGAGGACCATCATCAAAGGAGGCCATATCCTGTCGTCCGCGTGCGCGCACGCGGGGGATAAACACAGTGACGGTGACGCCGACAGGCTCGTTACCGGGGGAAATACCCGGCCACCCCTGCGCGGGGGAGATACTGCCGACTATCAGCACCGCCAAGCCTGCGCCACCGTCCGACCAACAAGGGAGGATAGGCGACCATGACCTATGAGGAACTATGCTCCTTCGACACCCTGTGGCTCGCTTACATGCGGGCGCGGCGGTGCAAGAGGAGCAAACGGAGTACAGCTGCCTTTGAATATAGCGCAATCGAGGAACTGCTGATACTCTCGAAATCTCTTTTGCAGGGGAAATACACCCCGGACCCGCTCGATGCGTTTTTCATCTACGAGCCGAAAAAGCGGCTCATTCAGGCACCAAGTTTTCGGGACAAGGTGGTGCAGCACGCGCAAAACGACTTTGTGATCTACCCGGAGTTGAGCCGGAGCATGACCCTGAACACCTACGCTGCCCAGTACGGCAAAGGTACACACTTTGGCGTGGACCAACTGGATGGCAACCTGCGGACCCATTTTCTGCGGAGGAAGGGGGCGGACGAGGCGGCGCGCAAGTCCGCCGGGCTGCCCTACCGACCGATTGAGGAATGGGACTACGCGGACGGGGCGGTCATCAAGGGGGACATCCGGCACTTCTTCCAGAGCATTGACCACGAACTGTTAAAGCGCGCGCTGGCCGAACGGTTCCACGACGAGCGCCTGAAAGGGCTGATGTGGAAGTATATCGACGCGGTGGAGGGGCTGGCCCTGGGACACCAGACCAGCCACATCTATGCAGTCTTTTTCGTCCACTCGGTGATGCACTTCATCAATGAAAAGCTGCGCCTGCCGCTGTCCGGGATGTATATGGACGACTGGTATGTGATCTGCCCCGACATGGAAACGGCCCGCGAGGCGCTGGGTTGCATCCGGGCGGAGTTTTCCAAACTGGGGCTGGAACTGAACCAAAAGACCAACATCTTCCCCCTGCGAAACGGCATCGACTTCTGCGGGTTCCATCTGTACCTGACCCAGACGGGCAAGGTAGTCAAAAAGCTGCGCTACTCCTCCGTCAAGCGGATAAAACGACGCATCCGCAGATGGGAGAAGGACTACGCGGCGGGGACCATCTCGCGGGAGAAAATCGAGGAGTGTTTCCGGTCCTGGGAGGCCCATGCAAAGCATGGGGACACGGGAACGCTCCGAAAGAACATGCGGACAAGGCTGGATGCAGCCCTGGCCCGCGCGGAAATCCGCCGGGCGGCGCTGAACCTCCCAGCGCCGGAACCGGCAATCATCGAAAGGAGAACAAAACGATATGGGACAGTTACTTTCCAATCTGACGAGCGGCAGTCTGGTCAAGCTGGCAGAGAACACCCAGGCAAAGAAATTCATCAAGCTGGACAATGACCACTATGGCACGGGTACAGGCGTGACCCTTATCCGAAAGGACACCTTCAACGAACGGCAGTACGAGGCCAGCTATGACGGCAGCTATAAAAACAGGTATATCGGCTGCCTGCTGGACAACTTCTGCGACCTGATGTGGCCGCAAATGCTTGACCCGGAAATCCGGGACTGTCTTGTCCCGGTGCCCATTGTTGTGGCGGAGGGCAACGGCGTTTCCTCACTGCACACAATCTACCGAAAGGGCTTTGCCTTGTCCTGCACGGAGGCCGGAGTGAGCGGCTGGCAGACGGAGGGCACGGCCTTCTCCTACTTCAACAGCAATTCGCGGCGCATCGCCTACTTCGACGAAACGACGACCGCCGTCTACTGGGGCCTGCGCTCCCCGAACTCCGACACCTACAACGCGTACTACATCAATACCGACGGCTCTGTCAACAGCAGCAGTGTCTACTACAACTACTTTGCGGCTCGCCCCGCTTTTAATCTTAAATCTTCTATCGTTGTATCCGACAACCCGGACGGCGATGGATGCTACACGATTGAGAGCGTACCGGGCAAGACCGGCGGGCTGTATGTGAAGAACAACGGCGTGTGGGTCCAGGCAGCATAAGAGGACACACAAGGGGGCGGCGGGGGAGCAATCCCCCGCCCGGCCCCAATTTTTGAAAAGGGGGTGGCGATATGCCGAGCATCAACGAGGTCATCGAGCGGGTAGGCCGGGTAAGGCCGGACGCCTACGACGACAAGACGAAAGCCGGGTGGCTTATCGAACTGGACGGAAAGCTGCTGCGGGAGGTCATCCTGCGGCACCGGCTGACGCCGGGGAACGGGGATCCGTGTGGACCGCCCGGGGTATGCCCGGAGTGCGGTGCGCCTGGCATCGAATGGCTGCCGGAAATTGACGGGAGCCGGTGCCCGGCGTGCGGGTGGTCCAACATCCCGCAGGTGGTGGAGCATTTCCCGGAGGACGGGGACAAGCCGCTGCTGGTGGAGTCCCCCTATGACAACCTCTACGACCTGTACCTGATGGCACAAATCGACTTCTACAACCGGGAGGCGGAGAACTACAACAACTCCGCCCTGGCGTTCAATCAGGCGATGGACGAATACAAAAAGGCGTATCACAGGACCCACATGCCTGTTACGGCGGGGACCTGGACCGGCCTTTTTTGAGAGAGGAGGGACAAGGGATGAAACTCCCGTATTTCTCGGCGGCGACCAACCGGACCCGCAGGCAGATCATCCTTTTCGGCGGCGTCAATTACAGCCAGGACACCAGGGAGGGCGAACTGGCGGAGAGTTTTGGCCTGTCCTCCATGCGGTTCCCCTGCCTTTCCCAGAGGGCCGGGAGAAAGACCCACGCCACCTATGAGGGCGCGACCGGACTCTATGCACGGGGAAAGCTGTGCGTGGTGCGGGGCACGGACTTCCTCTACGACGGGAAGGTGGTGGGCCAGGTGACGGCGGGGCAAAAGCACTTTGCCACCATCAACACCAAAATCGTCATTTTCCCGGACAAGGCATATTACGACACGGCAACGGAGGAGTTTGGCAGCCTGGAGGCGGAGTATATGGCCTACCCCGGCAACCTGACCTTCACGGCAAACACCATCACGGTGCCGGAGCAAAGCTACATCGACCAGGCGGCGGCGGAGCAGGCCACCGTGACCGGCGTTGCGGCGGACACCTCCATCACCGTCTACACCGGGGCCAGCGTGAACAAGGACACGGGCGCACTCTCCCTGTCCGGCGGGACATCCAAGACCCCGGACGAACTGGAGGACGGGGACATCATCCAGTACGAGTGCGACACAGACAAGGAATACATGGTGGTCAAGAGCGCGGCAGCTCAGAGCGACGAAACCTACCACATCAGCTACATTCTCCATGAGGCGGTCCTGCACAAGTACCCCGAGTTCGAGGACTACTTTGCGGCAGGGGACGCAATCGAAATCGAGGGCTGTACGACCCACGACGAGAACAACGGCAGCCATATCATCCGCTCCATCTCCGGGAGGACCCTGACCTTTGACAAGGACATCTTCTCCGGGACGGGCGCGGAGGGGGGCACGGTGAGCCTTGCAAGGCGCGTGCCTGACCTGACCTGTATCTGCGAGTGTGACAACCGCATCTGGGGTGCGGAGGGCACGACAATCTATGCGTCCGCCCTGGGCGACCCCAAGAATTTCAACCTGTACGACGGCCTCTCCACCGACGCCTACGCCGTGGCGGTGGGCACAGACGGGGAGTTTACCGGCTGTATCGCCTACTCCTCCACGGTGCTGTTCTGGAAAGAGGACTGCGTACACAAGGTGATCGGGTCCACTCCATCCACTTATGAAATCTACACCTACACGGTCCCTGGCCTCCAGGCGGGCAGCGAAAAGAGCCTGGTGGTCATCAACGAAACCCTGTTTTACAAGGGTAGGAGCGGCGTCTATGCCTACACAGGCGGAACGCCGGAACTTATCAGCGAGAACTTTGGGACACGCAGGTTTTTCAATGCCGTGGCCGGGACGGACGGCGAGCGGTATTACATCTCCATGCAGACGGAGCGGGACGACTGGGAACTGTATGTGTTCGACACCCTGCAAGGGGTGTGGCTGCGGGAGGACTGCATCCAGGCGGTGGACTTCTCCTATCTGGACGGCACCCTCTATTTCCTGAAATCCGACGGCAAGGTGATGATGTGCGGGCAGGACTACGAGGAGGAGGGCCGCGTGGACTGGAGCGCCACGCTGTGCCAGATGGACGAAACCACCCACGGGCGGAAAATCTACTCCAAGCTGTTCCTGCGGGCGGACATGGAGCAGGGGTCCTGGCTGCGGGTGGAGATCAGCACGGACGGAGCGCCCTTCAAGCAGGTGTTCCTCACCCACAACGAGCGGGCCAAGACGGCGCAAATCCCCATCCTTCCCACCCGGTGCGACAACTTCCGCATCCGGCTGTCCGGCAAGGGCCTGTGTCTGTTCAAGAGCCTTATCCGTGAATACTCTGTGGGGAGCGAGGTGTAAGACATGGCGACTATCCTTCCCGGCTCACCGCCGACCTTCAATAAAACAGACATTTCGGCCACCGTCAAGGCGCTGTGCAACTACTCCAGGACCCTGCACGAGAACCTGGACTACATCCTGAACCAGCTGCAAAAGACCAGCAAGCAGAACACGGAGGACATCGCCGCCATCCGGGCGACCATCCAAACGATGCAGGCCACTATGAACAGTATGCAGAGTTCCATAGAGTCCCTGGGGAACAGCTACAACAGCCTTGCAAACCGCGTGACGGCGCTGGAGCAGGCGATACAGTAAAGGGGGTATTCACATGGCAACCAAGAAGAAAGACGAGGCGAGCGGGTCCGCCTCTACCAAGCCCAGCTGGGTCACAAACCTTGAAAACCAAAAAAGCGGGAGCGCGTCTGGCACCGGGAGTTCCGGCTACCGCCCGCTGGACAGCAGCGGGAACGACTACGCCAGCATGGTGGGCATGTCCGACCTGGACAAGGCGGCCCTGGATGCCGCCGGGCAGTCTTGGAACAAGGCCAATGCCGCCGGGGACCAGGCGGGTATGGACAAGGCCTTGCAAGACCTGGCCAAGAACGAGCCTCCGCTCTACGGCCTGCTTCGCAAGGAGCGCTTCATCGGAGCCAAGGGCACGGTTTATCAGGTGCTCATTCCCGCCAGCAAGAAGGAGTTCAGCTACTCCTCCGCGCCGACCTATACCAGCAAATACCAGAGCCAGATTGATGAACTGACGGAGGCCATTCTGGGGCGGGACCCCTTCGAGTACAACTATCTGGAGGACCCCAACTACCAGCAGTATGAGGAGAGTTACACCCGCTCCGGGCAGAGGGCGATGCAGGACACTCTTGGGCAGGTGGCCGCGCGCACCTGCGGCCTTGCAAGTTCCTATGCGACCACGGCCAGCCAGCAGACCTACGACAACTACATGGCGCAGCTGGCGGACAAAATCCCGGAACTGAGGCAGGCGGCCTACGCCATGTACCAGGACGAGGGGGACACCATGCGGGCCAACCTGGACATGCTGCTGGCGCTGGAGCAGGGCGACTACGCCAAGTACCAGGACCTTCTCGGACAGTACAACACGGACCGGAACTTCGACTATGGCGTATTCCGGGACGAGGTGGGCGACGACCGGTACAACCTGGAGTGGAACTACAACGCCGGGCGGGACCAGATCGAGGACCAGAGGTACGAGGACGAAACAGCCTGGAACCGGGAGCAGTACGAGAGCGAAACCGAGTACAACCGGGCGCTGGAGAAGGCCCAGACCCTTGCGGCGGCAGGCGACTTCTCCGGGTACAAGGACCTGGGGTACACGGACGAGGAGATCGCCACGCTCCAGGCGACCTATGACCGAGCGCAGGCCGCATCCCGCCTGTCCTCCGGCGGCGGAAGTTCCGGCAGCAGCGGCAGCTCCGGCGGGTCCAGTGGGTCCGGCAGCGGGAGCGGGAGCAGCGACATCTACTCCCAGATGTACCAGGCCGGTATTCGCAGCGAGGGTGACGCCTACGCGTGGCTTTTGGCCTCTGGCTACAACACCACCCAGGCCGGAAAGCTGGCCGGATACTTCACCCAGTGGATGGAGAGCGGGGGCGGCACCGAGAGCGACTACGACGGCGCGACCGTGGACATGACCTCCGTCATCAACCTTGGGTATGGTCCCATCAGTGAGGAGTACCTGGCCGAACTGGAGGCCAGGGGCGAGATTGAAAGCTATGTGGAGAACGGCAAGATCAAGTTCCGGCGCACAAACCGCACGAGCGAAAACACGGGGTTTGGCATCCTGGGAAATCTGGGGCTTTTGGGAGGTAACTGACCATGGCAAGGACCAACGACTTTACCAGCCGATACCTGGAGCGGCGGCGTGAACTTCTGGGGACCGGCCTGTCCGGGAGGACCAACAACCAGACCGACACCGGGAGCAGCGGAAGTTCCAGGGTGACGACCCCCAGCGCGGAGTCCGGGCAGACCCAGGGCACGCAGCGCGCCACCACGGGGGGAAACGACTTTACAAGCCGATACCTGGAGCGCCGCCGGGAACTGATGGCGGGGAGAACGGAGGGGCAGCAGCGCCCCTCCGCCACCCCCTCCACGACCCGGCCATCTGTCATGTCCACCCTTCGGCAGACCACCCCCTTCTCCTTTTCCCCCTTCCAGTTCCTCACCACCAGGCCGTCCGGCGGGGCACAGTCCGGGAGCGGCCAGCAGCAGGCCAGCACGCCCAGCGCCACCATGAGCAGCACGGACATGTCCGCGCGCATGGATGAACTGCGGGAACTGCGGGACGCCGCCGAGAAGGAGCGGAACGAGGCGCGCACCGTAATGAATGGGTCCCGGTATATGACACAGAGCCAGAGGGACGAGTGGAGCGCCAGGCTGGAGGAGGCGGAGGCGAACTACTCCCGGTATGACCAGGAGTACAACGACCTGCTCTCCCGATACTACCAGACCGAGAACGAGGAAAAGCGTGCCTCTCTCCAGCAGGACGAGGCGATGTCCGCGCAGTATCAATCCGCCCAGGACATCCAATCTGACATGGACAAGGTGACGGCTGTCATGGCCTACACCACCACCCACGACGGGGACGCCGCCCAGGTGGAGGAGTACAAGAACTACCTGTTCGAGAAATACGGCCTGGACCAAAAGGCCATCGACCAGTACGCCATCGCCGGGGCTGGCGGAGCCTATGTTCCCCGGACAGATGGAGGATACAACAACATCTACGACCTGTATCTGGAACTGGAGAAACAGAAAGAACAGGCCGTGTCCGCGCTGGCAGAGGGCGGGTACGACTATGAGCGCATGACCGGATACACCCAGATGCAGGAGGACGCGGAGCGTTACCAGGAGAACCTGGAGGAGTGGCAGCAGTATGCCCGGGAGCATCCCATCCTTTCCTCCGTTGACAGCCTGCTGGTGGCACCGTTCCAGGGGTTCGACTTCGCCCGCGTGATGCTGGATAACATGGGTCACGGGGACACCGACGACCCGGAGAACTATGTCCCCATGAACAGCTATACCATGGACGCCACCAACTATGTCAACACAGTGCGGCAGAGCGTTTCCGAGGACATCGAGGAAAACACCGACTGGGAACTGTTCGGCCAGAATGTGGCATCCTTTTTGTATCAAACCGGAATGAGCATCGGGGACAGCACACTGAACCTGGCGGCCTTTGGTCCGACCGGCGCGCTGGTGGTGGGCAGTTCCACCGCCGCAGCCAACCAGGCAAAGGACATCATCGACCGGGGCGGGACCAAGGGGCAGGCGTTTATGGGCGGCCTGGCCGCCGGAGCGTTCGAGGCCATTTTTGAGAAAGTGAGCATCGACAATCTGCTGGCGACCAAGAGTGTGACGGGGTGGAAAACCTGGCTGAAAGAAACGGCAAAGCAGGCGGGCGTCGAGGCCAGCGAGGAAACCTTCACCGAGATTGCCAACATCCTGGCTGACGCGGCCATCATGGGGGATAACTCCAACTACGACGCAGCCGTGCGGGAGTACATCGCCCAGGGCATGTCGCAGGAGGACGCGGAGCGGCAGGCGTTTATGGACCTGATCGGCCAGGTAGTGCAGGCCGGTGTGGGCGGCGCTCTTTCCGGCGGTGTGATGGGCGGGACCGTAAATGCGGTAAACGGTATGGCGAACGCGGCCTACAACCGCTACAACCAGCAACAGTCCCAGGAGAACACCGCCAAAAACGGCACTGTTTTGGAAACGACTGCCCAGGAAACGGAGGAACAGCGCCAAAACACCGCTGAAATTGACAATGACATCCCGGAGGCCACCCGCGCGGCCATCGAAATGCTGGTGAACGGCGAGGAGATCAGCGGGAACCAGGCGGCCCGCATCGCGCAGAATGAGGAGGCCGTGGCGCTCCTGTCCCAGCTGACCGGCGAGGAGGTCAACACAGACGCGCCCATCAGCCGCGTTAAAAGCGACATCCGCGCCCTTGCAAGCCGTGAGAGCGCCCGTTCCGCTGACGCGGGGGTAAATTCCCAGGGGACGCAGAGGACCGCACAGGCCGCCACCGAACAGGGAGCAGAACGGACCGCCGCGCAGCAGGCGTATGACATCCGGCGGGTTCAGTCTGCGGCAAGCACTCTGGGCGAGAGCGGCAGCCGCGCGCTGACCGCCGCATACGACGGGAGCGTGGATGCGGGCGAGTTCTACGCTGGCTTTGCGGCCTATTATGAGGCTGGCGTGTCCGGCATGGATATGGGCAAGGTCCGCAGCGAGTACGCCGGGGCGCTGAACGACGCCCAGCAGTACGCGGCCTATACCGCCGGGCAGAACGACGCGGCTGCCAGCCTGGCGGCGGAGCGGGAGGGCGTAAGGTTCGCCACCGTCTACGGGGACGAGGCTGGCTTTATTCCCAGCGAACACTCCGCGCAGCTGTCCCAGGACACAGTGCGCTTTTACAATGCCCTGGCCCGTGCGACCGGGACCAAGATTACCGTTACGGCTGCTACCGGCGCGGGCGGTGCCAATGGCTGGTACAACAACGGGACCGTCTACATCGCGGCGGACGCAGAGAACGCGGGCGAGGTGGTGGCAAAGCACGAAATCACCCACCGCCTCCAGGAGATTGCGCCGGAGGCATACCGGACCTACCGGGACTACGCCGTATCTGCCCTGGCGGAGCGGGACGGGTCCACCGCCGCCCTTGTGGAGCGGTACAAGGCGCGGTATGCGGAGAGCGGGGTCAACCTGACCACCGAGCAGGCCATGGACGAGATCGCGGCAGACTTCACCGAGGCGCTGACGGTAGACCCGACCCGGTTCGAGCGGCTGGCGAGCGAAAACCGGAGCGTGGCCCGGCGGGTGCTGGATGCCCTGCGGGACTTCATCTCCAAGGTCAAGGCGCTGTTTAAGGGCCGGAGCGACCAGGACCGGGCAGCTATGAGCGAATACGGCGTGGACATGGACACGCTGGAGAAGGCCGCCCGGCTCTGGGAGGAGGCGCTGCACGCTGGCAGTCAGCAGATTTCTGCTATGACAGAGGAGCAGCAGCGGGTTGAATTTTCCGATGTGAATACCAGATACTCCCTGCGCGAAAAGGACCCTCCCAAGAAAACTGGCGTTGCATACAAGGTG